>Ga0307380_10000074_pt1 | contig 166111 bp, 187 predicted proteins | sample UN3MG_FD_202239 | JGI IMG/M metagenome (GOLD analysis project Ga0307380, IMG submission 202239) | Soil microbial communities from Risofladan, Vaasa, Finland - UN-3 | ecosystem: Environmental > Terrestrial > Soil > Coastal area > Acid sulfate soil | place: Finland: Risofladan, Vaasa... | reverse complement strand
CCCAATGAGATATCACCCACTCCAGTCCACCTGGCTCCATAAGGAGCAACAGCATGTGGGCTGACATCGCCACTGGCATAAAGACCCACAGCACCGCAATTCTTGTCTTCCATCTCAGGGTTTCCACGATTTATTACCTCCTCTCTTTTTGAGACTTGAGTCTACCGTTCTCACGAACTGTGTCAATACCTGGAATAGAGATGAGCCTGATTAAGGTGAACAATTAGCCAGACCGTTTGCCACTACACAGAAGCTTGCATCGTGCAACTGAAGTCCATAATGTCACATTCACTCAATTTGTTGAATGCCAGCCTCGTTTCCCACATGCTATATGGCGGAGAGTCTGCGCAGGCGGTATAATAGGAGAGCATGGCTATATGTGATCTGGCGGCTACTGTAGCTCAAGTTCGTTGCTTTAAGGCAGGGCAACAACAAGGGGCTGCTTCAGGTTTTTTCTATGCTGAAGGCGACAGGCTCTTTTTCATAACTAATCGCCATGTGATAATCAAAGAGGAGGACAACTATTACCCCGGTGAAATTCGGATGAGACTTCACATCAATCCCAATGACATCCGTCAGAACGAAGACCTTTCATCGCACCTTTATGACGATTCTGGAAAGCCAACATGGTTGGAGCATCCGACCCACGGAGCGAGAATTGACGTAGTGGCAATACCGATGGATGCTGAACTGATAAAGTCTCGTTTCTTCATAAGGGCTTTCAGCTCGAAGGATCTAATACCAAGCGATGTTGACATCTCGATAGGAGAAGATGTGCTAGTGTTGGGCTACCCTCTTGGACTTCACGATATGGTTCACAATCTTCCGATCGTTCGTAGTGCTACGTTGGCGTCAGTTTACCCGGTTCCATTTAGTGGCGATCCAATAGTTCTAATTGACTCACGTCTACACCGTGGCACAAGTGGTAGCCCAGTGCTTACCAAGCCAACCCAGATGCTGCGGCGCCAAGATGGTAGTACTTCTTTTCTGAGTGGCATGGTCAGCTTTCTAGTAGGTGTTCACTCTGCGGGTGTTGACATTAAAGACAGAGATCCACAGCAGGACTAGCCCCTAGGCTTGAGTGTTGTATGGTTTGCCTCATTGATTCCACAGATTATAGCACGAAGCAAAACGTAGGCATTCTCTCGTGATAGTGTTTTCCCAAAGCAAAAAGTCATATAAATAACTTACGCTGTTGATTACGATGTCGATTGTATTTTGACTCTTTCCCTCAGTTCTGGCGCAGAGCCTGTACCCTTCAACAAGACGCCCCAACTCTGTGGGAGCCTCTTGCACAGTTTTTGACGAAGCAAGCACTCCCCCTTTACAGCTATGGATTTTTGGGCTAAAATAGATACGGTTTGGGCGGGTGTAACTCAGCGGAAGAGTGCTTGCTTCCCAAGTAAGACGTCGTGGGTTCGAATCCCATCACCCGCTCCACACATATTATTGAAAGGGGTAGTATGAAAGAGGTTGTTATTATTAGCGCAGTGCGGACACCGGTGGGCAATTATGGGGGTGGTTTACGAAGAGTTCAAGCCTACGACCTGGCGGCTCTAGTTCTCAATGAGGCGATTAAACGGGCTAAAGTGGAGCCAGCCTCCATTGATGAGGTAATTATGGGGCAGAATTATCAAAGCGGTGAATATGTAAACATCGCTCGCATGGGGTTACTTAAGGCTGGCTGGCCAGCCGAGATTCCAGCTTTCACCCTAGACCGACGATGCTGCAGTGGTCTTGACGCTATTGGTCTGGCCGGTATGACAATTGAGACTGAAAATGCAGATACTATAGTGGCTGGCGGCGTGGAAAGCATGAGTACTGCTGAGTTTTATATCCCGGGCGACAACATAAAGTGGGAAATGGGAGGAGTTGGTGATATGCCCAAGGGTCACGGTCGCCTTTCCATGTGGGGGCTACCACTTTACGATAGGATACAGCGGGCTCGGGTTATGTCCCAACCTGAGGAAAGGTTTGGAATTATGCCGACGATGATGACCTGGGCTGAGACTGCAGCTAAGACATATAACATCTCCCGGGAGGAGATTGACCAATGGGCTCTACGGAGTAATCAACGAGCGGTGGCTGCTACCGAGTCAGGGAAGTTCAAAGAGGAAATTGTGCCTGTGCCCGTTCCACAGCGCAAGGGCGAGCCAGTATTGCTTGACAAAGATGAGCATCCCCGGCCTGACACAAGTTTAGAGGCACTTTCTAGGCTGAGGGCTGTTCAAGGGGGGGTCTGCACTGCAGGTAACTCAGCCGGAGAGAACGATGGTGCTGCAGTTTGCGTAGTAACCTCGGCGGAAAAGGCAAAAGAATTAGGGGCTGAGCCGATGGGTTATCTTAAAGCCTATGTTCAAAGTGGGGCTGACCCTCGTCATACCTGGGAAGCAGTGCCAGCGGCAGTTAACAAGGCGCTGAAAAAGGCGGGGCTGACCCTTGATCAGATAGACCTTATTGAACTGCATGAAGCCTTCGCTGCTCAGGCATTGGCAAATCTGAGGGAACTGGGAATACCTGAAAGGGATTATGACAAGGTAAATGTTAATGGCTCTTGTGTTGCCATTGGTCATCCTCTAGGTTGCACCGGGGCAAGAATTATGACTACCCTGCTCTATGAAATGAAAAGGCGTAACGCCAGATATGGTCTGGAGACTATTTGTGGTGGGGGGGGGATGGGTGTCTGTGCTATTGTGGAGAGGAGATAGTTTCTCAAAACTGAACCTCCGATGAACAGAAGCTCAGCGGAGGATTTTTTTATCTTTGTTTGGAGGTAAAATGGACTTTAAATTTAGTGAAGAGCATGAGATGCTGAGGGGGGCAATAAGGAGGTTTGCCGAGGAGGAAATCGCTCCCCTAGTAGAAGAGGCTGAGGAAAAGGAGAAGTTCCCCAAGGAACTTTTTGCCAAGGTGGGCGAGCTAGGATATCTTTGCCTTAGCTATCCGGCGAAGTATGGGGGTGGTGACCTGGGGCTGATAGGCGAGTGCATCGCCATTGAGGAGATGTCACGGGTTTCGGTTGGTATCGCCGCTGGGCTGGCGACCCAAGGGGGTATCGCTACCAGTTCTATTTTATACCATGGGAGCGAGGAGCAGAAGCAGAAGTACCTTGTGCCAGCTATTAAGGGGCAGAAAATAAGTGCTTTTGGGCTTACCGAGCCCAACGCCGGCTCTGATGTTGCTGCCCTGGAGACTACAGCAGTCAAGCAGGGCGATAAATATATCATCAATGGCAGCAAGACATACATAACTAATGGGCCAATTTGTGACTACGCGCTGGTAGCAGCCTATACTGACAGGAGCCAGAAGCCCAGTAGAGGGATAAGCGTATTCATTGTAGAAAAAGATACGCCGGGTTTCACACGGACTAAAATGAAGAAATTCTGCATGCGCTCCTCAGATACCGCTGAACTCTTCTTTGATAATTGTGCTGTGCCAGTTGAGAATCTAGTTGGTGAGGAAGGTAGAGGGTTTGTTTATGTCATGGAGTCTCTTGACGCAGGCAGGATATCTCACTCGGCTACCAGTATCGGGCTGGCACAAGCGGCTTATGAGGCTTCCCTCAGTTATGCCCAGCAAAGGACGCAGTTCGGCCAGCCAATCTATAACTTCCAGGCTATTAGCTTTAAGATAGCCAAGATGGCTATAGATATAGAGGCAGCCCGCTGGCTGATGTATCGGGCTGCCTGGATGTATGACCAAGGGGTGCGCCGGTTTAACGAAGCGGCTATGACCAAGCTATTTGCCAGCGAGGTGTCTCAGAGGGTAACCAGCGAGGCGATGCAGATACATGGCGGTGTTGCCTTGATGAGTGATTCACCAGTGCAACGCTACTTTCGTGATTCAAGAAGGGCCACCATCACCGAGGGCACCTCGGAGATTCAACAAATAGTGATTTCACGAGGGCTGGTAACACACTAGGTTATCCACTCAGAGCAGTCTGGCTGCTATCAGGAGGAAAGGAGCATTATGGAAATTAAAAGGGTAGGTGTAGTGGGCTGTGGAACAATGGGGGCGGGCATTACTCAGGTGTGCGCTCAGGCAGGCTATCAGGTGGTAGTCTTAGAAATAAACAATGAGCTTTTGAATAAGGGGCTGGCATCCATTAACAGCTTTCTGAGCAAAGGCGTAGACAAGGGTAAGCTATCCCAGCAGGATAAGGAGTCTACCCTGTCTCGCATCAAGGGCACCACCAGCACCAAGGACTTCAGCGATTGCGACCTAGTAATAGAAGCTGCAGTTGAGAATATGGATTTGAAGAAGAAGATATTTGCCGAGGTAGACAAAATCTGCCCCAAACATGCCATCCTGGCAACTAATACTTCGTGTCTGTCTATTGTTGATATGGCTATGGTAACCAATAGGCCGGATAAGGTGCTGGGGCTGCACTTCTGGAATCCAGCGCCACTTATGAAGCTACTGGAGGTGGTCAAGACCGTTGCCACCAGTGACGAGACCCTTGAAACGGGGAAGAGCTTCGGTGAGTCTCTGGGCAAGACCATCATCGTCGCTCCAGATATTCCGGGGTTTATTGTAAACCGCCTTCAAATACCCTTTCGGCTTGATGCTATCCGTATGCTAGAGGCGGGCATTGCCACCAAGGAGGATATTGATGCTGGTGTAACCTTAGGCTTAGGTCATCCCATGGGGCAGTTTGCCCTGCAAGACCTTGTTGGTCTTGATGTTACCTATGCCGTGGCTAACGCTCTGTATGAAGAGACTAAAGACCCCAAATTTGCTCCACCTACTCTGATGAAGAAGATGATTGCTGCCGGCTGGCTTGGGCGTAAGACAGGGAAGGGATTTTATGAGTATAATAAGTAATAGGGCTAGTAAAATGGAAGGGCTGGCTAGGTAGCTAAAGTCCTGACAAACTACGGTGTAGAGGGAGAAGCGATGAAAGAAGAGGTTGAGCGAAAAAAGGAGTTTAGGACTACGGTTGATGGAGCTGTAGTTAAACGGGTATATACCCCGGCTGATTTAGCCGAGTTTAAACCGGATACCAGTCTGCCAGGGGAGTATCCCTTTACCCGGCATGTAATGCCCACCGGTTACCGGGGCAGATTATGGACTATGCGTCAATATTCGGGATTTGCCACGGTAGAAGAGACAAACAAGCGGTATAAGTATTTATATAAGCAAGGACAAACCGGGTTTAGCGTTGCTTTCCACCTGCCTACCCAGGAAGGATACGATTCAGACCATCCGCTGTCTGCCGGGGAGGTAGGGAGGTGTGGTGTCGCCGTAGATTCACTTCAAGATATGGAGGGGCTATGGGATGGCATCCAGTTGGCTGATGTAAGCACATCAATGACCATTAATGCTACTGCCCCAATTATACTGGCGATGTATATTACTGCCGCTGAAAAGCAGGGGGCAGATAGAAGCAAACTTAGGGGAACGGTCCAGAATGATACATTGAAGGAGTATATAGCCAGAAATACATATATTTTTGGACCAGAGCCATCCATGCGATTGATAACCGACCTCTGTTCATACTGCGCTGAGAATATGCCCCTATGGAACTCAATAAGCATCAGTGGCTATCATATGCGGGAGGCGGGGGCAACAGCTATTCAGGAGGTTGCCTTTACTCTTACCAACGGGATAGCCTATGTGCAAGCAATGATAGATAAGGGAATGGGGGTTGATTCCTTTGCCCCGCGATTCTCATTTTTCTTTGCTGGCTATACCAACCTCCTTGAAGAGGTTGCTAAGTTCAGAGCGGCGAGGCGGATATGGGCTAAGATAATGAAAGAAAAATTTGGCGCCCAGAATCCGAGGTCAATGATGTTAAGATATCATGTCCAAACAGATGGTTTTACCCTTACCGAGCAGCAGCCACTTAATAACATTGTCAGGGTAACCATCCAAGCCCTTGCCGCAGCACTGGGGGGATGCCAGTCGTTACACACCAACTCATTTGATGAGGCACTAGCTTTACCGAGTGAGGAGGCGGTACAGGTTGCCCTAAGAACCCAGCAAATTATTGCCTATGAGAGCGGGGCTGCCGATACTATTGACCCACTCGCAGGCTCATTCTATATAGAATGGTTAACTAACCAGATAGAGGAAGGAATACAAAAGTATATTGATACCATTGATGAGATGGGCGGTGCCCTAGAGGCAATAAAGAGGGGATACATTCAGCGAGAAATTATGCAGTCGGCTTATGATTATCAAAGAGCAGTAGATTCAGGTGAGCAGGTCATTGTTGGCGTTAATAAGTTTACTACAGGGGAGGAGCGCATACCGAGGCTATTAGAGATTGATGAAAAGGTAGAGAAAAAGCAGGTAGAGAGACTTAAAAAGTTGAAGAGTGAGCGGGATAATGAGCAGGTGAGCCAAATGCTGGATAAGGTGCGCCGGGTGGCACAGAGTGATGAGAATGTCATGCCGGTATTGATTGAGGCAGTTAAAGTTTATGCCACGGTTGGGGAAATAAGCAATGCCTTTCGGGATGTGTTTGGCGAGTATAGAGAGCCAAGCATTATTTAACTTGAGTTTTAATTTATAGAGAGGGTCTGCCGTGCAAAAAAGAAGGATACGAGTTCTAATAGCTAAACCGGGTTTAGATGGGCATGATAGAGGGGCTAAGGTAGTAGCCAGAGGTTTAAGGGACGCCGGGATGGAGGTAGTTTATCTGGGGCTACGGTTAACCCCCGAGGAAATTGCTGAAGCAGTTATACAAGAAGATGTGGATGCGGTGGGGCTGAGTTGTCTGTCCGGAGCTCATATAGCCCTGTTTCCGAAAACAGTGCGGCTTATCAGGGAGAAAAGTGATAAGGATATTCTGTTTATTGGTGGTGGAATCATACCTAAGAAGGATATTCCCAGGCTAAGGGAAGCCGGTATTGCTCAGACGTTTGGTCCGGGTGCATCTCTAGCTGAAATCAGTAAGTTCATTGAGACAAGCCTAAAGGAGAGGGGTAATGATAGTAAAGATTGACCATATAGGGGTGGCAGTCAGCAGTATAGACGATGCGGTAAAGCTATACAGGGATGGTTTGGGGCTAAAAATTGGAGAGATAGAAACCGTGGAGGCAGAGAGGGTTAAAGTGGCAATGATTGCTGTAGGTGAGAGCCGGATTGAGTTGCTGGAGCCAACTGGTTCAGAAGGAGCGATAGCCAAGTATATTGAAAAGAGGGGGGAGGGGATACATCATCTGGCTCTAGAAGTGAGCGATATTCAGGGGATGCTTAAGGTACTAAAAGAAAAGGGTATCCCCCTTATTGATACCGAGCCAAGGATTGGGGCTGGGGGGGCAAGGGTTGCTTTCCTACACCCCAAGGCAGCCAAGGTGTTAATAGAATTAGTGGAGCATTAAATGATAGAAGACAGTCAAGTAAAGGCAAAACAATTAGCCGAGCTAGAGGAACGCCGAGCCAAGATAAAGGAGATGGGTGGCAGGGAGCGCGTGGAGAAGCAGAAGAAGATAGGTAAGCTGACGGCGCGACAGCGAATAGATATGCTACTGGATAAGGGGACATTTCACGAGATTGGATTGTTCGCCAAGAGCCGAAGCACAGCCTATAAAGAAGTATCAGCCGATGGGGTAGTTACTGGCTATGGAGAAATTGATGGGAGGAGGGTGTATATCTTCTCCCAGGACTTTACCAGTATGGGGGGCACCCTATCGGAGATACATGCTAAGAAGATTTGCAACATTATAGATAATGCGATGAGAGTGGGTTGTCCAGTTATCGGGATAAATGACTCTGGTGGAGCCAGGATTCAGGATGGGGTGGATGCTCTATCTGGTTATGGCGACATGTTCTACCGAAATACGTTAGCCTCGGGGGTAATTCCTCAGATATGTGCCATCCTGGGGCCAACGGCTGGGGGGGCAGTATATTCCCCGGCATTGATGGACTTCATATTTATGGTTAAGGGTATAAGTCATGCCTTTATCACCGGACCGAGGGTGATTAAGGCAGTAATGGGGGAAGAGGTAAGTGAGGAGGAGCTCGGTGGGGCTACGGTAGCTCAGAGGAAGGCGGGGGTGGTCTGCCGCTCGGAAAATAGTGAGGAGGAATGCTGCCAAAACATAAAGGAGTTATTAAGTTATCTGCCATCAAATAACAGGGAAAAGCCAAAAAGAATTGATTGGGGGGATAACCCAACCCGCACCGATAGCTCTCTATTTGATATTGTTCCGCCGAATCCAAGCAAGGCATACGATATGTATAAGATAATTGAGAGGGTGTTTGACCAGAGGGGAGGGGGGAAGAGGAATTACTTTGAGCTATTTCCGATATTTGCCACCAACATAATTACCTGTTTTTCCAGATTGAATGGATGGTCGGTGGGAATAATAGCCAATCAACCACAGTCAAAGGCGGGGTGTTTAGATATAGATGCCTGTGATAAGGCATCCAGGTTCATCAGGTTCTGTGATGCCTTCAATATCCCAATTGTTACCCTGGTTGATGTGCCTGGGTATTTACCGGGAACAGAGCAGGAGTGGGGGGGGATAATCAGGCACGGGGCTAAGATGCTTTACGCCTATTCTGAGGCAACAGTGCCCAAACTAACCCTTACGGTTAGGAAGGCCTATGGAGGCTCATATCTTGGGATGTGCAGTAAGGATTTGGGAGCTGATTTTGTATTTTGCTGGCCGAGCACTGAGCTGGCGGTAATGGGAGCCGAGGGAGCCGCCCCAATAATATTCAGGAAGGAGCTGGAAAAGGCAGACAACCCACAGGAATTATTGCAGCAGAAGATAAGGGAATACCGGGAGGAGTTTGCCAATCCCTACCTGGCGGCAGCCAACCTACATATTGATGATGTAATTGACCCGGCAGAAACAAGGCCCCAGCTAATAGAAGCTCTGGAAATGCTAATAGATAAGGTGGAGGCAAGGCCGGAGAAGAAACACGGCATTATACCTACTTAGCCGGAAGAATGACAGTGGCTGTGCCGGGTGCCGTTTTCTCCCCCCTGGGATTTTCAGTCCAGATTTCGCAATCTACCAGATGCTCACCATTGTCTATGTATTTCTTAACCACCACACCTTTACAGGTTACCGGGTCTCCGATAATATCTGTCCGTCTATGCTGGCATCCCACTTTTTTTAGAACCCCATCGTCTCCTATCCAATTGGTCATCAACTGTATAAGCCAAGCGACCTTTAGCCGACCGTTTACTACAGCACTAGAGAACCTACGTTTTATTGCATATTCCTTATCGTAATGGATGGGGTCATAATCTCCCGAAGCCCCAGCCCACTCGGCTGACATCCGAGGTGAGGTCTCCTTGACCAGAGATGGAATCTCCATACCTACTGTTATATCCTGATAAGTTAACTGCTTTGGCATCAGTCTATTTTCCTCCCCTCATAGTCTTTAACCTCGGGGGCGAGAACCCGAATAGTGGTCCACCTACCTTTAGCTACCGTCTCTCCCCGCTGGTTGCGGTAGGTCGTCTCAAATACATTGAGGAGCATAGTGCCCAGCGAGCCCTTCTTTTCATAGAGGTTAACAAACTTTCTATCCACGACTATTATGTCGTCCGGTCTAACCGGCTTAAAGAATTCCCAGTCCCCACCGGCATCAATTGCCCCTTTAAGGGATAGCATATAGGGCATGTAGAAACCGGGTGATTCACCCTCCATCTGCATGGTAACCAGATAGCCGGGGGGCACTACAGTTCCGCGGTAACCAGTCTTTCTGGCATACTCTTCATCCTGCCATAAAGGGTTAGCGTCCCCAGTGGCTTGAACAAACATGTTTATCTTTGACCTTTCGATTTTGGTAATGCAGATATTCATCAGACTACCTACCGCTTTCCGCATTTCTTCAGTGATTACAACTTCGTCAGCCATTTTTGCCACCTCCTCTACATAATTATTTGGTTAAATTATGACTGTGTCTGATTTCTGGGAAGTAAAATGGTTACCGCTCTTTTACTTCTATGGCTCTAATATCCTGAGCCAACTCCTTGGGAACGGCAACTGAAATAACCGGGGTTCTATCATAAGACTTTGGATTAACCACTCTGATGATTTTTCCCGGCGAAATAAATTTACCTTCCCTGTCGAGGCAATTCACAATTTCACCTTTTCCCGGCAAGGGTAAAAACTCATGAGGAATCTGGAGTAAAGCCTCTGTCTCAGAAAAAGTTAAGTCAATCACAAATATGGCTAAGCCGGGGCAGGCGGAGATACACAATCCACAGCCGGTGCACTTGGCTTCATCTAAAACTGGAAGGTTATTGATATCCTCCCCAACCTGGATAGCACCTTTAGGGCAGGCTGTTTCACAAGGATTACATGGAATCAGCTCAGCGCATTCAATAACAGCTACAGCACCCTTTTTTAATCTCTCTGGGGATGGAACCCCGGGTAGTTTGGAGAGTTCTTCCTTACATAGTACGCCGCTGGTAGCTAATTTGTTAAACACTTTTCACCCTTTCCTGTAGTTTTTGGCGGGCAACTCTACGAGATTCAAACCTGCCTTTTTCAAATATCTCCTGGCTCTTCAGTTTAGCCTGCTTCAACTGCTCAAATTTCTGTTTACTCAAGTAGCCCAACGACTCAGCTACAGCCAAGCCGACTATTGCCCCCTGCACCATAGCAGTTGAAGCCTCTTCAATCCCGGCTATGTCCCCGGCTACGTAGATGCCAGGAACAGTGAGTTCCATATTCTCATCACGAACCGGTATGTGTCCGCCAAGCTCAGGGATATACATAAACTCACAACCAGACATTCTGGCTAACTCTGTTAGCGGACTTAGTCCAGTAGCAATACAAATTATATCCGTCTCAAAATCTTGCTCGGTGCCGGGTATAGGCTGATAGTTTGAGTCCACGCGACAAACAGTAGCTACTTCAACTTTATTATTTCCCTTGGCCTCCTTCAAAGTATGAGAGGTCAGAATAGGGATGCCCAAGCGAGCAACCTTACTGGCATGAACCCGATAGCCACCTATCCGGGGCAGAGCCTCCACCACAGCCACCACCTTCATCCCTGCCTGCATAAGTTGATAGGATACAATCAAGCCTATGTTGCCTGAACCAACCATCAATACCTTCCTGGCAGGGAGCACCCGCCACACGTTTACTACAGTTTGAAGCGCTCCGGCGCCCATGACCCCGGGCAATGTCCAGCCAGGAAAAGCCAATGGATTCTCCATGGCTCCAGTAGCTAATAATATCTTTTTACTTTCCAGTTCCTCTACCTCACCGTTACTATATAACCACAGCGTATGGTCAAAAATGCCCCATACTACGGTATTTAGGCGTAGCTCCAGGCTGCTGCACTCCCTGGCTAGCTGGGAGGCAATATCTATACCCCTCATTCTGGCTTTGTGCTCCGTCCCGCCAAAAAATTTGTGAGTCTGTTTGATTAACTGTCCCCCGGGCTTGACCTGCTCATCAATAACCACCACTTCCCTCACGCCTGCTTTAGTTGCCTCAGCCGCAGCACTCAGTCCAGCCGGCCCGGCACCAACAATAGCTAATTCATACTCTTTCATGCCCTCTTATCCCCTTAGGTTTTATACATCGTGGTTATTTTCATTCCTTCCCTCACTCCGGTAACGCAAGTCCTCACCGCTACCCCGTCCACCATCATGATGCAATCAGTGCATAGCCCTATGGCACAGAATATTCCCCTCGGCTGTTTATGTTTTTTGGTGTACCGAAAGACATTGATGCCATTAGCTATTAACGCCCCGGCTATAGGTTCACCTTCAAATGCATCCACAGGTTTGTCGTCAATCTCTACCTTCACTATCCTTCCTGGCTCAAGTTCGCCAAGAATAGGATGCTTTTTAATTCGCATATTTCTATCACCTCAGTTGGCAAAAAATGGCTTGACCACATGTCTGCCCAAAACCAGCGGCGGGGGTGTTACTTGAAAAAGCAGATGTAGGATACCACATTCGGCACCCGGAATTTGAAACTGACCTTGGCCGGGGCAACAACAGTGTCACCTACCCGCACCGTCTTCCACTCTTCTCCGGGGAGTTGAATCTCCGCCGAGCCGACGGTAAAAGTCAGGCGCTCCTCGAACTCAGTAGAAAAGGTATACTCACCCTGAAGCATAACCCCAGCGGTGAAACGCTTACCCTCAATCTCAGCCCCCAGACTCTTGACATTACCATCAAAATACTCGTTAACCTTAATCGCCATGATGCCTCCTTTCGTTATGTTATTGAACAGGATTCCCCAAATGTCCTCATTTAAGGAATCTGGAGAAACTGGTTTGCTCCATTATTTCCGGTGGTACTGAAAGGCTTTCGCCGAAGCAGATTATCTCGGAAATCACCTTGCCTACTATACCCCCTTGCTGAAAGCCATAGTCATTCATGCCACAGGCGAGGATAAAGCCATCAACTCCTTCAACTGGACCTAATAGGGAATGGCGGTCAGGGGTATTGGCATAATGGTTGGCAAAGCTTCTTATGATATTTACCCGTAGCTCCTTTAATATGGGTAAATACTTGACTGCCTGCTGGCAAATATCATGGAATCTGCCAAAGGTTACCCTCCTATCTTCAGTAGCCGGGTCGCCGCTGATACCTAACAACAAGTTCCCCTTAGCCTCATTGGCGACTAAGAAACAGGTCTCCTCTATTACCTTCCTCTGCTCTGCTGGCAACAGCACTGCCTCGCGGTAAGCACCGGAGATTAGGTGCCTATTGATAATGGGTCTGTCCAGCATCTCGGTTACCACCATCTGGTGCCGCTCAGAGGTAATAGGGAGTTCTAATCCCACCATTCGGCCAATCTCCACCGCCCACCTGCCAGCAGCATTTACAATATAGTCAGCTTTCACCTCTCCCCTATCAGTCAGTACCGATTTTACGTGCCCCTGGTCAAGGTTAATATCCACCACCTTGGTATGTTCGTAGATTTTGGCGCCTAATTCCCTTGCCTTATCTGCCATACCGGTTACAAGATAAAGGCACTCTATATGACCACCATAGGGTGAATATAGCCCCCACTTCACAATCGGGCTCAAATTTGGCTCTAATTCAGTAAGTTCATCCCCAGTTACTATCCTGTCTTCTGGAGAGAATTCCAGGCGCTCTTCAAGGGACCGTTTCCACAACTCCAGCGACCGTTCAGTCTCTATCAAGACGAGAAGCCCCAGCCGATTAAACTCAATATCACGCCCGAGCTCCCTGGAATCATCTATTTTCTGATACTCAGCTATGCCCTTGGCCGTAAAGTAGTGTAGCAATCGGTCGCCTCCCGAGGGGAGGGTGCAGAATGTAGCATTGGCTCCTGAGGCTTCACTTGCCACCTCATTTTTCTCAATAAGCACGACCTGCTTTCCCTGCTTAGTTAAGTAATATGCTGTGGCAACCCCGATAACGCCGCCGCCGATTACTACCACCTCTGATTCCGGCTGTATTTCTTCCTGCACTATCTTACCTCCGGGCAATATCATTTATTGGCAGTGGTCGGACAGGGGGACGCACGGTCATTGGCTGTGTAGCCTCACTCATAGGAATCCCTGTTTCTTCACTAAGGATTTGAGCCATCAGCCGCTGACATGTTCTACCCTGGCATAACCCCATCCCCCCAGACGTCCTCCGTTTTATGGCTGAAACGCTCCTGGCACCACTCCGAATAGCGGCTACAATCTCCTGTCTGGTAACTTCCTCGCATCTACAAATAATCCCTTCTTCACTCACCTGTTTCATTCCCCCTTAATTGATTCTCAGCTAGCCTGTCAACGGGCTGACATTTCCCTGTTCAGAGAGCCCGAAGCTAAAAAAATAGGGCTCTTACCAAAGTAAAGAAGCCCTAATCATTATGAGATAAGTCCGATTCTCCATCTGCTGCTATTGTTATACCACTAAATAATAACCTTTGTCAAACCTCAAGCTCCAGCCCCCACCTCTGGGATTACGGTAAGGGGGCTAATGGCGAAAGCTCTACCAGGTTAGAAATCCGCCTGCTTCACCGTGCCGGTTGATACAGGAGTGATGAGAGGCGCTTGATACGCCTCAGCATATTGGGATGGGTGCTGAAAAGCTCCATCAACTTCTCGGCAGTGCCAAGGCGCACTCCCTTTGCCCTCAGTGCCTCCAGCTCATTGGTATCTATGGTGCCACTCATGTCAGTGTCTACTTCTCTTAGCTGCCTAACCTCAATTAGTGCCCGTGATGGGTCATTTACGAAGAAGGCCTTGACCCCCTCCACCCTCTTGTATGCTTCCTTGGGCACCTCTGCATTACCAAAAGACAGCTTATAGAGGGCTGTTGCCAGATGATGAGGCTGGTTGCCCAAACTGACACTCCCCTGGTCGGCGTAATATTCCCGAATTCTGGAGCCATAGAGCACAAGCAGGTTAGTGATAAAATAGAGGATAAGCATACCCAGTCCAATGATGGGCAGGATATTGCCTCCTTGACCACCCCTACCCCGACCACCAAACATGCCTGACCACATAAAGCTAATAGCGATATAATAGCATATCATTGGCAGCACACTGAGCATGGTGATGAAAACCATGTCGCGGTGCTTTACGTGCGAAATCTCATGCCCCAGAACAGCTCTCAATTCGTCTGTCCCCAGCAGGCTCATTATGCCGCATGCCGCGGGTGACGCAGACCCTAGCATCCGATTGGGTTCTGCCGAAGGCAAAGGCGTTAGGTATAGCCAACTCAGAAATGCAAACTCTAGGCTTGCGTATTCCGGCGTCACTAGCCAGCTCAGCTACCATCCGGTGTAAGCGGGGCTGTTCCTTCTCTGAAACATATTTAACTCTCATAATCCGCGATACAAATGAAGGACCAATTAAATACTGGAGTAACATAAAGCCGACGGCTATAACGGCGTAAATGGCAAAGCCACCGGCACCGATAACACTGGATATAGCGAGTATTACCGCATACAGGATGCCAAACATCAGTCCGAGTAACAAATATAGCCTTAGTTGCAGCCCCATGTTTTTTGCCTCCTGCCGACTACGATTAACTATTGAGCAATCAATAGATACCTTTAATAGAATTTATAACACAATTAATATAGCAACTGCAAAAAGATGTAGACAACCCCCGGCTTGTGCCTGGGCTGGGTAGGGGCTAGAAAGGTAGCCTTACTCCGCGATACACCGTTAAATTGACACCCAATCAGGAATACCACTAGAATATGATTCAATACTTTGGAGGGATAGGTTATTGTATCAAAAGACTACCCTGGATAATGGGCTGCGCATTATCACTGCCACTATGCCCCATACTCGCTCGGTATCTATCTGCATCTTTATTGGCGTCGGTTCCCGATACGAGGCTGAGGACAAGGCGGGCGTATCGCATTTCATTGAGCACCTGCTATTCAAAGGGACTAAAAAGCGACCGACTGCCAGGGAAATCTCAGAGGCAATAGAAGGGGTAGGAGGAATCCTTAATGGGGGCACTGACAAGGAACTAACCGTTTACTGGTGTAAGGTAGCTCAGTCTCACTTTCAGCGAGCCCTGGATGTGCTGGTAGATATGCTACTCCATTCCAAATTCGATCCCTCAGATATAGACAAGGAACGCCAGGTTATCATTGAAGAGATTAATATGAGCAAAGATTCTCCACCACAGCAGGTTAATATGCTCATTGATGAGCTTCTGTGGCCCAATCATCCCCTGGGACGCGATACAGCTGGCAGCAAGGAATCGGTGGCTGCCATCACCAGAGCCACAATGGTTGATTATCTTCAACGTCAATATCAACCGAATAACACGGTAGTTACTATTGCCGGTGATATTGAGCACCAGGAGATGGTAGCCGCTGTTAATCAGGCATTTAGTAGCTGGACTAAACAAGAGGAGCGTTCTGGATATCTGGATTATAAGGAGCAAGTGGCTCAGCGGCTACATATTGAGACCAGGGACACAGAGCAAGCCCACCTGTGCCTGGCACTACCCGGCTTGTCACTCTTTCACCCCAGGCGCTTCACCCTTGACCTGCTTAATGTCATCCTGGGAGAGGGTATGAGCAGTCGCTTGTTTGCTGAAGTTCGTGATAAGCTGGGGCTGGCTTACAGCATTCACAGCTATGTTGAGCACTTCCTTGATTCCGGGGCAGTTATTATCTATGCTGGGGTGGAACTAAAGAATTTGTCAACAGCCGTCAGGGTTATCCTGGAGCAACTTTCCCAACTGAGGGAAAGAGTCCCCGAATCCGAACTGTCCAAGGCAAAAGAACTATCAAAAGGACGCCTGCTATTACGCATGGAGGACAGCCGTAATGTTGCTGGCTGGGTAGGAGGACAAGAGATTCTTACCGAGCGCATTCTTAGTGTTGACCAGGTGGTAGCTATTATTGACGCCATCACTGTTGATGAGCTTAAGCAGTTAGCCGAGGAGCTAATGGTAGGTAGCCAGCTTCGCCTGGCGGTGGTTGGTCCGGTGGGGGGTGATGAGCCTCTAGAGGAACTGCTGAAGCTATGAGAAATCTAGCTACCTCACCCCCTTTATCCCCCTCTCCTTTGGCCGAGGTGTACGAAAGGTAAAACCTTTATGAACACTTTTGCGCTTAGTCGGCTATAGTAATGGCTCTAACTTGCCACCTGAGCCTCATGAGACAGGCTTCCTCAAAAGCGTGTTACAGCCAGCATCCTACCCCCTATGATAAACCTTCTTGTTTTGGTAGACAAGAGGGCTTTCTTTTTGCTTCTTAAAAAATGCCTCGCCAAAAATATGATGAAAATATAGGTTCATTCTGAAATATCACAAGAAGCTCTTTTGTTACATAATTGATTTGGGGAAACAAAAAGCACCTTAACAACTGAATAAGCCAAAGCTGAACGCTTGCCTAGTCTAGGGGCAATAAAATGCCCTAGCCAGATGTTAGCCGAGCCAGGGCAAGTCTAACAAAGGAGGTTAGCCGACAATGCTAGACTGGGGCAAGTATATCACGGTAGCCGACAAGCTACAACACAAGGCACAGGCACAGGATAGAGACGACCTACTACATACCATAATCCTAAACCTAGCTGTTGCTGGTAGAAGTAACGGACACAAGCCCGATAACCCCTCTTGGATGTATCGGATAGCCAGCTTTACCGTAGCCCAGTATTGGTAGGATTACTACAAGCGGGTAAACGGTATTGACTGCGGGCATTGTAGTAATCCGCAAAGGCAGAAGTGTAAACGAGATAACCTCTACGGTAGCCAATGCCCAAGAGCTATCAAGATTGAGAGCCTATCAAAGCCAATAGTGGGGGAAAATGGGCAAATAAGCGAGCTAGGTGAGCTGATAGCCGACGATAAGGCGATTGACCTTGCCGACTGGCTAGACAATAAAACCTTTTTGAGAGGTTGTCCGCAAAGGTTGATAGACATAGCCGAGAAGATACGGGAAGGCACACTGCTAAACAATGCCGATAAACTCTATCTTGGTAAGTGGCGAAAAAGGTTACAAAAAAGACTGATAACCTAGACACTTTTTAGCCCCTTTGCCCAAATACTATAGTGGAAGCACCGTTTAGGCTAGCGGGTTGCGGTCAACGGTCAACTTACTACTAGGCTAGGTTAGAGCCTTGCCCACTCTAGCCAATGCCAAAGGGGTGATTAAAATAGAACAATTGAAAATATCGTGGGCAAGCGTTCAGGTGAGGGCTTTGTAGCTCACAAGGCTACGCTGGTAAATGCTCTATCAAGGGCGTTAGCCGATAGAGTAACGCTAATGGACTTGACCATAGGCGACGGTAAGATAGTTTTGGCTAATCCCGACGATAAAGGGCAAGCCGAGCTAGTAGCCGACACCGACGGTCAAGGCAAGGTTAGGATAGACGGGCAATACCTCACCCAAGCCCTTAAGGCTTGCGGGGGTATGGTAGAGTTTAAGCTGACCAATGCCTATTCACCGACACTCTTTAGCTCCGACGGTTATCAATTGGTAGTAATGCCAATGTTGACCAATGAGGCTAATGAGCAAGCCAAAACGGATAGGGAAGCCAAAGCCGAGCAAGCCGAGCCACAGCCTACCGAGCCAGAAGCCGAGCCTAAAAAGGCAAGGCGTAGCCGTAAAGCAAAAGAAGCTGTAACTGTATAGAACGCTTATAGCCCGAAAAAGACAATCAAGGCAAAAGAGCCTCTGAAGTGTAAGGGGTTCTTTTGCCTTTTTCGTGCCCATTTTTAGGGTGTAGTCTGAGGTGACTAACTACACCCTTTTTTATTCTCAATAAGCCCAATCCAGTGCAACAAGCCCGGAAAGGGGCTAGATTTCAATTTGAGGGGCTCTCCCATTGACATTAGGGAGAGTCCCTCTTTTTTGTCGGTGAGGCTGCACAATCTAAGCAAATGTTGCCCCGACTGCACATAATGGACTTTCGTTCAATGGTGAAGTGAAAGGTATGGGAAAGGCGGGATGCCACTTGCCCGATTACGGCTGAGGTACCACACAGGAGGGGGAGGTTAAAGGGGGACATTAAACCCCTAGCCCCAGTTTCCCCTGGCAGAGCCCGCCTGTTACTTTGCTCCCTTATTTGTGCTTACCTATCTTATGTGAATTACGGAAATTATTTTGTTTTGACACCCCCCTTTGAAAAATCATATCTATGCCATAATAAATCGTGCATGAGCGATGTAGTACATGGGCTCTCCATGCAGTAGAATCTAAGTCCCTGTTGCTACCTGTTATCTCTATTTACGTACTTCATCGGTTGAACAAGCTGACTATGATTTAACTTGAGGCTTCTTCAACGAATTCGCGGAATACAAGTGTATGAAAATCTATATCCTGTACTGAAATTGCTGCACAGACCTTGAACATGTTAACCATATCTGGTGGCGCCCAGATTCCACGGTTCGCCAGAAAGAACCAGATGGCCGTATACAGCTCACAGTTTGCTACTGCATGCGCAGCTGCCTCAGCACCATTGTGAGCTGGAGTAGGAGAGAACCAATAACCTGATTTGGCAAACAGGCGCTGTGCATGCCATGGTAGGTTGGCATCCTTAATGACTGTATCAATACCGTCGGCTAAGCGTTTGCCTAAAGAATTCATCCGCCGATAGGCATCATCAGTCATAACCTTCTCTAGATAAGCTCGCGCCCCAGCCATGGCCAGAGCACCTCCAAATAAGGTCCCGCCAAGAGCTACACTTCTCGTAGCTACACCGGGGATATGAAGGTTCCGATTAGCCTCTTTCATCCCTTTCTTTATCAGCTCAGATATTTCGCTGGTCATGCCATAGGCACCAAGTGGTACACCCCCCCCGATTGATTTACCTAGTGTTAGCATATCGGGCTTGAGCCCCCAGGTTTTCGTGAGTCCTCCTGGTCCACAGATTATGGTCTGGGTTTCGTCAATGATAAGGAGAGTGCCAGCCCGGCGCGTGAGTTCTCGCAATGCTGAGTGAAAGCCTGGGGCAGGATGGATGACACCAATATTCGTAATTGCCGGCTCGACAAGGATACAAGCGATGTCTCTAGGAGCTAACGCAGCCTCAAGAGCTTTTAGGTCATTGAACTGGATGACAATAGTCCGCTGCGCTGCGTCAGGTAGAAGCCCTTTATAGGTTGGCCGAACAGTACCATCTTCTTGTAGCCCAACCAAGGTGTCATCTAGATGACCATGATAACTTTTATCGAAGAGAAGGACCTTTTTGCGATGCGTGGCTGCTCGCGCCAGTCGTATCTCCTCAATATTTGCTGTCGTTGCAGAGTGAGTGAACTGCCAGAACGGTAGGCCAAAACGACGTCTCAGCTCCTCCGCAACCCAGATAGCATCCTCTGATGGTAGATAGTATTGGTCTCTCTCTTGTATACAGCGAGCGATAGCCTCGGCCACTGGTTGCGGGCTATGTCCTCCAAGCGTGGCTTCATCACCAACCTCAAAATCTAAATAGTGGTGTCCATCAACATCAGTAAAGTACGCTCCTTGTGCTTCCTTAACGAAGATCGGAAATAGCGGTGGACTTTTTGCCATCCACTCCATAGGCACCCCGTTTGGCATAGACAGCCGACCCCTTTGAACGAGCTTTCTAGACCGTGGACGCTCAGCCGTGAAGCGCTTCTGCTCACGCTCACTAAGTGCCCTAACACGCTTAATGTCCATACTCATCTTCGTTGTCCACAGTGTAAACTCATTATGTACATCTTCATATTCAATGTATATGCGAAATCTCTTTTCATCACCTAACAATGATTTCACATTTGCTATTGACCATCAGCGAGCTTGTAGAAAGCTCAATCCCGTTTTCGTCCCTCAAAGGCTACCAGTTTTTCTTGCCTTTCTTTGGTAGATACGCAGGCCAAACATGCCTCAACCTCATAATCCATCAGTGCTTCCAGGCTTGTTTCTCCCTGAGCCAGACTAGGGGTAAAAAGATAAAAACTCCTAGCACCTCAGTCTCCCCTGGCAGAGCCCGCCCATTATTGGTGTATCCTTTCAGGCTGAATCAATACCTATCTACTTGGTAGCGTTCGATAGTCTCCTCGTTTAGGTCAATGCCGAGACCAGGGCTCTCTGGCACTTCGACATAGCCATCCACCACCGGCATTTTTTGCTTGGTTACCTCGAGCCTGATAGGCGTCTCCTCAACACAATATTCGAGAATGAAGGCACTCTTACGTGAAGCCAGAAAGTGTAGGCAGGCAGCGAGGCCAATCCCGTTGGTGTAGAAGTGGTTAACCACCCTGATGCTACGGTCCTCAGCCATATCAGCGATTCTGACAGCGTCGGTGATACCATTGCTTTCAAGGTCAATTTGGGCAATATCAATACCACTTTGCTCGATAAAATTCTGCCAGGCGAATCTTCCTGACTCTCCCTCACCGGCGGCGATGGGTATCCTCGCCACAGAGGTTAGTTTCCTGTAGCCCTCCAGATTTTCCCGATTCAGGGGTTCTTCTAAGAAGAGGACATTATAGTGCCTGAACTGTTCGGCTCGCTTTATGGCAGTGCTCGTATCCCAGCAACAGCCAGCATCAATAATCAGGTCATTGTTATCACCAACGCCACGCCTTGCTTCCTTTACCAGCTCAAGGTCAAGCTCCTCACTCTGCCCCATGGGTGCCCAGCCGAATTTCACCGCGGTAAAGCCTTTATCGACCCACCGTTTGGCAATTTCATATGTGCTTTTGCCATTGGGGCCAAAGAGGGTACTGGCGTAAGCTCGCAGCTTTTTGTGGAAAGCACCACCCAGCAACTGGTAAACGGGCTGGCTGTAGTACTTTCCGACAATATCCCACAGGGCAATGTCAATGGCAGCAATGGCATGACAAATTATTCCTCGCCGCCCGAGCCGGAGGTTCTTGGCTTGCAGCATATGATTGATGGGCCTTATGTCTAGGGGGTTCATCCCTATCAACAGCCTAGCTAATCCTGAAGCACTCGCCCCACTAAGTGGTGCTTCAATCAGGGCTTTTACCACGTGAGGCGAAGAATACGAGTCACCGATACCGACGATACCTTCATCCGTATGGACTTTAATGATTAGTGCGTCTTGGCAAGCTGTCGCTTTTGTCTCTACAACCTCTGACTCGGGCAGACGCAGTTCAATTGCTTCTACCTTGGTAATTTTCATTGCCTGCCACCCCCTAAATTTAATAATCACCCCAAAGGGAGTTGAGGTCTTCAGCTCAATCCTGTTTTCGTCCCTCAAAGGCTGCCAGTTTTTCTTGCCTTTCTTTGGTGGATACGCAGGCCAAACATGCCTCAACCTCATAATCCATCAGTGCTTCCAGGCTTGTTTCTCCCTGAGCCAGGCTAAGTCCCTTTTTAATCAATTTTATGGAAAAGGGTGAGCTCTGGGCGATTTTTTGCGCCATCTCTTTGGTTGTTTTCATCAGCTGGTCAAGGGGAACAGCCTTATTAACCAGGCCAATCCTCTCAGCTTCTTTTCCATTGATATATTCAGTGGTAAAGAGAAGTTCTTTCGCTTTTCCTGGGCCAATGAGGTCTTGCACCAGCCGCATAGCACCGCCGGTTACAGATGAAGCTACTCTTGCCTCTGGAGAGCCAATTTTAGCCTCCTCAGCAGCGATACGAATATCGCAGGCAAGAGCTAATTCATATCCTGACCCTAATGCGTAGCCGTTGATGGCAGCGATAGTAGCCTTCTCAAATCTTAAAATCTTTCTAGACGCCTCTTGCAGTTCTTCCAAGTAATCACGGTAATCTTCTAGGCTTCTATCCTTAGATTCCTTTAAGTCTGCCCCCGTAGAAAAAGCTCGTCCTTCTCCAGTAATAATCACCACCTTAATCTTAGAGTCGTTTTTGGCATCCTCCAAGGCTTGTTGCATGTCAAGCCACAGCTGCTTATTCATGGCGTTTAAGACCTTGGGACGATTCAGCTTTATGGTGGCTATTTCACCCTCCTTCTCATAGATAATACACTCAAAATCCATAATTTTTAACCTCCTCTACTTAACCTATAATTATGCGTGAATCAACTATGGAAGCCCCCTTTTCATGGACGATTACTGGATTTAGGTCAACCTCCTGAATTTCAGGATTATCAATGGCTATTTGGGATAGCTTAGCCAGAATGTCCTTTAGAGCCTCAATATCCTTGCGGCTTTCTCCCCTTATCCCCTCTAAAACCGGGTAACCCTTTATCTCCTTGACCATATCATCTATATCTTCCTGGGCTAATGGTGCCACCCTGAAGGCAACGTCCTTTAATACCTCAACGAAGATGCCCCCCAGCCCAAACATGATTACCGGTCCGAATTGTCGGTCCCGAATCATCCCGATTATACACTCCTGGCCTGGAGGAACCATGGGTGAAAGAAGCACGCCAAGTATTCGCTCTCTGGATGTCACTCTCTTGGCATTTTCCAATATCTCCTTGAACCCCTTCTCTACCTTCCGGGTACTATTCAAATTCAGCTTGACGCCCCCGGCATCTGATTTATGAATAATGTCAGGGCTTACTATTTTCATGGCTAGCGGATACCCCATTTTATCAGCAGCGCTTACTGCCTCTCGGGCGTTAGTGACCAGTCTGGCTTGTGGCAAGGTAATCCCATATTCCTTAAGCAGCTCCCTGGATTCTGTCTCCAGCAGGTTGGACCTCCCTTCGTCCTTGACCTTTTTAAAGATAACCTTTACTGCCGGTCGCTCTTGAGCTACTCCTTCGCGTGCCTGTATCTCAGCTACCTTTTTCTTATCGTCAGCATATTTCATCAGCAAATGCAAACTTTGGGCGCTCCGTCCTGAGGACTCAAACACTGGTATCCCGCTGGACTTTAGTATATCAAGGGATTTTATAGGCTCTCTGGCGAAACTGGTGTGAACAACAAGCGGCTTCTTATATTTATTCACCAAGCCGACCAGTTCTCGGGAGGTTTGCTCTTCCAGTTCGGCAATATGGGGAGCTATGATATCCTTAAAGCCTCCGAAAAAACCGGTTGTAAATACCGCATCTATCTTTTCATCTTCCATGCAGGCTTTTACACACTCTGTTATCACGTGAGGATTTTCCTCAGCCGTTCCTCCGTAATCAATGGGGTTAGCCGTAGCCATCCCGGCAAGCAAAAAGGGTTTTATCTTCTCTTGAGTAGCCTGGGAAAGAATGGGCACCTCAATTCCATACCTCCCGGCATTATCAGCAGCAATGGCATTGTCGCCGCCTCCCTCCGATAAAATAGCAACTCGGTTTCCCCTGGGAAGCGGACAATTGCTGAGCACTACCGCTACGTCAAATAGTTCATCCGCGTTGGGTACCCTTATTATTCCGGCTTGCCTGAATGCCGCATCCACAATCATATTGTCTCCAGCCAGTGAACCGGTGTGGGAAGCTGCTGCCCTGGCTCCAGCCGCCGTTTCGCCTACTTTGAGAACTACGATTGGTTTTTTCTTGACCGTTTCCCGGGCTATCCTAATCAGTTTATTTCCTTCCTTTATCCCCTCTAGATAAATGGCTATAACCTCTGTTTCTAGGTCATCTTTCAGATAATCAATATACTCGTGGAATTTGACTCCGATAGCATTTCCAGCACTTACTATCTTACTGAAGCCAAGCCCCCTCAACTGCGCATAATGAGTCAGGGAGTCAATGACATTGCCACTCTGGGCAATTATTGACAGTGACCCCTTTTTGAGGGGAGGGACACCGAGAAGATTCATCTCTGCCGAGGCACTAAACATGCCGCTACAGTTGGGACCGATAATATAGGTGCCGGTTCTAGATGCCTCAGCTAGGATTTCCTGTTCAATCCTCTTCCCCTCTTCTCCAATCTCATCCTGGGCTTCACCAAGCCCGGCGGTGATGATAATGATTCCCTTGGCTCCCATTTTGATACTGTCAGCCACGGCAGACGGAATAAAGCGAGGTGCCACCACAATCATAACTAGGTCAACCGGGCCATCTATATCAAGAATACTTGGGTATGCCCTCCGAGAGAAAATCTGAGTCCTCTTGGGATTTACCAGGTAGATTTTGCCTCGATAACCCCCTTCAATGAGACTTCTTGTTCTTCTCTCTGAGGCCTTACCAGGGACTTCAGACGCACCAATAATGGCAACAGAATCAGGGTTAAATATCTTTTCAAGCTGTTGTCGCATTCTGTACCTCTACTGATAAAATTTCTGTAGTGCTTCCCGTCGTTTTCGGACAAACCGACCTCGGGAAAATGATACACCCCACTCTCAGTAGTTGTCCTTTTATTTTCTACAAATAAATATCTACTAAATCTGTATTAGACAGCAGCTATTGCCTTATCCAGTATCTCCAAAGCCATATCCACTTCTCTGGCTCTAACATCCAGGGGAGCCATAAACCTTAAGCCCTCAAACCCGCAAGGAAACACACAAAGTCCACGCTTAAATGCCTCATCGGCTACCTTTGAGGGTAAGCTAATATCGTCAAACCTGATGGAAACCATCAGCCCTAAACCGGTGGCATCGTGAGTATGTGGGTGTAGTTTCTCGAGTTCCCTGAGTCCATTGAGAAGACGAGCTCCCATCTTGGTAGCATTTTCTAAGAGATTATCCCTCTCAATAATCTCCAGCCTTTTATAACCTACAGCAGTAGAAACGGCGTTACCACCTCCCCAGGTGCCACCAAGTCGGCTCCTCTCCTGGGGAAACATCTCCCTTTTAGCCATGGTAGCACCTACTGCCAAAGTTTTGCCCAAGCAGATGTAATCTGGCTTTATCCCAAAATGCTCAAGAGCAAACCATTTGCCGGTGCGACCCAGGCCAGACTGAACTTCGTCACATATCAGCGGTATGCCATATTTCTTGGCGGTGTCGTTCACAGACTCAAGGAAACCAGGTGCCGGTATATTGTAACCACCTTCTCCCCGCACAGGCTCCACAATAATAAAAGCCACTTCATCAGGGTCAAGCAGACCAATGTCCGGGTCAAGCAACTGTTCTAGCTGGGTCATCACACCCTTACCTTTAACCGTATAAACCTTCCAGCCGCATTTACACTCTCCCTCGCAGTGGCAAAAGGGCAAGTCAATATGATTCGGGATTTGGGGATACCACTTCCTCATATTCTTACGGCTACGAGTAAGGGTTGTAGCTCCCATAGTACGCCCGTGGAAGGCTCCCTGAAAGGAGATATTGAACCCCAGATTGCGGCGGTGGTCGTAGGCAGCCTTCATAGCATTTTCCACTGCCTCGCTACCCGAGTTGGAAAGAAAAGTGCAGTCCAGACCAATAGGTTTGGCTATCTGGGCTAATTTGTTTACCAAGTGGGCTGGAGTAGGAACTACTACCTTTTCCGGGTCATCCCCGTAGACACCGAGAGTTTCAGTTCCCTGTCGGTCTGGCATTACCGAGGCTGCCTTTTGAGCTATATCAATGAGCTCGGGGTTATTATAGCCCAGTGGGAAGGCAGCTCCGTGACTGGAAAAGTCAAGAATCACATTGCCATCTGGGTCTGTGCAAAAAGGCCCGATGGCTGGTGCAGATTTATCCCAGACAAAGGGATGATAGTAAATAGATTCTGGTGCATGGGCCATATTATAGTTGGTCCACTTTTGGCTTATGGGTCCTGGTGGGGTTACCTTAATAGAAGGAGCAGCTGTTTCACGATTCATTGTAAATCCTCCTCTTATAAGATTATTGAAATAACCTTGAGTAAGTAATTACTCAACTTACTTCAGACAATACTCAAAAACTTGTCTGCAACCTCCTGATACGAGACATCAAAGATAGAATTATGGGGAGGCAGAGGTTCTTCCTCAAAGAAATCAGGCAGGTGGTGAACTGGAGCAATTCCTGCCCCACAATTAAATTCCCTTTCCCCTTTCAGTATCTCCTTACCTAGACTCACTAAGTCCTCAAATGTTATCTCCGACCCATATTTTGCTCGGTGAAGACTAACCAAAGTATTTAGAGTTTCTATGTTTGGCCCAACGAAGAAACAAAGCCCCATCGCGTCCAAGACCGCTACTATTATCTGCACCTCTAAAGAGAGTTGTGCTTGCCCGTCTGGCTTAAGCACATTATATTTCTTATTAGGGTCAAATCCGGTACGGCCTGGTATGACACAGGCTGCAGTATGGTCTGCCCCCATGGGGGATGACATATACGTAACTCCAACACCCTTCATAGCCCGAGGGTCATACCCTGCCATCCCTTGCCCCTTCACTGAAGGAATACGACGGACTCCAAATACTTTACCAGTAATTTCAACCCCATTTCCTAAGATTCTTCCCAAGGGGCTACCCTTAGGAATCTCCTTTAGGAGTTCAATAGCAGCCTTGGCGTCACCAAAATCAAGAAGACCAGCTTCCATGGCGACGCCAATTGCGCCTCCCACCTCTATTGTATCAAGACCGAAATCGTCACAGAGTCTATCCATCTCAGCAATTGCATCCAAATCATCTATTCCCAAGTTTGATCCAAGCATAACTATAGTTTCGTATTCTAGAGCTGAAGTTAAGTACTGGTAATTTTCATCGTTGTATATATTTGAGCAGCGTATAACACACCCCGGCATACAGGCTACACCGCTCTTCCCCCGCCGTCTTTTAAGGAGGTCATTCATTGCTTCACCACCGATCCGCTCAGCCCCCTCAAATGCTCCTGTCCGATAGTTCCGTGTTGGCAAACATCCTAGAAGATTATTTTCACAGATTTCTATAGCTGTGCCATATTTCGTCAATACTCTCTTAGCCTCTATCAATTTCCTGGAAAATTCTTTAGAGATTCTGATAAATTCTTTCTTGTCATGAAACTGGGCTTCTATTTTCGAGCCAGCATCATCAATGATGATAGCCTTTATTTTTTTTGAACCCAAAACTGCTCCAAGTCCGCCACGAGCAGCATAAGAAGAAGGGCTTCCTTCAACACTCGTTACCGCAATGCCCGCTGCCGCAAGTTCCAATTCACCCGCTGGACCGATAGACATAACACCTATCTGCTCGCCGTATATCTTTCGCAACTGCTTAGCAAGTTGATAATTTCCTGCTTTATAGTATTCGGCTACCGGGATGAGTTCACAATTATTTTTGTCTAGTTTCAAAAAGTATAACGTGTCATCCTGAGGTTTCCCCTCAATGATGATAGCCTTAATGCCTATTCTCGCCAGCTTTGTTCCAGCAGTTCCCCCGACGTTACTTTCTTTTATACCACCTGTAAGCGGGCTCTTAGCTCCTATAGATAACCTTCCCGAACAAGTCAACGGCGTTCCAGCAAAAAGCCCTGTAGCTACTACGATCTTGTTTCTTCGGCCAAGAGGATGGCAGGAAGGGGATAATTCTTCACACACGACTTTTGAAGTTAGGGCTCTTCCTCCAAGGCCCTCGTACACAGGTGGAAGAGCTTGCACCTTGATTTCCTTTTGGGTCATGTCAACTCTAACGATTTTGTCCATCTAAACACCTCCAAAAACATCAAGTACAGCCCCTCACGGTATTAGTAAAACTGCAGAAAGCGTTTTGGGTTTTCCACCAGTATGGTGTGTATTTCTTTTGCGGAGACGCCTCTGGCTCGCATCTGAGGTAAGATATTGCGCAAGATATGGGCATAGCCACCATCGCCATAGGCAACAAGCTTTGTCTTCAGGCAAACATCATGCGATATGAGAATCTGGTTTAAATATCCCTTGTCAATGAGCTCCATAATTTGCCTGATGCGCTGTATATCACTTGGTCTATCATATACTCCAAGATGCATCGAGTAAAATACTGTGTCTCCAAAGCCATCATATTGAAGATAGCAACCTCCCTTGGCTAAGTCCAGGAGACTTTTGAGGGAGTAGACCTCACGGTCTAAATGCCCTACCGCCACATGGCTCATATCAGCGCCAGCATCATCCAGCACTTGGCTCATTTCTAGTGGTGAACCTTCATGACGACCGGTATGTAAAGTAATTGGTGCCCCGGTAAGTTTCTGGGCACGGGCAGAAGCACGCAAACTCTTTTTCTCTCTGTCTTGTAAAGGCCATGAGCCGCCAACCTCCCCAATAATCCCAGAGCATATTCCTGTGTCGTCAACTCCTACCGTAATATCTCGCACAATTTCTTCTGCAATCTCCTCTTCAGACTTACGGTCAAAGTCCTCCCCCTGTGCCTCACCTACGTAGTAGCCTGAGCCCATAATTATATTGAGGCCTGTAACCTGGGAGATACGCACTAGGGCTGCAGGGTCACGGCTAAGGTTACCATTGGTGACATCAACAATTGTCTTACCGCCTTCTTTTTTGAATAGCATAGCTTCCTTAATAGCTAACTCTTCATCCAGCAATTGCACATTATCCAGGTTTTTATACTCGTTATAGTGCACCCAGCCGAGGTTTTCCATGGTGATTGGTTGGTATGCCAGTGCCTTCTCGCCGGCTATTTTGGGCGGGTCAAACCAAACCCCCATGTCAAGAAGAAAGTGTTCATGAGGTAGAGTTATTCCCAGTTCCTCCACATCAATCGGACCCAACACAGTTTGAGCCTTCCCAGTAAGTTCTTTCTTGGTAATAGTCATCTCAATACCTCCTTAGTATTTAATCATATCACCACCTTGGGCTATCCACTTATTTGAGTTTACGGAAATTAGAGACTTAACCTTGAGCTAATCTAGCCGATACCAGGCCTGGAAGCCACATGGCTATTTGTGGAAATATCATGACCAGGGCTAACCCCAGCGCTTGAAGCCCGACGTAGGGAATGACCGATTTATAAATATCCATCATGGTTATACCTTTAGGAACGATACTTTTCATATAAAACAGGTTGAAACCGTAGGGCGGTGTCAGCAAAGCCATCTCTGTATTCATGACATAGAGAACCCCAAACCATACGAGGTCAAAACCCAAGCCGGCAACTATGGGTATATAGAGAGGAGCAACAATGAAAAGCATAGCCTGTTCATCCAAGACGAATCCCATAAGAAAGAAGCTGACCTGCATCACTATGACGGTACCCCAAGGTCCCAATCCACTACCCTCTAGCCAGCCAGCCAGCATCTCAACAGCTCCTAAGCCGGTATATATTCGGCTAAAGGACAGAGCGGCTATAAAGATCCAGGCAACCATGGCAGTGAGTTTCATGGTACTCAGGAGGGCATCCTTCAACATAGGCCAATTCAACTTCCGACGAATAATAGCCACAATAATGCTACCTATAGCCCCTACGGCAGAGGCTTCAGTAGGAGTAGTAACACCCAGCATGATTAGCCCCAGAACCAGGAAGATTAAAAGGAAAGGAAATGTAAGCCCCCTGAGGGAAACAATCTTCTCCTTCCAGGAAACCCTCTCTTCAGGGGGGAGTCCAGGCCCGAGGCGGGGCTGAAAATGACACCTTATTAATATATAGAGAATAAATAAACCGGCAAGCAGCAACCCAGGAAAAAGCCCTGCCATAAACAGTTGCCCAATTGACTGTCGGGCGATAACGCCGTAAAGAGCGAAGACGACGCTAGGCGGAATGAGACAACCCAGTGCACCTCCAGCCTGAATGGTCCCCATCGCTAGTTCTTTATCATAGCTGCGTTTAAGCATAGCCGGAAGGGCAATGAGCCCCATAGTCAGGGTGCCCACAGCAGATATGCCTACCATAGCGCCGAAGAGAGCACAAATAATCACCACACCGATTGCCAGACCACCTTTGAGTCGGCCAGACCATTTTCGTATTGTGTCGAACATGTCATCGGCAATGCCAGAGTTTTGTAGAATAATCCCGGTGAAGACAAAACCAGGGACGCACACGATAGTGTACATATTTTGCACATCCATGGTTGCGTAGAGAATCAGCTCTATTGCTTCTTGACCCCATAGCAGAGTAACAAATATAACTGATAGACCACCTAAGCCAAAAGCTATAGGTAATCCGCTTAATATGAGTAATATCATACTGCCGAACATCAATAACGTAACAAGTTCAATGTTCATACCAACTTACTTCCCGTCACAGCAGTATGAAAATCACGGATTAACTTAGCTAATCCTTGAAGCAGTATTAAGAAAGCCCCAATGGGTATTGCTATCCTTGTTGGCCACCATGGGGCTCCCCAGGCACTTTGAGAGTGTTCCTGCAATACTACAGCCTTAATTGCCAATGGAATTCCATTCCGCAACAATATGACACAAAAGGCAAAGAAGAAAACAGAAGTAAATATGTCCACAGCGGCTCTTCTCCTTGGGGAGAGGCGGTTGTATAGTGCATCCATATTGACATGCCCGCCGGTGAGAAGGACATACGCTCCGGCGATGAGCACCATAACACCATAAGCAATGGAGGTAGACTCAGTAGCCCATAGAGTAGGGGCATTAAATACATATCGGGCTACCACTTCGATGGTTAGTAAAAGAGTTATCACCAGTGTCCCGAACATGACGACATAGCCTGCCCACTTACTTATGGCGTCAATTACGCTGAGGACACGCTTTAATTTCGGCACTTAGTCCAACTTTCCCTTTCTTGATTTAAGCTTATTGTTTTCGTGGCCACCCTAGCCCCCTCTCCAGGAGCCAAGGCGACCACGAGTGACAAATATTGCTTGTGCACCGGGAATTTCGGCAGACCAAATCTTCCTACGAGCCGCGTAGAACTTCGTGCCAGCTTCTGATAATTTCAATTCCTCTTGCAGTACGCTCACTCCGTGCAGCTTGTTCGTCCCACTGCTTGTCGGCTGCTTGGAATATCAGTGCTTGGTCTTCAGGTGGAAGATAGGTTACAGTGACGCCATAAGTTTCCATGGCTGCTGCCAGGTCGACATACTCTCTTCTCTGGAACTCATCGTATATAAAGCGGCTGTTTTTCCTAGCTGCTGCGGTCAGGATTGTTTGAAGATTCAAAGGTAGTGAGTTCCACAGGTCCAGGCTTACTAGGTACAGGTCGCATGCTGGGTCGTAAACCGTCGGCTTTATAATATATGTGGCAACCTCAAATAGCCCCAGATCTGTATAGTCAGTCGCGCCCCCGTAGATAGCCCCATCAACAATACCTGTAGATAATGAAGTGTAGAGTTCGGCGGCAGGGTAGTAGGTGCTTGACACCCCTAGCTCCGCTAGCCAGGGAGAATTAGTGGCGGTAGCCCTGATCTTGAGCGGTTGTAAATCTTCAATACTATTGACAGGCGTGTTTGTCAACATATAGTATGGACCTGACATACTTTCGCTTAGATAGTAAGCGCCAAGATCAGCATAGCCTTCACGGATAATGTCCTCAAGCCCTAATTTATGAAGGAGTATCTCGCACTCTACATCATCTTGCCAAATAAAGGGCAAACAATTGAGCATGGCGGTGTCCATCTTATCAGCAAAGTAGGCTGACGCAGTACGTGCCATATCAATGATATTCTTATCTAAGGCATCGAGCGCCTGATCATCCGGTACTAGCACTCCTGAAGAGAATAGCTCAATGTCAATTAGCCCACCGCTCATGGCGCTAATATCAGCAACAAGGGGGTCGAGACACCAGCTAGTCATCGCGGCGCCATATTCATCAGCCATTCTCCATTCATATACCTCACCTGGTGCTCTTAGCCCGGCAATCTCAGCTTCCAGGTCGGTAATCTCGTCCTCCAGACTAGAGACCTTCGCCTTCTCTGCAGCTAGCTTCGCTTCTAGCTCAGCCTCGGCACCCTCCTCTGGTGCTGCTGGACCGCAACTTGCCACCAGCGGCAGTGCCAGCATCAGGGCTAGACAAACACTACCAACTAACATCAATAGTCTTTTAGTTTTCAATTCCATAACCTCCTAAAAAATTAGTCACCTGGGTATTTAATTAACTTCTCATTTCCCCCCTCCCTTCTGCGCCACTCTGCTTACTTTCTATAATCTTCATGGCCTTGTTGAGCCACTCCGGGGCAAAGCATCGGGCGCTGTTGTTATCAATTAAGCTTGGTGGCGGCAAAGCTCCTGTTCAACCCAGCTCACCACCTAACTGACCACCCTTGGTCTAGGCACCATACCTCCTTATGAGCTTTAACTAATAACACACTATTCAGACTTTGTCAAGGAGTATCAATGCACAACTACTAAAGTCAGGATATAGCTATTAAACACTGGCATTAACTTTATCCATCTATTCTGTTATTACTTCAAAATTTTTTATATTCATCTCTAAGTTCGGACCGAATACGGAATTACTAATAATCTACCTAATCACCTTCTTTCCCATAAATGGCTGGAGCACTTCGGGAATTAAGATACTGCCGTCGGCTTGCTGGTAGTTCTCCATTACGGCAATGAGCACCCGGGACAGGGCTAGCCCTTAGCCGTTTAGAGTATGGACAAACTGGGGTTTAGCCTCAGGGGAGGGGCGGTAGCGGATGCTGGCTCGCCGGGCTTGAAAATCACCGCAGTTGGAGCAGGAGCTTACCTCTAACCACTCACCACACCCCGGAGCCCATATCTCAATGTCATAGGATTTAGTAGACGCAAAGCCTAAATCAGCAGTGCACAGTTGCTTCACCCGGTACGGCAGCCCCAGCCTCTGGCAGACCTCTTCTCCGTTATGTACCATTTTCTCCAGCTCTTGGTTAGAGGTGGATGGCTCGGTAAACTTGTACATCTCTACCTTATCAAACTGGTGACCTCGTTTTATGCCCCGTGTATCCTTCCCTGCTGACATCTTTTCCCGACGAAAACAGGCGGTATAGGCTACATAATAGAGGGGCAGAGTTCCCGGCGGTATAATTTCATCACGATGTAGATTGGTAAGTGGCACCTCAGCCGTAGGTATGAACCAGAGGTCATCCTCTTCATCATGATATAAATTATCAGCAAATTTGGGCAGATTACTGGTGCCTACCATACACTCCCTCTTGACCATGAATGGTGGATATACCTCTTGGTAGCCGTGCTCGGTGGTGTGCAGGTCAAGCATAAAAGAGATGAGGCCCCTTTGCAGTCGGGCACCTGACCCCTTGAGCACGTAGAAACGAGTGCCTGATAGCTTTACCCCCCTTTCAAAGTCAATGATGTCCAGAGACTCACCCAATTTCCAGTGGGGAGCTGGCTGAAAATCAAAGCTTCTAGGCTCTCCCCACGAGCGCACCACTACATTATCCTCCTCATCCTTGCCTGAGGGCACTGTTGGCTGGGGGATATTAGGCACCTGTAATAGAAGCTCTTCCAGTTGTTTATCTAGGCTTCTTACCTCTTCCTCTAATGCCCTTATCTTGGTGCGCAGTCCCCGCCCCTCATCCATAATCTCTTTGCCCATTTTTCTTTCCCGGGCAACCTCTTTTCTGGCGTGCCTGAAGCCCTCCAGCTCAAGTATTTTCTGGCGATGCTCCGAGTCAAGCTGCAAGATTTCATCCAGAGGAACACTGTCCTGGCGACTTTCTACTGCCTCTCGCACCAAATCTATATTCTCCCGTATAAACTTCAGGTCAAGCATAAATCTTTCCTCATAAAATTGATTGCCAACCCTCCCCCTTTATCCCCCTCTCTTGATAAGTGGGGCGTGTATAATGTTATGCAAGGTATAGACTAAGACTAAAGCTAAACCCTACCCCCGAAAGCAAAAAAGTCCTTCACATAACTAACTTTACTGATTTACAGTCCCAGACTCAAAGAAGTTTCCATAAAATAATTCAACTTACTGTCCTCAGAAGCACTACTAATTGTAGTATTGCTAAACCAATCATCGCCAAAGCTGTCACGAATAATCCTATGGTTAGCCAGGTAAGCGTCTTAGAGTGGCTAATAAGGTTCTCGGTACTCATATATGTTAGAAGGTTAAGTTTCCCCAAATACCACTTAGGTACTCCCTCAAAATTTATCGTTTTTAAATATGAATTAATTTCTGCACCTTCGTTAATTACTTTTAATATTTCCTGCTTACGTTTATCACTCAACAATTTCTCACCCCCTATGCAGAGTATAGCTCAGAACTTCCATAACATTTTCTTGTTTAGAAACCTATTCAGGTTCACTTACTTCCATCAGAGCTTCTTGTATAACATCCTGGCTGCCATCTTCAAACTCAACAAACCACCAGCCTCTGAAGTCTCGACCTTCAAGTGCGCCAATGCCTTTGGCAATCCATTCCGCGATTGCCTCTCCTTTCTTACCTTCGTGTTCTCCTTTAATTACTCTGATTTTATCTCCTGCTTGCATATTACACCCCCTGCCGGGAGTATAGCACAATAACTACCGCTAATACTGCCCTGTTGATAAGGGAGGGGGAGGTGGGTTTATAAGAGAGGCTTCGCCTCTCTTTGACTCTCCTTACGGTTTCTTCCTTTGCTTCAATTTTACCCTGATTTGGGTGTTCCTAGCCATCTTGGGGTTCTATTCATATATTCACGATAGGCATCCCCGTATTGCTTGAGACAGAAGCGTTCTTCGGCAGGCACCACAATATGAAAGAACACTATCCACAGAAGAGCACACAGCAGAACTACCCAAGAAGCACTGGCTATGCCTATGCCAACCAGTGTCAGAAAGCCACTAAGGTAAATAGGATGTCTCGAAAAGCGGTAGGGTCCTCGGGTAGCAGGCTCATCTAGTGGAGTATTGGCAACGCTAATGGTAATCATGGCCTGCATAGCCAAGCCCACTACGAAAATTAGAAGCCCCACATATAGCCATGGTGTACCTAGCTTCAGCGGCAGAAAGATGGAGTAAAGGATAACAAAAGGCCAGATTACTAGGTGGGTAGACCAAGCCAAGATTTTCTCGGTTCTAGTAGATGGTACAAAGCTCTCCAGCCTTTTGTTACTCTTTTTCCCTTCCTCGCTTAGAAAAAGATTCGGAGTAAACATAGTCACGAAAACGAGCAGTAGGAGTATCCAGGCATTCCACACACCTATTTCAAAGGCTGGCACGAGCGACATTTTCTCTCCTCATGCCTTTTCTTTAAGCTGGGGAAATAGAATTACCTCACGAATTGATTGCTGATTGGTTACTAGCATCACCAGGCGGTCAATACCAAGTCCCAGCCCCCCGGTAGGGGGCATACCATACTCCAGTGCCAGCACAAAATCTTCATCAATAACCCCTGCCTCACCCTCTGCCTCGCGTTGCTTTTGCTGTTGGAGAAAACGCTGTCTTTGGTCTATAGGGTCATTGAGTTCAGTAAAAGCGTTGGCAATCTCCATCCCTCCAGCATAGCCTTCAAAACGCTCTACCAGACGGTCATTATCAGGCTTCTTCTTGGCTAGGGGCGATATCTCTATCGGATAATCCAGAAGAAAGGTAGGCTGTATCAAATTGGGCTCAACATAGGTTGAAATTAGCTCATCTATCAGCTTCCCCCTGTCCTTTTGAGGGTCAACCTCCATTTCTAACTTTAGCATCTCCGCCCTGAGTGAATCGGTATCAGGAAATTTGTCAAAGTCAATGCCGGCGTAGTTCATAATCGTCTGGCGCAGGCTAAGTCGCTGCCACGGAGGTTTAAAGTTAAGCACATTATCACCAAACCTAATCTTATATCCGCCTGTGATTTTTCTAAAGGTGCCCGATACCATTTCCTCTACCATCTCCATCACATCATTGTAGTCAGCATAGGTTTCGTAGCTTTCAAGCATGGTAAACTCAGGATTGTGCTTGGTAGAGATACCCTCATTGCGGAAAATACGCCCCACCTCATAGACTTTATCAAAACCACCTACAATTAATCTCTTAAGATACAGTTCAAGGGCAATGCGCAGGTAGAAATCCTGGTTAAGGGCAAGATGGTGCGTAATGAATGGTCGGGCTAAAGCACCCCCGGCTAACGGTTGCAGCACCGGCGTTTCTACTTCCAGAAACCCTCGCTTGTCCATGAATTGCCGTATGCCAGTAATAACCTGGCTGCGCACCTTAAAGATTTCTCCAACTTCGGTGTTGGCAATAAGGTCTAGATAGCGTTGCCGGTGTCGCTTGTCTATATCACTAAGCCCGTGCCACTTCTCAGGCAGGGGTCGGAGTGATTTAGACAGCAGGGTAAAATTTTCTACCTCAAGGGTAGGCTCTCCACTCTTTGTTCGGAAAAGCTTACCGCTGGCTCCGATAATATCACCTATATCTATATCCTTGAGCAGTTTGAGGTTGGCTTCACTGACAAGGTCGCTATGAAAGTATAGCTGAATTTTCCCTGAGCCATCGCGTATATCAAGGAAAGAAATTTTACCCATACGCCGGTTAGCCATAATCCGCCCGGCAATATTAACTACCGGGGTTTCACCCTTACCACCGCCTTCCTCTTGCTGCTTGAGTAGGGCAATGGCTTGCTGTGTCGTGTGGCTGCGATGATAGCGATGTGGGTAGGGGTTAATGCCACGAGCCCGAAGCCTCTCCAGCTTTTCCAATCGTTGTTGAGCTATGCGGTCTAATCTGGATGTCATCTCTCTCCTGTCCTCACATATATCATAGTAAAAAGACCGAGGGCTTTTAGCCTCTCAGCCATATTTTTACTTATTGGCTATTATATATTTTCTTACTCCTGTAGTAAAGCCGTTTCTCTGACTTGCTCCTTCAGGCTATCCAGCCAGGCGGCTGACTTTATCTCTCGTTCCAGGAGGTATTTAAGGTAGTTCCTCATTAACCCCTCTAACTCATCGGCTAGTTCTGGGTTCACTTTTAGTTTCTCGGCAGTGCTGTAATCACTGCTCTGCAAAAGTCTTAGCACCTTTAGGCCGTTAACTGAGAGCGGGTAGGTTAAAATCTGGCTCTGACTGCAATTGGGGCACAGCACGCCGCCAGCGTTGGGGCAGAACGAGTTGGTAGTAGGTTCTAGTGGCAGGTGACAGGAGACGCACTGCTGAAGCTGAGGTCGGTAGCCAACCTCGTTTAATAGCTGAAGCTCAAAGTAGCGCAGGCTTAGTTCATTATTGCTGCTCTGGCACAGGCGGTGCATTGTCTCCAGTAGCAACTGAAACAGGGGGTAATTTTCAACATTGTCGGCGGTGAACTGGTTAATTAACTCGGTGGCGTAAAGGCCGTAGGAAGCAAGCTTTAGGTCGCTTTTTAGAGGAAGGAAGCTATTGATGGTTTGACATCCGGTTACCGTATCCAGATTTCGCCCCCTGGCTAGTGACACTAGGCTGTGGGTTAAAAGCTCAAGATGTCCCGCCATCTTGCTCCTCGGCCGCCTGACCCCCTTGGCTACCGCCTGAATCTTGCCCAGGTGTGGGGTATAGAAGGTAAGGATTCTATCCGCCTCCCCCAGCTTGGTCTTCTTAATAATAATCGCTTCCGTTTGATAAGTTCTCGGCTTAGACATCTTTTAATACTTATCTAACAAATTCCACTTCGTCTGGTTTTCTAAATCCTCTTTTTATTAAAATATCCCTTTCCTTTAAAAGGCATGCTCTATTGTGGGCTATCGCTTTATCAAATTCTCCATCTTTCCATGCTTTAATACATGGAAATCCTCTACTATAAAATGGGTCATCATAGTTAGAAATATCTAAATCTTTAACGGCATCAACTTTAGATTCAAATTTTTCCTTTTGTAGTTCTTCATCAAAGTCAACCTTCTTGCCGAGTTCGTAAAACAGAACGCCTTTCTCAAACTCGCTATTGAATGCGTAAAAAGGCCTTTCCAAGCTATCTATAGCCTTCTTCGTTTTTTCCTTTAGCTCGCTAATTGCCTCTATCCCCTTGGCGCAGAATATGTGTAGAGCGTGGCTATTGATGAATCCAAAAATTACTAGCTGGATACCCTTATATCGCCTTGAATCGTAATATTGTTTGAGGAATCCCCCAACGGTCTCAATATCAATAACCGTTCCTTCAAAATTTGAACTTATGTCTTCCTTGTGCTCTATTATCACTGCCATTTCTTCTTGGGTGAGCCTTAACTTTACTTAGTTAGCATGGGGAGTAGCATTTTATTTAATCAAATTTGACTTTCTTAGCTATCTACCTCTCCCCCTGTATCCCCCTCTCCTTGAAAGGAAAGGGGGAAGGATTGGAAGAAGGGGCGAAGCCCCTTCAAACTACCCTTTGATAAGCGCCTTGGCTACTAAAACTCCTGTCTTCCCTCCATAGCTCTGGTCAGGGTAACATCATCAGCGTATTCCAGCTCGGTGCCGAACCACGCTGCTAATTTGATTCTTACCTAAACCATTGCCAGGATAACTGTGTAGTTTTTGCCATAAAATTTGGCGCACTTCGGGCAGGTGGTATAGAAGAAATACATTTTCTTAATCTCTCTACCCTTTGCTTTGACATAAGCCTTCATTTCTTTGACCCATTTGCCGAAATTCTTGTATGGCCCTTCAAAAACCTTGGTCAGGAAAGTTCCTGATATTCTTACCATCTCTGCCTGCGGCACTTCCTTACTAACGGCAATATAAAGGTCACTTCCCCAGAGAGAGTTCTCATCCGAAAGCATAAGCGGTTGAGGGGCAAGGGCGTCTGCCGCCTTAATCATTTCCATATTTTTTACCATTACTTTCCCGAAGCCCAAAGGGATGTGAAAAAAACTCCTGACATGGTCTTTAATAAATAAGTTATCCTGCCAGGTTATCTCCTTTTCATCCCACGGCTCAGGATTAAATCTCGGGCAACACCCTGTTTCTGATTGCTCATATAGTTTGTTCATAACTATTACCTCCCTTTTTTCGAGATAGGGTTTAGAATTTAAAAATTGTCTTCTATATAGACAAACTCAGAATCCGCCTAATCCGAGTTTAGCCTGTTTACTTCCTAAAACTCCTGTCTTCCCTCTAATGCTCTGGTCAGGGTAACATCATCGGCGTATTCCAACTCGGTGCCGAAGGGTAGCCCCCTGGCTAAGCGGGTAACCCGAATGCCCAGGGGTGAAATCAGCTTGTTTACATACAGGGCGGTTTGCTCTCCCTCAAGATTGGTATTAGTCGCCAGGATGACTTCATTTACCGACCCGCCCTGCAGTCGCTCTAGGAGTTCCTTGATTCTTATATCGTCGGTGCCTACCCCCTCAGTGGGTGAGATGGCACCGTGGAGCACGTGATACAGCCCGTTATAAATCCCGGTATGCTCTAGAGCTAGGATGTCCTGTGGCTGCTCAACAATACAAATCTTACCCCGGTCTCGCCGGTCACTGCCGCAGATAGCGCAGGGGTCGGATTCAGTAACATTAAAACAAACGGAGCATAGCCTGGTCCTCTGCTTTACTGATAATATAGTCTCAGCCAGCAGCTTGGTTTGCTCTTCAGGAGTGCGCAATAGGTGATAGGCAAGTCGCTGGGCACTCTTGGGTCCAATTCCCGGCAGCTTATTCAGCTCCTGAATGAGCTTGGATACCGCTTCGGTGGTAGGGGTAAAACCCTCGTTCAATATTAGCCTGCCTTATATTAAATTAGCCCCGGGATTTTGAGCCCGCCGGTAAGCCCCTTTAGCTGCTTGGCAGCCAGCTTCTGAGATTTGGCAACCGCTTCACTTACCGCTTTTAACACCAAATCTTCCAGTTGCTCTGCCTTATCCCGGTCTATTACCTCTGGCGATATTTTTATTGACTGTATTTTTTGTTGACCATTGATGGTAACCTTAACTGCACCTTTGCCTGAGCTTGCTTCTACAATAGTGTTGCCTAACTCTTTCTGAGCCTTGTCAAGGTTTGCTTTGAATTCCCGAGCTTGATTTAACATTGATAAGTTCATTTTTCCTCCATATCAATAATTTGACCACCCATCTTCTGTGCTTCCCGTACTAGGTGGTTATCTTCTGGCTGGTAAATACAGCGCACATGGCAGGAGCGTCCCAGGAAGTTACCGATAATTTTTTCAGTTACCCTTTGATTTTCAGGTTCTTCTATCTTCTCCATATGATACGAATATCTGAAGGCTAGGACTGTGGTATCATCTTCAAATGCCACCGGCTTAACCCCAGCGCTCCTAAGAATGGCAATAGCCGGCGTTCTTTTGGTATCTTCCGGAGCTTGTGCCATAACCTGTTTCCAGTTTAATCTCAGTTGCTCCAATTCACTCCCTGGCTCTGGTGGGGGAGTTATAGTAGCCGCTTCCGGTGCTGCTGGTGGGGGGGCACTTACCGGCTCAGGCGGTGGCTTGGCTGGGTAAGTACGGGCAACTGGCGGTGCCGCCCTTTTCACCGGTTGACCAGCTTCACGTCCTGTTTGGCTGGCGGAGGTTTCCCTTTCTGCTTCTGAGGGCAGGACACAGTCAACCAAGGCTAGCTCCACGGGTAAGGTAGAGTAGTTATCAAAACCAAGCTCAAGCTGACCAAAGAGCTTGACTGCCTTCAATATCTGGGCTAGGGAGGCTTTAGCCGCTAAACTCTTCAGTTCAGCTTTGTCCTCGGCAGTAAGGTCTACCGCCTCATCGGAGCCAGCCTTTATTAACAGTAATCCTCTGAGGTATTCCACTATTTCCCGATTGAATTGCTTTAAGTCCAACCCATCGCTATTAACACTGTTTATAGTTACCACCCCGCCAGCAACATCATTATTTATAATGTGCTTCACTAGCTCTTTGGCTCTCCAGTCTCCGGTGATGCCCAGGGTGGCCTGAACCTGACGGAGTTCAATGTTATCGTCATAGTAGGTAGTTAGTTGTTCCAGTATGTTTTCTGCATCTCGTAGGCTACCTGTAGCACTCTTGGCGATAAGCTGTAGCCCTTCTGGCTCTATGTGGATGCCTTCTGTCTCGCAAATACGGGTTAGTTTTGACACTACATCTGCTTGGGAGATACGCCGGAAATCAAAGCGCTGGCATCGTGACAGGATGGTGGGTAGGACTTTGTGGATTTCAGTGGTGGCTAGGATGAAGATAGCATGTGGCGGTGGCTCCTCAAGCGTCTTAAGTAGAGCATTGGAGGCTTCCTTGGTGAGCATGTGGACCTCGTCTATGATATAGACCTTGTAGCGGGCTTGGTTAGGGGCGTAATTAACCCGGTCGCGGAGGCCTCGGATGTCATCAATGCCACGATTACTGGCAGCATCAACCTCAATCACATCCAGAGCCCTACCCTCGGTGACTGCCTGGCACATAGGGCAAGTGTTACACGGTTCACCCTTGCCATTGCTAAGGCAGTTCACTGCCTTAGCCAGGATGCGCCCGGTGCTGGTCTTACCTGTCCCTCGTGGACCATAAAAAAGATAGGCGTGAGATACACGACCACTATTGAGGGCGTTGCATAACGTCCGTGTTACCGCTTCTTGACCGACCACCTCAGCCAAGGTTTGGGGGCGCCACTTACGATAAAATACTTGGGAAGCCATTTCTTTCGTCTCTATTATACTCTATATCATCCAGTTTCTAAAAGTGGTTCCGCTGGGATAAATTTGAGTTTTTAGGTGGGGGAAGGACGGTCATTAAATAAAAGAAGTCAAATGTTGAAAAACTGAGCGCCTCAGCATAAAATAGAGGGAAGGTTTAGAAGGATGGATAATAAAGCCAAGAAACTGGGTAATGCCTCCCTTGAAGTCTTAGGGGATACAGAAGGTGATACCGGAGCCTTTGAAAAAGCAGTGGCTAGGGCTGAGAAACTTAGCCAGTTGGCTAGGCAGGCGGCTGAAGGCTCAATAGTAGTATCCCAGGAAGTCATAGCCAAGGCTGAGGAGATAAGCAAGGCAGCTAAGCAGGCGGCTGATGCCGCCAAAGGAGCATCGCGGGAAGCGGTGCGCAGAGCTGAGGAAATAGTCAAAGCGACCGAGGAAGCTACTAGGGAGTCAAGGGATACTTTTAAGCAGGCGCTAAGCAAAGCTGAGGAAACAAACAGGGTAGCTAAGGAGACCTCTGAGGCATCAAAGAAAACATTCGTGGAAGCAATACGCGGAGCTGAGGAAACAATCCAATCAACTAAAACAGCGGCTGAAGAATTGGTAAGAATGTCCTTGGAGGCGTTAAGTAGGGCTAAGCAAACAGGTCAGTTGGCTAAGGCGGCAGCTGAGGAAGCGGTGAGGGTATCCCAGGAGGCGGTAAGCCGGGCTGAGGAAGCAGGCCAATTGGCTAAGGGAGCGGCTGAAGAGTCAGTAAGAGTATCCAAGGAAGCAGTAAGCGAGGCTGAGGAAGTAAGCAAGGCGACCAAGAAGGTTGCTGAGGAATCAAAGAAAGCATCACGGGAAGCAGTGCGCAAGGCTGATAAAGTAACCAAGTCGGCTGAGGAGGCTGCTAGCACCTCAGCAAAGACCTTTGAGAAAGCGATAAGCAAGGCTGAGGAAACAATTCAATCGGCCAAGGATGCGGCTGAAGAGGCGGTAAGGGTATCTCAGGAGGTAGTAGGCCGGGCTGAGGAAACAATCCAGTCTACCAGGTGGGCTACTGAGGAATCAAAGAGAGTGTCACAGGAAGCTATAAGTAGAGCCGAGGAAATAAGCAAACTGTCTATAGGGACTATTGAGGAATCAAAGAGGGCATCACAGGAAGCGATAACCAGGGCTGAAGAAATAAGTAAATCAGCTAAGGAGACTGCCGAGGCATCGGCAAGGGCATCTCAGGAAGCGATAACTAGGGCTGAAGAAATAAGTAAATCAGCTAAGGAGACTGCCGAGGCATCGGCAAGGGCATCACAGGAGGCGATAATCAGGGCTGAGGAGGCAGGTAAATCGGCTAAGGAGGCTACTGAGGCATCGGCAAGAGCATCACAGGAAGCGATAATCAAGGCTGAGGAGGCAAGTAAATCAGCCAAAGAAGCTGCCGAGGCATCAGAAAGGGCATCACAGGAGGCGATAACCAGGGCTGAGGAGGCAAGTAAATCAGCCAAAGAGGCTGCAGAGCAATCAATAAGGGCTGTCAAGGAGGCTACTGAGGTATCGGCAAGGGCATCACAGGAAGCGATAACCAGGGCTGAGGAGGCAAGTAAATCAGCTAGGGAGGCTGCTAAAGCCTCAGCCGGAGCCGCCAGGGAGGCTGCTGAGGAATCAATGAGAGCCGCCAAAGAGGCTGCCAAGGCATCAATAAGAGCATTTGAGGAAGCAATAGGCGGCGCTGAAGCGGTGGACAAAGTAACCAGAGAGGTGGTCAGGGAGATTGCCAAGGCACCAGTGGAAACACCCCCGGAAGCAATAATAAGTAAGGCTGGGAAAACTAGTGCCAAAGAAAAAAGAAAGGAGGAAGGGGTTCACAGGGAAAAGATTGAGAGTCGTTTGGAGTTCTTAGCCAGAATGTATGAGACTAGTAAAGCCAAGCAAGCTGCGAAAGAGGATGAAGAGGAAGAATCATAACTGATTATCGGCGGGAGGTAATTGATCGCCAATATCTTGACTTTTAACTGGGCAAACAATATACTTGTGTCATATTTGGTAGATTTCGGGTTAAAGGGGGTAGCTTACAATGAATCCGAGGGAGTTGGAGAAAAAGACCGATAGAAAAGCTGGAGAGCAGGCGGCGGAACTCGTTACTAAAGCTCAAGAACGAGTGGAAAAAGTTGCTGCTGAGGTTCGAGAGCAGGCTGCGGAACCTCTTGCTGAGGTTCTGGGGCGAGTTGAGATGGCCTATGCCGCTTATATGGATGCTGAGAGGGAAGTGGCGAAGGCATATAAGGCCAATGAACAGCAAATGGAGAAATCCTATAAGGAGGCTGAACAGCAAGCCAATAGCACCTGTGAGCAGACTATAGCACAAGCCTTAAGGGTTAGCGAGGGGGCTGAGCAACAGACCGAAAAGGCATATCAGAAAGCGAAAGAGCAAGCTGAAGAAACATCTAGACGAACTAAAGAGCAAATCAAGAGGACTTATGATGAGAATGTGAGGCAGGCCTTAATGGTTCGTCAGGAGACTATAGAGCAAGCTTGGGCAACTCGCACCGAGGCTATAGAGCGAGCTTGGAAAATCTTTTCCAAGGAGAAGAAATAGCTGGCTTCAAATCAGCTGATACCTTGTTACCTGATAGGCTTGGAGTGAGTAACTACAGTAGGGAAGGTATATCCCTAAAGGCCTCTTCAATTCCTTTATGTTCGTACTCTAACCCCTCCCATCTCTTCTTGTAAGAAGAGATATAGAGGATGGCTTTAGTAAAGTATTCCATAACCTTTCCCACATTAATCAGCTCGGACAGAATTACAGTGACATCTATCGAGCGTTTTTCCCTGGGATAATCGCCGCTCCTTATGATAGCCTCTGGGGCTATACGTTTTAGGCAATTCCCGATTTCATTAATCAGGCTCATATTCATTTCCTCGGCTGGCGCCGAAAGAAGATAGAGGGCTCGCTTTGTATCTGATGGGTTGCACTTGAGCGATAATTCGTTTATGGCCTCGTTCATTACTTGAACTCCCTTTTGGGTTTCACTGGCTTTCTCCCTGAAATTAGACGTCCCAAAAAGAAACTTGAACAGCGGTATTTGCGATTTACCATAGCCTATTACTGTCCATCCCGACAGAGTCTGTATTATGTCTCCGGCATCAACAATCCTTGACCCAATGTATTTAGGCTTTTTCTCCTCACCAGCACAAAGTAGGTTGTAGAACGGCTCAGCTACTAGGGCATTAATTTTGGCTAGGTTGTTCTGAATCGAGAAATCCTTTCTAACGTACCTTTGATTATCAACCAGAAATATGGCGTCAGCCACTAAGTAAGCAGATTTGAGACATGTCGCTGTATTATAAATAGTCCTTTCCTCTATTTTCTCTTCATGCTTAAAAGGAAGGACAATAAGATTATATAATGGTTTTTCCCCGTAGTGCTCTTTTATGTATTGCGTTAGTATTGGTATCGCCCCTGAGCCGGTGCCACCAGCAGCACTAGCGATAAGCAGGAAGGCATCTGTCTCATGGAGATGCCGTGTTGTTCTAATAGATTCTATAATCTTGTCACCATCTTCCTTAGCTATCTCAGAACCCAGTTCATTTATTTTACCTACACCATGACCACCAGTCTTCCTACCTCCGATGAGGATTCTGTGCTGGAAATCAGGTCTTATAAAGGATAGCCCGGTTAAATCAGCAACATCGGTATTGACAGCCAGGGTGTTAGTGATTATATCAATTCCACGCTGGCCATGTGCCCTTCTATTTAGCAGAGCAAACTCATCGGCAATCCTGCCGCCACACTGCCCACAACCTATAACTAGTAATTTCACCTTCCACCTTGATACTAGATAAGTATATTATTTTAGTTTAATCTTACTTACACAGTATTGCTACTTTGTCTACAGTAGTGTCGGTAAGTCTTTTCCTACCTCTTCCATACTCTTAAGTCTGCCTTCTATTTCCTCTCGTCTCCTCTCAAATTCAGGGATGAGGTTCGTTGATTTATCATAGTATTCCCTGATTTTTTCCATATCGCTAAGCCCGGACAGGATTAAAGTAACCTCCACCATGGCTTTTTCCCTGGGATAATCACCATTCCTTATGATAGCCTTTTGCGCTATACTTCTTAGATAGTCTCCAAGTTCCTTAACCAAGTTCATACTCATTTCCTTGGATGGTGCTGACAGGAGATATAGTGCCCGACTTGCATCAATTGGGTTGCAGCCAATTGATAGCTCGCTCATAGCCTCGTCCATCGTCTGAATTCCCTTGTGGGTTTCGGTACTCTTGCTCCTGAAGTCAGACTTTCGGGTAAAGGGCAAATTAAACATTGGTACCTGTGCTTTGCCATAGCCTATTGCTGTCCATCCGGTTAAAGTCTGGATTATGTCTCCGGCATCAAGGGTTTTTGCCCCAATGTATTTAGTTTTCTTCTCTTCACCAGCACAGAGTAGATTATAGAATGGTTCAACTATCAAGGCGTTAATCTTAGCTATGTTGTTTCTAATCGAGGAGTCCTTTCTAATATACCTTTGGTTGTCCACCAGAATTACGGCATCAGCTATTGCATTGACAGATTTAATGCATGTGGCTGTGTTATAAATAGTTCTTTCTTCCGTTGTCTCTTCATGCTCAAAAGGCAAGACAAGAAGGTCGTATACTGGTTTATCCATATAGCGCTCTTTTATATATTGCGTCATTATTGGTATTGCCCCAGAGCCAGTGCCACCAGCAGCAGAGGCTATTAGTAAGAAGGCATCTGACTCATAGAGCCGCCTAGTCCCTCTTACAGCATCAATAACCTTATCGCCATCTTCCTTAGCTATCAAGGCGCCAAGTTCATTTATTTTACCTACGCCATGACCCCCGGTCTTCCGACCCCCAATGAGAATCCTGTGCCGGTAATCAGACCTTATACTGGATAGCCCACTTAAATCAGCCGCATCGGTGTTAATCGCAAAAGCGCCAGTAATTATATCAATTCCACGTTGACCATGTGCCTTTTTATTTAGTCGAGCAAACTCATCGGCAATCCTGCAGCCGCATTGTCCAAAGCCTATAACCACTAACTTCATTTCCCACCTCACTATTAAATAGTTCTACTATTTTAAGCGTACTCATGTGATAAAGTCAATCTGTTCCTCCTCAAAAGGGAAGCAAGTGCCTCTTCCAGCTATATTCCTTTATCGGCAACATAAGCAGCCAGGTCAGCCAAACGACAGCTATAGCCCCATTCATTATCATACCAGGCAAGCACCTTGACCATATTATTAGCCACCACCATAGTGCTCGGCGCATCAACAATAGAGCTGGCAGGATTGCCCTTAAAATCCATACTGACCAGCTCCTCCTGACAAAACTCCAGGATTCCGGCTAAAACTCCCTCAGCGGCAGTTTGGAAAGCCTGGTTGACTTGGTCAACGGTAACCTCATTATCTAAGACGGCGACAAAATCAACCACGGAGACGGTGGGTACTGGAACCCTGAAGGCTAACCCATCAAGTCTGCCTTTGAGCTCAGGAATAACCTGGGTTACTGCTCTGGCAGCGCCGGTGGTGGTGGGGATAATATTTAAGGCTGCGGCTCGGGCTCGGCGCAGGTCACTGTGGAACATATCCATTAGCCTCTGGTCATTGGTATAGGCATGAATGGTGGTCATTAACCCCTTGCTTACTCCAAAGCTTTGGTGCAATACCTTAACCACAGGAGCAATACAATTGGTAGTGCAGGAGGCATTGGATATAATGTTATGCTTATCTGGGATATACCGGCCTTCATTAACACCGAGGACAATGGTTATATCTTCATTACGCGCCGGCGCTGAAATTAGCACCTTCTTGGCACCGCCCTCTAGGTGAGCCGCTGCCTTGGCAGCATCTCTAAATAGCCCCGTCGCCTCTATTACTATATCAACACCATAATTCTGCCATGGGATGTTACCCGGATTGCGCTCTGAGAGCACCTTTACCTCTTTACCATCAACCATGATTGAATCCTCGGTTGCCTCTATTTTGCCAGGATAGGCACCGTAGGTGCTATCCCATTTTAATAGGTGAGCATTGGTTTTAGTATCGGTAAGGTCATTAATAGCCGCCACCTCTAGTTTGCCACTGTGGTATTGGTTAACTGCCTTGAGGGTTAATCTGCCAACACGCCCAAAGCCATTAATCCCGATTCTGGTTACCATCTTTATACCTCCTTAGCAATTTTTAGCCTGTATGGTTGCTTACCCTAGACCACAGCCTGCTGACTATACTTTAGATTTTGGCGACTTCGCTCTACCACGTCAAGAAAAGCCTCAATTCGTGTTTTTATATGGTTGGTTAAGAAAAAGTCGTCATTTCCCTCTAGGGTTAGGATGGGCAATTTCAGGCCATCTCGGAAAATGATGTCACCAATGCCTCTATGGCAGAAGGCTTGGACATAGTGAATAACCCCGTCAACTTGGCGTCGCTCAAGCTCGGTGGTGATGTCCTTTAGCCGCTGGTATATAGAATAGGGGTAGGTATAGTTAGAATATTGTTCTGCCAGGGACTTTCCTGGTTTGGGCATAGCAAACTGGCGCTGAGTTTCGTTGAATACCACCCTTGCCCTGTTGCTCTCTAGGTAACGGTAAAAGTCTTGCCCATAGACAGAAGGCACGCCAATATATGCCAGTCTAAGCCAGTCTGTTGGGTAGGACTGACGCTGGTGGCACGCGGCTAATAATTTTTGTAGCCGATGGTAGTATTTATGGTAGTCTTGATTAAAATCAGAGGTTGACACCAGCCACAGATGGTTCTCCCAACTGCTGACCAAACCTTGCCCCCAGGTAAGCTGGTCAAGTTTTAGAGCTAGGTGGCGACTCGACTTAAGTTCATCCCTAACCCTGTTGGCGTCTTCTAAGGTGGTGCCCAAGGTCTCAGCTAGTGTCTCTAGGGCATACTGCATTCGCTGTATATCTGGCTGGTCGGGGTAAGCAAAGGGTATAACCCTGAGCCCTTTAAGTTTCAGGACTTCCATTAACATAATAGTATTGGAGCAATCGCCGGTGGTAACGCAAAGGACAGTATCAATCCCATAATCTATACATACCCCGTAGATACCTTTAATCCAACTGCAGCAGTTCAGGGGAAAGCCCGCCCTCTCAGCAATATTGACCAGCCGCTCTGGACTGGGGTCGGTAATAAACACATTATTCAGGTCAACCGGCTGATAGCCAGCCGCCAGTAATATCTCTATCGGAACTGTGGTAGTAATACCTATAGTTTTCATTTATTCTAGCTCGTTCACCAGTCTACAGCTTCAAATGATAAAATGCTCCCATCCCGGCAAAGCTAGCCTTCTCCCCTAGCTCATCTTCTATTCTGAGCAGGCGGTTATACTTGGCCGTGCGCTCTGAGCGGCACGGAGCACCGGACTTAATCTGGCCTGTATTCAGACCTACCGCCAGGTCGGCTATAGTGGTGTCCTCAGTCTCGCCCGAGCGGTGGCTTACTACCGCTGTCCAGCCCGCCGCCTGTGCCATCTTAATGGCAGCAATAGTCTCGGTAAGTGTGCCAATCTGGTTAGGTTTAATCAGAATGGAATTAGACGCCTTTAAGCTGATACCTTTACTTAACCGCTCTACATTGGTGACGTAGAGGTCATCACCAACCAGCTGTATTTTGCTGCCTAACTTTTGGGTCAGTAGCTGCCAGCCGTTCCAGTCATCCTCGGCTATCCCATCCTCAATGCTAATAATAGGATAGTCTGATACCCACTTGACATAATAACTTACCATTTCACTGGTGCTGAGTGAAACACCTTCCTTGCTCAGAATATATTTACCATCTTTATAGAATTCACTGGCTGCCGGGTCTAGGGCAATGAAGCAGTCCTTACCTGGCTTATAGCCCGCCTTTTCAATAGCCGCCAGCACTGCCTCTATTGCCTGTCTATTTGAGGCTAAACAGGGGGCAAATCCCCCCTCGTCGCCGACATTGGTATCCAGCCCTTGAGCCTTGACTATCCCCTTTAGGCTATGATATACCTCACTGGCTATTTGAAGACTATGCCTGAAGCTGCTGGCACCGGCTGGCACCACCATAAACTCCTGAAAATCTGTTGAGTTGGTGGCATGTTTGCCGCCGTTCAGGATGTTCAGCATCGGCACCGGCAGGATGTAACTGGCTACCCCACCCAGGTAGCGGTACAGGGGCATACCACCTAGGTTAGCCGCAGCCTGAGCCACCGCCAGTGATGTCCCCAGAATGGCATTAGCCCCCAGGCGTGATTTGTTGGCTGTGCCATCAAGCTCTATCAGCTTGTGGTCAATGGCTGCCTGCTCAGTAGCTGACATCCCGATTATACCAGCGGCGATATGTTCATTAACATTGGCGACTGCCCTGAGCACCCCCTGCCCGTTAAACCTGGAGCCTCCATCCCGGAGCTCTACTGCTTCATACTTACCGGTGCTGGCTCCCGAGGGCACAGCAGCCCGACCTGTTGTCCCATCAGATAGTTCTACCTCAACCTCCACCGTCGGCTTGCCCCTGGAATCCAGGATTTCTCTGGCTTTAATATTCTCAATAGTTGACACTTCTCTTTGACCCCAAGCTATTACTTTATGGCTAACTCAAGCGCTTTATTCACCGCCTCGGTCGGACTTTGAGCCGCGATAATTGAGTTATCCTGCTTGCCATTCTTGGATAATGACCAGGTGTTCAGGCCGATAACCGGGATGCCGCTTTGTAACGCATGACCTATCTCGGAGAGGGTGCCGTAGCTTCCACCAATAGCAATAACTGCCTGAGCCGATTTGACTACAGCCGCATTTCTGGCATAGCCTATTCCGGTAGCTATGGGAATCTGGACATAGCGGTTAGCTGCCTGGCGGCTTTCTCCGGGGAGGATGCCGATGGTCATCCCACCCTCAGCTTGAGCCCCCTTGCAGGCTGCCTCCATAACCCCACCCAGACCACCGCATACTAGGATAGCCCCCTCCCTGGCTAGCTCACCACCTACCTCCTCAGCCAGCTTGGCTTCCCGTGGCGACGGTTGCCTGCCGCCAATAACGGCAACAAATTTATTCTTATCTATCATCCTGGAAATCCTTATCTCATATAACTATAGGCATTATATCACCTGAGCCTGAACTCAGGCAAAGAACCTGTTGTTTAGCAACCTATCCCCCAGACCCCCTTCTGGGCTTAGCCCTTAAGGGCAGAGCCTCTCCTTAAAAGGAGAGGGGGAAGATTAGTTAAGAGGGGCTAGCGCCTCTCTTAAACTCCCTTGCTGACAATAGAAAGCTTATAGCGTTTCCCTGGCTCCAAAGCCTCCATTCGGAGTTTGGTTCCATCTTTCAGTTCGGGGTGTTTCGTATACCACGTACCAAACCTCCCCCTGATGTGTCCTCCTGCGTGAGGGTCACCTATAGGTGTCCCGTTTGGAGCACTCGTGACATGAGCCGTCAGCACCCCAATATCCGTTACCAACTCAAAATTTCTCTTTAGCCCTGGGAAAAAGTACCTTTTATCCTTGGGTAGAGGAATGTAAACGTATTTCCGGGAACTGGCATTCAACTCGAACTCTATTACATTCTGATTCTTAGCAAATTGATTAAGCGTATCCTCAACAATTTTGTCAACAAGAGCCTTCGCATCTATATCTAAGCCAAGAATTCTTCTCAGTGTGGTATTAGGTGGCTCGAATACCAAACCAAGATTCACTGCTCGTTTTTTAAGTTTGTCCATTACTTCGTTGTCAATGCGTATAACTGGTGCCATTTTTTTCTCCTTCTAAAACTTAAATATTAATTTGTAACATTGTAACATTTGAATACCATTTTGTCAAGCCCCTTTTCTCTGATAGTAGTTGGAGAGCCAGAGAGGGGCGAAGCCCCTCTCAAAAATCTCTTCCCCCTCTCCTTTTAAGGAGAGGGGGATAAAGGGGGTGAGGTCAATAAACAATCTGGCAGAGAATTAGTTATATTTATTCATAGCTGCCGTCAGACCTTCAGTGAGGATACAGAGAACAGCTTCACTCACCCTGGTTATAGCCTGAGTAATAGGTTGTTTTTCTTCAGGGGTAAAATCGCTGAGCACATAGGCAATAATATCAGCTTCGCTGATTTCAGCCGAGCCTCCCATAATATTTGGTCGCCCGATGCCTGCCCGAATACGGATAAAATCTTGGCTTCCCAATTCAGTAGTGATGGAGTTAACCCCCTTGTGTCCCGCTGAGCCACCACCCTGGCGGATGCGGATTTTACCCAGGGGGAGATCAAGGTCATCATGGATAACAATAAGGTCATTGAGGTTAATATCAAACTTCTTTACCAGAAGACATACTGACTGACCGCTCAGGTTCATATAGGTCTGGGGTCTAGCCAGGGCTACTTTAGTGCCAGCTATCTCACCAATGCCAATCCGGGCTTTACCCCGCTTTTTATCAAATCTGATACCCTGCTTTTTGGCAAAATAGTTGAGGCACATGAACCCCACATTATGGCGGTTGTTGGCATAACCCCGCCCCGGATTACCCAAGCCCATAATCAGTTTCATATCAGGTTTTCTGCCTCAGAAGCTGAAGGAGTTCCTCCTCCTTAATTTGCTCAATGCCCAGAGCCTGAGCTTTGGCTAACTTAGAGCCGGGGTCAACGCCTACCACTAAGTATGTAGTCTTTTTGGTAACATCGCTCTTGGCGGTGCCACCTAGGGCTTTTATCCTTGCCTCTGCTTCATCCCTGGAAAATGCCTCTAACCTGCCGGTGATGACAAACTCCTGTCCAGCTAGGGGTAGCTCCTCGCCCCTAGCCACTTCTTCCTCCAGCTTGACCCCTGCCTTTTTCAGCCGCTCAATAATACGACGATTTTCTTCCTGCCTGAAGAAGGCAATAATACTATCGGCTATTTTGGGTCCGATGGCGGGAATAAACATTAATTCCTCTCTTGAGGCATTAGCCAGTCTATCAATACTGCCGAAGTGTTTGGCTAGAAGCTCTGCCATCTCTCCACCAATGTGGCGTATACCTAGACCAAAGACGACTCTGGCTAATGGTTGCCTTTTACTATTGTTAATTGCGGTTATAATGTTATTGGCGCTCTTATCTCCCATCCTCTCTAATCTGGCCAGTTGTTCTTGGCTAAGGTCGTATAAGTCAGCCACATCCTTAACCAGCCCCTCTCTTAGCAGCATAGTGCTTTGTGATTCGCCTATCCCCCTGATGTCCATAGCCCCCCGGGAAGCAAAGTGCTCCAGTCGCTGTTGAATTTGGGCTGGGCAAGCAGCATTGGAGCAGTAATACATGACCTCACCCTCAGGCTTAATCACCTCAGCCTTACATTCAGGGCATGCCGGACGCTTTTTCTCCGTATCAAAAACCTTCTCCTTGAGAGAAAATTCCTTTTCTTTGCCGGTGCGCTTACTTATTATCGGTCCTATTACCTCAGGTATTACCTCGCCCGCTCGCTGGACAATAACCGTGTCGCCAATGCGGATGTCCTTACGTCTGATGTCATCCTCATTGTGCAGGGCTGCCTGTTTAATAGTTACCCCTCCCACCGAAACCGGCTCTAGGATGGCATAAGGGTTAAGGGTGCCGGTTCTGCCCACACTGATGCCAATATCTATCAGGCGTGTGGTGCCCTGAATGGCGGGAAACTTATAGGCTATAGCCCATCGTGGCTCATGACCTATAGCTCCCAATTGTCTTTGCAGGTCAAGTGAATCTACCTTAACCACGATGCCATCAGCTTCATAAGGCAGGCTTTCCCTTCTCTCCACCCAGGTGTGGTGATATTCTTCAACCTGCTCAATACTGGTAAGCAGCCTGTTATTAGGGTTTACCTTGAAACCGAGGGACTTGAGGTATTCCATAGTTTCCCACTGGGTTACAGGGGTTGGCTTGCCTTCAGCATAGCCCAACATATAGATGTAAATATCCAGCGGGCGCTTAGCCGTGATACGGGAGTCAAGCTGGCGCACTGAGCCAGCAGCCGCATTTCTGGGATTGGCAAAAAGGGGTAATCCTTCCTCAGCCCGTTCCTGGTTTAGCTTATCAAAGCCGGCTTTGGGCAGAAAAACCTCGCCCCGTACTTCAAACCGGGTCGGGACTTCCTTTGGCATTGATAGAGGGATACTCCTGATAGTTCTCAGGTTCTGGGTGATGTTTTCCCCCCGGAAACCATCGCCCCGGGTAGCCCCGATAGCTAATTGACCATTAACATAGCTCAGAGCCACCGCCAGCCCATCAATCTTATGCTCACAGACGAAGTTGAATTGCTGCTTACCTGTTAGCTTTGAGGTTCGGGTATACCAGGCTAGTAGCTCTTCTTTAGAGAAAGCGTTACCTAAAGATAGTAGGGGAAAGTGGTGTTCTACCACACCGAAAGCCTCCACCGGGGCGGCGCCAACCCTCTGTGTCGGTGAGTCCGGGGTCAGGAACTGGGGATATTGCTCCTCCAGTTTCTTCAGCTCCCTCATTAACCCATCGTATTCGGCATCGCTAATCTCAGGGCTATCCAGCACATAATAACGATAGTTGTGATGGTTAATTTCTGCCCTTAGTTGCTCTATTTCCCCTTTTACCTTGTCTAAATCTTTCATTTTACCTCAATGCAAGGCTATTCTAACTATATTATAGTATATAGCTATGCCAAAGATAAATAATAAAGAAATTACCTATTAAAACACTATCCCCCTTACCCTCTTCCCCTTGTCAAGGAGAGAGGAAGAGATTTTAGAGAGGGGCGAAGCCCCTCTCTTACTTACCCTCCCCCTTCCCTTATTAAGGGAAGGGGGCTAGGGGGATAGGTTGCTAAATGACATCTAAAACCCCTTTCAACTGAGCTAGTTCAGATAGATGAGTGACAGTTCAAAGTATAAGAGTATCCTCCACTTTAGGTTGGGAGCAAGCCCTGGTTGTTCGTTTCATTGTGAGGAGCCTCTTCCTATTGTCATTGCGAGGCACAAAGTGCCGAAGCAATCTCCAGGAATGCCCGGGGATTGCCACGCCTTCGGCTCGCAATGACGAGGTAAGAAAACAATGTGTCACTAATCATATGAACGAGTACACCAACTTGAACCCTGGCTGGGTCATAAGGTAAACTGTAATGGTTAGTAGCTGTCCCCCATAGGTTTGATAGAAAGGGGCTGAGAAATCAAGCGTGGCTGAGATTCACCCCTTTCGGGGCGTGCATTATAATCAATCGCTGATTAAAGACCTGTCTACTGTTATCTGCCCTCCCTATGACATTATTACCCCTCAGTTGCAGCAGGAGCTTTATCACCGCAGTGAGTATAACTTTGTTCGACTGGAGCACAGCCGGGCATTACCCCAGGATACAGCTATCGGTAACCAGTATGCTCGTTCGTCAGCTACCCTGGAGCAATGGCTGAAGCAGGCTGTTCTTGAGGTTGATGAGGTGCCGGCTATCTACCTCCATGACCACTACTTTATCCATCAGGGAAAGCAGTATAGACGCCGGGGTATAATCCTCTGTGTTAGGCTGGAGGAATGGGATAGAATGGTGGTTCGCCCTCATGAGGGCACGCTAGCTGAGCCTAAGCATGACCGGGTAAGCCTGTTATGGGCACTCCAGGCTAATACCAGCCCAATTTTGACTCTGTTTGACGACCATGAACAGCAGGTCTCCTCCCTGTTAACCTCGACAGAGCCAACCAAGCCGGTAATTAGCTTAACCAGTGTTGGTGGGGAAAGCCATTATGTTTGGGCTATTACCCAGCCTGGGGTTATTAATCAGATATGTCACAGCCTGGCCCATCAGCCACTCTATATTGCCGATGGACATCACCGCTATGAGAGTGCTCTTACCTACCACCGTGAGAAGTGTGTCTGCTCCCCATTAGTCTCGGGAGATGAGCCATTCAATTTTGTCTTGATGGAGCTGGTAGATTTTTCTGACCCCGGGCTTATTATCCTCCCCCCCCACCGCCTGCTTCGTGGTAGGTCAAAATCAACTCTGGATGGGTTGATGGCTGAGTTAGAGCTGCTCTTTGAAATAGATAAATTGCCGTTGACTATGCCTGGTGTCTGGCAGCAAGTTGATGATTTATTGATGGAGGCAGACGGGATTAGGCTAATCCTTTTTGGCTTAACTACCGAGCAGCTTTTGATGCTGAGGCTGCGCGACTTTGATGCTGTTAGCCAGATGATGCCCTACTTTCATTCTGAGCTATACAAGAGGCTGGATGTTAGTATTGTTGACCATATCATACTGGAAAAGTTGCTGGGACTGAGTGATGAGGAGGCAATCCTTGACTATAGCTATGATAGGCTGGATGCCGTAAACAGGGTATTAGACCAGGAATACCAGCTAGCCTTTCTATTAAAGCCGATTACGCCCGCAGTGGTTAAAGCTATTGCTGATGCCGGTGACCGTATGCCCAGGAAATCAACCTACTTTTACCCTAAAGCGCCAGCCGGCTTAGTTTTCCATCGGCTGGTGTAGCCCCCTAACCTTCCCCTTACAGTTTTACCAGTTTGGCAGAATAGACATCAGGGATGGATAGTATTTGCTGTTGTTGCTCCTCGGGCAGTGGTTCATCCAGGGTTAATACGGCTAATGCTTGCCCCTTGGGTTTAAGGCGGCTTACATACATAGCGCTAATATTTATCTCGGCATCACCGGTTATCTTGCCTATCGTCCCCATCAGCCCGGGACGCTCTCGGTGTCCAATAAACAGGAAGTAAGCCCCTGAAGGCACAATATCAAGCCAGTAGTTATTAACCTGGATAATATGCGGTTCCCTGCGCATTACCGTAGTAGACACCATAGTAACTCCAATGTTGGTAGTGGCTTCTACAGTAATGAGGCTGGTATAGTTCTCACAGGTAGCTTCCTTTTGCTCCACCACTGTCAGACCTCGCTGGGCAGCTACTAGGTTAGCATTAACCAGGTTAACCCGTTCTTCACTTATCTCCTCAAGCAATCCTCCCAGAACAGTTGCCTTGAGAGCATTGGTATCATAATTGGAAATCTCACCATTATATTTAATCAGGATAGTGTTCATTTGCCCCTCAGCCAACTGGCTGACCAGCTTGCCGGTTATGGAAGCCGCCTTTATAAACGGTGCCAGCACTGATAGCGTTTCAGCCGGGATAAAGGGAGCATTAACCGAATACCTTGGTGGCTGTCCCTTAAATACATCAATAATTTGATTAGCCACATCCTTAGCTGCCGTAGCTTGAGCTTCAGTAGTTGAAGCGCCTAAATGGGGGGTGACAATTATGTTATCCTCTTCAAAGAGGACGCTCTTGGTAGTCGGTTCGGTAGGGAAGACATCAATGGCAGCACCTGCCACTCTTTTCTCCCTTACTGCCTTGGCTAGTGCTTCTTCATCAATTAGCCCGCCCCTGGAGCAGTTAATGATACGGGCTGTTGGTTTGACCAAAGCCAGCTCTTTAGCTTTCAGCAGTCTCTTGGTTGATGCTGTTAGCGGCAGGTGGAGGGTGATAAAGTCTGATTCCTTGAGCAATTGTTCTAAGGGAACAAGCTTCACCTGCAGGTTATTGGCATACTCAACGGAGATGAAGGGGTCATGGGCAATGAGCTTCATTTCTAGCCCGCGGGCGCGCCTGGCTACCTCTGAACCCACCTTACCTAATCCAATAATACCTAATGTCTTGTCTCTGACCTCAGTGCCCAAGAAATCACTCCGTCGCCATACCCCAGATTTGAGCACGGCATTAGCTTGGGGAATATTGCGGGCTGAGGCAAGTATAAGGGCAATGGTGTGCTCGGCTGCTGAGACAGTATTGGCAGTTGGGGCATTAACTACCATAATACCGTGTTGGGTTGCCTCTTCTACATCAATATTGTCTACACCAACGCCGGCTCTAGCAATAACCTGTAGCTTTTGCCCGGCTTCTATAACCTTGGCTGAGACCTTAGTCTGACTGCGCACTATCAGCGCTTCGTAATCGCCTATAATAGATATGAGTTCCTCTGGCTTTAGCCCTGGCTTAATATCTACCTGAGCATAGCTACGTAGAATATCTATACCTTCATTAGAAATAAGGTCAGCTACTAAAACCTTCATTTTTTATCTGGCACTCCTAAACCCTGCCTGCGGCAGTACTACCTTTAAAGCTGAGATTACTGCTTCAATGTCCCCTTCATTTACCCAGCCCAGGTGGCCAATGCGAAATATTTTGCCGGCTAATCTCTGTTGTCCCCCACTGAGCACAACCCGGTGTTCCTCCCTGAGAATGCGGAGCATCTTTTTAGTATCCAGCCCATCCGAAGCAGCTACAGCGGTAACCGTATTAGAGGCGTAACCCTCTTCGGCGAAAAGGGATAGCCCCAGCGATTTTACCCCATCTCGGGCTGCCTGCCCAACCCGGGCATGTCGGGCTATGATGTTAGCCAAACCTTCCCTTAGCATCATCTCCAGCGATACCGATAGCCCAAATATGATGGAAATGGCTGGTGTCCACGGCGTCTGCCCCTTCTCTAGGTAGCTCTTGGCTTTAGCAAAATCCCAGTAAAAGCGGGGCATCTTGGCTTTGGCTTGCGCCTGCCACCCTTCCTGGCTCAGGCTAACCATAACCAGACCAGGGGGAACCATCCACCCCTTCTGGGAACCAGTAACGGTAACATCGCAGTGCCAGTCATCTACCGGCAGGTTGATTGAGCTCATACTGCTGATGGCATCGACCAGTAGCAGTTTGCCAAATTCCTTTACTGCCGAGCTAATTGAAGCCAGGTCATTGGTAACGCCAGTGGAGGTTTCATTATGGGTGACCAGTACTGCCTTGATTTTTGGTTCAGCCTGGAGAGCCTGGCGAATAGTATCTACATCGGCTGCCTTGCCCCACTCAAAGCGAAGCGGGATTACCTCAGCCCCAAATTGCTCAGCAATGGCGGCAAAGCGCTCCCCAAAAACACCAATAGATACCGATAATACCTTATCCCCCGGAGATAGACTATTAACAATAACTGCCTCCAGGCCACCCGTCCCCGAACCGGTAAGTGTTACTACATCACCCTTGGTCTGAAACAATAATTTTAGCTTGGCTGTTACCTCATTTAGTATCTGCCCAAATTCCTCCCCCCGATGATTTATCATCTGCTTGGTCATCGCCTGAAGAATTTCCTCAGGGCAGGGGGTAGGTCCTGGAATGCGTAGATGCTCCATCTATCTCCTTCCTATTTTTATACTATATTCTATCAGTATTAATAACTTTAGCAAAGCGCCGTTTGCCTACTTTAATAACAGCGCCACTTTGAACCGGGGCTATGCGACTGGTTACCGTCTCGCCAGCTATAACAGTACCCCCCTGAGAAATCAGTCGGTTCGCCTCGCTGCGGCTTTCAGCCAGCCCTGTTGCTACCAGTAGTCGGCTAATGTCAATGTTCCAAGGTTCCGTTATATTGGGTGCTAGTTCAATAAAAGATATACGATGCTCTTTTATCTCCTCTGGCGCTTCCCCTTTTTGAAATACCTTAACAAAATGCTCCTCAGCTTCAGTAGCTGCCTTTTGATTGTAAAGCTGTGCCACAATCTCCCTGGCCAGCCGCTTCTTAACTGTCATCGGGTTAACCGCTTCCGCCTCAAGCCCTTGCCTGAATTCCTCCAGCTCCTCTTCAGCAACATCAGTCACCAATTCAAAATATTGCAGGATAAGGCTATCAGGAATAGACATCACCTTGCCATATATCTCCTCAGGTGGCTCATCAACACCAATATAGTTGCCCAGGCTTTTGCTCATCTTTTGACTACCATCGGTGCCGATGAGGAGAGGCACCAGTAAGATTTGCTGAGACTGCTGCCCAACTGTACCTTGAAGCTCCCTTCCCACCAATAAGTTAAACTTCTGGTCGGTGCCGCCAAACTCAACATCAGCTTGGATGGCTACCGAGTCATAGGCTTGGAGCAATGGGTAGAGTAGTTCAGTCATAGTAATAGGTCGCCCGGCACTATACCGGTTACTGAAATCCTCTCTGGCTAGTAGTTGGGCTATGGTAAACTTGCTGGTAAGCTGAATAATATCGCTGAGGCTAAATTTACCAAACCATTCACTCTGCCACCTCACCTCTGTCCTTTCCCTGTCAACTACCTTGAAGAACTGCTTCATATAGGTTTCAGCATTAGCCTGAACCTGCTCTTTGGACAGCATGGGGCGAGTGACAGATACCCCACTTGGGTCACCAATCTGAGCCGTCCAATCAGCCACGATGAGAACAACTTGATGCCCTAACTCCTGAAATTGGCGCAGCTTCCTCAGTGAAACCATGTGCCCCAGGTGGATATCGGGGAAACTGGGGTCAAAACCCTCTTTTAGCCGTAGTTTCTTGCCTGAGCCCAGTAGCTCTATCATCTCCTCTTCAACTATAATTTCAGCTACCCCTCGCTTTAGCAAGTGGTTTATATCCTGGCTGATTTTAGCTTTTTCTTTAGCATCCATGCTTAATTTCTACCCCGGATTTAGTATCGCCCTGCCTTGCTTTACATCCTCGGCTATCTGTTTCTTTAGCTCCTCAACTGAGTCAAATTGTCTCTCACCACGAAGTCGCTTAATAATATCAATTTTTAGCTTACGCCCATACAGCTCATTGCCGTAGTCAAGGATATGAACCTCTACGGTGCGTTGGTTGCCACCAAAAGTAGGGCGCTTACCAATATTGGTCATTGATTGGTAAGCCTTGTCATCAATATAAGCCCGGGTAGCATAAACCCCTTCGGCGGGGAGGGCTTGTTTTGGGCCTATATTTAGATTGGCTGTAGGAAAGCCTAACCCTAGCCCTCGCCCTGTCCCACTGATTACACGCCCGTGAAGGCTAAAGGGGCGACCTATTAGGTTAAGCACCCGTTTCATATCACCATCGGCTAGAGCCTTCCTGATGGCGGTACTACTTACTACCTCACCATTTATTATTATATGGGGTATTACAGTAACACTAAAGTTCATATCTTGCCCTAGCCTGCGAAGCACATCAGGCTTGCCTTCTCTATCCCGACCTAAGGCAAAGTCAGGTCCGATTAGCAGCCCACGCATCCTGAGGCATCTCTTTAGCAGACTAACAAATTGGCTGGCACTGAGCTGAGCTACCTCATCGGTGAAGGACAGGGTAATGATAGCATCAACACCTTCATTTTTGAGAAGATTGGTTCTTTGACCAAGGTCAGTCAGGAATGGTAGCTTGGTTCGGGGTGACAGCACCTCCTGGGGATGCTGGCGAAATGTTACCACCCCACCAAGCAACTCCTCCTGCCTGGCATGCTCCATTAGTTGTGAAATCAAGTATTTATGACCGAGGTGAACCCCGTCAAAAACCCCGATGGTTAGCGCCATATCTTTCTTAGGTAATAACTTGGCTAACTCTTCTTCTACTTGCATAATTCCTTCCCCTCAGCAGCAGGGCTGACAGGAATAACACTGAATAGCAAAGGATAAATAAAGGCGATTTACATAACCCTAGCTGAAGCAGTTTAATATTATCATAAGCCTATTTAATCGTCAATTACGCCAGTGTTATTAGCCCCCTTGTTCCCTTGGATAAACGACCTGGAGTACAGGTTGTTGACAGTTAACCATGAGCTGTGGTAAACTTACAAATTAGTGTCTTTTAGTTGATTAATTGAAGTTTAAACGTTCAATTTATCACTATGGCTTTTAATGGATGAGCTAAGGCTCATCCATTAAAATTGTATGGGTTAGGAGGCTGACCAATGCCTACAGTTAATCAGCTGGTTCGTAAGGGGCGTAAGAAGGTTATTAAGAAAACCAAAACGCCAGCATTGCGTCTTACTTACAATGCTTTAAAAAATAGGGTGCTGCAGGGAAAAGGCTCCCCTCAGAAGCGGGGGGTTTGTGTTCAGGTTAAGACTACCACCCCCAAGAAGCCTAATTCAGCACTGCGCAAAGTAGCTAGGGTGCGGTTAACCAATGGGATAGAGGTAACAGCTTATATCCCTGGGGAGGGACATGAGTTGCAGGAGCACTCCGTAGTCCTGATTCGCGGCGGGCGGGTGAAGGACTTACCCGGTGTTCGTTATCATATTATCCGAGGCGCACTGGATGCTAGCGGTGTCGTTAACCGCCGTCAGGGTCGTAGCAAGTATGGGACTAAGCGAGCCAAAGCCCTGGTTGAGAGCGCTTAGATACAGGAGGTAAAAAATGCCAAGGCGGGCTCAGGCTATAAAAAGAGAGATACCCCCTGATGCTAGGTATCACAATGTAACCCTGGCTAGGTTGATTAATAAGATAATGATGAAAGGCAAAAAAAGCACAGCCGAGAGGATTGTGTATAGTGCTCTACAAATTATAGACCAGCAGAAGTCAAAAGACCCGGTCAGTATTTTAGAGCAGGCGGTACGCAATGCCACCCCTCAACTTGAGGTAAAGCCACGCCGGGTGGGGGGTGCTACCTATCAGGTGCCAGTGGAGGTTCGCTCCGACCGAGCCCTGTCTCTAGCTATGCGCTGGCTGATAAAATCAGCCAGAGCTCGACCAGGTAAATCTATGGCAGAGAAGCTGGCTGCTGAACTTAGTAGTGCCTCAGAGGGGCAGGGGGCAACTATTAAAAAGCGCGATGAGACTCATAAAATGGCTGAAGCCAATAGAGCCTTTGCCCACTATAAATGGTGAGAAATCTCCATTAGTAATTCTAATATTATGCTAAAAAACTCAATATCAGTAAAGTTTAAGGTAGAGGATGGGACTGTGCCCAGAAGTTTCCCGTTAGACTCCATACGAAATATAGCTATTATTGCTCACATCGATGCCGGTAAGACCACTGTCACCGAAAGGATGCTGTATTATACTGGTCGCACCTATAGAATCGGTGAGGTGGATGAAGGCACAGCCGTCATGGATTGGATGGAGCAGGAAAGGGAGCGTGGTATTACTATCACCGCTGCCGCTACTACCTGCTATTGGCATGACCACCGCATCAATATTATTGATACCCCAGGCCATGTGGATTTTACTGCTGAGGTAGAGCGCTGCCTTAGAGTGTTGGATGGGGGGGTAGTGGTTTTCGATGCTGTGGCTGGGGTTGAAGCTCAATCTGAGGCAGTATGGCGACAGGCTAATAGATATCATGTGCCCCGGATTTGCTTCCTCAATAAGATGGATAGAGTCGGTGCTAATTTTAACCACAGTTTGTCTATGATTAAAGAGCGATTGAAAGCTAATCCATTACCCATACAATTGCCCTTAGGCAGTGGCGCCTCATATCAGGGCATTATTGACCTCGTGGAGAATAAGGCATGGAGCTTTGATGGCAACCCTGATTCAGAACCGGTGGAGGTAGCTATTCCTGAACCAGTCCGGGCAACCTGTACCAAATTTCGCCAGGAGCTTATTGAGAAATTGGCTGAGTGCGATGACCAGATTATGGTAGCTTATCTTGGGGGTGAAGATATAACCCCCCCTGAGTTAAAACTCGCCTTGAGAAGGGTAACCTTGGCTAATAAAGGGGTGCCCATTCTTTGCGGCAGCGCACTAAGAAATAAAGGCATTCGCTTATTACTTGACGCTATTATAAGCTATCTTCCCTCTCCATTGGATATGCCGCCGGTAAGGGCTACCGATACCAGGACAGGGGCTGAGGTTGCTCGTCTGGCTAAAGATGATGCCCCCTTTTCAGCCTTGGCCTTTAAGGCGGTTTCTGACCCATTCGTGGGCAGACTGGTCTATTTTAGAGTATATTCGGGCAGGGTGGAGGCAGGAGCCCAGATATTTAACTCAACTCGGGGCAAGAAGGAGCGCATTGGACGCCTATTATTAATGCATGCTAATCATCGTGAGGAGGTGGTTGAGGCTGACACCGGGGCTATTGTAGCTACACTGGGCCTTAAGAATACCTTCACCGGTGATACCCTGTGCCAGCACTCTCAACCGGTGCTTCTTGAATCTATCCGTTTCCCTGAGCCAGTGCTCTCTATCGCCGTTGAACCCAGAACTAGGGCTGAACAGGACAAATTAGGCGAAGCCCTGCAAAAACTGACCGAGGAGGACCCTACCTTCAAGGTAGATTACAGCGAGGAGACAGGACAAACTATTATCTCAGGTATGGGCGAGCTTCACTTGGAGGTTATAGTAGGTCGGTTGCTTAGTGAGTTTGGGGTGGGGGCAAAAGTGGGTACGCCACGGGTTGCCTATAAAGAGACTATTACTATGCCGGTACGAGTTGAAGGCAAATTTATTAGGCAAACTGGTGGCCATGGACAATATGGTCACGTCTGCCTTGAGCTTGAGCCTGTGGAACGGGGCACCGGTTTTCAATTTGTAGGCCGGGTTAAAAGCGGAGCTATACCAAAGAAATTCATCCCAGCAGTAGAAACCGGTATTAAAGAGGCTATGGGCAGTGGAGTATGGGCTGGCTACCCCTTGGTTGATATTAAAGCCACCCTTTATGATGGTAGTTATCATGAGGTTGACTCCTCGGAGTTAGCCTTTAAAATAGCCGGCTCAATGGCTCTAAAGAGCGGGGTCATTAAAGCCAAACCTATTCTTCTCGAGCCTATTATGAGGCTGGAGGTGGTTACCCCTGAGGAGTTTCTTGGTGATATAATAGGTGACCTCAATTCAAGGCGGGGACGCATTGAAGCCATCAACACACGCGGCGAAATATGTGCCATTAGTGCCTTTATACCATTAGCCGAGACCTTTGGCTATACCACTGTCATCAGGTCATTAACTCAGGGCAGAGCCACCCATTCTATGGAAGTTTATCAGTATCAGGAGCTACCGGCTGAATTGGTAGACCAGATTAAAACTATGGGGAGAAGATGAACTGTTGTCAAAACCTAAGTCTCTACTAAGGGAAGATTGAAGGGGCGAAGCCCCTTCAAAACCTGGCTTCCCCCTCCCTTTGAAAGGGAGGGGGATAAAGGGAGTAGGTTGGTAAATAATATATCCTTGAGATTATACTTAATGAGGTGAGCTCAGAAATTAACTGAAATTTTAAGGTGTTTTTATATGGCTAAGCAGAAGATTCGTATTAAACTAAAGAGCTTTGACCACAAGATACTTGACCAATCTGCCGAGCAGATTGTAGCTGCAGTAGAACGCACTGGAGCTGTTGTTTCCGGACCAGTGCCTCTGCCGACTCATATCCAGAAGTTCAGTGTCATTCGCTCCCCATTTATAGATAAAGACTCGCAGGAGCAGTTTGAAATCCGAACTCATAAACGCCTTATTTACATTGTGGAAACAACTTCTAAAACCATAGACGCCTTGGCTAGCCTCAACCTACCCTCGGGAGTTGAAATTGATATTAAAATATAGGGAGCTGGGATAAAGGAGTAAGCTTGGTGGACAATTTAGCCATCCAAGGAATTATTGGTAGAAAACTGGGCATGACCCAGATATTTAGAGACAATGGTGAAGAAGAAGCAGTAACTGCCATTGAGGCTGGCCCATGCGCTGTAACTCAGATTAAAACTGCGGCTAAGGATGGGTATAATGCCGTCCAGCTTGGATTTGGGGAAACTAAGCGACTTAACTCCCCTCGGCGGGGGCACCTCAAGGAGCTGGGACAGCTTAAATATCTCCGAGAATTCAGGGTGGACGATGCTGAAGCCATTAAGGTTGGAGACAGGATTGATGTTAGCCTGTTTAAGGTAGGTGACCTGGTTGATATTACCGGGGTGTCAAAGGGCAAGGGCTTTGCTGGCGTGGTAAAGCGCCATCACTTTGCCGGCGGCCCCAAAACACACGGGCAGTCAGACCGCCATCGTCACCCAGGCTCTATAGGTGCTGGCGCCTCTCCCGGTAGGGTGCTTAAAGGGACACGCATGGCAGGACATATGGGAAATGAGAAGGTAACGGTGCGTCATCTAGAGATATTTGAAGCCGACCCTGCCCGTAACCTGTTATTGGTTAAGGGGGCAGTATCCGGCGGCAGGAATGGGCTACTCCTAATAAAGAAATCAAGCGGGGGGAAGTAGGGAAGTGCAAGTTCCGGTTTATAGCCTTGCTGGGGAAGTAGTTAAGCATATTGAGATAAGTAATGAAGTTTTTGCCACCCCCTTTAATCAGGCGGTGGTGCACCAGGCAATGGTACGGCAGCGGGCAAATGCTCGTCAGGGAACGGCTAGCACTAAAACCCGTAGCGAGGTTTCTGGCAGTGCCGCTAAGCTGTTTCGGCAAAAGGGTACCGGTTCGGCTCGGGCTGGCAGCAAAAGGTCACCACTACGCCGCGGCGGTGGTATCACTTTTGGCCCTAAGCCGAGAAGCTATAGGCAGGCAATGCCTAAAAAAATGCGACGGCTAGCCCTGAGATGTGTCCTATCGGCAAAGGCTGGGGACGGAGAGTTAATGGTTTTGGAGCAACTAAAACTTGATGAGCCTGGAACTAAGGAGATGGTGCGGATTTTAACAGCACTGGGGGTGGATTCCTCAGCTCTTATCGCTACTGCTGAACCGGAGGAAAATGTGGTTAAATCGGCTCGTAACTTGGCAGGAATTAAGACAATTCCAGCTAATCTACTTAATGTAGTTGACATCCTTTCCTACAAGATGTTACTGATGACTGAGACTGCGGTGCGTAAAGTAGAACAGCTATGGGGCAAAAGTTATCTTAAAGGAGAAAGTAGTGCATCTCTACGAGGTGTTGCGCCGTCCGTTAATAACTGAGAAAAATACCGCCCTTCAACCTCAAGGGAAATACGCCTTTGAAGTAGCCAGGGAGGCTAACAAGTATCAGGTTAAACAGGCGGTGGAAAAGGCATTTAAGGTCAGGGTGGCTGCAGTTAATGTAATGACCGTACCTGGTAAGGAACGAAGGGTGGGGGGACGGGTGGTGCTGACTCAGCCCTGGAAGAAGGTGATTGTTACCCTCAAACCAGGGGATAAGATAGAATTTTTTGAAGGCGTTTAACAATAGGAAGGCTTGAAGGGGCGAAGCCCCTTCAAGAACTACAGGGTTTGGCTTGGGTTTATTAGCCCTGATTATCAGAGCAATGGCTGCGAAAAATTAAGGAGATTATATTAAGAAATGGCACTAAAGGTATATCGTCCAACCTCTCCCGGTAGGCGGGGTATGAGCGGCTCTACCTTTGAAGAAATAACCAAAGGCAAACCGGAGAAATCTCTCCTCCTGCCGCTTAAGAAAAGAGCTGGGCGTAACAATCAGGGCAGAATAACGGTTCGTCATCGCGGTGGAGGGGCGAAACGGAGGCTCCGCTTGCTAGATTTTAAACGGGACAAGATTGGTGTTCCCGGTAGAGTGGCAGCTATTGAATATGACCCCAACCGCTCAGCCCGTATTGCCCTCGTTTACTATGCTGATGGGGACAAACGTTACATCCTTGCCCCCTTAGGCCTTAGTGTCGGCGATACCATAAAGTCAGGTGGTGATGCCGAAGTAAAGCCAGGCAATACCTTACCCTTAAACCTAATCCCAAGTGGCACTTTAATCCACAATATTGAGTTAATCAGGGGGAGGGGAGGCCAGCTGGTGCGCAGTGCTGGGGTTGCCGCTCAACTCATGGTAAAAGAGGGTGACTATGCCCTCGTCCGATTACCCTCCAGCGAGATGCGGCGTATTCGCAGCGATTGCTTCGCTACTATCGGCCAGGTGGGGAATGTTGACCATCAGAGTATTAAGCTGGGCAAGGCAGGGCGTAAGCGGTGGCTGGGCTGGCGACCAACGGTGAGGGGCTCAGCTATGAGCCCGCGTGACCACCCTCATGGGGGTGGCGAAGGCAGGTCACCAATAGGCATGCCCGGACCTAAAACACCATGGGGAAAGCCAGCCTTAGGCTATAGAACACGTAAACCAAAGGCTTCAGATAAGATGATTGTTAAACGAAGAGAGAAGTAAATATGTCAAGATCAACCAAAAAGGGTCCAGCCATTGATGCCAAACTACTGGAGAAGGTGGAGACGCTCAACCGTACTGGTCAGAAGGCAATAATAAAAACTTGGTCACGTTCATCTACCATCCTGCCTCAGATGGTAGGGCTTACTATCGGGGTGCACGATGGCAGAAGACATGTGCCTATATTCATCAATGAAAATATGGTGGGGCACAAGTTGGGCGAGTTTGCCTTAACTCGAACCTTTAGAGGTCACACCTCTAGGGCAGAAAAGACTACTCTGGTAAGAAAGAGAAAGTAACAATAAAATGGAAGTAAGGGCAGTGGCTAAGGACACCGGTATATCACCGCGTAAAGTCCGCCGGCTAGTAGATATGGTACGGGGCAAGAAGGTGGATGAGGCGCTAGCTATACTCAGGTTTACGCCTATACCAGCCGCTAAAGTTGTAGCCAAGGTGGTGAAATCAGCAGCAGCTAGTGCTGAGAACAATTTCCAGATGTCGACTTCAGATTTGAAGATTGTTAAAATCTTTGCTGATGAGGCACGAACCCTGAAGAGGTTTCGCCCCCGGGCTCGTGGACGATCTAGCTCTATCCATAAACGTTCTAGTCATATTACGGTTATTGTTACCGAGCAGGAGGGTTAATGGGACGTAAAGTTCATCCTATGGGCTTTAGAATTGGCATCATACGTGATTGGCAAGCAAGGTGGTATGCTGATAAGCACTATGCAAACTTTTTGCATGCCGACCTGAAGCTTCGGCAGGCTATTCAATCCAAATACAGCGAAGCTGGTATCTCCCTTTTGGAGATTGACCGCCAGGCAAATAAGGTAACGGTAACTATCCATACCTCCCGCCCTGGCATTGTCATCGGCCGGGGAGGCCAGCGGGTTGATGAAATGAGACAGCACCTTGAAAGCCTTGTTGGCAAAGGAATTCAACTGAATATTCAGGAGATTCGGCAGCCTGAGCTTGATGCTTATTTAGTAGCTAGGGTGGTAGCTGAGCAGATTGAACGCCGTATTGCTTACCGCAGGGCGATTAAACAGTCAATGTTTCGCACTATGCAAGCTGGGGCTAAGGGAGTGAAAATCAGTTGTGCCGGCAGGTTAGGCGGCGTTGAAATAGCTCGCCGTGAGACTATGCACCAGGGGCAGGTGCCCTTGCATACACTGCGGGCTGATATTGATTATGGCTTTACCGAGGCGCATACCACCCTAGGTCGGATTGGGGTGAAGGTGTGGATTTATAAAGGTGACATCCTCCCCGAACCTAAGGTGGTGGAGGTTGAGGAGAAGCCTGCCGAACTAATACCCACCAGCCCCGAAGCAAAGACTGAGCCAGCGGATAAAAGCCCCGAGCCGGCACAGCCTGCCCCCACCCAGCCAGAGGAGAAAGATGTTACAACCCAAGCGAGTGAAATACCGCAAGAGCCATAAAGGACACCGCCGGGGGAAAGCCCAGGCGGGAAATACATTGGTTTTTGGCGATTTTGGCTTACAGGCACTACAGTCTGCCTGGATTACTAGCCGCCAAATTGAAGCGGCACGACGAACTATTACCCGTTATGTTCGCCGTGGCGGGAATGTGTGGATACGAATTTTCCCTGATAAACCAGTTACCAAAAAGCCGGCTGAGACCCGTATGGGTGGCGGTAAAGGCGCCCCAGACCATTGGGTAGCCGTGGTTAAACCGGGGAGAATGCTATTTGAACTGGGCGGCGTCAGCGAGGAGGTGGCTAAAGGGGCAATGCGCCTTGCTACCTACAAACTGCCTATAGATGTCAGGTTTGTGCTCAGAAAAACTACTGTGGCTGTCGGTAACAATTCTGTAACCAGGGAGCTGGCTCAAGTTGAAGGTTAAGGAAATTCAAACTCTCAAAACTGAGGAACTGGTAAAGCAACTGGAGGCAGCTCATCACGAGCTTTTTGACCTTCGCTTTCGCTTGTCCACCAGACAGTTGGTAAACCACCGCGAAATTCGGAGAGTTAAAAGGAAGATTGCTAGACTAAAGACCATAATCAGGGAAAGGGAGTTAGGCATAGTGCATCCCGGGAAATCTTAGATTTCCCCAAGAATTCGCTAAGGTAGGTTTTAACCCTATGGAGACGAAGCATAAAACTAGGTTTGGCCGTGTGGCCAGTAATAAGATGGATAAGACTGTGGTTGTCGCTGTGGAAACACCTAAGCGCCATCGGCTATATAAGAAGACAATCAGGAGAGTGGTCAAGTATAAGGCGCACGATGAAAAAAATGAGTGTAAGCCAGGAGATACGGTGAGGATTATTGAGACTCGCCCCCTCTCAGGGCAGAAACGGTGGCGGGTAGCTGAGATAGTAACCACGGCGGAAGTAGTGGAAGTTCAACCTAAGGAAATAGCCTGAAACTACTTTTTAGGTTAGGATAACATGATAAAATCTTATACCAGGCTTAAGGTAGCCGACAATACCGGTGCTCGACAGCTCATGTGCATCAGCCTGTTGGGCAGCACGGGGAAGAAATATGGTCGAGTGGGTGATGTTATAGTGGCTTCAGTCAAACGGGCAACGCCAATGGCAGTGGTCAAGAAGGGAGATGTGGTCAGAGCGGTCATCGTTCGTTGCGCTCAGCCATATCGGCGCCCTGATGGCTCTTATATTAGGTTTGATGAAAATGCGGCTGTGATTCTCACCGATAAAAATAACCCTAAAGGAACCCGAATATTTGGAGCCGTAGCCAGGGAACTGAGAGAAAAAAACTTTACCAAGATTATATCCCTGGCACCCGAGGTTTTGTGAGGCAGATGGGCGATGAAGATTAGAAAGAATGATACTGTGCTGGTTATCGCCGGTAAGGATAAGGGTAAAAAGGGCAAGGTGCGCTTTGCCTACCCCAAAGATGAACGTCTGCTAGTGGAAGGTGTCAATTTTATCAAAAAGCACGCTAGGGCAATGGGAAGGGTTAGGCAGGCAGGCATAATAGAGCGCGAGGTACCAATTCGTGTGTCGGATGTTATGCTACTGTGCGCTAAGTGTAATCATCCTGCCCGGGTTGGTTTCCGCTTCCTGGAGGACGGCAGGAAGGTTCGGGTCTGTCGCTCTTGCCACGAGGTAATTGATTAAATGTCACGATTAAAGGAAATGTGCAAAAAAGAGATTACCCCCAAGCTAATGAAGCTTTATGGGTATAAGAACATAATGGAAGTACCACGCCTGGAAAAGATGGTGCTTAACATTGGCTTAGGCGAGGCAATTCAGAATGACAAGGCTCTGGAAGCGGCTGAGAAGGACTTAACTGCTATTTCGGGGCAGCACCCGGTAACTACCCGCGCCAAGAAATCCATCGCTGCCTTTAGACTGAGGTCAGGAATGCTTATTGGTTTAAAGGTAACCCTGCGCGGGGAGCGCATGTATGACTTCTTTGACAAACTGGTAAATGCTGTCTTACCCCGTATGCGCGAATTCCAGGGGCTTTCCCCAAACTCCTTTGATGGCCGGGGCAACTATACCTTGGGGCTTAAGGAGCAAACTATCTTCCCTGAAATAGATTATGATAAGATAGATAAGCTACGGGGGCTGGAAATATCAATTATCACTAGCGCCAGAACAGATGAGGAAGGTAAACATCTGCTGGAATTATTAGGCATGCCTTTTGCTAAGGATTGAGGTAGGAATGGCAAAGAAGTCAAAAATTATAAGCTCGGAGCGCCCTGCCAAATATAGGGTGCAGCAGCATAATCGCTGTTACTTATGTGGCCGACCTCGCGCCTATATCCGTAAGTTTGGCTTGTGTCGTATTTGTTTTCGTAAACTGGCTCTCGCCGGCCAGATTCCCGGCGTGAGAAAATCAAGCTGGTAACTAAATATTATAAAATAACTATGGACTGAGGGGGTAAAGGTGACTGTCTCTGACCCAATATCTGACATGCTAACCCAAATACGTAATGCCATTATGGTGAGGCGTGACTCTGTGCTGATACCTGCCTCTAGGTTAAAACTATCTATTGCTAGAATCCTTAAAGGAGAGGGCTTCATTAGCGATTACGAGGTGGTTAGGGGCAAGCCACACCGAATAATTAAGATTCATCTCAAATATGGCGATAAAAACCAGCCCATCCTTTCTGGATTGGAACGAGTAAGTAAACCCGGACTGAGGGTATATGTTCAGCAGAAAGAAATCCCTCGCCCTTATGGTGGCTTGGGTATTGCTATTGTTTCTACAGCTAAGGGCGTGATGACCGGACAGCAAGCTTGGCGCCGCGGGATTGGCGGTGAACTTTTATGCTATGTGTGGTAACTAAATCTGGGAGATATATATGTCTAGGGTAGGGCGGATGCCTATAACTCTACCACAGGGTGTGGTAGTGAATATTGAAAAGAATGAGGTTACTGTAACCGGACCTAGAGGGGAACTTTGTCACCATTTCGACCCCGCTATGTCTATTACCCTGAACGATAATATCCTGGTAGTGTCGCGACCCAGCGATAGCAGGGTGCATCGTTCCTTACACGGCCTGACCCGCAGCCTTTTAGCTAATGCGGTGCAGGGAGTAACCAGCGGCTTTGAAAAAACCCTTGAAATAGTGGGCGTGGGCTATCGGGTTGATAAAACCGGGGATAAACTCATAATCCGAGTCGGATACTCACACCCTGTGGAGGTATCGCCTTTGTCAGGTGTATCCCTGGCTGTGGATGGAACAAATCGCATTAAGGTTACCGGGAATAACAAGGAACTGGTTGGCGAGATGGCAGCTAAAATTCGGGCTATTCGCCCCCCTGATGCCTACAAAGGTAAGGGTATTAGATACGCCGGGGAGATGATTCACCTTAAACCAGGCAAGGCAGGTAAGGCTATAGGCCAGAGGAAATAATGACAAAAAATGAGTCAGGGCTAGCTCGTCATAGAAGACATGCCCGTGTCAGAGCCAAGGTGGTAGGTACCACCACCAGACCCCGCTTATGTGTTTTCCGTAGCTTGAACCATATTTATGCTCAGGTTATTGATGACTCACGAGGGCATACTCTAACCTATGCCTCAACCCTTGACCCCGAAATAAGAGGTCAGGCAGATGGCAAAGTAAAGACGGCTAAGGCTGAGCTCGTCGGCTCTCTGGTAGCTAAGCGAGCCTTGAGTGAAGGAATAAGTCAGGTGGTTTTTGACCGTGGTGGATACAAATACCACGGCAGAGTTAAAGCACTGGCTGAGGCAACTCGGCAAGGGGGACTAAAATTCTAAATCGTGCAAGCTTAAAGGGGCACCCAGCCCCGTCAACAACTATCCTCCCCCCTCCCCTTCAAAGGAGAGTCAAAGAGAGGCGAAGCCTCTCTTATATAACCTATTTCCCCCTCCCTTATGAAGGGAGGGGGATAAAGGGGGTGGGTTGATAAACAATCTCAAGATAGACCCAACAGAACTGGTATTGACTGACAAGCTGCTCTTTATTAATCGCGTGTCTAAGGTGGTGAAAGGGGGAAAACGCCTCAGTTTTAGCGCCTTGGTGGTAACTGGGGATGGTAATGGGCATGTAGGCATCGGCGTGGGTAAGGCTAAGGAAGTGCCAGCGGCAATTAGCAAGGCTAGCGCTACGGCTAAAAAGAATTTGATTAAAGTCCCCCTAGCTGGGGTTACTATTCCCCATGAAATTGAGGTTAAATTTGGTGCCACCAGAGTCTTGCTAAAACCAGCAGCACCAGGCACCGGTATCATTGCCGGGAGTAGTGCCCGAGCTGTCCTTGAAGCAGCCGGAGTTAAGGATATCCTGGCTAAATCGCTGGGTAGCTCTAACCGTATTAATATGGCTAAGGCAGCTATGCTCGCCCTTAGCCAGCTTAAAGACCGACAACAGGCGTTAGCCAGGCGCAAGCCAGTCCCTGAAGTTGAGGAGACAGTATCTAATGACTGAACTGCGTATCACCTGGGTTAAAAGCGGCATTGGCTACGCTGAGGACCAGAAGAGAACCCTGAAGGCTCTCGGTTTTAGTCGGCTGAATCAAAGTGTTACCCATGGTGACTGTGCCTCAATTCGGGGTATGATTACCAAGGTGAGACATCTAGTCAAAGTGGAGGAAGTAAGCTCATGAGGCAGGATGAACTCTCCCCAGCCCCTGGCTCTAAAAAGAGCAGGAAGCGAGTGGGTCGGGGGGATGGTAGTGGGCATGGCACCTATTCAGGGCGGGGTTGTAAAGGACAAAAATCCCGTTCTGGCTACAGGATGAGCCGCGGCTTTGAAGGCGGGCAACTCCCCCTGATTAGACGCTTACCGCGAAAGCGCGGTTTCACCAATATTTTTAGGATAGAATATAACATTGTTAATCTGGATAAACTTAACCTGTTTGAGGCGGAGAGTGAGGTAACACCAGAAACATTGGTAGCAGCTGGTGTGGTGAAATCCCTACGGCGCCCAATCAAGATTCTGGCTGGGGGTAATATCGCTCACCCCCTTGTAGTAAGAGCAAACAAATTCTCCACTGCCGCTAAAGCTAAGATTGAGGCAGTAGGAGGCAAGGCGGAGGAGGTCGAGTATGCAGCAAAGGCAGGCTAGACCCCGACTTATTCAGGCGATGGTTGACGCCTTCAGACTGCCCGATTTAAGGCGTCGGATTCTGTTAACCATCGGCATTTTGGCAGTCTTCCGCTTTGTGGCTCATGTGCCCCTCCCCGGGGTCGACCCCGAGGCATTGCAGCTGCTATTTGACCGCAACGCCATGCTGGGCATGCTTGACATGTTTAGCGGTGGGGCTATGAGATACTTCAGTGTGGCAGCCATGGGAGTCTATCCCTATATTACGGCGTCAATTATTATGATGCTACTGGTGCCTGTTATCCCACGCCTGCAAGCCATCTCCCGGGAAGGGGAGACGGGGAGGAATAAGATTAATCGGATTACCCACTGGCTCACCGTGCCTATGGCAGCCCTCGCCGGCTATGGACAGTTAGTCCTGCTTCAGCGTGAGGGCGCGGTTAGTAGCACTACAGTTCTATCCACCGTAGCCATAGTCCTATCACTAACCGCCGGCACTATGTTTTGTGTCTGGCTGGGTGAACTCATTACCGAATACGGAATCGGTAACGGTATATCTATAATAATCTTTGGTGGCATCGTCGCTGGCTTACCAGAAATGGTTGGTCGTGGTTTCTTGGCTCAGGAAAACTTCGGCGGTTTAGCCGTTTATATTCTTATTGCCTTAGCCACTACCGTCCTTATCGTTATCTTTACTGAGGCACACCGCCGCATCCCGGTTCAATACGCTCGCAGCGTCTTTCGCGGTGGTCGTATGTATAAACAGTCAGGTTCAACCCATGTTCCACTGCGGGTAAATACCGCCGGGATGATACCCCTTATCTTTGCTATGTCAATAGTAATCTTCCCTAGTATGATAGCCAGTTATTTTGCCAACCCGGCTGAACCTAATATAGCTAACTCTATTATGAACCTGTTTGACCCTAGTGCAGCCCTGCCTATGGGCCTATTTTACTGGGGACTGTATTTCCTGCTGGTAGTTGCCTTCACCTTCTTTTATACTATGGTGGTTTTTCAGCAGCAGGATTTGCCTGGCACCCTCCAGAGGCAGGGAGGATTTATCCCTGGGGTTCGACCCGGCCGCCTCACTGCTAACTACCTTAACCAGGTCATTAAGCGCCTTACTTGGGGAGGAGCTTTCTTCCTGGCTGTGGTGGCGATAATGCCCTTCCTCATGCGGGAGATTACCAATGTTCAGGTGATACAGCTATCCAGCATGGGTATGCTTATCGTAGTTGGTGTCGTCTTGGATACTATGAAGCAGCTAGAGGCGCAGCTGGTAATGCGACGCTATGAAGGCTTTATCAAATAGGAGTAAAAGGTGTATATTATTTTTCTGGGGGCTCCCGGAGCCGGCAAGGGAACACAGGCAGCCAACGTAGCTCACCAGCTGAATCTGGTGCATATTGCTACTGGCGACCTGTTTCGGCAGGCAGTAGAGCAGGGAACCGAACTGGGAATGCAGGCAAAGTCTTATATGGAAAAAGGAATTCTAGGCCCCGATGAGCTAACAATACAGATGGTTCTGGAGCGTATGTCGGCTCCAGATTGCCAACCTGGGGTAGTTTTTGATGGCTTCCCCAGGAATATAAAGCAGGCTGAGGTATTAGATGAAGCCCTAGCCAGGCAGGCTAAGGCTATAGATGGGGTGGTATATATCAAGGTCTCTGAAGAGGAGATACTCAAGCGACTCAGTGGGCGTTGGATTTGTCGCCAGTGCCAGACACCCTATCACTCGCAGAACTCTCCCCCCAGGGTTTGGGGTAAATGTGACCGGTGTGGTGGTGAGCTATACCAGCGCCCTGACGATACTGTTGAAACAATTAAAAAGCGGTTACAGGTATATTTTGCTCAGACGGCTCCCCTTATTAGCTATTATACCCAGGCCGGTAAACTGCTGGAGGTAGATGGAGAGGGGGGTGTGGATGAGGTGGGCAGGAGAGTAATTCTAGCCCTTCGTGGGGTTGTAACTAGATGAGCATAATTATTAAGTCTGACCGGGAGATTGCCGCTATGCGGCAATCCGGTAGAATTGTGGCTACCATACTGGGAGTGTTGACTAGGCAGGTGAGACCAGGCATGAAAACTGGAGAGTTGGATATCATCACAGCCAGGGAGTTAGACAGGCTGGGGGCTAAACCTTCATTTAAGGGATATCATGGATTTCCAGCTAACCTCTGTGTCTCAGTAAATAGTGAGGTAGTGCATGGGATTCCTGGAGAGCGGATTTTAAACGAGGGCGATATAGTATCCCTCGACTTTGGGGCAATTTTTATGGGTTTCCAGGGTGACGCTGCGGTAACGGTAGGTGTCGGAGAGATTAGCCCGCAGGCAAGGCAACTTATAGCCACAACTGAGGCTACTCTAAAAGCTGGCATCGCTGCCGCTCATCCCACGGCAAGATTGGGCGATATCTCAGCCGCTATCCAGGATTGTGCTGAGTCAAGAGGCTTTTCCGTAGTGCGTGAGTATGCCGGGCATGGCATTGGCCGAGAAATGCACGAAGAACCACAAATACCCAACTTCGGCCTGCCAGGAACAGGACCACAACTGAAGAAAGGCATGGTCCTTGCCTTGGAACCTATGGTAAATGCTGGTGATTGGCATACCCGGCTTGGCGATGACCACTGGACAGTATATACTGCTGATGGCAGTCTTTCAGCACACTTTGAGCATACCATCGCTATTACTGATGGTGAACCGGAGGTGCTTACTATTGTATAGGGAAGGAGTCTATGCCTAAAAAAGAGGCTATTGAGGTCGAGGGGACAATAGTAGAGGCTTTACCTAATGGTATGTTTCGTGTTGAGCTGCCCAACGGGCATAAGGTATTGGCTCACATTTCGGGTAAGATAAGAACCCATTACATCAGAATCTTGCTCGGTGATAAGGTGCTGATAGAACTTTCTCCTTATGACCTGAGTCGAGGTAGGATTACCTATCGGCTAAAATAATGAGGATTTATTATGAAGGTTAAAGCTTCAGTTAAAGTTAGATGTGAAAAATGTAGGGTGGTGAAGCGACGAGGAGTACTCAGGGTTATTTGCTCTAACCCTAGGCATAAGCAGAGGCAGGGTTAACTATCTATTGACCACGGAGGAAATTTATGGCACGTATAGCTGGGGTAGATATACCTCGAAATAAGCAAATTTGGGTTTCACTACAGTATATCTACGGCATCGGTCCTACCTTGAGCCGCAGGATTCTGGCTCAGACTGGTATCAACGCTGAGGTTAAAGCCGGCGACCTCACCGAAGAGGAGGTTAATCGCCTCCGCGAGCTTATCGACCGGGAGCATAAGGTTGAGGGAGAGCTTAGAAAAGAGGTTACCTTTAATATCAAGCGCCTCATTGATATTGGTAGCTATCGGGGTATCAGGCATCGTCATAACTTGCCAGCCAGAGGGCAAAGGACACGAACCAATGCCCGCACTAGGCGTGGTTTCCGTAAGACAGTAGCCGGTAGAGGCCAGAGGCGTGGTATGGCTAAGAAGTAATTTAACTTAACATAACATGTAAAACAATTCAAAGCTAATCAGATAGGAATTGTTTCCCGAAAATTAATTTAGGAGATTACAATGCCCAAAAAACGAACTAAGGTAAAAAGGCGGGAGCGTAAGTCCATTCCTGTGGGGAGAGCTTACATTCAATCTACCTTTAATAATACTATGGTCACGCTCACCGACCTTCAGGGGAATGTTATTGCTTGGGGAAGCTCGGGGACAGCCGGGTTTAAGGGCTCGCGCAAAGGCACTCCCTATGCCGCTCAAGTGGCAGCTCATGATGCAGCCCGGAGAGCCATGGAGCACGGCTTACGCCAAATAGAGGTCTATGTTAAAGGCCCCGGTAGCGGGCGTGAGGCAGCTATTCGCTCCCTCCAAAGTTCAGGGCTTTATATTACTGGCATCAGGGATGTAACTCCCATCCCCCATAATGGTTGTCGCCCTCCTAAAAGAAGGCGAGTGTAGAGGACAGAAAAATGGCAAGATATACCGCATCAGTTTGCCGATTATGCCGCCGTAGTGGTGAGAAACTGGGACTCAAAGGTAGTCGGTGTCTTACTGCTAAATGCCCTATAGACAAGCGAGGGAAACCTCAGGGGCGGCAGCTTGGTCGGCGTAGGCTTTCCGACCGAGGTCTTCAATTGAGGGAAAAGCAGAAAGCCCGCTATACCTATGGAATCCTGGAGAGACAATTTAGGCGCTTTTTTACTCAAGCTGAGAGGCAGTCAGGTATCACCGGCGACAATTTACTAGTGCTGATGGAAAAGCGACTTGATAATGTAGTATATCGTTTAGGATTCGCTGACTCCCGCTCTCAAGCTCGTCAACTAGTTCAACATGGGCATCTTATGCTCAATGGGCACAAGACTGACATACCCTCTTGCCTGGTCAAAGAAGGTGACACCATTAGTTGGAAGCAGAGCAGTACCAAAACTGAGTACTATAAACAACTGATTCAGAACATTGAAGCTAAGTCTGTTTTGAGTTGGTTGAGCTTGGATAGGCAGAACCTTGTTGGTCAGGTTTTATCTCTGCCTATCCCTGGGGATATTGATGCCAAATTTGAGGGGAAGAGTATAGTTGAATACTATTCCCGCTAAATTAACTGATGGGGAGGTAGCATTTTGTCTCGCCTAGCAATACCTGAAATCGAGTGTGTTGAAAGTAGAGATAACTATGGGCGATTTTTAGCCGAGCCCTTGGAAAAAGGATTTGGTGTTACTCTGGGTAATGCCTTGCGACGAGTGTTGCTTGGTTATCTTCCTGGAGCAGCAGTGACCCGAGTTAAGATTGACGGGATTCAACACGAATTCTCTCCTATCCCTTACGTTAAGGAGGACACCATAGAGTTTTTACTCAATGTTAAAGCGTTGAGGTTAAAACCCATTTCCGGTCACCCCGGTAAATTAATACTGGATGTGGAGGGGGAGGGGCAAGTTTGCGCTGCTGACATTAAACCATCGGCTGATTTTGAAATTGCTAACCCTGACCTTTATCTAGCTACCTTAGACTCACCTGAAGCCAGACTCTATGCAGAGTTTGATGTGGAACTGGCTGAGGGTTACAGGGAGGCTGAGTCTAGTGATAGCCTGCCCATCGGGGTGATTCCTGTGGATGCTATCTTGTCTCCAATACGCAAGGTTAATTTTACCATTGAGCCAACTCATGCTGGCCGAGAGATCAACCGTGAGCGGTTGTATCTGGAGGTCTGGACAGACAGCACTATATCACCTGTAGATGCAGTTAGCCTTGGTGCTGATATCTTGGTACAGCAGCTATCCCCATTTGTCAATTACGCCAGGATTTCTCAGGCGGAGGTGAAAGAGAAGCCTCTCCGCTTACTTATCCCTGATGAGCAATATAATATGCCTGTGGAGCAACTGGACCTATCAGTGCGCACCATGAATTGCTTACGGCGCGCTGGTATCACTACTGTGGGGGAACTCATAGGCAAAGGTGAGAAGGAGTTGCTTTCACTACGAAACTTTGGCCAGAAGTCTAAACAAGAGATAGAGGAGCGCTTTAAGGCAATAGGGTTGTCCCTTACTCCTCAGCCTGAAGAGTCGACCCCACGAACTGAAGAGGGGACGGAAGAAGAAGAGTCCGCTCAGCCGGAAAGGGTAACAGCTTTACCCGCAGGAGAAATGGGTGAGGAGACTGGAAGCGCGGCTGAGAGCCGGGCGGAGACGGGTGACAGTCAACTTGCGGAATGACAATGGTAATAGGCCATAGAGGGTGTAGACAACATGAGGCATAAAGTAGCTGGTAGAAAATTAGGCAGAACTACAAGTCATAGGAAGGCGATGTATCGTAACTTGGTGACTGACCTTTTAGGCTATGAAAAGATTATTACTACTGAGGCTAAAGCTAAGGAAGTGCGTGGCCTAGCTGAGAAAATGATTACCTTGGGTAAGGAGGGTGGACTTCACTCCCGCCGCCAGGCACTGGCATTTATTATAGACGAAAAGGTGGCTGAGAAGGTATTTACTGAACTTGCCTCAAGGTATGCCGAGCGCCCAGGTGGCTATACTCGTATCACTAAGTTAGGACCTAGGTTAGGTGATGGGGCGGCTATGGTTCAGTTTGAGTTGGTAAAGTAGATGAGGACTGTCAGCTTGGCAACAACTACCAGGATTGTATTAATTATGGAATATGATGGCACACACTATCATGGCTTCCAGTTACAGGATGGTCTGCCCACTATTCAAGGGGAGGTGGAGAAAGCGCTGTGGGAGCTTACTAGACAAAGGACTCGGCTGGCGGCGGCTAGTCGAACTGATGCTGGAGTTTATGCTAGGGGACAGGTGGTCAGTTTTAGGACTAGGTCGCCTCTCCCCCCGCAGACATTTGTTGCCGGGCTAAACTACTATTTACCTAGGGATATTGCGATTAAGACGGCATATAGAGTAGATGATTCTTTTAATGTTAGGCGCGGTGCTCTTAGCCGTGAATATAACTACTATATACTGAATAGCTTAACCCGGTCTCCACTCAACAGAGGCTTTTCTTCCCTTGTTGCTGGGCATCTGGATATTGAAGCTATGAATCGGGCGTGTCAGGCTCTGGTTGGGGAGCATGACTTTACCTCATTTGCCAGCAGCATCGGGGTTGGAAGAAGGAACACGAGGCGCAGGGTATATAAAGCGGGAGTGGAGAAGGCTGGGGAATTGGTTATATTCAATATGGTGGCTAACTCCTTCTTACCTCATCAGGTGCGCAACACGGTAGGTGTCTTAATTAGAGTCGGTTTAGCTAAGATGAGCATTGACGAGTTTTGTAGTATAATTGAGACGAAAAAACCTAGTCTGGCTGGACCAACTGCTCCTGCTTGTGGGCTGTGCCTTATGCGGGTGAATTATTTATGCCCCTTTGAGGGGGAATTACAATGAAAACCTATAGCACTAATGCCTCTGATATTAAGCGGGAGTGGCATGTTATTGATGCCTCAGGCAAAGTTTTAGGTAGGCTAGCCACTCAAGTTGCTAGCTTACTTATGGGCAAGCACAAACCAATATTCAGCCGTAATCTGGATGTAGGCGATTTTGTTGTCATTATTAATGCCGACAAAATTCGTGTTACTGGCAATAAGGCTAAGCAGAAGCTCTATTATCGGCATTCAGGATATCCCGGGGGATTTAAAAGCATCAGTTTGGAGAAAATGATGCAGACTAATCCTACCCGGGTGATTGAGTATGCTGTCAAGGGCATGTTGCCTCATACTCGGCTGGGGGCTAGCATGAAGAAAAAGCTTAAGGTCTATGCTGGTGATACCCACCCCCATCTGGCTCAGGTGAAGGCTAGCTCAAAAGAAATTTTAGAGGAGTGAGGTTGGAAAAGCAAACCTATTTTTACGGGACAGGCAGACGCAAGACAGCAGTGGCTCGGGTAAGACTATTTGCGGGAGATGGCGCTATTATTATAAATGGTGTGCCTTACGAGGAACTGTTACCCCGCCTTGAGCATCGCCAGACAATACTGCGACCCCTTTTAGTTACTGATAGTATCAGTAAGTATAATGCTGTGGTTAAGGTAGCTGGGGGTGGCATCTCGGGACAGAGCGGTGCCATCTCTCATGGTATTGCTCGCGCCCTGGTAAGAGCCGATGACGGACTCAAACCCTTACTACGCAAGTACGGACTGCTTACCCGTGATGCTCGGGCTAAGGAAAGAAAGAAGGCTGGTCTCAAGCGGGCTCGCAAGGCTCCTCAATACACCAAGCGGTAAAAGTCCTATTGAGCAGTAAGAATCGCTTTTTATCTGTAACAAGCTGTCCTTTAAGTAATCTACGGCTTTTTAGTGGACAAAAAGTCAGATGATTCCCCAGTCTTTGTAGCCCTGCTGGATGATGGATAAATACTCCATTGAAGGCTTGGTTTCTTCGGCTTGCCGAGTATTGGTGTAAGTTATAGCTTCTACAGGCTCACCATCTTCATTATTGACTATAACATTTAACCGTTGATAATCGCTGCCTTCATATCTATCTAACCGTTTTAGGCATTCTTCTGAGACTTCATAGATGGCGCCCGAGACCCTTTCGCCGCTGGAACGTCTGATGCTGGCGCTTCCACCCCGCCATTGCCTGGACCAGCCGACGAATACCAACCTGTAATTATGAAGAGTGGCTGTAAGCTTTGGCTTGCCCTCTGGACAGCGTTCTAACATCTGCTTGCGGTTTAGATTAGTCCCATAGGCAAAATAGTACATTGTCAGGCTACTTGCTCCCCTTATTCTGCGCAAGCTGTTCTTTCAGAAAGTCTATGGCTTTTACCGGCGTTGGGTCAATCTTATATAAAATTGCTAGGTAGTAGCTGACATAGTCGCCGTAGAGCACCAGGCTCATCATCTGGCTCAACGGGCTGATGCCATCTCCATCTATAATTTGGTAATCAACTTTAGCCTGTTCTAAGAGCTGGCAGGTTATCTGGTAGCGGAGCTGAATCCGCTTTGGCAGATGAGCTGACCGAAGCAGAATCACCACTATTTTACTGGCTAACTCTTTGGGAAACTGGTAGCCAACCACAGCGTTATGGTTAAGTTCAGGGAAAACCTCGTAGAAAGCCCAGGCTTTACTATTCTCATTAAGTTGGGTTTTCCAGCGGTGTGCTACCTCAGAGACAATGCTACCACCATATAGCACTGGTAAGTGCCCATATAACCTGTTTGCCAGTTGTTTAGCCGAATTGCGGGGTAAAAGCACGCTCTCATTTATCCTTTGGGATAGTTCTTGTAATACTTGGACTGTTTCAGCTACCTCTGCCGATTTATCACTGATGAAGCCGAGCTTTTGCAAAAAACAGAGGATAGGGATGAAGCTAAAGGCTAAAGCGGCACGGGGTTGAGCCTTATAGTCAAAGCTAAAAACGGGGACATTTCTTTCCTCAGCCATAGTTTTCAGCTTACCACCGGTGGTAATTACCAGTTTCTTTGCCTCAGTCGCCACTGCCTGTTTAAATGAGGATATGGTTTCCTCGGTCATCCCTGAGTAGCTGGAGGCAATGACCAGGGTTTTGGCATCAATGAAGGCAGGCAAGTTATAGTCGCGGTGGATAAGGATAGGCAGCTTAGCCTCCGATACTGCTAGGCTGTTTACCAAGTCACCACCGATAGCCGACCCGCCCATACCCAGAATGACTACTTTATTAACCTTGGAGTAGTCTTGAGGCAGGTTGAACTTCATGGCCATTTGCCAGGCCTGCTGACAAAGCTGTGGCATTTCGTGAAGGCGAATTAGCATGCCTTCTAGGTCGTATTGCTTATAAACCTGGGGGTCATCTAGATTAATATTGTTTATCAATCTTGCCTAAACTCCAGCTAATTCTTTACCTAGCTCAAGTAGTCTTTCTACTCGGGCTGGGGTATTGCTTTCGGTATAGATGCGAAGCACCGGCTCGGTTCCAGAAAATCTGATAAGTAGCCAGGTGCTATCAGCTAGGGTAAATCGGAAGCCATCTTTAGTGTCCAAGTTTACTACCTTAATGCCGTCAATAGATTTGGGGAGGTTATGCTTGATGCGATTAATTATCACCTGTCGCTCTTCCTCAGGAAATTCTATATCCACACGTTTAAAGTAATGAGGTCCTACCTTATTGTAGAGATAATCTATGAGTTCTGACGGGTTTTTACCTGTCTTGAGCATCAGGTCAAGGAAATAGAGACCGGCTAGGATGCCGTCACGTTCTGGCATATGACCCCGGAAGCCATAACCCCCGCTTTCCTCCCCACCGATTAGGGCATTTTCCGCTATCATTATCGGGGCAACATACTTAAAGCCTACCAGCGTCTCACGAACTGGCACCTTGAATATTTCTCCTAAGCGGTAGAGCATACTGGTAGTAGTTATTGTTTTGACTATAAGCCCTCGCTCACCGCGTATCTCCAAAAGGTAAAGAGCGAGCAGAGCAAAGACCTGAAGCGGAGTTAGAAACACGCCGTTTTCGTCTACAATGCCAATGCGGTCAGCATCGCCATCAGTAGCCAGGCCTATATTAGCCTCCTGCTTCTTAACTGTAGCTGAGAGCTTGGCTAGATTAGCCGCAATTGGCTCAGGTTGAATCCCGGGGAAGAGAGGGTTACGTTCATTATTTATCTCTATAAGCTCAATAGCTCCATCGCCTAATAGCATCTTGAAATAGCCAATGCCAGCCCCATACATGGGGTCAACAACTACTTTTAGCTTAGCCTGGCGCAGCTCATTCAGGTCAATGAGCTTAGCTAGCTGGTGAGAGTAACCTGGAGTCAGGTCAAGGTATTCTATCATTCCTTGTTCCAGGGCTTTAGCTAGCGGCATCTGGCTTATTTTTCCTGTGGCAAGAGTGTGGGTAATATTGCCTTCTATTTTAGCTGTAACCTCGGAGGGAGCACTGGTGCCGAATTCAGATTTATACTTAAAACCATTCCAGATAGCTGCGTTATGGCTAGCAGTAATGATGATAGCTCCACCCATCTTTTGAGCGATAACACCAAAGCTTATCACTGGCGTTGGGGTTGCTTTGGGGCAGAGGTATACCTTTATTTCATTACCAGCGATTACCTCGGCCACCGCTGAGGCAAAGTCCTCAGAGGCAAAGCGGTTGTCATAGCCCACAATTAGCCCTCGTTGGGCTAGTCCTGTCTGTTTAAGGTAGTCAGCTACCCCCTGAGCACAAGCCCGCACATTATCAAAGGTAAAATCCTGGGCGATAACCCCTCGCCAGCCATCAGTGCCAAATTTAATGGGACTTTCTATTAACCTCACCCCCTTTATCCCTCTCCCCTTTAGGTTTTTATTGGTAACAAATCGCAAAAGTAAAGTGAATCCCTTAGCACCTGTTCGCCTAAAGTATAGGCTATCCTCTCCTTGAATATTGGTCCGTTAAAGACGAAGGAATGAAACTCCCCATTCTCACCCCCGGGGTCCACATTAGGTGGAAGCTCGGCTAAAAAATGTTTATCAACCATCCTGCCTAGGAATTTCTTATCCAGAACCTTTGAATCAACACAGGTAGTGATGGCTTGAAAGCCTAAGGCTATAAATGACTTGGTAAGTTCAGCAGTATTCCTCCCCCATATAGGGAAGAGCCCCTTCATCCTAAGCTTTGATAGATTATTTTCCCGATATTTCCTTACATCTTCCAAAAAGATATCACCAAAAACTATTGAGGAAACGCCATTTTGTTTAAATCTGGTAAGGGTTTCTTTCATCTTAGACTCATATTCTTCATTGGAAGAAGCCTTAGAAATAAATACCTCCTCGATAGGCAAACCTAGGGAGTATGCCTGCTGCTCAACCAGAACCCTGGGCACGCCATGGAGGCTAACTCTATCATAATCCTCAGTTATTGTGGTTAGTAAAGATACTACTTCATACTTTTTGCCTTTTTGAATTTCATACAGAGCCATAGCACTATCTTTACCACCACTCCAGCATAATATTACCTTTTCCATCCTGTCATTGCGAGCGAAGCGAAGCAATCTCCTTTTATTAGGTAACCCTATCCCCTTTTTCCCCTTCCCCTTGATAAGGGGAAGGGGAAATATAGGTTCTGAAGGAGCGAAGCCCCTTCAGACTTCCCTATTTACTTAAATGCCTCAGCCCTTAGAATTTCAGCCTTATTCGTCTTTTCCCAGGGGAGGTCAAGGTCGTCTCGTCCGAAGTGCCCATAGGTAGCGGTCTGCCGGTATATAGGACGGCGCAGGTCAAGGGTTCGGATAATGGCTTCGGGTCTGAGGTCAAAGTGTTTATTGCTTAGGTTGATGATAAGCTGCTGGTCAACCTTAGCCGTGCCGAAGGTTTCAATAGAGACGGAGAGCGGGTGGGCGACGCCAATAGCATAGGAAATCTGGATTTCCAGGCGCTCAGCCAGTCCGGCAGCGACAATGTTCTTAGCTATATAGCGAGCCATATAGGCTGCCGAGCGGTCGACCTTGGTCGGGTCTTTGCCTGAGAAGCAGCCACCTCCATGTCGGGCAATGCCACCATAGGTGTCAACCAGAATCTTGCGACCGGTGAAACCGGTGTCGGAGACTGGTCCGCCAATTACAAATCGACCAGTAGCATTGACATAATATTTAGTTTTGTCGTCTATTAGTGAAGCGGGGATAACCACCTTGATTACCTGCTCAATGATATCTTGCTCAATTTGCGCATGGCTGACATCAGGGTTATGTTGGGCTCCGATGACGATACTATCTACCCGCCGCGGGATGCCATTATGGTATTCTACGGTTACCTGTGATTTCCCATCGGGGCGGAGGTAAGGTAGGGTTTTATCCTTTCTCACTTGAGCCAGCCGCCGACACAGTTTATGTGCCAGAGAAATAGGCATGGGCATAAGCTCAGGTGTCTCCGTGCAGGCAAAGCCAACCATCATCCCTTGGTCACCAGCCCCAATTCTATCAAGGTCATTAGTTGATGACCGTCTCTTAACCTCTAGTGATTTATCTACTCCCAGGGCAATGTCGCTAGATTGCTCCTTAATAGAGACCATCACCCCGCAGGATTGATATTCAAAGCCATATTCAGGGTGGGTATAGCCGATGTCATAAACTACTCCTCGCACAATCTGAGGAATTTCAATGTAGCAATCGGTAGTAATCTCGCCCATAACAATTATCAACCCGTTGGTTACTGCTGTTTCACAGGCTACCCTGGCATACGGGTCTTTCTCAAGGAGGTTGTCAAGAATGGCATCAGATATCTGGTCACATAGCTTGTCTGGATGCCCTTCAGCAACCGATTCTGAGGTAAACATATAGATTGGTAAGCTAGTAAAACTATTAGTCATTTTTCCTCCCTTATGTGCCTTCTTCCCAGCTAGTCAGGTATTTCTCTTGCTCTGGAGTTAACTTGTCAATATCAATACCCATGGAGTTTAGCTTTAATCGAGCTACTTGTTTATCAATTTCTTTGGGAACCGGGTAAACCTTAACCTCAAGTTGGTTCCTATTTTTCACCATATACTCCAGACACAGGGCTTGGTTGGCAAAGCTCATATCCATGACGCTAGCCGGATGCCCTTCAGCGGCAGCTAGATTAACCAATCTTCCCTCCCCCAGCAGGTAAAGGTGACGACCATTACTCAGAGTATACTCGTCAACGAAGGGTCGTATGCGTCGCTTACGGTGAGACAGACTTTCCAGAGCTGGAATATTTATTTCTACATTAAAATGCCCGCTATTGGCTAGAATAGCTCCGTCTTTCATTATTTGAAAATGGGCTTTATCTAAAACATTTTTATTACCGGCGATAGTAATGAAGATGTCGCCCACTTTGGCAGCTTCTATCAATGGCATAACCTGGTAGCCATCCATAATCGCCTCCAGGGCGCGGACTGGTTCTATCTCGGTTACAATCACCTGAGAGCCTAGCCCTTTGGCTCTTAAAGCAATGCCGTGCCCACACCAGCCATAGCCACAAATCACTACCTTTTTACCTGCCCACAGGATATTGGTAGCACGGGTAATACCATCAATGGTGCTCTGCCCGGTGCCATAACGATTATCAAAAAGATACTTGGTCTGGGCATCATTCACCGCAATTATAGGATACTTTAGTTTTCCTGCTTTCTCTAGGCTGCGTAGTCGGATGACGCCGGTAGTGGTTTCTTCAGTGCCACCGATGACATTCCTGATTAAATCACTTCGCTTGGTATGAAGGGTAGTAACTAGGTCGGCACCATCATCAATAGTTAGCTGTGGTTTATGGTCTAAAGCGGTATTGATATGCTTATAGTATGTTTCCTCGTCTTCCCCCTTGATGGCATTGGTAGGGATTCCATATTCTACCAAGGCAGCGGCGACATCATCCTGAGTGCTGAGCGGGTTAGAGGCACATAGAACCATGTTGGCTCCGCCCTCCTTCAGGGTTAGAGCCAGGTTTGCCGTTTCAGTAGTAATATGGAGGCAGGCTGAAATCCGAATGCCTTTCAATGGCTTCTCTTTAGCGAACCTCTCCCTGATTAGCTTGGCTACCGGCATCTCTCGGTAAGCCCACTCTATTCGTTGCCTGCCGGCTTCAGCTAGGGAAGGGTCTTTTATTTCATAGTTTTTAGTTAAAGTCATAAACTACCCCTTAGTTAATTTTAATCAGAAATCCCTCTTCTATTACCTGAACTGTTCAGCAACATAATCAGGTATATCCAATGTGCCCATAACTGTCGGCTTTTGATGGCAGTCACTGCCCCCGCTCATGAGCAGGCTATGTTTCCTGGCGAACTTGACATAGCGAGCCGTAGTCTTCACATCATTTCTTGAGTGCCAGCACTCAACACCATCAATGTATTCTAACATATATTCTTCAATAATCCTCGTCTGTTCGTTCAGGTCACGGGTTATGCTTACTAGAGATGTCCCATTAGGGTCATTAGGGTGCGCCAGTATGAGTATGCCGCCGGCATTTCTTACCAGCTTTGATGCCTCAGCAAGTGAAAGGGGATATTTAGGGGCATCGCACTTGACCAGATATTTATCAAATGCTTCTTGCTTATCCCTGACAATCCCCTTTTCTATCAGGTAGTTGGCTATATGGGGTCGACCAAACACACCATCAACACGAGCCTGTATATTCCTGATGTCTTTCTCGGTGAATCTTTCAATATTTTCTTTATTAAACTCAACATTCAACTTCTCTAAGATTTGGCGGGCTCTAGCTTCTCTATGCTCTTTTATCATTTGGAGTTTATTCTTTAGCTCTTGATTGCCGATATCATACTGGTAAGCTAAAAAATCCAGAGAAATGGACTTGCTACCAGGATACTGGAAAGTCACATTTAATTCTACCCCGGTAATATAGGCTATGTCATACTCTCTAGCCAGAGCGATGGCTCTTTCCTGACAGTCTATAGAATCGTGGTCAGTTATTGACATAAAGTTGATATTTCTCCTTTTCGCCTCCTTAAAAACCTCTTCAATAGAGAGGTTACCATCGGAACAGGTCTTGGTATGGATGTGTAAATCTATCTTCACTTTATTTCTTTTCCACGCCAGTAATATACCAATCTTCAGGAGGGTCATACCGGGTGTCAACTATCAAGTGAAAAACACTAAGGCTTGGATACAAGTCCTTCAGGTCATTCAAATCTACTTCCTCAAACCTTTTTTTATTATTTAGGTAGGCTTGTTCAGTTAAGGCGTTTGATACATAATCCTCTTTAGTTCGTTGTAGTATCCGCTTAATGGCTACCTCCTGTGGGCAGTCTGTCTGCAGGATGACGAATGTCTTGCTGTGTTTAGCGGCTATGGCTGCAGCTTGCCTCCTTAGTGATTGGGTGATGAAGGTGGCATCAAGTATTACCCCATCGTCCTTGTTTAGACTTTCATCTGCCTGTCGGAACATCTCGTCATAAACCATGGTTCGTTTATCCATATCTGAGGCGACCTTCTCATCAAAAATATCCTCATTTTTCAACACCTCCAGTCTAATCAGGTCGCTTCTAAGAAGTGGATAGCCCTTAATCTTAGCCACTTCCTCAGTCGTCTCTGTTTTCCAGGTACCAGGAAGCCCACATGCAATAAGTAAAAAACCAGTCCCCAACTCATATTCTACGAACTTCACAAACGGCTCTTTCAATTTATCGCTTCCTTTTATGCTGTGTTACATAATGCGTGACTTAGTTTTCATGAGTTCTATCAATCTTTTCCCTCTCCTCTTTGTCTATGCCCCAAAACTTGTCATAAACAGCTATCATGAGAGAGATCTCTTCTTTCAGCTTCTCCCGTTCACTGTATCCGCTGAGCATCTCTGCTGCCGAAGATGGCCCCTGAGCTTTAGGGTATTGTTGTTTTAGAAAGAATAGCGGATCTAGTTTGGGTCTTAAGTTAGCGAAAGTAAAATATACTATAGCCAATGGAATTAGATACAGCCAAAGTTGCTTAAATAATAGAATGATTGCCATAATTATTGTGGACAATTGAACTACACTTAGAAATGATGAAAGACTGATAGATAGGAAGTAGTATCGGAAGTATATCGGATACTTATACAGTAATTCCTTTTCCTCTTCAGAGAAGTCTTCATCCTTAAACTTTGACCACTTTGCAACTAAGAAAAGATACAACCAAAGCACGATAGCTGATGCGCATAGGACTATAGCGGCGATTTGTGGGAAAAAGAAGAAGACCACCAGATAGATTACACAAAGGGGGTAAGCTAATATAGCCACAATGTTTTATTCCTTAAAAATAAATCATAGCCCAATAACATCCATGTACACAAACTCTGAGCTCGTCTAGTCCGATTTATTCTGACCCATTCTATATTTCTACATACGATTCGGCAAGGTCAAAATAGCTTCTGGCAATAGCCAGGACCCTTGTCTTTTCCTCTTCCAGGATATAAGGGTCATCAAGTTTGAAGCTCTCTACCTTCCCCCGTACATAAGCCCGGTAGCACTTGTAGAAATTCAGTAGCTCTAGTAACTCCTTATCACCGCTCTGAGCTACATAGCTATTAACCAAAATGTGGCATAGGTCAGCCCGCCCATAGTGGTCTAAATCCATAGCCAGAAAGGCAACCTCTGAGGCAACATCGCAATATCTGAACCTATCATTAAATTCTATACAATCATAGATGCAGATGCCATTAGAAAAGCAGATGTGGGCGGCATGAAGGTCTCCATGGCAGTCTCTTATTCTGCCCTGAGCTAGCCGCTTACCAAATAATGTAGCCTTTTGAATAATAAAGCTATCAGTATAATCCTTGATATGCTGGAGCTTCTCTTGGGAAATAGTGTTGCCGATGTATTTTTTTGTCTGGGTGAAGTTCTCCTCAGTATTCTTGGTTATAACATCAAGGTTACCATAGGCACTGATATCAGCGTTGGTCTCTGCCTTTTGGTGGAATTCCACCAGCCTTTGCGCCACCCTGCTTACCATTTCCGGCGTCAATTGGTTATTGGTCAGCAACACATTCATCATGGCTTTCTGAGGAAGGCGGCGCATTTTTACTGCGTACTCTATAACCTCCCCTTGACCTTCTATGGAAATATCACCCTTGTCTTGAGTTACTGGTACTACCCCCATATAGACCTCAGGGCAAAGCCGTCGGTTAAGCTCAACCTCACGCTGACAATATAAGTGGCGCTTGCCTAGGGTGGTATAGTCAAGGTAGCCCAGATTTACCGGCTTCTTCACCTTATATACAAAGTTATCAGTCAGGAAGACAAAGGACATCTGGGTTTGTATTAACTCTATTCTTCGTAGTGCCTCAGGATAGGCTTTTGGGTCTAGCAGTGCTTGAACCATTTCTGGTAGTTGTGGCATCTTCCTCTCTTTGAGCCCTACTTTTAACGGTTGGCTAGCCCTTTAATATAAACTTTAACTCTTTCAATATGTTTGATTAGTACTAGAATGTCTGCTGCCAGAGTCGGGAGGAATACCTCAGGACCAAAGAAATAGAGGGGAATCAGAGCAATAACCAGTCCGCCTACTCTGCCCACTATTTGAGAGCCAGCTACTGAGAACACATCGGAGAACCTGCCCCAGTGTATTCTGGCTATCAGTAGGTATTGAATCAAAAAAATTGAAAGCAGGAGGGTCCCAAGCCCGATTAGTAGTGCCAGCGGATTCAAGGCTAGCACTACTCCGCCTAGAGCAGACATTCCCCTTCCCCCCTTTTTAAATTTAAAGAAGAAAGAGTAATTATGCCCCAGGACTACAAAAAAACTGCCGATTATTAATGCTAGCAGCAGGTCATAGCCGAGGAAGCCCAGCCATTTAGCTATAAAGATGGCTAGCACCCCTTTACCCATATCGCCGACTAATGCTAGGGCAAATCCAACCATGCCCATTTTGGCGGATTTCTCTTTCTGAATTAGACGGTAGGAGTTCATTGCTCCTATGTTCCCTGAGCCGGCCAGCCAGATGTCTTTGCCTATTATTCCTTTGGTTACCAAATAGGCGGTGGGGAGGGAACCTAGGAAATAGGAAATAGCTGCTATCAGGATTAACCAGATGTTACTTCCGATAAGACTCATTGGCGTAATTAAAACCTCCAGTTTTAGCTCTGGTCAACTTCTAACCACTCTAGTAAATCTTTCAATACCTGGTGATAATTAGCTTGGGTTATGGCTACTACTTTAACCTGAGGTTTGAGCTTAATTGTGTCTGCCCAGGGGTTGGAGTTGAGCATAATGGTTCCTAGAACCCTCTTCCCGCTATCAATTATCCGTAAAACCGCTTCCCTGAAATTAGCCGAAAACAGCTCCATCTTCCCGATTTCGTCAACGACTACTAAATTGCACTCCTTAGCCGCTTGATTTAGGGCTGAAACACCTATCCTGTCTAGACTATCAATATCAACCCCATACTTACTTACTCGGTATGGGCTATGAATATCTATATGAGCCAGTATGGCACTTTGACCGTCTAGAGTAACCAGCTTGAAGCCCAGCCTCACTCCTCTGCTTCGTATTTCCTCGGTATAAAAGCCGCCAGCTTTGCTTCCCATCCCGGCTATTGCTTGTTTGATAAGGCTGGTCTTCCCTATCCCCGGTCTGCCGGTGAGCAGATAAGCTTGCTTCATAGGCTCTTACGGCTACAGGCTATTTGTTACGCCGGAGTTTTTGCCTGAGCTCTCCTCGCCTCTAGCTTCTTTTTATTATGCCGATGCTTAAGGGTGGCTACCCTTTTCCGCTTGTTCATTCTTTTAGATAATATAACCTAATTTAGCTTTTCCTGCCACCTCTGGCTTTATAAGCAAAGACCTCCACGAACTTGGCTATAGACCGGTCGTAGGTTTTCTCTACCTCCAGGGGAAATACACAGGCAGGAAGCTCGTCAAACTCCAGGTGGTAAGCAATGCATTCACAGCACTTGCCCTTTCTGGGACAGGGCTCATAGGTGCAGGGGCACTTAGCTTTGGTAATTTCAATCTGGCATTCCATTTGATTCAAACTCCATTGCATATTTTCATTAAAAAAATAGGGAAACAATTCCTATCTGATTAGCTTTGATTTGTTTTTCGAGTTATGTCTAGTTATAGCGCTTTCTTATCTTTACCGACAGCTCAGCCAGCAGCTCCAGAGCTTGGGCGGCTGCCTCCTCAGTGGCTATAGAGCCTAGCCCGCAGCTTGGAGTGAGCAGCCCCTGCTTTATCAGTTGCTTGAAGTGAATACCCTTTCGGGTAAAGGGTGCCATTGCCTCCTCCAGGCGGTCTTTGAGGCTGGCTACCGTTTCCTTAGCTAGTGCCTCTTCATCATTGGGGATAATTCCCCAGGCAATAGCACCCTTCCTTTCCAGAAATCCCTCTATTTCAATGGGGTAGAGGCTCAGCGACTGAGCATAATTATAAGCGTCAAAGCTTAGAATATCAGCACTGGTGCCTAACAGAACCGACCAGTCGGTATTGCCACAGCAGTGGACTCCTTTCAGACCGCTAATCCCGCCGAAGACCTCTTCCAGCAGGCTAATAATCCTTTCCTTGGACAACAGGACACCGATTGAGCCGAAGGCAGCCATATATGGCTCATCAACAAAGATAATGGTGTTTCTGGAGATTTGGCTTAGCTTCTTCTCTTGCCAGCTTGCCTTTAGCCTGAGCAGCTTGGCTACGGCGTCGCCGAGAACATCATCATAGATTATAGCCCGGCGGCTGTCATCGGTAACGGTTAGCCCCCAGGTGACTGGTCCTGTTATCTGCCCCTTGACTGCCAGAGGTGATAGATTGTTTAAGGCAAGGAAGCTGTGAAGTCCAGCGGCGTAATCTGAGCTAACGGGGTATTTATCACTATCATTCTCCAAATAGGCAGCGTAGAGCTTCTCCAGTGGCTTATCCAGGTCTTGGGAGCGGTCTACATAGATTCTATTCTCCTCAATTACCACTCCGGGGAAGCCCTGGCTGAACTGGGCATACATATTCTCCAGGAAGGAGCGCCTGGGTAACTGGGGCCAGGCGGGTATGTCATTAAGGTAGTGGATGACTAGTGAGCATGCCTCAGATGGGTCGGTGTGGGGCATACTGCCAATAACGGTAGGCAGGCAGCCAAATTCAGTATCGGGCATAAAGTTCTTAACTATCTCCCTTGGTTAGATACTTACCTATTAGCAGGTTAAGTTTTTCTTTCTGCTCAGCCGGTATCATCTCCGGGGCAGTAATGATAGCTGTCTTCAGTGCCGAGGCACAGGGGCAGTCTCGTCTTTCAGGGATTCTGCCTACTGCCAGCCTGATGATTTTCTTGGCGATATCGGCGTTTTTACGCAGGATATCCACGATAATTTTCACGGTGACAGATTCGTGTGCCTCATGCCAGCAATCATAGTCACTGACGCAGGCAATGCTAGCGTAGCAGATTTCTGCTTCCCGCGCCAATTTAGCTTCAGGTAAGGCAGTCATGCCGATGACATCCGCTCCCCACGAGCGGTAAAGGAATGATTCTGCCCTGGTGGAGAAGGCGGGACCCTCCATCACCACATAGGTGCCCCCCCGGTGAACGGTAGCCCCGGTTTCCTGTGCTGCCTGGTAAACAATCTGGCTTAGGACTGGACAGAAAGGGTCGGCAAAGGGAATATGGGCAACAATGCCTTCCCCGAATAGGGTGTTAACCCGACTCCGGGTACGGTCAATGAGCTGGTCGGGGATGAGCAGGTCGCCGGGCTTGATGGCTTCTTTAAAGCTGCCCACGGCGTTGACAGCGATAATATGCTCCACCCCCAGCCACTTCAGGGCATAGATATTGGCTCTAGCCGGGATTTCGGTGGGCAGGATGCGGTGCCCCTTGCCGTGTCGGGGGAGAAAGGCAATCCCCACCCCCTCCAGCTTACCTATGGTTATAGTATCACTCGGCTTGCCGAATGGGGTATCAATATTAACCTCTTCAATATCAGTCAGCCCCTCAATATCATACAGCCCCGTCCCCCCAATAACCCCTATTTTCGCCTGTGGCATTAAGTTACCTCCGTAATGTTCTAATCTGAAGGACAATGTATGCGAATACTCCTATGATACCGACCCAAAATGCAAATGTTGTAGATACTCTTGCCCAACCAGAGAATGCTTCGTATGCTATTATAAGAACTGGAAATAGAATTCCAAAGACTGCTAAATAGCCCAGTACTGCTACGCCCCACTTTAAGTTTGGGGGATAACTGAATGTTTCAATACGAGCTTCCAGAGTTGGGATTTCACGATTTAATTCTTCTATGTTTTCTGTTATCGGGGCTAAACTACTTTTTTTGTATGACTTTAACCATTCTAGTCGTTTGACAAGGCTCCTCTTTTCAGCAGTTAGCATAAGTACACTGGCTGTGATGAAACCGCCTACGATGGCTACAATTGCAGCCGATGATTGGGCTATAGTGCTATAAAGCCAGTTTGGGTCACCAACCATTTTGTCTCCCCCTTATCATAAGCCCTAAATCCCCTCTCAGCAAATCCCCTTCAGTCTCTCCCCATACGGTTCTCTTATTATACCATTCTCGGTGATGATGGCGGTTATGTAATAGTGGGGGGTAACATCAAAGGCGGGGTTGGCTACTTCAATGTCTTCAGGGGCGATGCTTACTCCCTGAATATGAGTTACCTCTTATGTGATTTAACGATGCCCCTTTCGGTTACATTTTAGATGATAAAATTGGTAGTGGGTCAATTTGAAAAAGGAATTTCCTTTAACAGGAAGAAAGGGGTAAAATATGATTAGGCAATACGAACATAGGTTGAGAGATATGACATATATTTTGGGTTCTATGTGTTCTGATGGAGTCGTGCTTATAGGAGACCGAAAGATTACTTTGGGCGATGGCACTACACATGAGTATGAAAATAAGCTCTTCATGGATACCCCTTGGATGGTTGTAGGCTCATCAGGAACATTGGGGTTATTTGAAAAATTTCGAGAGAGACTTACGTTATATTTGAGTACACCTGAGTACGATAACAACGTAATTACCTTAACCACCCGAATTGAGGGTATCACACGTGAATTGAACGCAACTTATCGTGAGGTTCTAGAAGGTCAAGTTTTTGATGTCCTACTTGGCATAAAATCAACTACTGGTGCTGTTCTTAAGTATATACATCCATTTGGTTTTGCTGAGGGAGTCAGAAGATACAAAGTAATTGGTCATGGTGAGCCATATGGTTCGTTCTTTCTGAAGCATTGGTGGCGTCCAAATATGAAGATGTTAGAAGTCGCAGAGTTAGGTTTCTTTATTATCAAATATATACAAGAGTTTGAATTAGATAACACAGTCGGAATAGGAGTTGAATCCCCACAGGTTTGGTTAATCCCAAATGAACCAACTTTAATAACGGCAACTTCCCAACAGCAGTTCTCTAATCCTTGCGCGGCATCCGCAACTGATATGACTGCCATTGGAGATAAAGTCTCACAGAAGCTTGCCAAGTTTAAGCAGATTCCTTGGGAAGACCTTAATACTCAGTCAATTTGAAATAACCAACTTTAATAAAATTCGACCTCTTGACAAGTATACTATATATGATATAATGAAAATGTAAGCTGCCTCGCCGTCGCTTGAGAGCCACGGCGAGATAACGGGAGAGGTTTCTCTCCCGTTTTTATTTTGCTAACTATCATACAGCCCCGTCCCCCCAATCACCCCTATTTTAGCCTGCGGCATTAAGAAACCTCCTTGATAGTTTTCTATTTCAACAATGGCTTTTCATCCATACTTGATTGAATGACATCTTTATCTAGTTGGTATTTTCCCATGACTGATTTCAACAATTCGAATTGCCATACAGGGCTTATTGGTGCCAAATATATTTTATCTATTAGTATATCTACATCTACGAGAACATATATTCCATCCTCGATAGTTTTTTTTGAACGTGGAGAAAAACCTCTTTTTGGCAATTTTTTTATCACTGCTCTCAATTCTTGCTCATGTCGAAAAATCTTTCTTTTATAAATAACAGGGTTTGTAAATACTTTAGTAGGTTCAACAAGCTTGCCATAATTGATGTATTTCACTTTTCCAATTAAGATATCGTGTTCTTTGTCTATCAGGCTATCCTTTAATCGCTTAAAAGTTGATTGTACAGCAATACCTTCGTTACTTTTCAGATACATTTTCCACATAGCGGCTGATTCATATTCATTTAAATGCCAGCAATTAACGGCAGTGAATTTACTAAGATGTTCATAGAACCCTTTGGGATATTCTATACCTAACTTCTTTTCCCAGAAGTTTATGACTTTTTCTGGACATGTGCCTTCGAAAGGATCACCCAGTTTGTCAACCCTAGTGAAGAAAAGGGCCGACTTATCTAATAAGCTCAGGAACTTAGTGAAGTCCATATATCTCCATATTTTTGCATTTTCATCTTTTGGACTTTCAAAAACATAATGCTCTTTATACATTCTTCATCACCTTCCCAATCCTCTCCCCATACGGCTCTTTTATTATACCATTCTCGGTGATGATGGCGGTTATATAGTGGTGGGGGGTAACATCAAAGGCGGGGTTGGCTACTTCAATGCCTTCAGGGGCGATGCTTACTCCCTGAATGTGAGTTACCTCTTCCGGGCTTCGCTGCTCAATAGGGATTTTATCACCAGAGGGCAGAGACAGGTCAATGGTGGTGGTGGGGGCAGCAACATAAAAGGGGATGCCATTCTCCATTGCCAGAACGGCAAGGGTATAGGTGCCAATTTTGTTAGCAGTATCACCGTTTGAGGCAATACGGTCGGCACCAACAATGACACAATTGACTTCTCTACGGCTCATAAAATAGCCAGCCATAGAGTCGGTGATGAGGGTAAATGGGATATTAGCCCTCTTTAGCTCCCAGGCAGTGAGCCGTGCCCCCTGGAGGAGGGGGCGGGTCTCGGTGGCTAAAACCTTGGGCTTTTTGCCTTGCTCTTTTGCCTGCTTGATTACTCCCAGGGCGGTGCCATAGCCAGCAGTGGCTAAAGCCCCGGTATTACAGTGGGTCAAAATAGTGAAGCCGTCACCAATTAGCCCAGCGCCAAGCTGGCTTAACCTTCTGGTTGCCTCAGCCTCTTCAGCGTGTATTTTAACTGCTTCATTAACCAGTGCTGTTTTAACCTGCTCTATGTTTTTTACAGCTTCGGCTACTTGCTCCATTCGGTCAAGAACCTGGAACAGGTTTCTGGCGGTGGGTCTGGTGGCGGCAAGCGTCTGGCTGATGTCCCGGAGCTTGTTCAGAAATTCGTCTCTGGTTGTAGCCTCAATTTTTAGAGCACCTAAAGCCATTCCATAAGCAGCAGCTACCCCGATGGCTGGCGCCCCTCTGATTTTCAACTTCATTATGGCTGAGGCTATAGCCTGATAGCTGGTAAGCTCCAGGTAAGCCTCTTCATGAGGCAGCCTGGTCTGGTCAAGGATTTTTACTCTGTTTTCAAGCCATTCTATAGGTAGATTATTCATCTTTATCAACCCCCTGCTAGATTTTTAATTGGTAGCCCTATGCTTTGTCAAGTAGAAGGACGAGTTATTTTGCAGATTTATGTTCCCATAGTGCTTCTAGATATGTAGGACACCTCTGAATGTGTTATAATGCTCACCGAATAAGGGGTGGCTTCTTCAAGCGTTGCAGTAGCTGGTGGCTATCAAAGATTATCGGAGGAGATGCTAGAATGGGCGAAGCAGGTGCTATTGGCGTTTTTGACTCTGGTGTTGGCGGATTGACCATACTAAAGGAGGTCGTTTCTCTGCTCCCAAATGAAAATACGATTTACCTGGGGGATACTGCCCGCGTTCCTTATGGCTCAAAACCCAAGGCGGCTGTTATTCAATATGCTCTGGAGGGTGCAAAATTTCTCTCCAAGCAAAAAATCAAAGCTCTGGTTGTTGCCTGCAACACGGTGTGTTGCCTTGCTATGAGTGAGTTGAGAAAGGCTTTTGACTTACCGATAATTGATATAATTGCTCCGGCTTCAAGAGCCGCGGTGGAGTTGACTAAAAATAAAAGAATCGGCGTAATAGGAACCGAAGGAACTATAGAGAGTGGTGCTTACTACCAAGCCATCAAACAACTTGATGACGAAATAGAAGTATTCTCCAGAGCATGCCCCTTATTTGTTCCTATCGTGGAAGAGAACTTGCTTAAAGGGAATGTAACTCAGAGGATTGTGGATATATACCTTTCGGGGCTAGTAGAAAAGCAGATAGATACCCTCATTCTGGGTTGCACTCACTATCCCCTGCTAACAGAGCCCATCTCCAAATGCATGGGCTCGGAGGTTACTCTGCTCAATCCCGCTACCGCAGTGGCTAGGGAACTAAAGCAAAAATTGGCAGAAAATAGTCTGCTGGATGATAAGGCTGAGGGATACAGAAAATTCTTTTTCACCAGTCAACCTCAGAAGGCGGAAAAACTTATTCGGCACTTGAAAATAAAAATTGACCACATTGAACAAGTTGACTTTGTGTTGCCCGGGGTGTGATGTTTCAGGGATGCTTAGTGTCAGGCTAAATTGGGGATTTTTTATATGAGGAGGAAATAATGGCGCTGGAGAATGTAGTTGAGGAATATATGAGAGTTCGCCCAACTTCACAGAAGTTGCATGAACGGGCGGTGAAGGTCTTTGCTGCTGATGGGGCGACTGCCCGGGCTCGTATTCTTGACCCTTTTAGACCTTATATAACTCATGCCAAGGGCTCACGGAAGTGGGACGTAGATGGTAACGAATACATTGACTATATAATGGCGCACGGGGCTCTGATACTGGGGCATTGCCACCCGGCGGTGGTGCAGGCGGTGCAGGAGCAGATGGCCAAGGGAGTCCATTACGGTGAAAACCACGAACTGGAAGTAGAGTGGGCTGAGCTAATAAAGAGCATGATGCCAGGGACAGAAAGGGTCGAGTTTTTCTCCTGTGGGCAGGAAGCCAATCTGATGGCAATCAGGCTGGCTCGGGTCTTTACTAATAGGAGAAGAATCCTCAGGTTTGAGGAGAACTTCCATGGCTGGGCGGATGAAGTGGTGCTGACACCCAGCTCACCGGGCGTTGTTGCTGACGAGGTCAAGATTATACCTTATGACCTTGACAGAGTGGAGAAGGAGCTGGCTAGTGGAGAATATGCTATCCTTATGACCGAAGGGGGCGGCGCCCATATGGGTGGTCAGATTCCAATAGATGATGACTTTGTTCGGGCGTTGCCTGCTCTTAGCCAAAAATATGGCACCGTTTGGCTTCTTGATGAAGTAGTTACTGGCTTTCGGGATTCCCCGGGGGGCTGGCAGGCTACAATAGGCATCCACCCTGATTTGACTACCTTGGGTAAGTGTGTAGGTGGAGGGCTGGGTGTCGGAGCTATAGCCGGTCGGGCTGATATTATGGATGTGTTCAGCCCCAAGACTCCACCTGAACGGCGAATCATCCATACAGGGACCTGGAATGGTAATCCTCTCACTTGCGCTGCTGGTGTTGCCGCCTGTAAGCTCTATAGGAGCGGTGAGGTTCAAAGAAAGACTGCCCAGCTTGCTGCTTATCTTCGGCAGAGAGGTAACAAGGCTCTGAAAGAGCGAGCCATTAATGGTCGTCTCTATAGCAGGTCCATTGTCCACCTCTACCTTGGCCCGATTGACTATGAACCGTCTGACGATACTATGCCACCTACCAAGGATATTCGGAAGATTATGAATCCAGCAATGATGCCCATACGGATTCGACTGGGTCTTCACTTGCTTCAGCGCGGTATTGCTACTATGGCGGGGAGATTCTTTATCCTTTCGGCGGCTCATACTGAACGGGATATTGACCAAACAATTCAGGCCTTTGGTGACTCTCTTGATGCTATGATTGCCGAGGGCAGCCTAAGCAAAGCCTAAGGAGTGATAAATGGTTGAGGATACGCTGAATATAGAGGAACTGAGAAGTAAAATCGGCATAGACTGGGAACCCGTGGTATGTAACATTGAAAAGGGGATGATACAGCGGTTTGCTCAGGCTATAGATGACCCCAATCCCCTGTGGCAGGATGAGGAGTATGCTAGGAGAAGCAGGTATGGTAGCATTATTGCTCCCCCTACCTTTATCCAGACTGTAGGTTGGGACCAATTTGAAAAGCAATTTCAGCTTCAAGTAGCACCATTGCTTAGTGGAGGCAGACTTAACGGTGGTGTTGAGCTTGAGTATTATCAGCCGGTTAGACCGGGTGATACAATAACTGTTATCACTAAGATTGCTGATGTGCGTGAACGGCAAGGCAAGAGGATGGGTAAGATGGTGTTTGTAACTTTTGAGAAAACCTATAAAAATCAGACGCAGGAACTGATAGCCAAATGCCGGCAAATAGCTATTTGGTATCAGGATAGGGGCAGAGCATGACTGAGCAGCTCTACTACGAAGATATAGTGGCAGGTAGTGAAATCCCCCCTGTGGTCAAACAAGCTACCACCCGTCAGCTGGTAATGTGGGCAGGGGCGTCGGGTGATTATCACGAGATTCATTATGATAAGGATTTTGCTCAGAGCCGGGGTCTGCCCGGTGTTATTATTCATGGTCAACTAGCCGGCAGTTTCCTTGGACAACTAGTAACTGACTGGATGGGGGAGCATGGTAGCCTCAGGAAGCTGACTTGTAGTTATCGGGGTATGAACTTTCCCGGTGAGGTTATTACCTGCAAGGGAAAGGTAAGTAGGAAGTATGTTGAAGATGGAGAGCATTGTGTGGAGTGTAGCCTCTGGGTGGAGAATCCCCAAGGAGAGAAGACAGTATTAGGTATGGCTATTGTCACTCTGCCAACTAGGGGCTAAGGACTATGGTTTAGTAACCCTATCCCCTTTATCCCCTTCCCCTTATTAAGGGGAAGGGGAAGATTATTTTTGAAGGGGCTTCGCCCCTTCACTCTTCCCTAACAAATCACTTCTTTGTCTAGCCCCTGTTGGCTGTTTTTCCCACTGTTTACGGTGGAGTTCCATAAGTAGGAAACTAAAGCCATCTTTCACCAGATGCCCATATGGGGTGAAGCCGCATTTGTTGAAGCACTTCTGAGCCCCAGTGTTTGAGTCAAGGGTCTTCAAGTAGATTCGTTTAAGGTTCGTCTGGTGGAAAATATAATTGACCAGGGTGGTTACTGCATCGGTGCCATAACCCTTACCCCAGTAGGCGCGGTTACCAATCATAATTCCTAGTTCAGTTTTGCCTTTAGCCTCATTAACGTCATAATATATGCAGTTGCCAATGTGCTGACCGTCTAGGGTTTCTATAGCCAACGGGTGTCGGGTTGAGGGGGGGTAGCGCAGCTCACTGGCATAGGCTGATAGATACTGGGGGAAAGTGGTATTTAGCGGTGGGACAGCATCAAGCCGAGCCAGCTCAGGGTCTGTTCGCCAGGTGTAGTCGTCTAGGGCATCGGCTAATCTTTTATCACGGAGTATAATTTTATTACCGGTAATCATGTTAAAAAATTAAGGAAATAATTCCTATTTGATTAGCTTTGATTTGCTTTTCTAGTTATGTTAATCGTTGCGGGTTTAAACTCTGAAAGAAAGCGGGTCTTCCCCTGCCTCCAGTTCCTGCAAAGCCTGCTCCGCTGCCTGATGAATTGCCTCACTGGGGTTATTCAAGCAATGTTGCAGGTGTTCTTTAGCCTCGGTATCACCTATTTTACCCAGCGCCTGGATAGCGGCCAGCTGGACATCAGTATCAGGGTCTTTGATAAGCTCTATGAGATGGGGGGCTGCTTCTTCTTCTCCCAGTTCGCTGCATGCCCCGACTGCTTCGTAGCGTATCTCGGCGTCAGCACTGGCTAGCTCCTTGAGCAGTGTGGGCAGCCACGAGCAGCCGCAGCTTCTACCCATAGCATAAATGGCACCGACTCTAAGTTTAGAGTTATGGCTCTGATAGGCATTCATAATGGCTTCCTTTACCTGGGGGAGGCTTAACGGGGCAGCCGCCTCAAGGGCTCGGCGTCTGACCTCTACAGGCTTGCTTTTGTCATCAATGGTAGTGAGTAGGGTGTGGCATAGCCGGGATGTGTGGCAGGAGCGCAGCTTTTCATGTTCAGCTAACATAGCGAACTTGCCCAGCGCTGTGGCTGCTGCCGCCTGGACTTTCTCCGAGCTATCTTGCTCAAGTAGGTGAATCAGGGGGTTGATTAGGGATGGCTCATCATTCTCCCACAGACCCTCAATAGCCTTGCATCGCACCTTAGCATCCTGGTCTTTCAGGCAGCCTCTGAGGATGCTGTCAAAGTTGAGTTCAAAATTATCCTCAGCCAGCTTAACCAGCCGATGCACGATTTGCCGCCGCCGGTTTGGTTCCATTGCTGCCCATGCCTGTTCAAAAACCGTCAGCTCTTCTGAGTTCAGGTTTGATAGGTCAATTAGCCTTGAATTGAGCAATGGCTGGCTACTGTTACCCAGGTCAGCAATGGTCTCCTCAATAGGCGATGGCATAGCGGGTTGCATAGTCCTATTCCTCTTCCTCCTCCTCTTCCTCTTCTTCGCCGTGTTCCCAGATAGGCTCGGTAAAGTAGTCTATATACTCTCCCATCGCCTCAGCCGCTACCTGTTTCAGTTTCTCTCTTGTCTCACTGGCTAGCTGAGCCAGCTCAGCCATATCAATTTCAATACCTAGCATTTTAGTCAGGACCTTGACTATAGCCAGAGCAGCCATCGGGTTCTGTATTCGGGTGGCATACATAGGCACTTCACCCAGTAAACAGACAGCCTCGCTATTCCTCTCTTTAGCTACGCCCAGCAGTAGTCCATTTAACCCGGCAATGTGAAGGTTGCCCCTCTGCACCAAATCATATTTTTCTAAGTCCTTGGCTACCTGCTGGCTGGTGGCTACCCCCCATACTCTGGGCAGCTCGGTGTGGTGAATACGAGTCAGAGCTGCAGCGCAGGTGTATATTCTCTTAACCTGGAACCTTTCTCCAACATCAAGGACACAGTTGGCTAGCTCATATCCCTTGGCTGATGGTTGGTCATCGCCGATGAATAGTATTATATCGCTCCCCTCGCCTTTATTTTTCCAGTAATAGAACTTGCTCTGCGGGAACTGTGGTGCTTCTACCACATTGTCCTTAACTACTATCCCGATGGGGTCAAAGAAATGAGAAGGCTCAATTTCAGCCAGCTTTTTAAAGTCCAGCTTTCTTTCCAGGTAGGTAGCCACTATGATGGATACATTGCCAACGCCGGGCCAGCTAGCCAGCATATTCGGGGAATTGAGTTTTGGTCGGGCATAAATCTTAACTAAGTTTTTCATTTTATCAACCTCACCTTTTATTGTTACTGAGACTGTTTAGTTGTCATTGCGAGGAATGTCATTGCGAGGAGCGGAAGCGACGAAGCAATCTCCAGAAACACCCCACCACCGGGATTGCCACGCCTTCGGCTCGCAATGACAGTTTGAGTTGCTAAACGGTCTCTTACTGGTTATGGTAACCCTATCCCCTTTATCCCCTTGTTAAAATCCCTCTCGCTCTCCCTTTAAGAAAGGGAGAAGTTCTCCCCCTTTTGTAAAGGGGGACTCAGGGGGATTTCCCCCAGGGGCTGCGCCCCTCTTTGACTTCCCAGATAGGTAAATTAAGTGGGTATGAACCCCCCGTTTGACTGCCAGTTAGTCAACTCTAAAACCTGGAATATCCGTTCTAGTAGCTTGTCCTCGTTTTTGTTTTAACTCTTTTGTCGCTTGAATATAAAGAATACTTGGTCAGGTTGTGCTTTCGTGCCGAACCCTGGAGCTGACCCACTGACTGAAAGAGCTGAGACCAATTCCCATCCCTCTTCACCAAGTTTATTTAGCTCATCAGCTTTCAACTCTTTGGATTGGAACAGCATGCCTTTGGATTTGCCAGTTTCTATAACTTTATATTCCCATTTCATCTTTCACCATCCCCTTCTACTTGAATATTTTACCTAGAGTCTTACCGGTAGTCTTGTCTGCTACCCTCCGGGCAACGCGTTTACCTACTTTGCCTTTTTTAACAGCGCTGACATCGCCCATTATTCTAGCTACTTTGTATAAAGAGCTTCGTAGCCCCATAAGCCGACCTCCTTTAGTATAGGTTCATTCCTCCACCTGTTTATCAGCTAGTATGGATTCTGCCTCTTGTTCTACTGAGGTTGGCTTACTCTTAGCGGCTTTTGAAGCCTTAGCGCGCTGTTGCTTTGCTGGTAAAGATATTTTGATTTTATCCATTTCAGAGAGTGCAGCCTCATTCAATAAGTGGCGAAATGAACCAACAATGTCTTCAGGTGATATCCTTACACCTGTAGCTTTGTTTAGCCTACGCTGATATAGCTTTAGTGACTCTTCCGATAAGATAGCCTTAAGCATATTGCTGGCGTTTAATACGTTCACCGTTTCCCATAATTTGTCCAACCCTTTGTTTTTAACATTTTTATAGCTGATTATTTCAAACTTCTTGGCTAAGACAAGAGGGTCATCATTAACTAAATTCCAGGACTCTATCAATTTGGTCTGTGGAGGTTGCACGAATGTAATATGGTAAAGTTTCCAGTCTTTGCTATTGGTTAATAGTACCCATTCACAGCCGTAATTAATGGCATAGGATGCAGCTTGCCCGATATGCTTTGGGGCAAGGTTAATATTTACCCTCTTACATTCAACAAGCATTTCAGGTTTTGATGATTCTTCATGACTGAGTTGAATTGCAATATCACAATGCACGGCATCCCCGGCTCCATGAATTTCATACTCTGATGTAAGATGTTTGAAAGTATCATATCCCAAAAGTTTATCGAGGATGTATTCTATGCGCTTACGTGTTTCAGCTTCATTACTATCTGCTTTAGCACTTGCTTCCACCAAGCTGCGAGCTTCAAAGATTGCTTTTTTGATGGTTTTATCCAAACTTTGTTTAGGCATTGTTTACCTCCTTTTTTTGTTTAAAATTCACCTCCTTGATTTAATAGCTATTTAGTTTTCATTTCAGCTTCCCCCTCACCTCAAAAATTATTACCCCTTGCTCGCCACCGACAATCTAGGGCAATAAATATGTGGGGTTTGTAAAAAGCCGCCCACCCATTTGACATCACTGCCGATGGCGGTAATCTGTTTAAGAAGCTGGTAGATATTTCCTGAGACCATAGTGTCTTTAACCCTACCTACTATTTTACCACTTTCCACCTTATAACCTAAAAGAACATTGCCACTGAAATCACCACCCAGAATGTTGCCCTGTCCAGCCCCCATGAGATGCTCAATAACCAGCCCTTGCTTTATGTCGTTAACCATGTCATCAAGGGTGGTGGTGCCGGGGGCAATAATAAAGGCAGTGGGGGAGGGGGCTGGCAGTCCGCCCCGGCTTCTACTGCCGTTACCAGTGCTCCGGGTGTGAGCGAGGGCGGCTGTTTGCAGGTCGTAAAGAAAGTGGGCTACTTTTCCCTGTTCAATAAGGGGAGTGCGCTGGCTGGGTGTGCCCTCGTCGTCGCAGGGGCGGCTTCCCGGGCAGTAGGCTATAGTAGGGTCGTCCCACAGCCATAGCTTTTTATCAAAGACCTGCTGACCGAGCCTGTTGCCTATAGGTGAGGCTCCCTCCAGAACCGTTTTGCCATTAAAGGCTGTCATCAGGGGCAGGATTAGGGCGCTGGCTACCCCGTTAGGGGTGAAGATTACCGGCAGTGGCTGGCTTGATACCTCAGCCCGGTTTTTGGCTAGCTCAAGCTGGTGGAGCACCGCCTGAGCTACCGCCTTAGATTCCAGCAGGGGGTGGCAGGAGCTTTCGCTTTCACCGACAAAGAGTATGTCGGTATTATGAATTAGGTTGCCCTCAATGCCCAGGCTAAAGATGCTCTTCCGGTAGTTTGCCTGCCCACCACGGGAATTTATAATACGGATTGATATTACACCTTTAGTTACTTCAGCCTCGCATACAATATCTGGGGTGTGACCTCTAACCGTGGCGATTAGTTCTTCACCAAGCCTAATCATTTCCTCTACGGACACCGATTCTACATCGGGGTCATAGGCTTCAACCGGGGGGTAGGATGTTGGGGGAGGAAGCTCAAATTTGGCTGGCATGCCGAAATGGGCTGTTTCCACGGCATTATTGACCAGGCTCTGATAGTTGCTTGGCTCGGTAGTAGTGGCGTAACCAATCCTGCCCTGTCTGATAATGCGTAGGGCGATACTGCTGTTTTGCTTGCTCTGGATATGCTTCAGGTGGTTAGCCTCAAATTGAACCGGTGTTTCCTCCGAGGTAACCATGAACACCTCGGCTTCCTCAGCTACCCTTTTGGCTTGAGTCAGGATATTTTCCATTTATCTGCCTCCGACCAAGCAGTGGCGAATCCTGATATGCGGACTACCATTGGAAACGGGCAGGGGGACCTGTTCCCCTTTACCGCAGCCACCACCCTGGTTCATCTTCAGGTCATTACCGATAGCATCTATGTGGTTAAGGGTAACAAACACATTGCCGGTAAGCACTACCGGTCGCAGTGCCTCGGCGAGCTTGCCGTGGCGAATCATATAGGCTTCACCGGCGGAGAAGGTGAACATCTCCATACTGGTAGTGCCACCATACCAGTTTTTAGCATATATTCCTTCCTTGGTGTCGCCGATTATGTCGTCAAAGGAGGCTGACCCTGGTTCAATATAGGTGTTGGTCATGCGGACAATAGGCGGGTAGCGGTAGTTAATGGCTCTGGCGTTGCCGGTAGGCTTTTCCTTCATCCTGGCGGCAGTTTCCCTGGAGTGGAGTCGGCCGACTAACTTACCCTCCCTGATAAGGTAAGTTTTGGTGGCTGGCACTCCTTCATCATCATACTTATAGCTGCCTCGCAGCCCGGCGATAGTGGCACTATCCACGATATTAAGCTCACTACTACCAAATTTTTTGCCTAGAGTCATAATTTCACGCAAGCGGTCATTTTCATAAACAAAATCAGCCTCTGACAGGTGGCCAAAGGCTTCATGGGTGAAGACGCCAGCTAGAACCGGGTCTAATACTACAGTGTATTCCCCTCCCTTTACCTGTGGGGCTGATAGCAGTTCTACAGCCCGCCGTGCCATCTGTTCTACCTGCTGGTGGAGACCCTGTATTGAACTGAAATCGCCGCTGCTGCCCAGGCTCAATGCTACCTGCTGCACCTCATTGCCTTCGGTAGCTATGGCTGATAGGCGAAGGGTAATATCTGACCTTTCCTGCTCAATATAGCTACCTGATGAGCTGGCGAAGATGACCTTTTTGTGGCTATCACCATAGCCAATAATTGAGGTCTGGAGCTTTGGGGTATGCCAGATGAGAGCATTGTATTCATCCAATAGCTGTTTCTTTTCAGCCAAGGGCATAGTCACCGGATTTTTATCTGTTTCAGATAGTACTGTATCAACCACTGGCTTTACAGCAGCCAGCTTGCTTTCTTTATTACCGGCAAATTGAGCCTGCTTTACTGCCAGCTCTACTCTGCCCGGCAGGTTACTCAGGTTATTAAAGCTGACGAAGCTCCAGCCACCCCTTATCATGGCTCGCACATTTCCCCCGATAGTAGTTGCCCTGCCGATAGACTCCAGTTCCCTTCCCCGGTAGGTAATGTGGCTGGTCTGGCTCTGCTCAAGGCGAGCCTCTATATAATCGGCGCTATATCGGTTGAGTGCTTCAGCTAGCTGATGACCAATAACCTCAATGGGTGGCATGGATTTTTCTCCTCGGGGAGGTGGTAATATTAGTTTATAGAGATGCCAGGGCGGTTGTCAATTTATCAAGGGGGGGTTATAATTTGGGGGTGGCTTCATTTGGCTTTTGCCTAAGTGTAGAGAGGAGAAGTGCCGTGGAAATGATAACTGACCTTCAACTAGATATAGAAGAGAAAGAGGTACTGCGACGGGCGGGCTATAGGGGAGGGAGGGTGGTTCCTCAAGGAAGGATAAGAGAAATCTTGAAAGAGGCAGTGAGAAGGGGCTACCAATTAGCAAAACCGGTGGCGGTCTGTGACTTGTTCAAGATTAAGGAGATGGACGAAAGAGGTCTGGTGCTGGAAAATGGTTCAAGGCTGAGTGTTGGAAGTCGCCTGCGGTTTTGGAAAGGGGCGGAATATATAGCCGCTGCTGTGTGCACTATCGGCGCTGAGCTGGAGCAGAGCACCTCTGAGCTATTTTCAAAAGGGGAGAGTGTGTTAGCCTCCATACTGGACAGTGTGGGGACGGTAGCTATTGATAGCCTGGAGGCCCAGATTCAGCAGCTTTTTTGTCAGAGGGCGCACAAGTCCGGGATGATAGTAGGTCCCAAGCTGTGCCCTGGCTCCAGAGAATGGCCTCTTACCGAGCAGAGGGTGCTGTTCAGCCTTCTCCCGGCTGAAAAGATAGGCATTCGCCTCACCGAGCAGTGTATGATGGTGCCCCAAAAATCTAGCTCTTTCTGCTCTGGCTTCGGCCCTGAACAGGCGTGGCAGGGGCTGGATAGTGAGAAGGTGACTAACCTCTGCCAACTGTGCAGCAGGGTAAATTGCTTATATCGGAGGCTTGAGCCTTAAATATATGCTGGCTCCGTTGATTTTGCCTTGGAGAGAGGCAATAAATGCATTGAAATAAAAAAGGCATACATGAAAATTACAATATCTGAAGGAACTAGGCATTGACCCCAAGAATATAGGGATAATTGTAATATCACACGCTCACGGAGACCACACTGGGGGGCTTTTTGAGATTCTTAGGCAAAATGAAACCGCTGAGCTCTATATTCCCAGTTCGTTTGGAGGGGCATATTAGACGCTACCTCAAGGTTTGGCAAACTCTATGGAATCGCTGGCGGTCTCCACGGATTTCACGACTTCAGGGCTTTTGATGGCTTAGAGCTAATTTATCCCTGTCATTGCACCCAATATAAGAAGGAGATAAGGGAGCTATTTAAGGGCAGGGCTTCAGCCTGTGGAGCCGGGCTGGTAATCGGGCTGTAGTCGGTGAACTTTCAGAGAAGGCTATCTGGGGGATTAAAAATGCAGAGTGAAGAGAAAGATAATTTGATTTTGGCCAGGCTGTTCCCTGGCGAGGATATTCACCAGGAGCTAAAGGAAATATGTAACAAACATAGGGTTGAAGCGGCGGTGGTTTTGTCCGGCATAGGTCAATTAAAGCAATTTCAACTAGGTTACTTCAAGGAGAAGGGGAATTATGTGCCCCAGGAATTTGCCAAGCCACACGAATTACTTTCCCTTTCAGGTAATATCTCCAACCAGAAGGGGGAATACAAGCTTCATCTGCACGCAGTTTTAGGGAATGAAGACAAGGGTGTTATCGGCGGGCACTTAATTAAGGGCGAGGTTGAGGTAACCAATGAGATTGTTTTGCTTAAGACAGCCGTGAGCATCACCAGAAGATTAGAAGAGACTACCGGTCTGGAGGGAATGTTTCTAGACTAGGGGAGAAGTCTTATCTTTGGTCCCCGCATCAATCCCAGTTAAACTGCCCCAGTGACACTTTTTGGCTTCAGTACCGCCTGCCTACCCCTTGCCCAAGCAAACCTTTATGAAACCTTTATGAAACCTTTATGAAATCTTTATCATTTTTATGCCTATGTTTATAACTGTGTGCTAAATTTAAATTACAGAGAAGTAATCTATGTCTATGAGGGGGCAAAAAATGGAAAAGGTTAGCGTCTTTCTAGCTGATTGGCAGGTTCTCTTCCGAGAAGGCATCCACTTCACCCTTTCCGGGGAAGAGGACATTGAGGTTATAGGTGAGGCGACCGATAATGAAGAAGCGCTTAGTTTTATTGAAGCCAATTCACCACGGGTGGCTATCTTGAATGCCAACCACAGTAAACTCAGCGGGGTTGAAGTAGCCCGCCGCATCAAGCGGAACCTGCCGGCAGTGTCGGTGATTTTGATTATGGATAGCGAGAATGAGGAACAGCTTTTCTCGGCAATGAAAAGCGGGGCAAGTGCTTGCCTGACCAAGGAGGTTGACCCCGATGACTTGGTTAGCGTCCTGAGAAAGGTAATTCAGGGTGCCTGCCCCATAAGTGAAGCCCTGCTCAGACCAGGGTTTGCCTCACGGGTTATGGATGAATTTGAGGTCTTCTCTTTGATAAATAAGGAAGTAGATAATCTGCTGGCTCGCCTTTCTCCCGGTGAAGGTGAGATTTTACACCACATTGCTAATGGGGATTCAGTTGACCAGTTTGCCCCGACCCTGGGCATTAGTGATGAGGCTGTCAGGCATCAGCTTGATTTAATACTGGCTAAGCTGGTGGCTAATGACCACAGTCGGGAGGTAATTGAGGCGACGCAAAGTCACCTGCCGTCAATAATCTCCAGAGCCAAGCAGGGGAAGCCGGCAGCAGACTATATAACCAAGGATGAATTCGCTACTTTTAAAGAAAGCCTGAGGGAGCGCCTGGAATCCTTTATGGGTAAGTTAGGCTCAGGGTGAGGAACTCAATTTCACAGTCAAAGAGAGGCGAAACCTCTTATATATGAGCAGTCCCTTCTTGACAAATAATCTTGACCCACAGCAGTTGCTTAGTTCCCTCCCCTGAGGTATCATAGGCCTGACGCAATCTGGTCTAGTATGGGGTAATATAAAAAGTTGGCGTTACTGATACTGATTTTTGCCCTGTTTGGTCCATTCGTGGGCAGCTTTCTTAATGTGTGTATAGACAGGATGCCCCGGGGACAATCTATAATCAAACCTCGGTCTCATTGTGCTGCCTGCAATCAAAAGCTGGGCAACCTTGATATCATCCCCATATTTAGCTATCTGTGGCTGCGTGGTCGGTGCCGCTACTGCCGGGCTCACATACCCCTCAGGCTGCCTATAGTGGAAGGGGTGACCGGTCTTGTGTTTGGCTTCCTCTGCTGGAAGTTTGGGCTCAGCCTTGAGCTGGTTATATCTCTCATCTATGCCTGCCTGCTAATCATCATCTTTGTTGTTGACCTGGAAAACCAACTGGTCCTGGACAAGGTTGTCTACCCCGGTATGGCACTTGCCCTGGGTTTTTCTTTTTTGTGGCCGGGGCTTGGGGTGGTAAGCTCACTGGAGGGAGGGGCGCTGGGAGCGGCTGCTCTGGCTCTGCCGTGGGTCATCTATCGCCGGGGAATGGGGTTGGGGGATGTTAAATTAGGGGGGCTGATGGGGCTGATGACCGGCTATCCTTTGGTGCTGGTAGCCTGGTTGCTAGCAGTGATAACCGGAGGGGTGGTAGGTGCCATCCTGCTGACTTTTAAGATTAGGAAGCGCAAAGACCCTATACCCTTTGCCCCCTTCCTGGCGACCTCGGCTATGGTTACCCTGCTTTGGGGGCAGGTAATTTACCAGTGGTATCTGTAACACCTATGGAGGAAGCCCTGACACTTTAGGTTGGGAACAAGCCCTGGTTGTTTGTTTCATTGTGAGGGGCCTCTTCCTATTGTCATTGCGAGGCACAAAGTGCCGAAGCAATCTCCAGGGATGCCCGGGGATTGCCACGCCTTCGGCTCGCAATGACAGGGAAAGGGGACAATAATGACAAGGCAAGGAAACAATGTATCACTAATCATATGAACGAGTACACCTACTTGACATATAGAGGCAAGATGTTTTAGTTTGGTAGTGGAGAAGGAAATGTTTGCTAAGTATGAGAAGGAAGCATACCAGTTTCTAGCCACCTATCGCTTTTTGTCTTACGCCCTGGCGGTGATGTTCACTCAGGTTGTGCCATCACTGGGTGCACCGGCGATGCCCGCCGTTCAACTCTACATAATTCTGGGTGTACTGGGCTTCTATACCATTTTGAAAGTTTTTTCGCCTCTCCGCTGGCGGGAGAGGAGCACAATGACCTATTTAATTCTGGTAGGCGACTTCCTGCTTTGCATCCTGCTGGTTATCTACACCAATGGACTGAACAGCAGCTTTCTGCTCTACTCCCTCACCCCTATTATGACGGCAGCCCTTCTCTTTGAGGAAAGGGTGGCTATTTTCCTGGCCGCCAGTGCCTCCATCCTCCTCTCCATTACTCATGTGGCTCTGAGCCAGTTCAGTGAGAGATTTACCTGGGTTATGCAGGGACACAATCTTACCCTGCTGGTAGTCTATACCCTTTTCTGCTTTGTAGCTGCTATTGTGCCTTACCGGACTAATCTGAATATCCGTCGGCGGATAGAGAGAGAGGCTATTATTGAGGAGCGCCGAAGAATTGCCCGAGAGATACATGATGGCGTGGCACAGTCGCTCAGCTACCTTAATCTGAAAACAAAGCGGGTAAGTGATTCAGTTTCTGCCCAGAACACGGTGCAGGCGCTCACCGAGCTTAGCGACATCAGGAAGGTAGTGCAAGATACCTACGAGGACATCAGGGAATCCATTGACCAATTAAGCGCCGAGGTAAGAAGCCTGCCCATAATACCAGCCCTGGCAAACTATATCAAGGAATTCGGCGATAATAATAGTATCCGGGTTAAATTTGATGTCGCCAAAGCCTTTCCTAATCTTTCCCCGGTGGCTGAGTTGCAGTTACTGCGCATCACCCAGGAGGCACTGACTAATGTTAGACGGCACGCTCTGGCTACTGAGGTGTGGGTGAAGCTGGAGAATACCAGGCAGGCGGTGGGGCTGCTCGTCAAGGACAATGGGCAGGGCTTTGCCCTTTCCGACTTTGAAGAATCTCCTCCCGGCTACCACGGACTAAACATCATAAAGGAAAGGGCAAAGGGGCTTGGCGGCAGTGTGGACATCTCTACCGCCCCGGGGGAGGGGACAGAGGTGAGGGTCAGCCTGCCCATTGAGAAAGTGAGGCTATGAGATGGAGCCTGTCAAAGTAATGGTGGTGGATGACCATACCCTGTTTCGCCGCGGCATCGCTGCTGTACTGGCTGGAGAGGAAAACCTGGAGGTGGTGGGGGAGGCATCGGGTGGGCTGGAGGCGATAGAGAAGGCTAAGCAAATCGTACCTGATGTGATTCTGATGGACCTTAATATGCCGGAGTGCAGTGGCTTGGAAGCCACTCAGGCACTCCAGACAGAGATGCCCCAGGTTAATATCCTTGTCCTGACTGTCTCTGACAAGGAGTCTGACCTCTTCGCCGCCATAAAATTCGGTGCCAGGGGTTACATCCTTAAGAACACCGAGCCAGATGAGCTAATTCATGCCATCTTTCACATTGCTCAGGGTGGAGTGATAGTTTCTCCCCTTATGGCAACCAAGCTGCTCACCGAGTTCAAAGGCCTCAGAGCCGGGGTGGAGAAGAAACCGGCTGAGGAAGCCGGTGCCGGGTTAAGCCCTCGGGAGGGGGAGGTGCTGCAACTGCTGGCTCAGGGGGCAACCAATAAGGAGATTGGGAATTCCCTGTTCATTTCTGAGAACACGGTGAAGACCCACCTGCGCAATATTATGGAGAAGCTGCACATGGCAAACCGAAGTCAGGCGGCGGCTTATGCGGTTCAGAAGGGACTTGTCCGCTATAAGGAATAATTAAGATCGTTTATTAACCTCACCCCCTGTAGATTTTTATTAGGTTGCTAAACAATATTTGTCACAATAGTTCCACCCTTTCTTTGAGATTGCTTCGTCGCAAAGCTCCTCGCAAAGACAAAAGGGGTCGTCATTGCGAGCCGAAGGCGTGGCAATCTCTCACAATAGTTCCACCCTTTCTTTGAGATTGCTTCGTCGCAAAGCTCCTCGCAATGACAGGTGAGGAGCCGCCATCCTCGCAATGACAGGTGAGGAACCGCCATCCTCGCAAAGACAAAAGGGGTCGTCATTGCGAGCCGAAGGCGTGGCAATCTCATAATCAGTAGCCAACCTCCCTCACCTGAAAGAGCTAGCCTTTCACCCTCAAAAATCACCCGTTTGCAGGATTGTCAGCGGAAGCACCACGCCCTATGATGATGCTGTTACCCCAGCGAGGAAAGGGGTAGCTTTTTCGTCTCTGGGGAGAAAAGCAAATAATTATTGAAAGGAGGTAAGAAATGAGACTACCAAAGAAAGGGGAGAAGGGCTTTACCCTGATTGAGCTGCTGATTGTGGTTGCTATCCTGGGCGTGCTGGCAGCGGTGATTATCCCTAATGTGGGGCAGTTCATCGGCGCCGGTGAAACGGAAGCGAGAAAAACTGAGTTCTCCACCATCCAGACATCAGTGCACTCTATGATGGTTGATAACGGTATCTCTTCAATACCTGCTCCTGCTTTTGCCTATAGTGCTGCTGGTGCTGCGACGAATAACATGGCCGCCTTCCCCGATAGTACCTCAAGCGCCACCGTACCCGCAGCGCCGGCGGCTGCCGGCAAGGTCACTGACCCGGATGGTACTGCCTATACCTATGGTGGTGTACCCCCTGTTGGTGATAAGGCAGGATATTTACTGTATGGGCACGATATAACAGGCGATAATGAGCAAGGTAGTTTGGTCAACTACGCCGCCATGAGCACGGGTACGTATTACTACACCTGTGAGTCTGATGGCACAATACGTCAGTTTGATGGGGCAGCTATAGCTACAGCGGAAGAGTTTAGCTATTAAGAGCTTGAGTCAAATAAGCCTTGCCTAGTAAAAGAACAGGTGTCCGGGGATGCATAAAGCACAGGGCACCTGTCCTGTTTTGAGCAGGCTAGAGGCTGAGGATTGGTGGGGGCAAACTCCCTTTTGTCATTGCGGTGAGCCAAAGCCCAGAGCAAAGCGAAGGGAAAGCGTGGCAATCTCTCACAATAGTTCCACCTCTCTTTGAGATTGCTTCGGGACTTCGTCCCTCGCAATGACAGGTGAGGAGCCGCCACCCTCGCAATGACAGGTGAGGAGCCGCCATCCTCGCAATGACAGGGGAGGAGCCGCCATCCTCGCAATGACACAATGAATTGAAGAGAGGACGGTCAAGAGGTTAAACAATGGATTATCCGACTAAGCTATGTCCTCAGTGTAAGGCACAATTGCAGCTAGGGGATGGTGCCTTTGAGCTGGTGAGGAGGGGGATGGTGGGCTTGGACTCTTCCCCGGGGCTTGCCGTCACCCTCTATTTTTGCCCCAGGTGTGGCTATATTGAACTGTATAACCTTAAGGTCGTCAGCCGCATCTGAGAATGGCTGGTAACCTATCCCCCTGACCCCCTTCCCTACGGGATTGCTTCGTCGCTGGCACTCCTCGCAATGACGGAGGCGGAACCGTTATCCTCGCAATGACACGGGTTTGTCATTGCGGTGAGCCAAAGCCCAGAGCAAAGCGAAGGGAAAGCGTGGCAATCTCTCCACCTTCCCTACGGGATTGCTTCGTCGCTGGCACTCCTCGCAATGACAGAGGCGGAACCATTATCCTCGCAATGACCTGAGAGCGTGGTAAAGCTAAGTAAGTTAGATCCAATTGCTATTTTAGGGGGACGCCCTTTACTGGCTGGGCTGGGGCTCAAGCTTAATAATGCCGCCGGTGGTATAGGGGTAGCCCTCGGGGGGAGGGATGGGAGTGGTAAACCTCCCCGTTTCCTCCAGAGCGGTCAGGTAATCATCAAAGGTGGCAGGACTATCTGCCTGGCAGGTAATGGTTATAGTCTCACCTTCATGGTTAATGGACTGCACCTGGATACCAACCTTGTGGGCTTCGCTATTAATAGCCGTCAGGTCGTCGGTAAAGCCGCCGCCCATAGCCAGGATGGTGTTATATTCCTTAATAGCCTTCTGTAGTGGCTCACGATTTTTGATTTCAATCTGCCTGAGTTGCAGTTCACTGTTGATGGCGGTGTATTGTGCTTTCAGGTCAGCAGTCTCAGTCATAGCCCCGGAGGCTAACTGATATATGGGGAATAGCAGGGCTATGGCGACTATTATGCCGCAGAAGAAGTATATCTGTCTGGCTGAAGGTTTCCAGGGCTGATAGGTTTGGGGCAGGAGATTGATATTGGGCGGCGAATAGCCATTTTGCCCCTGAGCTTTAGCTGGCGGCATCGCCTTCATGGTAAGTCCGATATTGACTGCGTATTGGGAGACGGGCAGGTGAGACGGGCAATCTAACGGTGGTGTCAGCAGATTGATGGGGTATCCTAGTCTGGCTTCCAGCTTCTCTATCAGGGTAAGCTCCCCGGACATCTGCCCGGTGATGAGGAGGGGGGTAGCCGGGTCGAGGGGGGTTTCAGGGTGATTGGTATTATAGAAGCCTACTGTCAGCTCCAGGCTTAGCCCCAGGTGCTCCGCCTTATCTTCCAGGGTAAGCTCATCCTGCTGCCAGGCGGTGGTGCGTATGACTTCAGGTATGCCATTAACTATCATGATGATGTCAAAGTTGGAGGGCTCAATATTGAGGATAAGAGCCTGCTCCCTGTTCACTGCTCTGGCTAGCGCCATAGCCTTGAGCTCCAGCATGTGGGGATGGATGCCAGCCATCTTCAAGGCTTGCAGCTCAGTGTCTAGCACATCTCGGGGTATGCCGACCACCAGGACTTGCTGGACACCCTCGCCGGTGGCGATGGTTTTCCAGGAGAGATATAGCTTATCCCTGGCTAGGGGCATAGCCTCCTCGGCGGCATCCAGAACTGCCTGTGAGGTTGGTGCTCGCCCGGTGGGGTTAGTCACGGTCAGGATGCGGTTTACTGAATAAAGACCTCTGACGCTGGCAATGACTTCCTTCTCCTCTATGCCACTTGACGCCATAAGCTGCTTGATGGCAGTGCTTAGAGCCACCGGGTCTGAAACCACCTCTCCTTCTTCAACCATGGTTGGTTCCAGAGCCAGGCTTGCCCATTTGGTCACCTTTTCCCCTCTGGTCTCCATAAGCCTGATGACATTGGTATCAATTTCAAGGGTTACGATTTTCTTAGCCAAGGTTGCTTTCTCCTCTATCTAGTGGCATCAGGGGCTCTCATTCCCGGGTTTAGTATAGATGTCAACATTCAGGGTGGCAATAGTTTCAGTCTTGGTCTCTTCCTCGCCTTCGACTATGACTTCAACCTGGCTGGTAGTTATCCTGGTTAACACCATGGTATTCAGCTTTTCACCTGAATCAAGAGCCGAGATGAAAGCCATCACCAGGTTATAATTACCCTGAACAATTATATTCTTGAAGGACAGAATCTGGTAGCTGCCGTCACCCACCTTTTTTTCGCTGACTGTGGGAGGGGGAATAGAGAGGTTACCGTTATCAGGGTCAACATTAATTCCGCTCTTCTTAGCTATACCGACGAGAATAGTAAGGGCGTCGCTACCGGTTACGGGGGCAAGGGAAGCGTTTACTTCATCATATTCTGCCTGCAGATTCTTAATGTCGGGTAATGGCTTAGCCACTACCAGGTTTAACTTGGCGATTTGCTCTTCAAATCCCTTTTGCTGTGCCCCCTGCTGAAAATACAAAAAGCCCAGAGCAATATAGATAATCAGGAAAAAGCCGATTAGGATTAGGGCTGCCGAATGGCGAAATCTAGCTAGCAGGTTATTCATATTTTCCTATCTTTCCCGTCTCTAGCGCTTAGCACCTGAAGATGAACAGGCACCCTTGGTGGCTACCGCCACCTTTCACGCAGTGCCTTCTGAACCTTCTCTTCTATGGTTTCCTCTACCGCTTTCTCAACCGTTCCCGTAATCACCTTTTTTACCTCTTGCTCCAGTTTTGATAGCTCTTCCTCATAGAAACGCTGGTATAGTTGTCTGCCCCGCCGCCACCCCACCAGCCAGACCATAGTTAATCCGAAGAGGGCGACTGGTGCCACAATCTCGACTACAACTCCCTGAAACAGTAGGATTATAACGATAATCAGAATGGCGAAGGCGAATACGGCAGTATCAAGGTCCCATCGGGCAGTTCTGGCTCTGACTTTGGCTCTCTGGGCAGCCGTTCGTTCCATTTCCGGGCTAATCTGATTGATAACCTCAGCTTCGTCCATGATTGTTTCTCCTTGGTAGCTTTTTCTTCCCCGACCTCTATTATAACATTATACAGGGTAATTCCTAGTCCACCTGCCACGAGGTGATGGTGATGCCCCCCAGTACCAGTGACATATTGGCATCAATAGTTATACCCTCTGACTCCGATGAAGAATCATACGCCGGCACAATGACGGCGCCAGTGAGCCAGCTATAGTTGCTGCCGAATTCCTCCGGTAACACTCCAGCTTCTGAAAATCCTTGGCTGGGAAGTCCGCTCTCCTTGAGGATAAGGATGACTTCGTTGTAGTAGCTGCCCGACACATCCTTGGTAGCCAGAGCCCGGAAGGTCAGTTTAAACGTGTAATTGGATTTGATGCTTATATCATTCCCCTGGGGGAACTTCTGTGTTCTCCACCGCAGCTGTAGCCGTTCTACACCGTTTATGTCTATTAGACTTATATCATTATCAGGGTTATCAGGGTCAAAGGGGTCAAGAGGGTTAAGTTCCAAAATCTGGATTTCCTCACTTTGACCCTCTGTATCCACCATTTCGCTACTTATGAGTTCGACATACTCAAACTCAGGGGGCAAGTAGTCGGTTATTTCCCTGATACTGCGGGCCTGCGTGTATAGGTTGGTGATGCTGATAGTGTACTCAACGGGTGTCGCCACACCGGGCTGGATAATTTCGGGGTCGGAGGTCTTGGACACTGCAACCGCCGAGCTGCCTTCACAAGACCCAGGATTATCTGGGTTGCCCACGTCAATGGGGGCCTGGGGACCGCTGAGGGTATTTGGGTGCTCCTCATCATCCATCTTCAAGACGACCCAGTTACAATGTACCTGGTTGTCACCCAGTGTGCCACGCATCTTAAAGCGTAGCTTTTTCACTTCCCTGACCTCAAAGTCCTCCATGCCATAAAACTCCGGGTGAGAAGAGAAGGCACCCGCACCGGTGTCTTTGTTATAATCGGCGGGCCACTTTAAATATCCCTTGGCATGGTCCCAAAGAGGGTCAGGGACTTCTTGCCAAGTATAACCGCCGTCTAAGCTTAGCCAGCTACCGTATTCTTCATCATAAGCACCGGCACCGAATTCGCCGGGCGGGAGGTCATAAATGGCATCAAGGTACACTTTAGGGTTATCCTCGTTGATGTCGCTGAGATAGTCCAGCTTGATTGTATAGGTGTAGGTTTGGGAGCCATACACATGTTCGCTGGGTTCAACCGTCTTCGTCGGCTTGATTTTGTCGTCCGTGGCTAGAGTCGTCCCACCTTGACCCTCCGTTGCCCGCATATAGACGGTGACACCCGCCGACACATCGCACACGTCCAAGTCGTAGTGTACCGACGGGTCAGGATGTTCAGGATCATATGACTCCATTAAGTCCCCTGCCAAATCGCCCCACAGCAGCTTCCACAGCACATACTCTTGCGCCGCGTCGGCGGCATACAGCCCTTTCGCCTGCCTTTCGACAATCTGGCTGCTGGTGAGGGATGTACCGGTAAGCCTCAAAGCCGGGACTACCAGCAATGCCCCTACCCCCAGGAGTATTAAAACCAAAATGAATGCCTGCCCGGCTTGTTTCCTCATCACTGTATCCCCCCTCCCCGCAGATAGACACTGAATTTAAGAGTTTCACTGCGCGGTAACATATCACCTGCAGTAGCCGTAATAACGACATTGATAACCCGGTCGTCCTCGGGGTCCTGGGTAAAGTCAACAGAGGTGATGTTCCGGCCAACAATGCTCGTTGTCTCGCTTTCGTCGGTACGCTGCAGCTTGCCGTCATCTAGCAAGGCATATGTGCTGGAGTGGCTTTTGTTCTCCTCCTCCTCAAAGCTGGTGTAGTCAAACCACCCCAGTGTGACAGTGGGACCGTCAGGCAAAAGCGTAACAGTGGTACCATCAAGGGGCAAATCAGCGCTCTCAGCGCTCTGTGTCATTTGAAGGTCCTTCTTGATTGCCAGGGCAGCCTGATGCACATCGGTCAGGGCTACAACCTGGCTGTTGGTACGGCCGGTGCCCCACACCACCTGGTGGATGGAGACCACTATGCCCCATGTTATGACACCACCAATAGCCAGAGCCACCAGGAGTTCAATGAGAGTGAATCCCTTTTGTCTCATCTCTTAGCTCTCCGGTACTACTCTCTTAGTCTTGAAGGCGCATATCGTGAGAACTGGCTTGCCCCCCTCTCGGGATACGGTTACAGTGAGCTTTTGGATAGTTTCGTCAGTGTAAGTATCAACCCAAGTGATGCCATCAGTAGTGTCACCATCACTGGTGAAGGTAATGTCAACATCTACGTCGTACTGAGGCGGAATGGTAATGTCTGCCACAACATCATCATAGGTCTCGGCATAGGAACTTGCCTTGATAGCTTCAATGTAGGCGGTAGCCAGGTTTGTTGCTGTCACCCGCTCATCAAGTGTGCGGGTAGCTCTGGCGTTGGTATCAAGGGCCGTCAGTAAGCTTACTCCGATAGCTCCCAGGATGGCCGCGGCCACCAAGACTTCAATGAGGGTAAAGCCCCTTTGTCCCTGAAGAAATCTTAATTTCCCTTTTCTCAGCCATCTCATAATTAATCTCAAAAATTTGGATTTTTGGTGTCATTGCGAGCGGAGCGAAGCAATCTCACTTCCATCTCTTGGGATTGCTTCGTCCCCTTCGCTTCGCTCTGGGCTTCGGCTCACAACGCTTCTCGCAATGACATAAAGGTGTAGCAACACCAACTACCTCCTATCGACTAGCCAAAGGCTCCGGTGAGGGTATACATTGGCATGAGTACTGATATGGCGATGAAGCCGACCAGTAGAGCAACACCTATGGTGCTCAGGGGTCCTATCATGCTCACCATGGCGCTCGTTTTTTCTTCGGCGGTAGTTTCATAAAAATCGGCGACAACCCCCAGGGTGAAGTCAAGGGTATTGGTTTCCTCTCCCACCACTACCATCTGAACCAGTAATGGTGGAAATATATCTATGCGGGACATTGGTTCAGATAGTCCGCCGCCGAGGAGTAACCCCTCATTGACCTGATTTAAGGCATCCTGAATGACCTTGTTGTTGCTGGATTGGGGCATCAACTCCATTATTTCCTGCAAATTCAGCCCGGCGCTGATCAGCACCGACGTAGTTCGGCTGAAACGGGCTATCTCCCCCATGAGGGTGGGGGGACCAATTATAGGGGCAGTGAGCCGCAGCCTATCAAGCAGTCGCCTTCCCGAAGGCTGCTTGACCAGCCACAGCACTATGGCAACTATTAGTACCCCAGCTACCAGGAAATAAAGCGGGTAGCTGGTAAGGACATTGGTTATGCCGATAAGTATCCTGGTAGGTAAGGGTAGTTCTACATTCATAGCAGTGAACATGCCAAGTAGCTGGGGCATGACCACGGTCATAAGGATAGCGACTACAACTACGCCAACACCGAGAACTATCATTGGATAGGTTAAAGCCCCACCTATCTTTTTAGCTATTGCCCCCTGTTTCTCGTGGTAGTCAGCCATTCTATTCAAAACAGTTTCTAGATTCCCTGACTGTTCACCAACAGCAATGGTTCTACAGTAGATATCGCTAAAAGCCTTGGGGTGTTTGGCAATGGCTTGAGAGAAGGCGCTGCCGGCGCGGATATCATCAACAATAGAGCCCAGGGTCTTCCTGAAGGCTCGGCTGGCGGCTACCTGCCCCTGGAGAATTTCCAGAGCCGGCAGGAGTGAGATGCCTGACCTGAGAAGTGTGGCTAGCTGGCGGGAGAAGACTATCACGTCTCGTGGCTTAACTTTGAAAAGGGTGGGCAAAGCCTCTTCCAGGCTGAACATAGAGGGAGCGACTTCCAGGCGTATTGTGTTGTAGCCTTGCCCGATGAGAAGGCGCTCAGCCGCCACCTCATTGGTAGCCTTGATGGTGCCTTTGACCACTTTCCCCTGGGTGGTAGCGGCTACATAGCGGTAAGGTATAACCTTTCCTTTTGTGGAAATATCAAGGGCTTTTGCCATTATCCTTCCTTAGCCGATAGAGAAAACATTACGTACCACTTCGTAGGGAGTAGTGATACCTGCCTTTACCTTTAGCATTCCATCATGCCATAGTGAGACCATGCCTTCTTTATGGGCTTGGGCGCGAATTTCATCGGAGCCGGCGCCACTCAGAACCATCCTTCTTATTGACTCACTCATCACCATAACCTCAAAGATGCCGGTTCGCCCCAGGTAGCCAGTATTGGCGCAGAAATTACAGCCAGCACCAACGAGAAACTCCGATTGCTTCTCGCCTAGCTCCTGTTCGTAAGCCATTTGCTCATCAGGACTGACCTCGGTGGGTTGGGAACAATAGGGGCAGATGCAGCGCACCATTCGCTGGGCAACGATGCCAATCACTGCTGAGGTGAGAAGGAAGGGCTCTACCCCCAGGTCTATCATTCGGAAGATAACACTCACGGTATCATTGGCGTGGACTGAGGAGAGCACCAGGTGACCGGTAAGGGAGGCCTGGGTAGCTATCTGAGCGGTCTCAGCATCACGTATCTCGCCTACCAGAATAACATCGGGGTCAAGCCGCATGGAGGCTCTAAGTCCACTGGCAAAGGTCAGCCCAGCGGCTGCCTTGACCTGCATCTGATTAATATTGGCGAAGCGGTACTCTACCGGGTCTTCAATGGTCAAGATATTACGTCCGGTAGCATCAAGCTGGTTTACCGTGGCATACTGAGTGGTAGTCTTGCCTGAGCCGGTAGGACCGCTAATTAATATCATTCCAAAGGGGGTCTTTACCATTTGGAGGTACCTCCCCAGGGTCTGAGGCAAAAAGCCTATCTCTGCTAGGGGGAGAAAGGCAAAGGTCTTATCCAGGATACGCAGCACCACCATTTCACCATATATAGTATTTGAGGTAGCTACCCGGATATCCACCTCTCTATCTCCCATGTCAAAGGTGATTTGCCCATCCTGAGGGCGGCGGCGCTCGGCAATATTCAGCCCAGCCATTATTTTTACCCGGGAGAGTAACGGCGGATGGACACTCAGGGGGAGGGCCATAATTTCATGCAAGATACCATCAATGCGGTAACGAACACGTAGCTTATCCTCCTGAGGTTCAACATGAATATCGGAGGCTCGGTCTCTCACCGCCTGTTTGATAAGAAGGTCTATGGCACGAACAACGGGGGCTTGAGCGATTGCTTCAGCTGAGACCCTTGCTGTCTCCGTTACCCGCGCCCTCTGGTAGCGGGTGGGGATTTGACTGAGCTGTTCTTCAATCTCACCACCAACCCTGTAATTGAGGTCAATCATCTCTTGGATATCCTGAGAGGTGCTGAGCACCGGCTCAATCCTTTTCCTGGTCAGGGTTGCCAGGTTCTCAATAGTCTGGATATCCCTCGGGTCTTCCATGGCTACCACTAAGGTACCATTAAGTGCATCTATGGGGATAACACCGTATTTCCTGGCTATTGCCTCAGGGATTAGGGCTACGGCGTTGGGTCGAACCCCCTCTTTCTTCAAGTTGACGAAGGGGATTCCCAGTTGCAGGCTGGTAAACAGTGCCAGTTGCTGTGGTGAGATTAACCGCTGTCGCAGCAGAACTCGCTCAAGTTTATCGCCGTCCTTGGCTTGTGCTTCCTTGGCATGCTGTAACTGTTCTTTAGTAATCAGCTTTGCCTCGACCAGCATCTGGCCTAACCCTTCTGGCGATGTTCTTTTAGATGACTCCATTTTCCTCCCCTCCCGGTAACCTAATAAATAACTCCAGTTTTGGTAATGTTATCAACAATTACCCACGACTAGAGTGGTTATGCTTCTCTTAGAATTAGTTTGATTCTTTTTACTCCCTTTCCTCCCCCTCTCAGCAGTGAGCTTGATGTCCCTTTCGCCACACTGTCCTTTTGAGGTAGTTCGGGTATTACTTCCACACCGGGTATCTTTGATATTACGCTAATTAAGGGAGTGGGCTTATCTAACACAACGGTTATAGTAGTGCCTCGGTCCCAAGAGCCTTTTGTATGGCGAATCTTTATCTCAGGTATCGTTTGCAAATGGTTATAGAACTTAGATACTAGCTTCAGTTCTACTGGCATGGCTATAGCTAGCTCTACCTCACCACCATAAAGGGTTTGGCTATTCTGTTTTAGCTGGACAGAGCCAGTTTCTTCTCTGCCAGGCATTTCCTCAGGGAGGTGCTCTTCCAAGAGCTCTTCTGTTATCTCCTCTGCTGGCTCGGAGATAACAGCCTCCTCTTGAGGCTGGGCGGGTTGCTCCGCCTCCTCGGCTAAAGCCTCCTCTTGAGGCTGGGCAGGCTGCTCCATTCTCTCTTTGCCAGCTATATCAGTTTCTATTTCAGTCTCCATAGGTGCCGGTGTTTCAGGCGGAGGGACAGCTGCTTCAGAAGTCTCAAGTAGTGCCGCTTCGTATCTCTCCAGTTCAAACTCTTTGCTCTCCCACAGTCCGGCTCTTTTGCTCTTCAACTCCATCTCTATATCCTGCCCTTCACTCAATACTTCCTGTAAAGAAGAGAATAATCGGTCGTAAGTCTTCTTATACTCCTCCCTTATCTCTTTCTCTATATCCTCTCTTGCTCTGAGCAGGAATAGTAGAGCCTTCTGCTTGGCTTCTAGCTCAGTGATTTCAGCCTTTCTATTTGCCGAGGCTAGAGTATCCTCTGCCTCTTTCTGGGTGGCTATTTTGGCTTTCCTCTTTATTTCCTGTCCCTCTTGCTTGGCTTGGGCGATGATAGTGATAGCTTCGGCTTCACCCTCGGCTCGTGCCTTCATTTTGATGCTGGCTGCCATCTGTTCGGCATCGGTTACCGCCGTTTTAAGTAGTGAGCGCAATGAGGCGGCAGAGGCTTGTTGTGAAGCCTTGTGCTGGGCAATAAGGTTATTAACAAACGCAACTACCTGCTCTTCATCTAGCCCCTCTTTGGTAATATTAAATTCCCTTTCCCACAACTGCCTTGCTTTCTGCTTCCCCTTCCCCCCTCGTTGACCAAACAAATTGAACATCGGAGTTAACCTACCTTAATTATTAATCTATTATTAAATTATAATTCGCCAAATGGCACATGTCAAAAAGCTAGTCCGTCCCTTCAGATTGTACAACTAGCCTGTTGGTTAAACAATCCTGCAAAGGGATGATTTAGGCTGGGGAAAGATATCTTCTGGTAGTAGCCCCTTCGGGTGAGCCTTTGCCTGTTGAGCATATACTTATTTGACCCTTCACAAAGTTCAGGACGACTAAATGTAATTCCAGAATATAGGTTCATATAGAATTTGTCAACTAGTAACTGGAACCCGGTTATAGGAAGTGACCCCAGCCGAGCTAAGCCAAAAATATTTGGCAAAATTATTGTTTTACCCCCTTGACATTTGACAGATTTATGGTATTATTATAGCCCCTTGGCATTCTCATGTTGCCCGAGCCCTGCCTTAATAAACCTGGCTACGACTGGAATACGTAGTGTAACTTGCCCTAACTGGAGGTGACCATATGGATAAAATAGTAGTGATGATGGTTGATAAACAGCCTCTCTTCAGGGTTGGCGTGTGCCACGCCTTATCTCAACAACCTGACTTTGACGTAGTTGACGGTGCTCCGGATCAGAATGTAATGGCAGTAATTGAAGCTAATTCTCCCGACATGCTGCTGCTGGATATTGACTATCCTTCCCTCAGGGGGCTTGAGCTGGCACGAAGGGTTGCCCTATACTGCCCCACCACCAAGGTAATAATGCTGACTTCTAACCCAGATGACCGGCAGCTTTTTGAGATTATTAAGACCGGAGCTGTAGCCTACTTGGATAAGAGTATCACTGCCGAAGAGCTGACTAAGACCATAAGACGAATCTCTGGCGGTAAATACCCCATAAATGACAGCGTGTTAGCTAGACCTAAGATTGCCGAGCATGTATTAAGACAATTCCAAAGTATATATAGCAATGGGAAAACCATGGAAAGTGTAGCTGTCCCCCTTACCTCTAGGGAGACGCAGATTCTGAATTACATTGCTGCGGGTAACTCAAATAAGCAAATCGCCAATATTCTGCAAATCAGTGAGCAGACAATTAAGAATCATGTTAGCAACATCCTGCGCAAGCTAAATGCTAATGATAGAGCCCACGCTGTGGTCCTGGCCATACGCTATGGCTGGATTTCAGCCGAGGAACTCCAGCCACTAACCTATCCTCAAAACTGATGGAATAGCCGCAAATACATTAAAGCCCCACCCAGCAAAGTCACCACTGAGTACTTTCTCCCATCACAGCAAATAGGACTAATTACCTAGGCATAAAGTTACCAATGAGCTATTTTATCCCCCTTGGAGATTGTAGGATACTGTAGCTGAGCTAGACTACCTGGGCACAGGTAAGCATGTAAAGCATCAAAGCCCTTTTTATCAATAATCTGTGCCAGTTGTGCTCGTGCTCAGTAAGATCAAAGAGGGGGGTGAGGATTATAAAGGACATCCGAATACTCTTGGTTGATGGTCAGGAGGTTGTTCGCCGTGGGGTGCGAGATACGCTGGGGGTGGAAGAGGATATGGAAATCGTAGGTGATTACTCCTCGGCTGAAGAAGCCTTGTCTCAGACGGAAATACTGTTGCCAAATATCGTGCTTATGGAGGCTAAAATGCCGGGCATGGGGGGGGTTGAGGCTACCCGCCGCTTGCACCAAAAACGGACGCCATGTAAGGTTATTATGCTAACCTTACATGAGGATTGTCTGGCTGAGGCTCTGGAAGCTGGGGTGGCAGGCTACCTTCTAAAAGACATAAGGTGCCAGGAGCTTGCCGAGGCTATTAGAAGGGTTTATCACGGGGAATTAGTTATTGATGAGCGTCTCATATCAACCTACCATATTGTGGAAGGGGAGGCAGAATACCTACCGCTAGTGGGCAATGGCATCTTGGTTAAAGAGGTGGAGTTGGTTATACCTCCGCCAGTTGATGCGTCTTGGTTACTAAGATTCATTTGCCACGTGGAGGAGGCGATTGAGGCAAGTATCGTGCAACAGGTTGGCTCTTTGGTGGGAGGCACGGCTATTACTATCCTGCTACGACGGGCTCTCTCATTGGCAGATGTCTTAGGCCGGCTGAGGGAGATGCCCGATGTAGAAGAAGCCAGGGAGAAGTCAGCGTCAGAATACAGCTCCTTTGACTTTGCCAATAAAACCATAGCTAGGCTGGGAACCCATCCTAAGAAAAAGCTTCTGGTAACCCTAAAGGAGGCTGGCTCAGCTAAGCAATTAGAATTAACTGGGCTGAGAGCAGGCTAATCAACGAGCATCAAGAAAACGGAATATAGGTTCTCAGCAAAGTAAATGCTCTCTTGTGAAACTGATGGACATTGTTTACACATTCTCTTGACAAATTGCCAAAAGCAAAGTATTATGTTGCTTTGTGAACCTTTAGGCTCATTAATCTGAGCCATTTGGGTCAAGGGTCAAGATGGGGCAGTGGAAATTAGCGCCCAAGGCATTAAATGAAAGCTTGAAACGATAGGACATGTGAGGGAGGAGCAGGGATGAAGATGAACAATAGAAGGTCTAATATAGAGATAATAGCTGACATGTTGAAGGTGGGAGAAAATGGCGCTGGCAAGACAGAGATTATGTATAGCGTCAATATGAGCTATAGCCAAATACAGAAGTATCTCGGCTTCCTAATGAGCCGGGGTTTTATCAATAAAGTCAAGGTAGGTAATCCAGCAGTAACCTATCAAGTGACTGACTTGGGTTTGAAGCTGCTTAAAAGTATAGATAGTGTAACGGAAATGCTTGGTTGGCTTGACAAATGACAGCTAGTTCTAACAGTTTATTGATTTCTAGGATACCCTGGGGAAGCAGATTCTTTAGGTTGCTCTTTGCTTGTGATAAATTATAAAAGGAGTTTTCCATGGCAGAGAAACGGATGCTGATAGTTGATGCCGAAGTAGCCAGGAAGGTGGACGAAAATCGTGGTGACATGAACCGTTCAGACTTTATTAACTTTCTCATTGATAGCTGTTTGAAGGAAGGCTCTGAGAAGCAAAACTATATAACCAAGGAAGAATTCAGCCAGTTCCAGCAGGGAACCAGGGAGCTGTTACGAAATTTCCTTGAGTTTTTTATTAGCTATGGTCTAGAACTGGGTAAACAGCCAAAGGATAAAGCCTTTGACGAATTAAGCCAGAAACTACAAGCCCTTGGTAGCTCTGGTAGCCAAGCCAAAGACCCCTAATCAAGCCTCTATTGACTCTTAACCGCCTCGCCTCTTAACCGATTTCCATATGTAATAGAACTATCTTCTAGAACACAATCACTTCCCATTGCCAAGACAACCTGCGATAGTTAGAAGTGGGAATGTATCATGATTTACATAGCCATAGGTTGTCTTGGTTTTCTGCTAATACATCTTTTCGACATCGTCTTCCTAAAAAGGTTGCCAGGGGCAAAACCTTTTACCTGGATTCTGGGTAGTGGCTTATTGGTTTATGCACTAGCGATGGCGTGCCTCCGGTCAGATAAGCTACCATTACCCATATGGTCTACCTGGCTAGGCTGGGCATTACTAACAGTATCTCTCCTTCTACTGATATACTCCCTGTTTATCAATCTTCCCTTCCGCAAGACATATATTGCCACTGGTGTCGGCGATAAGCTAATAAGAACAGGACTATATGCCCTGGTTCGGCACCCAGGAGTACACTGGTTTATCTTCGTCCTGCTCTCACTTATTCTAGTTTCAAAGTCCAGCCTACTACTTATAGCCACACCAATATTCATTTCGCTGGACATAGTGTTGGTCATTGTGCAGGACAAGTTTTTCTTCGGCAGGATGTTCGATGGTTATGATAGCTACCGGCGGGAAACACCAATGCTAGTGCCAAATCGACAGAGCTTAAATACCTTCATAAATTCGTTAAAACAAACTAGAGCCTGAATTGTGGCTTAAGGAGGAGAAATGATGGAAATAGCTGAACTACTCAGACAGGGTAAAACTGAGGAGGTGTGGCAGAGGTGCTGTGGGTTTATTGACCTGAGTCTTGAGGATTTTATGAGGATTCAGCGGCGGCTACTTTCGGAACAGTTAGAGCTTCTGGAGAGATGTGAACTGGGCCGCTATATCATGAGCGGAGCTGCTCCTTACAACGTGGAAGAGTTTCGTGAGCAGGTTCCCCTCACCACCTATGACGACTATGCCCCCTACCTCCTCGCAAAGAGGGAGGATGTGCTGCCTAAGAGACCAGCCCTGTGGCAGTATACCTCAGGCAAGTCTGGCGAGTATCCTTTCCGGTGGGCTCCGGTCACTGCCGAGCAACTCAGAGAGATAGAATCACTATTATTTGCTATGCTATTTTTCTCCGGTTGTAAGCAAAGAAATGAAATTGCCTTCAAGAAGCATACTAAGTTTCTCTATGGAATGGCCCCACCACCCTACGCCACTGGCACAATGGCTCGCGTCTTCCCCCATCAACTATTTGATTTCTTGCCACCAGTAGAGAAAGCGGAAAAAATGTCTTTTGAGGAGAGGATGCAGCGGGGCTTTGAGCTGGCTCTGTCCGAGGGGTTAGATGTGTGCTTTGCTCTATCCAGCGTTGCTATAGCCATAGGTGACCGCTTCAGGCAAAAAAGCAACAACACAAGCATCAAGGCTTTGCTCAGAAGACCCAAAGCAATACCTCGCTTGGCACGAGGACTAGTAAAAAGTAAGTTGGCTCATCGCCCATTACTGCCTAAAGATTTATGGTCACTTAAGGGCTTAATCACATTTGGAATAGATAGCTCTATCTATAAAGAAAAAATCAAAGAAGCCTGGGGCAGAGAGCCGCTGGAATTCCACGGCTCCACCGAGGCTATCCTGATTGCCATGCAGACTTGGGACTACCAGGATATGACCTTTATACCCCATCTCAATTTCTTTGAGTTTATTCCCGAAGAGGAAAGCATTAAATCTAGGGAAGACCCTACGTATCAACCGTCAACACTTTTACTGGATGAGGTTAAACCAGGTAATTACGAGCTGGTCATTACTAGTTTACATGGTGGTCCATTTATCAGATATAGACTGGGACACTTGATTAAAATAACATCTTTGCGTAATGAACAGCTCAATATAGACATCCCTCAAATGGTCTTCCTCTCCCGCGTAGATGACCAGATTGACATTGCCGGTTTTACCCGACTATCGGAGAAAATTATCTGGCAAGCTGTAGAGAACACTGGGTTGGCTTATGAGGATTGGACGGCACGCAAAGAGGTTAAGGATAAACCAGCACTACACCTATATATTGAACTCAAGGAAAACGGATATGTTACCGCTGAGCAGGTAGCTGTCTCCGTTGATGAGGAGCTCAACAAACTAGATACCCCCTATGCTGAGCTGGAATCATTTACCGGTTTAAGACCGCTAGAGGTCACTCTACTTCCACAAAATGCCTTTCAACTTTATAAGCTAAGACAGCAAGCCTCTGGTGCTGACCTGGCTCAATTAAAGCCTCCTCACATCAACCCAGCTGATGGTATTATAGACTTCCTGGTCAATACCGCCGGCAAAGTAACAGTCAAGGTAGGGCAGAAGGTAGAAGTGTAAGTAAACCTCATAATTCCAGGTAGTTTGGCTACTATATTGCATGACTAAAGAGATTAGCTAAACATAGGAAACAGGTAGCAAGCGCCAAAATTGCTACCTGTTTTATTATGTAGAACGAATTCGTCCCCCTCGCATTCTTATTGACAAGGTCAAAGCTATAAGCCATAATTGGCATAATAATACATAGTATCATTTGTCTGAGGGGACCTTAGTGACTATATGGGCTCTAATCCCGCTTATCACTTGTCTAGCTTATATTGCCTTACTCGTCCTGACACTACCATCTATAGAAAGGCGAATCAATAGAGTATTCGCCTTTTATCTCGGTATTGCTGCTACCTGGAGCTTCACCTCCTTTATGCTCCATCTCAATGCTTTCCCCCAATACTCACTACTTTGGAACGAAGTCCTGGTAGTAGCCTTAATATGGACCTCACTTACCTACTACCACTTTATTCGGGCTTACACTAGCAAACCTGCGGGGATGGGGGTATATCTTGGTTATGTCTTTGTATTAGTGCTGGCTGTGCTTTGCCTCAGTGGCTACATAGTCCAGTATTCCTATGTTATTGATGGGGTTCTGTACCACAGCCTTGGAACTTCAATCTACTTTATCGGTGCCATCAGCCTCTTTTTTGCCGTTGCAGTAATATTCCAGTTGATAAAAAGATACCGTAGTTCCACAGACCCTGTAGGCCGCAATAGAACAGTGTATCTAATGACAGGCTGGGGCATATTAGTAGTCTCTGCCTATACTAACCTTATTCCGGCTGTGGCTGGGCTTCCAGTAGACCATATTGGCAGTCTTATCAATGCCCTAATAATCTCTTACACCATTTCCAGGCTTCACCTGCTTGATGTCAGGTTCGTAGCGCGGAGAGGACTGGCCTACCTTCTGTTAATTATCTGCCTCGTCGGCGTATATATAGGTGCGATATTACTTGGGCACAGGTTCTTCCCTGACCGTCCGCTTTACACTGTCTTAGTACTTACCTCCGGTTTAGTACTCTTGCTGGCATTAGTGGCTCGCCCACTAAGGTATGTTATCCAGGAGAAAGTAGACCGTTTCTTCTATCGTGAAACCTATGACTATCGCCAGATACTGTTCACCTTCTCCAACAAGATAAGCAATGTTCTTGACCTGGGCGAATTGGCACAAAGTATATTAGACCCGATAGTAAAAGCCATGCATGTTAAACAGGCATCTCTGCTGCTCCCTGAGATTGAGAGCGGTGATTTTAATACCCAGTTTATCCAGCGAGCGGCACCAAAAGAGCCGCTGACTAAACTGAGGTTCACCAGTGACAACCCGATTGTGACCTGGCTTGCCACTGAGGGCAAGGTTCTTAGACGGGAGCTCATAGAGATCATCCCACAATTCAAGGGACTGTGGGAGACAGAGAGGGTTGCTTTTAAGGCTGCGGAGGTGGAGCTATTTTGCCCCATAACGAGCAAGGGCAACCTGATTGGCATCATGGCTGTAGGTAAAAAACAATCTGATTCCCCATACTCTGAGGAGGAAGTAGGCCTATTCATGACTATGGCTAATCAGGTAGCAGTGGCTATGGAAAATGCCAGGATGCTTGATAGCCTCAAAAATGAACGGCTTCGGGTGAGAAGGCTCTTAGCCCAAGCAGTCCATGCCCAGGAGGAGGAGCGAAAAAGGATTTCAGTTGACCTCCATGATAGTGTTGCCCAATGGCTGATTGGTGCCTCATATCGGGCTCAGACCTGTAGTGAACTCCTCTCGGGGCGTGACAATGGTGAAGCTCAAGGGGAGCTGGCTGCCATGGAAAGCACTATTGATAAAAGCCTGAAGGAGCTACGCCGGGTGCTGACTGATCTCCGCCCACCGGCTCTGGATGAACTGGGACTTGTCCATGCCCTGCGGCAGAGCCTTGAAGATTTGAGGACTGACGGCATAGATTGCCAATTTAGTGAGGCGGGCACGCCGGTTCGACTGCCATCAAGCATGGAGATAGCCGTTTACCGCATAGTCCAGGAAGCTCTGACTAATGTCCGAAAGCATGCTGATGCCACCAAGGTAAATCTCCGCTTGTGGTTTCAGACAGGTAGGTTGTTGGTTGAGGTTCAGGACAATGGCAGGGGTTTTGACCTGTCTCAAACGCTGGATAGCGCCATATCTGTGGGGCATATGGGCCTACTGGGTATGAAAGAGAGGGTGGAGGCATTGGGAGGGGATATCAGAATAAAGACAGGCGAAGGGGCTGGAACTACTATAATCTTGAGTCTTCCGGTTCAGCCCCAGATGGAGGAAAGATAGATGGACACCATCCGAATACTTCTGGTTGATGACCAGCAGGTTGTGCGTGAGGGACTGCGGCGCATGCTGGAGCTTGAATCAGATATGGAGGTGGTGGGTGAGGTAGGCGAGGCTAAGGAGGTGCTTACTCAGGTGGAGGCGCTCTCCCCTGAGGTTATCCTCATGGACATTAAGATGCCCGGGATGGATGGGATTGAGCTTACTCGACAGCTAAAGGAAAAGCAGTTCCCGGGCAGTATCATTATGTTGACTCTATATGATGAATACCTGCCTCAGGCTATTGAAGCTGGGGCAGTGGGCTACCTGCTTAAGGATATTAAGCGTGAGGAACTGGTAAGAGCTATCCGAACCGCCCACCAAGGTCGCTCGCCACTTAGTCTGTCTCTCAGCCGGGACCGGTTGGCTGAGTTTGCTGCTCCGTCTGGGAGCAAACAGCGAGCTGGTCTGTCAGAGCGGGAACTAGCTGCCCTCCGCCTGATTGCTGATGGTGTAGCCACTAAAGAGATTGCGAGCCAGCTTTTTTTGAGTCAGTCATCTGTTAAGCGAACCGTAAGCCTCATCTTTGAGAAATTGGGTGTCCGCAATCGCTCCGAGGCAGTATCCGAAGCCTACAAAAGAAGGCTGATTTAATACTTCGGTATCCCTTGTTAAAAGGCTGTCCCTCCTGAGCTTGTTTTGCCTGCATCTATCACCCCAATTCAATAAATAGCCCGCTGCCTATTTGGAACCTTAGGCTCATTAAACTGACCCCTTTGGCTCATAGGGTTGTCCTTTTGGGACTTCCAAAGTTGTTATTAAAAGGATACTATCATTAAGGATAGATTTCACCCAAGATATTGGTTTATTTTAACTACAGGAATGGAGGGTAAGGTGGAGAAAGAGATTCGGATTCTTCTGGTTGATGACCACCAGGTGGTGCGGGAGGGTTTGCAGCACATGCTGGGGCAGGAAGAAGATATGGAAATCGTAGGCCAATGTGCCAATGGTGAAGAAGCCCTGTCCCAAGTAGAAATGCTTTCCCCCAACATTGTGCTTATGGATATTAAGATGCCTGGGATAGACGGGATTGAGCTTACTCGTCGGCTAAAGGAGAGGAAACTCCCCGGCAATATCATTATGTTGACTCTATATGATGAATATCTGGCTCAGGCTATGGAGGCTGGGGCAGCCGGTTACCTGCTCAAGGATACCAAGCGTGCCGAACTTGCCCAAGCCATTAGGCAGGTTCACCATGGGGAGATGGTGATTAGTGACAGTATTACGGCTAAACCCCGAATTGAGTATGAGGAGAGGGGTGGCAAAAGGGCAAAGGGGACCTCTCTACCGGAACAAGATGCCTCCACCACCATGGCTGAAGAGGTGCAGATGGTTATGCCTCCACCCATTGATGCCAAGCAGTTAATGAGGTTCATTAGTCGGGTAGAGGAGCTGTTTCAGTCCCGTATACTGCAAATGGTTGGCTCTTGGCAGGGGGACACTGCCATTAGCATCCCCCTAATAAGGGCTACCCCGTTGGCAAGTATCCTAAGTAAATTGGAAGAGATGCCTGAGATAGAAACAGTAGGGGAACAACCACTGACAGGCAAGGTAGACCCCAAGTTCTTCCGCAAAACCGAGTCCGTACCAAGAATGAAGACCAGGGTTCAGAAGACCTTCTTTGTAACCCTTAAAAATAACTAGACCGGGTGCCCTTCAGCTTTTCCCACCGGCATCTCTCACCGGCACAACCTAGCTCCCGCCAGCTAGGCAGTGACACCTCCAGTTCTTAATTAAACCATCTCACCAGCTTCCATATATAGTGGATGGGGTTTAACCCCACGTACCGCTGTGCTATACTATCTCTCAAGAGGGAAGCTATTCTTAGTAGCTGGCAAGGGTAATGTTAGGCAAGCCACCGGTAGATATTCAGGAGCAAATTGAGCGGGGCATTTCTGTTCTTAGGCAGGGAGGGCTGGTTGCCTTTCCTACTGATACTGTCTATGGGCTGGGGGCTTGTGCCAGCCTGCGTCAGGCTGTGGAGCGGGTTTACCGGGTGAAGGGGCGACCACGGAATATGGCACTCCCCTTACTCCTAGCTCACACATCACAGATAGGTGAAGTTGCTGACTCTGTGCCCCAGATTGCTTGGCTTTTAGTCCGTAATTTCCTACCTGGCGCCTTGACACTAGTTTTACATAAATCTAGCTCAGTCCTTGATATTATCACTGGTGGAGGTATAACGGTAGCGGTTCGCATTCCGGCACATCCGGTTCCGGTTGCCCTTGCCGAAGGTCTGGGAGCGCCTATTGTGGGCACAAGTGCTAATCTGAGCGGTAAACCAAGTGCATTAACTGCTGATGAGGTCTATTCCCAGCTTGGTGATAAGATAGATTTGGTTATTGATGGTGGCCGGTGCCCGGGTGGTAGAGAATCTACTGTAGTTGATGTAACCGGGGAGGCGCCTGTAGTTTTGCGGGAGGGCGCTATCTCAAGGGAAGAGCTTGAGAGGGTGTGTGGTAACATTGTGTTTAGGGGGGCTAATTAGTGCGTATTGCTATTGGCTGTGACCACAGGGGACTAAATCTCAAGCAATTGGTTATCAAGCTGATTACTGACGCCCAGCATAGCTATGAGGACTTTGGCTGTTATACTACCGACTCGGTAGATTACCCCGATATTGCTGGACAGGTAGCTGAAGCGGTAGCCAGGGGTGATTTTAGATGCGGTATTTTGGTATGTGATACCGGTATTGGTATGAGTATTGCCGCTAATAAGGTTAAGGGGATAAGGGCTGCCCTGTGTCATGATGCCTTCAGCGCTCAGCGGGCTCGTCAGCACAATGATGCCAATATCCTTTGTCTGGGGGTGGGGCAGGAGCAGGGTGCAGTGCCTGAAATTGTTAATGCTTTTCTTACCGCTGAGTTTGAGGGCGGCAGGCATCAGCAAAGGCTAAACAAGATAAGGGATATGGAAGGCTAGTAGTAGTTTATTTGACAATAGATAGGCACTATGTTATTTTGTGGCAACAGGGCTAAAGGTGAGGCTTCGGAATTTCTATGCCGTCCGCCACGGTGGACGGTTTTTAATTACTATGTTGTGGGGGTAAGACATGAAAAGTGATGTTATTAAACGGGGGGTGGAGCGGGCTCAACATCGGTCTTTACTGCGTGCTGTAGGTTGCACCTCAGCAGAGATGGAGAAGCCTTTTATTGGTGTTGTTAATAGCTTCACTGAGATTGTCCCGGGACATATACACCTCCGAGATATTGCCGAGGCGGTTAAAGCCGGGGTGCGTAGTGGTGGGGGTGTTCCCTTTGAGTTTAATACCATTGCCGTTTGTGACGGCATCGCTATGAATCACCCGGGTATGAAATATAGCCTGCCCAGCCGAGAGCTAATAGCTGACTCAGTAGAAATAGTGGCTGAGGCTCACGCCTTTGATGCCCTGGTCTTTATTCCTAACTGCGACAAAATAATCCCCGGGATGCTTATGGCAGCAGTAAGGCTCAACCTACCGGCTATCTTTATTAGCGGTGGCCCGATGCTAGCCGGGCAGCTATATATTGATGGTCAGGCTAAAAAGATTGACCTTAGTTCCGTCTTTGAGGGGGTAGGGATGGTAGCTAAGGGGGAAATGAGCCCAGAGGAACTGGAACGGTGGGGGGAGGTTGCCTGCCCCGGCTGTGGTAGCTGTGCCGGGATGTTTACCGCTAATACGATGAATTGCTTGACTGAGGCGCTGGGAATGGGACTCTCCGGTAACGGGACTATCCCGGCTATTGATGCTGGACGGATACGGCTAGCCAAAGAGGCAGGGCAACAGGTTATGAGGCTTTTAGCTGATAATGTTTGTCCCCGGGATATAATAAATAAAGATTCCCTTTATAATGCCTTTGCCGTTGATATGGCATTAGGTGGTAGCACCAATTCAGTTTTACACCTTATAGCAATTGCTCACCAAGCCGGGATTGATTTCCCATTATCACTAATAAATGAGATAAGCCAGCGCACGCCTAACCTGTGCCGACTAAGCCCGGCCGGGAGCCATCGCGTTGAGGATTTAAACCTTGCTGGCGGCATAGTTGCCGTAATGAAGGAGTTACAGGGTTTATTAAACCTGAGGGTAAAAACAGTATCGGGGAAAACTATGGAGGAGGTTATTGCTGACAGGCGGTTTGTGAATAGAGAGGTTATTCGTTCTATTGATAATCCCTATTCAGCTAGGGGGGGTATTGCTATTCTATTTGGTAATCTAGCCCCTGAAGGTGCAGTGGTGAAGAGGGCAGCGGTAGCTCCGGAGATGATGGTTCATCGGGGACCAGCCAGGGTATTTGACAGTGAAGAAGAGGCTACAACTGCTATCCTGAGCGGTAATATAAAGTCGGGCGAGGTAGTGGTTATCCGCTATGAAGGACCTAAGGGGGGACCCGGGATGAGGGAAATGCTTGGTCCTACTGCTTTCCTTAGTGGCATGGGTATGGATAGAGAGGTAGCCCTTATCACCGATGGGCGTTTTTCTGGAGCCACTCGCGGTGCCGCTATTGGTCATGTTTCGCCTGAGGCAGCTAATCGAGGACCTATCGCCGCTCTAGCTAATGGGGATATAATTGGGATTGATATTCCTAATTACAAGCTTGAGGTCGAGCTTAGCGATGAACAAATATCTAATCGCCTGGCTCGTCTTGCCTTGTTTGAGCCTAAAGTAAAAACAGGTTATCTCAGCCGCTACGCCGAGAGGGTTTCTTCGGCTAGCGCTGGGGCGGTGTTTAGATAACAGGAGGAGCTACCATGAAGATGACTGGTGCCCAGATTATATGTGAGAGCTTAGTAAAAGAGGGGGTGGAGGTTATTTTTGGTATTCTGGGTGGGGCTGTCTTACCACTGTATGATACCTTGCCTCAGTATCCTCAGCTTCGCCATATTCTGGTGCGTCACGAGCAGGGTGCTGCCCATGCTGCTGATGGCTATGCCCGAGCTACGGGGAAGGTAGGGGTATGCATGGCTACCTCTGGTCCCGGGGCGGCTAACCTGGTTACCGGCATTGCTAATGCGTACCTTGATTCGGTGCCTATCGTAGCTATAACCGGTCAGGTAGCCAGACCCTTTATTGGCAAGGATGCCTTCCAGGAGATAGATATTACTGGCATCACCTTGCCTATCACCAAGCATAACTATCTTGTCCTTGATGTGGATTCACTGGCTAGGGTAATTAAGGAGGCGTTTTATCTAGCCAGGAGTGGTCGGCCCGGACCGGTGCTTATTGATGTGCCACGAGATGTTTTTATAGAGCCGGCAGAATTTAGCTACCCGAGCCGAGTGAATTTGCCCGGTTATAAGCCAACCCTTCAGGGGCACCCGGCGCAGATTAAGAAAGCAGCAAAGCTTATAAATGAAGCTCAGCGACCTCTTATTATTGCTGGTAGGGGAGTGATTATCTCTGGAGCCTATGCTGAGCTTAAGCAATTGGCTGAGACGGCACAGGTACCGGTGGTTACTACTTTATTGGGTATTAGTTGTTTCCCCGAGGGTCATGTTCTAAGTCTTGGTATGCTGGGTATGCATGGTATGGCTTATGCTAATATGGCAGTCAATGCCGCCGATGTCATTATTGCCATCGGGATGAGGTTTGGTGATAGGGCTACGGCTAAGGTAAGTGCCTTTGCTCCTCATGCCCGCATTATCCATATTGATATAGACCCGGCTGAAATCGGTAAGAATGTGCGGGTGGATGTGCCAATAGTTGGTGATGTGAAGATAATTCTAGGTGCACTAAATAAACTGATTACATCAACTGAGCATATTGATTGGGTTCAACAGCTTGATGGTTGGCGGCGGGAGCACCCGTCAACAGTTATTAGAGATAGCCAGGGGCTCTTACCCCAGTTTGTCATTCGCCAAATATATGAGGTAACACAGGGTGAGGCTACCATTGTTACCGGGGTGGGTCAGAACCAGATGTGGGCAGCCCATTATTACTGCTATAATAGACCAAATAGCCTGATCTCTTCGGGTGGATTAGGGACTATGGGATTTGAGCTTCCGGCAGCTATGGGGGCTAAGGTAGGTTGCCCTGAGGACACTGTTTGGTGTATTGCCGGTGATGGTGGCTTTCAGATGACCATTCAGGAGTTGGCTACCATAGTTCAGGAAAAGGTGGCAGTAAAGATAGCTATTATCAATAATGGCTACTTGGGTATGGTGAGGCAATGGCAGGAGTTGTTCTATGAGCGACGATATGTAGCCACACCGCTAAGTGGTCCAGACTTTGTCAAGATTGCTGAGGCGTATGGACTCCCTGGGCTAAGGGTTAGACATAAAGAGGAAGTAATTCCAGCTATAGAGCAAGCCATGGCGCATAATGGTCCTTTTCTGATAGATTTTGCGGTGGAACCGGAGGAAAATGTTTATCCTATGGTGCCGCCAGGGGCATCTTTAGCTGAAGTTCTTGAAGAACCTAAGAAAGAGGTGGCAATATGGCCGCAACGAAGCACACCCTAGTTGCTCTGGTTGAGGATAAGCCTGGAGTGCTTAACCGGATGGCAAGCCTTTTCCGAAGGCGTAGCTTCAATATTGACAGCATTGCCGTGGGGCATAGTGAACTGCCTCATCTATCGCGAATGACTATTGTGGTTAATGGGGCAGCTACCATGGTGGAGCAGGTTAGGAAGCAGTTGGATAAGGTTATAGATGTGGTCAAGGTATCTGATATTACCGGGGACGATGTGATTGCCCGGGAGCTAGCCTTAATTAAGGTCCATGCCACTGCCTCTACCCGAAGCGAGATTATTCAGATTGTAGACATATTCAGGGCAAATATAGTAGATGTTGCCTCTGATTCGGTTACCATTGAGGTTACCGGCGATGAGGAAAAAATTAATTCCTTATTTAACCTGCTTCGTGGTTTCGGTATCAAAGAATTAGCCAGGACGGGTTGTATAGCTATGAGCAGGGGTGGCTCAAGTCCGCTCCAGGTAGAGGGAAAGTTACCTAGGTTTCGTAACGAAAAGCGGAAAGCACCCTGAGCACCTTTTCCCAAGGAGGTTAACCAGGCTCAAAGGCGGGGCGAGGTTGTTAAATAATCTCACCTTAACTGCTACGAGGTGTCGGTAAATAAAATAAAAGGAGATGAAAACCTATGGCTAAGATATATTATGACAGTGATTGTGACCTAGCTTTGCTTAAGGGAAAAAGGATTGGCATTATCGGCTATGGGAGTCAGGGGCATGCCCACGCTCAAAACCTCAGAGAGAGCGGTTGCCAGGTGATAGTGGCTGAAGCCGGGGGGAGTCAGGGCTGGAAGAGGGCTGATGAAGCTGGCTTTAGGGTGCTAAGCGCGGCTGAGGTGGCTAAGGAAGCCGATATTATTGCTATGCTGGTGCCGGATAATCTACAGCCAGATGTCTATCATAGGTCAATTGAGAAGGGGCTAGCCCCGGGCAACACCCTGATGTTTGCTCACGGTTTTAATATCCACTACGGGCAAATCATTCCACCACCAGATATTGATGTTAGTATGATAGCTCCTAAATGCCCCGGTAATATGCTGAGGCAGCTTTATACTGAAGAAAAAGGACCGCCGGCAATAGTTGCTGTTCATCAGGATGTTTCAGGCAAGGCAAAGGATATAGCCCTGGCTTATGCCAAGGGTATCGGCTGCTCCCGAGCCGGTGTTATTGAGACCACATTCGCTGAAGAGACGGAGACTGACCTCTTTGGTGAGCAAACAGTGCTGTGTGGTGGGGTTTCAGCTCTAGTCAAGGCTGGGTTTGAGACCCTGGTTGAGGCTGGCTATCAGCCGGAGATAGCCTACTTTGAATGCTTCCATGAGCTTAAACTTATCGTTGACCTGATGTATCAGGGTGGCTTGGGCTACATGCGCCGCTCGGTCAGCGATACTGCTGAGTATGGTGATTATACCCGGGGACCGCGTGTTATTGATGATATGGTTATGGATGAGATGGCGCAAATCCTGGCTGAGATTCAGGATGGCACTTTCGCTAAGGAGTGGATTTTAGAGAATCAGGCTGGTCGCCCGGTCTATAATGCCCTGAAGCGCATGGATGAGGAACACCTTATTGAAGAGGTTGGTGCTGAGCTACGTGAGATGATGCCGTGGCTGAAAGAGGGGTGAAGTTCTAGGAATAACACAAGAGTGAGGGGTAAGTGGACAGAGTAATTATCTTTGATACTACTTTGCGGGATGGGGAGCAGGCGGCGGGGGGGACGCTAAATGTTCAGGAGAAGCTGGACATAGCCAGGCAACTGGAGAGGCTCAGGGTGGATGTTATTGAGGCTGGCTTTCCCATTAGCTCCCCCGGCGACCTTGAGGCGGTAAGGCTTATTGCCAAGGAGATTCGCACCCCGGTAATCTGTGCCCTGGCCCGGGCTCACCCTGGTGACATAGACCAGGCTTGGGAGGCAGTTAAGGAAGCTCAACACCCACGAATACATGTCTTTCTGTCAGCTTCAGATATACACCTATCGTATCAACTGAAAAAGAGCCGTGAGGAGATTTTGCAGACCTCTCGTGATATGGTAGTCAAGGCTAAGAAATATACTGATGATATTGAGTTTTCACCGATGGATGCCAGCCGAACCGAGCCTGAATATATCTACCAAATCTTGAAGGCAGTAATTGACGCTGGCGCCACTACAGTAAATATCCCTGATACCGTGGGCTATGCCATCCCTGATGAGTTTGGTGGACTTATTGAGGGGATTTTCAAAAATGTGCCCAATATTAATCAAGCTATAGTTAGCGTTCATTGCCATAATGACCTCGGTCTAGCCGTGGCTAATAGCCTGGAATCGGTCAAGCGGGGAGCAAGACAGGTGGAGTGCACCGTTAATGGCATCGGGGAGAGGGCGGGCAATGCCTCGCTTGAGGAAATTGTTATGGCACTCAAGACGCGTAGCGACTTTTTCAACCTGACTACCAACATTGACACCACACAAATTTATAAGGCAAGCCGACTGGTAAGCGAGCTAACCGGCTTTTCAGTTCAGCCCAATAAGGCAATTATTGGGGCTAATGCCTTCCGTCATGAGTCGGGGATTCACCAGGATGGGGTAATCAAGATGCCAATAACCTATGAAATAATGGACCCCAGAACAGTAGGCATACCGGCTAGCAGCCTGGTGCTGGGCAAGCTCAGCGGGCGGCACGCCTTTAACGAGCGGCTGGCTGAATTAGGCTATAGTCTGAGTGAGGAAAACTTTAACCGTGCCTTTGCCTTATTTAAAGAACTGGCTGATAAAAAGAAGGAGATTACCGACAGAGATATTGAATCCCTTATCGCCGAAGAGTTACGCACTGTTTCTGAGGCTTATCATCTTGACCGTGTTCAGGTGTCTTGTGGGGATAGGGGTATCCCCACCGCCTCAGTTAGGCTTATTGACCCTGACGGTCAGGTTCTGGCTGATGCTGCCCTGGGGACAGGACCGGTGGATGCGGTATATAAGGCTATTAATAGGCTGGTGGATGTGCCTAATGTACTTACTGAATTTAGCGTTAAATCTATAACTGAAGGCATTGATGCTATCGGTGAGGTGCTGATTAGGATAGAGAGTGAGGGGGTAACCTATACCGGACGTGGTGCTGATACCGATATTATTGTCGCTAGCGCCAAGGCTTATATAAATGCCCTTAACAGGTTGCTGGCAGCTAAAAAAGTAACCGAGTAGGTTTTAAACGGGGGTGCTGGAGTGGGTATTGAGGTAGAAATGATTCTGCGTCTCCTACTGGCGGCAGCATTAGGAGCCATCATTGGTTATCAGCGAGAGAGAGCCGGCAAAGCGGCTGGCTTGAGAACTCATACCCTTATTTGTGTTGGTGCTGCCCTGTTCACTATAGCTTCTCTCTATGGATTTGGTGCTAATGCTGACCCGGCTAGGGTTGCTGCTGGAATAGTGGCTGGTATTGGCTTCCTTGGTGCTGGAGCTATTATCCGTACCGGTGAAGGTATTGTTGCCGGGTTGACTACAGCCGCTACCATATGGGCAGTAGCTGGTATCGGTCTGGCTGCCGGCGCTGGCCTATACTTGGCCTCAGCGGTTACTACAGCCCTTATATTGATTGTATTATTTCTTCCTCATCCTATCCGATGAGCCTTATCTCAAGCTTGATTTCTTAACTATTTCACAGAAAGGGAACTACATTGACTTTAGCTGAGAAGATACTGGCGGCTCATACCGATAAAAAGAGGCTAAACCCGGGCGAATTCATAAATGTCAGGGTTGACCTGATTCTAGCCAATGACATTACCGCCCCTATTGCTATAAGAGAGTTTCAACGCATCGGGTTAAAAAGGGTCTTTGACCCCCAAAGGGTAGTGATGGTGGCTGACCACTTTGTCCCTAGTAAGGACATTGCTTCAGCAGAACAAGTGAAGCTGATGCGGGAGTTTTGTTACGAGCAGGGGATACTGTATTTTGAAGTAGGGCAGATGGGTATTGAGCATGTGCTTCTGCCAGAGCAGGGGTTGGTTCTGCCCGGAGATGTGGTCATTGGGGCTGATTCACATACCTGCACCTATGGGGCTTTAGGCGCCTTGGCTACTGGTATGGGGTCAACCGATATTGCCTCGGCTATGGCAACCGGTGACATCTGGATGAAGGTGCCGCCTACCATCAAGCTGGTCTACCATGGGAGTCTGGGGAAATGGGTGGGGGGCAAGGACTTAATCCTCTATACCATTGGTGATATTGGGGTGGATGGTGCCCTCTATTCAGCAATGGAGTTTGGCGGTGAGGTAATTGATGCCCTATCCATGGACGGGCGGTTTACTATGGCTAATATGGCTGTTGAGGCTGGGGCTAAAGCTGGCATTTTCAGGATAGATAACAAAGCACAACTTTACATAAAATCTAGGGCAAAACGACCCTATGCCGTTTATGAACCGGATAATGACGCTGAATATTCTCAAGTGGTTGAGTATGATGTTTCGGCTATTGAACCCCAGGTTGCTTTGCCCCATTCGCCAGCTAACACTAAGCCAGTTAGTCAGGTAGCTGATGTAGAAATTGACCAGGTGGTAATTGGTAGCTGCACTAACGGTCGTCTTGAGGATTTACGGCTAGCTGGTCAAATACTGAAGGGGAGGAAGGTGCATCCCAGAGTGCGGTGTATCATTATTCCCGGCTCACAGCAGGTCTATCTTAATGCCTTGACTGAAGGATTAATAGAGATATTTATTAAAGCTGGGGCGGCGGTCAGCACCCCGACCTGTGGTCCCTGCCTTGGCGGTCACATGGGGGTTCTGGCGGCTGGCGAGCGGTGCGTCTCCACCACCAACCGCAATTTTGTGGGCAGGATGGGCAGCCCCAGGTCAGAGGTCTATCTATCTAATCCGGCGGTGGCTGCCGCCAGCGCCATAATGGGCAGAGTCGCTAACCCCGAGGCAGTTATAGGCTGAGGCGTTAAGCGGTCAAAGTAAGTGGGACTAGGCGAAAGGACATAGTGGAGAGGCTATGCGAAGAAAAGACAAGGAAATTACAGATATTAGTGACATTGAAAGGATAATAAAAAAGGCAACATATTGCCGAATTGGTTTAGTGGATGATGATGAGCCATACGTAGTTCCTGTCTGTTTTGGCTATGAAGGGAATGCTGTTTACTTCCACGGGGCTTCAGAGGGACGGAAGGTTGAACTTATCAGGGAAAATAATAAGATTTGTTTTGAAATAGATACCGATGTGGAATTAACAAAAGCTGAGGAGCCCTGCGGTTGGGCAATGCGATACAGAAGTGTTATTGGGGTGGGGAGAGCCTGTTTTCTGGAAAGTGATGAGGAAAAATCTCACGGCTTGGGGGTTATTGTCAGGCATTACACCGAGGGCGACTTCACTTTTCCCAAAGAAACCCTGGATAAAATTACGGTGGTAAGGGTTGACATTGAAAGCATTACCGGCAGAAAATCGGGGTACTAAGAGAAAATGCTCAGGAAGTTTTAGAGGGATGAAGTCCCTCTTGTAAAATATCCCCCTCTCCTTTTAAGTAAAACTAAGAAGATTGTTTATCTAGGGAGGATTGAAGGGGCGAAGCCCCTTCAACAACTATCCTTCCCCCTCTCCTTTTAAGAAGAGAGTCAGAGAGAGGCAAAGCCTCTCTCAAACAACTGATTCCCCTTCCCCTTGTCAAGGGGAAGGGGACAAAGGGGATAGGGTTTATTAAAACTAATGGGGTGAGGTTTAACAATGAAACCAGGCAAAAGCTGGCGAGAGAAATTAGCCGATAGTAAAGACCTGCCCAAAGTAGCAGAAATTACCGATAAGATGAGTAAAAGATGGGGGACAGGCACGGTGGTTATTCCAGCCCCCAGAGAAGTAGATGAAATTATGGCCAGAGTCCCCGAAGGTAAAGTTACTACCATAAATCAGATTCGTGCCGTACTTGCTCAAAAAAATGGTGCCAGTATCGGTTGCCCGATAACTACCGGGATTTTTGCCCAGATTGCGGCTCGTGCTGCTGAGGAAGCCGCCGCTGAGGGAAAGACAAATACCACCCCCTACTGGCGGACACTAAAATCCAAAGGCGAACTCAACGAAAAATACCCCGGCGGCGTTGAAGCCCAGGCTGCCCGCTTAAGGGAAGAAGGACACACCATTGAACTGGGCAGGGGCAAAAAACCACCCAAAGTAAAAGATTTTGAGGGGGCTTTGCAGGAATTATGAAGAATCAATATTTTAGAGATAATGCTAAGCATAACGTTAAGAGGAGCCGTTGGTATCAGTATGAGAAGACGGCTTGGGGTGGTCAGGGGAATGCGATTATCAAGCTGCCACAAGTAGCCACTGAGTTTAGGGAATTTGTAGTCAATGCAACCACGCTAAAAGTTGATTGGATGCCTTGCCCTAGGTGTGGCTCAAAAAGAGTAATAAAACCTGGCTTCTGGAGTGCTTGTTTGGCAGGGTTTGCGACTGTCGGTTGCCTGCTCTGGATTCCAATAATTGGTTGGGTATTAGCTCCAATTATTGCATTAATGACCCCTATTTTGGGACTGGCAGGTACAGCATATCAATGTAGTGATTGCAAATTTACATGGACTACGAAGGATGTGGAGACTTATCAGGCAGGATGTGTTGATATCAAACATGAAGGTATTGACGGAAGAAGAAAATGAACTATCTAAGGATGCTTTGCATGGTAAATAACGGTGTTTTTGCTCGCTGGGCTTATCTAAGAATTGGTAGATTACTATTAAAAGCTAATAAGGAGATTATCACTTGATGCTCAAAGGCAGACTTCATAAATATGGGGCTAAGGGGATTAAAAGGGGCGAAGCCCCTTTAAAAAATTCTCTTCCCTCTCCCCTTATGAAGGGGAGAGGGATAAAGGGTGAGGGGTTGGTAAACAAGAGGGAATTATCATGACACTACTGAGAGGCAAAGTTCATAAATATGGGGCTAATGTTGATACTGATGCTATTATCCCAGCTAGGTATCTGAATGTGTCTCAGCCGGCCGAGCTGGCAAGGCACTGCATGGAGGATATAGACCCCCAGTTTACTAACCGGGTTAAGCCCGGGGATATAATGGTGGCGACCACTAACTTTGGCTGTGGCTCGTCTCGGGAGCATGCCCCGCTGGCTATTAAGGCATCTGGCATCTCCTGTATAATAGCCAAAAGCTTTGCCCGTATCTTCTTCCGCAACGCCATAAACATAGGTCTGCCCCTGCTTGAGTGCGCTGAGGCGGTGGATAACACTAACGCCGGCGATTTTCTGGAGGTTGACCTTTCCAGCGGCAAAATAAAGAACCTGTCCAGTGGCATAACCTTCACTGCCAAACCCTATCCTGATTTTATGGCTGAGCTTATTTCAGCCGGCGGGCTGATTGAACACACTAAGAAAAGGCTACAACATATTTAGCAACCTATCCCCCTGACCCCCTTCCCTTACAAGGGAAGGGGGAGTATAAGTAAGAGAGGGGGCAAAGCCCCCTCTCTAAAAACTCTTCCCCCTCTCCTTAAAAAGGAGAGGGGGATTAAGGGGGTGAGGTTAACAAATTAACTAGGAGGCTTTAGATGCAGATTGACCTGGCAGTTCTACCTGGCGATGGTATTGGTCCCGAGGTTACCAGTGAGGCAATCAAGGTCTTACAGGCGGTAGGCGACCGGTTTGGGCACAATTTCAATTTGCACTACGGATTGGTCGGTGGGACTGCCATTGACCAATCAGGAACAGCACTTTCGTCAGATACCCTGAAGATGTGTCGGGGTTGCCGTGCTGTATTGTTGGGCGCTGTTGGTGGTCCCAAGTGGGATGACCCCAAAGCTAAGGTTCACCCTGAAGATGGTCTGCTGGCACTGCGAAAGGGGCTGGGGCTGTTCGCCAATCTACGCCCGGTCAGAGTCTTCCCGGTGCTTGTTGATTCCACTAACTTGAAACCGGAGGTTATTGAAGGGGTAGATTTCATATTTGTCCGTGAGCTTACCGGAGGTCTCTACTTTGCCCGACCTAAAAGGCAGTGGCAGACATCCCGGGGCAGGCGGGCTACTGACTCAATGACCTACTCCGAGCAGGAAATTGAGCGCATTATCAGGGTCGGCTTTGAGCTGGCACGGAGCCGGGGTAAAAAGCTGGTCTCGGTAGATAAAGCTAACGTGCTGGAGGCGTCCCGTTTATGGCGGCAGGTGGCTACTGAGGTAGCTGCGGAATATCCTGATGTGGAGCTGGAGCATATGCTGGTTGATGCCTGTGCTATGCGACTTATCCAGAATCCAGCCTACTTTGATGTTATTGTTACCGAGAATATGTTTGGCGATATTCTTACTGATGAGGCGTCAATGCTGGCTGGGTCTATGGGGATGCTTCCCTCAGCCAGTCTGGCTGGGGTGCCAAGGGAGGGGGTTAATATATTCGGTATGTATGAGCCCATTCACGGTAGTGCTCCTCGCCGTGCCGGGTTGAATATGGCTAATCCTATCGCCAGTATTCTCAGTGTAGCCATGATGCTCCGCTACTCCTTCGGCTTAATAAAGGAGGCGCAGGCTATTGAGGCAGCGGTTGATGAGGCGTTAGGCGAGGGTTATCGCACCTATGATATAATGAGCCAAGGTAAAACAAGACTGGGGACGAAAGAGATGGGAGAGCTAATTGCTAGGCAGATAGGAGGCTAAGGATTGTCATCAATTCAACTCTATGATACCACGCTTCGGGATGGGGCGCAGAAAGAGGGCGTTTCCTTCTCGGTGGTAGATAAGCTGAGGATTGCTCAGAAACTTGATGAGGTAGGTATCCACTTCATAGAGGGTGGCTGGCCTGGCTCTAATCCTAAGGATGTTGACTTTTTCAACCGGGCGCAGAGCCTGGCTCTTCATAACTCCGTGCTGGTTGCTTTCGGCAGCACCAGGCGAGTTAAAGCTAAGGCAGAAGCAGATGCTAATCTCCTGGCTCTGGCTAATGCCAGGGTAAAGGTAGTTACTATTGTCGGCAAAAGCTCGGAGCTACAGGTTACTCAGGTATTGGAAACCACCTTGGACGAAAACCTCAACATGATTGCTGACTCAATACGCTATCTCAAGGCAAAGGGGCTTACCGTTTTCTTTGATGCCGAGCACTTCTTTGATGGCTTTAAGGTTAATCCAAGCTACACCCTGCGTGTTCTAGAGATAGCTGCCGAAGCTGGGGTTGACTGCCTGGTGCTGTGTGATACTAACGGAGGCACACTGCCTAATGAGATAACGGTTGCCGTTGAGGCGGCGAGGGGGATAACTGGTGTGCCATTGGGCATTCATACTCATAATGATGCTGAATTGGCGGTAGCTAATACCCTGGCTGCGGTAAATGCTGGGGCTAGTCAGGTTCAGGGCACTATCAATGGCTATGGTGAGCGCTGCGGTAATGCTAACCTTTGTTCTATTATCCCGACGTTGAAGCTTAAGATGGGTATTGATTGCCTTTCCGATGACCAGTTAGCCAAATTGACCGAGGTATCCCACTATGTAAGCGAGGCAGCCAACCTTGTTCCTGATGCCTTCTCACCCTATGTCGGCTCCAGTGCCTTTAGCCACAAGGCTGGGCTTCATGTTTCGGGCTTGGCTAAGTGGGCGGAAAGCTATCAGCATATAGACCCATCCCAGGTAGGTAATCGACAGAGAGTGCTGGTATCTGAGCTGTCGGGGAGGGTGAATATCTTGCACCGGGCAAAGGAGATGGGGGTAGATTTACCCCCGAAAGGCAAAGAGGCACAGATGCTGCTGGAGCGGGTTAAACTACTGGAGAGTCGTGGCTTCCAGTATGACCATGCTGAGGCCTCCTTTGATTTGCTTGTCCACCGAGCTAAGCCGGATTATAAGCCACCCTTTGAGCTGGTTGATTTTATGGTGGTTGTGGAAAATAGAAGGCGCCCACCTACCCAGAGGGGTCTGGAAGAGATGCTATCTGAGGCAATGGTAAAGGTAAAGATAGGCACCAAGATTATACACACGGCGGCTGAGGGTAATGGTCCGGTTAATGCCCTGGATGCGGCGTTGCGTAAGTCTCTGTTGCAATTCTATCCCAGCCTAGCCCGGGTCAGGCTGGTTGACTATAAGGTTCGCATCCTTGAGGAAAGTGTTGGCACTGAGTCTCAGGTTCGTGTCCTTATTGAGTCTAGTGATGGGGTGGAGGAGTGGCGGACAGTAGGCAGCTCAACCAATATCATAGAGGCTAGCTGGCTAGCCTTAGCCGACAGCTTGGAATACTGGCTGCTAAAACAAAAGGCACCAGGTAATCCCGTTATAACTACCACCAACCCGGTTAGCCCCTGAGATGTAAAGCACCCTTTAAGGTTTATATCGTAAATTAGCCTCTGAGGCAGTGAGAGTTGACGATGTATGATATACTTTTCACTGGGTGCTACAACCAGATTTTAGTCTCTTTACCTGGAGGTGACCATGCAAGGATACCACATAGGGCTGATTCCTGACGGAAATAGAAGGTGGGCGAAAGAGAAAGGTCTTGAACCCTGGGAAGGGCACATGAAGGGCGCAGAAACGGGCGAGGTCTTTATTGAGTGGTGCATTGACCATAAGGATATATATGAGGTAACTACCTATGGGCTGAGTGAGGAAAACTTCAAGCGACCGGCCAAGGAATTAGAAAAACTCTATGAACTTTATGAGGGGGAATTAACCAAGCTCTTCAATAAAGAAAAAATCCATAAACAGAGGGTAAGAATTAATATTATTTCCACAAATCCAGGACCTGTTCCCGCAAATCTCTTAAGCCTTTTCCATAGAATTACAGTAGGGACAAAAGGTTATCAAAATAAAGTATTAAATTTGTTAGTAGGCTATACCGGGCAGTCGGAAATCCTGGAGGCTGTTTCCTCTCCGCTTAACCGGGTCAAGAACTTATTCTTTGGGCTGAGTCAAGACGACTTGAAAAATGGCTTAAAAGTAAAGAGACCTTGCGACTTTATTATAAGAACCGGAGAGGAAAGTGAAGAAAGGGAGGCTAGGTCTGGATTTTTACTTTGGCAGTCTGCCTATTCTGAGTATTACCATATTAATAAATTTTTCCCTGATGTTACCAATGAGGATTTTGATAAGGCATGGAACTACTTTGAAAATACGAGGCGAAGAAAAGGCCTTTAGCCGAACCAAAAAGATTAATTTGTAGCCAGTCTACCTGATATTATTTAGCAACCTATCCCCCTAGCCCCCTTCCCTTACAAGGGAAGGGGGCGTTACAGATAAGGGAGGGGGCTTCGCCCCCTCCCTAAAAAACTTCTCCTCCCCCCTCTCCTTTGAAGGAGAGGGGGATAAAGGGGTGAGGTAGTAAATAATCTCAAGCAAAAAGCTGAAATTATTGTGGGAAAGTTGGGCTAGGTCTTGATACATACATGTATAGGATGTAGAATCGTTGCAAACAAAAAGATGGAGGTGGTGAGTAATGACTAATGATGAGGAGAAACAAGCCCTAAAAGAAGAAGGCACAGAAGCACAGGCAGTACCTGCGACCTGGACCAGCGTTGCCGTACGAGGCTTTTGGTGGGGATTAATAGGTGGCGGGGGGTACCTTCTTCAAGACCTTACCACAGGAGGTTGGAGCACCTTTGGATATATCCTTGCTTTTGGTGCCTTCATAGCTCTTATGTATCCGCTTAGCTGGAAGAAGGTGTTAGTTGGGTTCCCTGTATGGGTAGCTAGTGCTGTGATAGTCGTGGGCATCGCAGCATTCCTATCGCGATAACTCAACCCGGTCTCCCCACCGGCATTATATATAACGGCTGATATTGCTTATCCAACCGTAACACTTGTCTAACCTTCTCGTCATGGAAGGCGCCGATAGCTACTGTAGCCAGACCAAGGGCGGTAGCCTGAAGATAGATATTCTGCCCGGCATGCCCCACCTCCATGTGGACATACCTTTCCCCTCTGTTGCCATAGCCCAGAGTTGTCCGCTCATATAGAGCGCAGATAACTATATCTACTGGTGCTTCATATATAAATTCCTGGTTTAATGCTGCTCTGGCTAGCTCTAATCTAACCTCTCCTTGGTGGTGCAGGGTTAAAGAATGGTTATCTATATTGTGGTGGTATATGCCACTGGCTATTCCCTCAACGCCATCCCGGCCACAAACAACGAAGATTTCTAGCGGGTAGGTAGCGCCAGCACTGGGGACAGTTCTGTATTTCCATGAGGTATCGGTAATGCCCTGGGCAGCCCATAGTATTTGTGATAGCTGTAACTGAGAGACGGGTTCGGGGGAAAAATCTCTTATTGACCTTCTTCTGGCAATAGTTTCCTCTAGCGATATACTTCCCCTTTGGTTTGGGGGAGGCAGATAAATTTGCACTGGCTGATTATTACCCATCTCTAGTAGAACCCTTTTCTGGATGTTGGCACACCTCTACTGACTAACTGTTCTTGAGAATAAACATCCTTGTTTCTTTGCTAACCTCACCCCTTAGATATTTGTTTAAAACCTACCCCCTTTATCCCCCTCCCTTACCAACGGAGGGGGAAGATTTTACAAAGAGGGGGCTGATGCCCCTCTTAAACTCCCCTTCACAAACGACCTATTTATCTTTGATGATTACAGTCCGCATCTATTTAGCTTTAGTCCAGAAGCCCATACTCAAGTATTTCCACCCCCCGTCAGCCAGCACCACCACTATATTACCCTCATCCATTTCATTGGCAACCTTAATGGCTTGATGGACTACTGCTCCTGAAGATTGCCCGGCAAAAATCCCCTCTTTTTCCAGCAGTTGCCTGGTGGCTATGTTTGCTTGTCCGCTGGTAACAAAAGCCCTCTGCGTAATAAGGCTTAAATTCAGGAAAGGTGGATACTGTTCCAGTTCATCCATACATTTTATACCTGAGATAGTATCACCAAAAGGCGGCTCCACACAGAATATTTTTATCTTCGGATATTTCCCTTTCAGTCGTTTACCAATACCGGCTATAGTCCCTCCGGTGCCGCTGCCTGCGATAAAGGCGTCAATTTTGTCATAGGGGAAGTCGTCTATTATTTCAACGCCAGTAGTCTCGTAGTGAGCCTGCGGGTTAGCCGGGTTGGTAAACTGGTCGAGCATAATGTAATTGGGGTCTTTAGCCAGCAGCCCCCTAGCAGTGTCAAATTCAGCCTCAATCCCGTCCTCGGCTTTGGTCAGGATAAGCTCGGCACCGAAGAGTCTAATTAGCTGCTGCCTTTCCAGACTCATATCGTCTGACATAATGAGAGTAACCTTATACCCTTTCTTGCGTCCCAACCAGGCTAACGCTATGCCGGTATTGCCGCTGGTGACTTCAACGAGGTTCTTACCCTTGGTCAGTTCTCCGCTCTGCTCTGCCTTTTCTACCATGTATTTTGCCATCCTGTCCTTAATGCTGGCGCTGCCTCCAGCGTTTAGCCCTTCCAGCTTGGCAAAGATTTTGACTTTCTTAGTAGGGCTTATTCGCTCCAATTCTACCAAGGGAGTATGACCTACTGCTTCAATAACATTTTTGAAATACATTTTCCTTATCCCTTAATCACCCCTATGGGTATTGCCCTGCTTACCTTGTGGGAGATGCCAGCTCTATGGGTTACCTCAACCACCTCGTTTACATCCTTATAGGCTTCAGAGGCTTCCTCAGCCAGTGAACCCATGTTGCCCGTCTTAACCGTAATCCCTCTGGCGGCTAGTGCCTTGGCAACATCGGCACCTCTAAGGCTGCGCTTAGCCGCTGAGCGACTCTGCACTCTGCCGGCACCGTGGCAGGTGGAGCCAAGCGACTCCTTCATAGCTAGTTCTGTGCCTAATGCTACATAGGAGCAGCGCCCCATATCTCCGGGGATGAGAACCGGCTGGCCTATATTCTGGTAAATATCAGGAATATCGGGGTGCCCAGCGGGGAAAGCCCTGGTTGCCCCCTTGCGGTGAACACAAAGGGTGAGCTTCTTGCCATCAATAGTGTATTCTTCTATCTTAGCGATATTGTGAGCCACATCATAAACCTGCTCCATACCCAGTTCCCTTATGCTCTTGCCAAAGACCTTAATGAAAGACTCTCTAGCCCAGTGGGCGATGCACTGTCGGTTAGTCCAGGCGTAGTTAGCGGCACATGACATAGCCGCCAGATAGTCCTGTCCTTCTGGTGAGTTTACCGGAGCGCAGGCAAGCTGGCGGTCGGGCAGATTGATACCATACCTTTTTACTGCTTCACCCAGCAGGGCTACATAATCGGTACAGACCTGATGTCCAAAGCCTCTGGAACCGGTGTGAATCAGGACAAGCACCTGCCCAACCTCACTGATGCCCATAGCTGTGGCGGCATCTCGGTCGTAGATTTCATCCACCACCTCCACCTCCAGAAAGTGATTACCCGAACCCAGGGTTCCCAGTTGTGGGATACCACGCTTTTTAGCCTTACTGCTTACCTTATCCGGGTTAGCCCCTTTGATGCAGCCTGATTCTTCAGTAACTACAATATCCTCGGCATTGCCATAACCCTTTTCTACTGCCCAATGGCTGCCTTTTATCAGGACCTTATCCAGCTCCTTTTCACTCACCCTTATCTTGCCTTCAGAGCCTAATCCTGAAGGAATATTGACAAAAAGCTCACCAATCAGTTGCTCAATCTTGGGTCTTGCCTCCTCCTCGGTGAGGTTTGTTCGCAGTAGCCTGACCCCGCAGTTAATATCAAAGCCGACACCCCCGGGTGATATCACTCCGTCTTTTACTCTGGTGCCAGCCACTCCACCTATGGGAAAGCCATAGCCCCAGTGAATATCGGGCATAGCCAGTGAATGGCCAACGATGCCCGGTAAGAAAGCTACATTAGCTACCTGCTGGAAAACTTGCTCTTGCCAGATGTGATTGAGCATAGATTCACTGGCAAAGATTAGACCAGGCACCGACATTCCCGCTTTATAGCTTTGGGGAATCTCCCAGCGGTAGTCATCTATCTTCTTTAGTACTTCTCGCCATGGCTGTGGCATTTTTACCTCCACTAAATGTCAAATAATACCTGAACCTTGCAGCCCCCATCTTTGTCGACCTTTAGCATGTGGTAAGTAGCTGCCTTGACCCCTGTTTTTAGCTTATGTCTTGAGCTGTCTACCTTCTCTCCATAGCTTCTTGCTTTAAGCTGTGTATTATTAAGCTGGGTAATGTCAAACCTCTTAAAAATAATATTGTCAACATCAAATAGATAAATAAGCTCGTTTAGCCATTCTACCAGCAGGCTTTCCTGGTCAGGGGCTGCTAGCTCTATATCGTGATGCAAAACCTCCTCCACATCATCAAGCTCGGTTATCAGACTGAACATAGCTTTAGCTGCATTGGCAAATGCCTGGCTCATACTCGCCCCATAGGCGATGATGCCGACATCAGCCGTGTGGTCTACGATTTCAAAGTCTTTCTCCATAGATATCAACTATTTGACGGGGATCCCTTGCAGAATCCAAATCAGTTCCACGTTAGGAGCCTCACGATGATTCCCAGGTGCCTGCTTGGCAGATTGTCCCTTCCGCACTTATTTCCCAAGTGCCAGAAGCGTGCGTGCCAGTTTCATCAAACCTCCCCTGGACGGTTAGACTCCAACGTTCCCCAAAGGGGCGCGCTACAGTGAAATCCTCTATGGCGAATTGACTACCAGTGATAGGGATGATCTGAATACACTCGACCGTCGATTCCGCAGACGACCAGGCACCATCGCATTCCAATTCTGTCAAACAGTAGTAAAATTCAGCAATGCCTGTGCTGTCAGGGCTTACAGTGAACGTGAACGTAAACTCGCTACACCCGGTCGAAGCAGCCCACTCACCGGGCTTGGGTAGCGCAGGTGTTGTCGTTGGTGCTGCTTCCTCTTCCTCCCTAGGCGGTGGTGCTAGCTCCTCTTCCATCCCACCCCCACAAGCGCCTGCTCCCATCCCTATCAGCAGGACTAACACTGCTAACAGTGGTATAGCTAGAATCTGTACCTTTCTCATCTTCCAAGCCCCTTTCAAGACAAATTATATCATTTACCACGGTAAACATAAACCATTTGAGGTTGCTTAGTAACCTATCCCCCTGACCCCCTTCCCTTGATAAGGGAAGGGGGAGTGTAGATAAGAGAGGGGCGAAGCCCCTCTCTAAAACCTCTTCCCCCCCCCTCCTTTGACGGAGATTAAACTAACGGGGCGTCTAAGAGGGGCGTTAGCCCCTCTTTTTAATATCCTTCCCCCTCTCCTTTGGCCGAGGTGTACGAAAGGTAAAACCTTTGTACGTACTTTTGCTCTTGGCCAGCTAAGCAATGGTTCTAACTTCCCACCCAAGCCTGATAAGAGATAGTGCTTCCTTAGTAGCGTGTTACAGTTAATATCCTACTCCCTTTGACAAGCCCTCTTGTCTATCAAAACAAGAGGGCTTCCTTTTTTGCTTCGTAAAAAGTGCCCCACAAAAAATATCATGAAAATATAGGTTCATTCTGAAATTCAACTTTAGTTCCTTTTGTTGGATGATAGAGCTTGATAAACAAAAGCACTTTAACAATTGAATATAGCTCAAAGCCAAAGCTGAACGCTTGCCTAGTCTAGGGCAAATAAAATGCCTTCCCCTAATAAGGGAAGGCAAGTCTAACGAGGAGGATTGTATGAGCATACTACCAACAACGCTAGACACAGGCGAGTATATCATAGACGAACCGTATCGGCAAAACGGTAACGGCTACGACCAGCTTGAGGGCGACTACGCTGTCTATTATAAGTTAGCGACAAAGTTTAGCCACAAAGCACGCTTTGAGGATAGAGAGGACTTGCTACATACCATAATCCTAAACCTAGCGGTAGCGGGTAGAAAAAACGGACACAAGCCCGATAATCCGTCGTGGATGTATCGGATAGCTAGCTTTACCGTTGCTCAATACTGGCGGGACTACTACTACCAAACTCACGGGATAGATTGTGGACGGTGTAGCAATCCTCAACGGAAAAGATGTAAAGAGCAAAACCTCTACTCCGAGTGTCCGAGAGCTATCAAGGTAGAATATCTCTCAAAGCCTATAATTGCTAGTGAGGGCAGGTCACTTACGCGAATCAGACGGAGAGCACAAGGCTTTGACTTCAGTGCTGAGTCTATGTTAAAGTAAGTAAAATAAAATTTGATTTCCTGATTTGAGCTCTTAAAGCGTCGTGGCATGGTGTCGGGAGGTCGCAGGCAGTAAATACTGAGGTTGTATGTGGAAACAGTGATGCCTCCTGTATTTGGAAAGAACAGAGTAAGATTCGTTTATTATTTACAGCACACTTGTTCATTAAGGTGCTGTTTCTGTTTTGGGGGTACTCATAACCCTAGAAGGTTACCCATTGCCACTGAGGCTTTGGCCGAACACCTAGGGGAAATGCCTCACTTTCTACCGCTTTTCTGAGCGGCACCGGGAGTGTATTCGCGCCAGTAATGTTATAGAAGGGGTTAAGAGAAAAACCAAGCAACAGAGCTGACGCCGGTCTCACAAAAAATACTTAACCCGGAGCAATGGTGTTACGCTATAAGTGAGTAGTCCGTTTTAAGTAATCAGGTATAAGGAGGTTAGAATGAGCACAACTTCATGGAAAACAGAGGTAGATGAGGTTATTAAACGGCGGAGAAAATCAAAAGAGGCCCTTTTGCCCTGTCTGGAAGCGATACAAGAGGTGTCTAGTTACATCCCGCAAGAAGCAGTTAGTTATTTAAGGGAAAACCTGGATGTTCCCTCAATAGATATCTACGGGGTGATAACCTTTTATGGCATGCTTACCACCAAGGAGCAAGGGAAGTATGCCATCCGCCTGTGCAATTCTCTTCCCTGCGACCTCAACAGTTCGAAAGAGATGTTAAAGGTGATAGAGGAGGAGTTAGACATAAAAGCTGGAGAAATATCGTCAGATAAGAAGTTCACCTTAGAGGTTGTACCCTGTTTAGGTCTATGCGATAAGGCACCGGCGATGATGATTAATGACAAAATCTATGAAAACCTGACCGAAGAGACAGCGAAAAAAATCATCGCTGAGCTGAAAGGGTAAGGAGGCGAAAATGGAAAAGATATTGACCCAAAATATTGATAAACCCAATTCTCAGGACATTAAAGTATATTTAGACGGCGGTGGTTATAAAGCCCTGGAAAAAGCGTTGAGCATGAAGCCTGAAGAGGTCATCGCTGAGGTCCAAAAGTCTGGTCTGGTGGGCAGAGGTGGAGCCGCCTTTCCTGTTGGTTTGAAATGGTCATTTACCAGAAGAGAGCATACCGAACCAAAGTTTATCATATGTAACGCTGATGAAGGTGAGCCAGGAACATTTAAGGACCGCATCATTTTGAAAAATGACCCGCACCTGTTCCTAGAAGCCCTTATCATTGGTGGCTACGCTATCGGGGCCAGCCAAGGATTTGTTTACATCAGGGGTGAGTATTACCGTGAGATTGAAGTGGTAGAAAAAGCCGTTGAGCAGGCAAAGGAAAAGGGATACCTGGGTGATAATATCCTTGGCTCTGGTTTTTCCTTTACTATCCAAGTTTATAAGGGGGCTGGTGCTTATGTATGTGGTGAGGAGACAGCCCTGATTGAATCAATGGAGGGAAATAGAGGCGCTCCCGACTGTCGGCCACCATTCCCAGCTCAATCTGGATTCCTGGGTAAGCCAACAGCAGTAAACAATGTCGAGACTCTAGCCAACATCACGGCTATTATAACTAAAGGTGGTGACTGGTATTCCAAGATTGGCTCTCCTGATTCTCCCGGTCCCAAATTATTCTGCTTATCAGGACAGGTAAATAAGCCTGGTGTATATGAGCTTCCCCTGGGGATAACACTGCGAGAACTTATCGAGAACTACGGAGGGGGAGTAAGAGGGGAATTCAAGGCTGTTTTACCCGGTGGCGTCTCCAGCAGTTTACTCACTGACCTTAATGTGAAGCTGGATTATAAGAGTGTGGCTAAGGCTGGTAGCATGCTGGGTTCAGCGGCAGTAATCGTGATAAACAAGGATACAAGCATAATAGATGTGGCTAAGAACACAGTGGAGTTTTTTGCTCACGAGTCCTGTGGTAAGTGCTCAATATGCCGTGAGGGGACGAGAAGAGGCAGGGAAATTCTCTCCCGATTTGCCAATGGAGGCGGCAGAGCAGAAGAGCTTGACCTGATGTTGGAGTTGGGCGAGGTAATGTATGATACTGCTTGCTGCGGCTTGGGGCAGGCGGCGATGAATGTTCCGGTCAGTGCTATAACACTCTTCAGAGATGAATTTGACCAGAAAGTGAGGAAATAAGGAGGGAATAATGTTTACTTTAACTATAAATGGTGAAAAGGTTACAATTCCTGAGGGAACTACTATTATGGATGCGGCTAAGCAAGTGTACATCAATATTCCTCACCTCTGCTACCTTGAAGGGCTTGAACCTGGGTATCACTGTCGCATCTGTGGTGTTGAGATTGAGGGTGAGCCAAGGTTAGCCCCTTCCTGCGTGCGCCAAATAAGCGAGGGGATGAAGGTACACACCAATACAGCCAGGGTGAGAAGAGCCAGAAGAATGATTGTCGAGCTCCTGCTGGCAAATCATTCTATAGATTGTCCTACCTGTGAAAGAAATCAAGTCTGTGAACTCCAAAAACTAGCCTTTGAGCTGGGAGTAAAAGAGGTAAGATTTGATGGTGAAAAGCCATCTTATGAACTGGATGAGACCAGTCCGGCTATTATTCGTGACCCTAATAAATGCGTTCTCTGCGGCAGATGCGTTCGTGTTTGCCATGATGTGCAAACAGTGAGTGTAATCGGCTTTGTTAATCGTGGTTTAGAAACGATGGTCTCTACCTTCATGGAAAATGGCTTGGGCAATGTAGAGTGCACCAACTGCGGTCAATGTATCCATGTCTGCCCGGTAGGGGCCATCACAGAAAAATCCGCCATTGATGAGGTGTGGGCAGTCATTGCCAACCCAGAAAAGCATGTTGTTGTTCAGGAGGCACCGGCGATTAGGGCGGCACTGGGTGAAGAATTTGGGCTCCCTGCAGGAACACTTGTTACCGGCAAGATGCATGCCGCACTGAAGAGATTGGGCTTTGATGCTGTTTTTGATACTAACTTCACCGCCGACCTGACAATTATGGAAGAAGGCAGTGAGCTGGTGAAGAGGGTTAAAGAAGGCGGTGTTCTGCCTCAGATTACCTCATGCTCCCCGGGGTGGATTAAGTTCATGGAGCATTTCTATCCCGACCTTATTCCTAATGTCTCCACCTGTAAATCCCCCCAGCAGATGTTCGGTTCGCTAGTTAAGACATACTATAGCGAGAAGGCAGGAGTTGACCCGAGAAAGATTGTTTCTGTTTCTGTCATGCCATGCACAGCCAAGAAATTCGAGGCGCAGAGACCTGAGATGAGCGATAGTGGATTTAGAGATGTTGACTATGTTCTGACGACAAGGGAGCTTGCCCGTATGATTAAAGAGGCAGGGATTGACTTTGCCAGTCTGCCTGATGAACCAGCAAGTGAGCTTATGGGGTTCTATTCCGGAGCAGGCACAATATTTGGTGCCACCGGTGGAGTGATGGAGGCAGCATTACGAACGGCTTACAAGCTTGTCACCGGAAAGGAACTGGAGAAGGTAGATATTGAGCCGGTAAGAGGACTTGACGGAGTAAAAACAGCTACGGTAAACGTGGATGGATTGGAGGTGAAAGTGGCTGTAACTCACGGGCTGGGCAACGCAAGAAAGGTCCTTGATGAAATAAGGGCTGGTAAATCACCCTACCACTTCATTGAAATCATGGCCTGCCCTGGTGGCTGCGTGGGCGGTGGCGGGCAACCGATTAGCTTTGACTTGGCACTTAGGGATACTCGGGGAAAGGTTCTCTACAATGAAGATAGGGCACTTCCCTACCGCAGGTCGCATGATAACCCATCAATCAAGAAGGTGTACCAAGATTACTTGAAAGAGCCACTGGGAAAAGAATCGCATCATCTGTTACATACTAAATATACTAAGAGAGAAAGGGTATAGTTTGAGGAGATGAGAGAAAATTTTAAATCTTATGGAAAGAGAGGGCAAAACAAATGAATAGCAGGGCAGAAACTCTAACTACTACGAGAGAGGGAGTAATTACTTTTGTTGTCTTACTGGGAATAGCCATTGCCGCTCCCCTATTTCACAACCAGTTTATCACCGGCCCCATTGTCAATGCTACCCTCCTTGCTGCCGTAGCCTTGGTGGGTATGCAAGGTGCCATCTTTATCTGTCTGATTCCAAGCGTAATCGCCCTATCTGTCGGGACCCTGCCAGCAGTGCTTGCTCCAATGGTTCCTTTCATTATGATTGGAAATGTTATTCTGGTTTCAACCTTCGGCTATCTGAGGAACAAAAATTACTGGCTGGGGCTGGTCTCCGGTAGTGTTTTGAAGTTTGCCTTCCTTTTCGGCACCAGTTCAATAGTCACCAACCTGCTCCTTAACCAACAGGTAGCAGCAAAGGTAGCAGCAATGATGAGCTGGCCTCAACTGGTAACTGCTTTAGCCGGAGGACTGCTTGCTTACGGCTTTCTACGAAGTACCAAGAGATTCTCCACATAGTTAACTAAGTTTAGCAGTAGCTTGATGCCCGTGGGAAAGGCTGAGGGTGCCCGGAGTGACTTATTGAATAAGTAAGTCTATCGATTAGTTATATTCCCTGCACCCTCAGCCATTTTAGCCCCTTTGCCACCTGAGTTCTTCAGTGTATTTCATAGGTGCTCTTCACATCACTGAACATGTTGGCTAAAAGTCAAATTTTTAAGATGAGTTTTGAATGAGCCTATTGAACAACCACACAACTCTCGATGTCAGCCAGCAGAATTATCACGTTGCATTCAATAGACGTGGTAGTATGTTTAAAGACCGTGGTGAAGACCTTTACAATGCCTTGTTCTTTGACCCGTTCTACCAGTTCATGCGCCTTCAATTGCTTGCTCAGGAGATGGAATATGGTCGAGAGATGGAAGCTGATGTTGTGAGTGTGCTCCATATTTGTCCCGAGGCTAATAAGGAATTCAGAGAGCGGGTGACTTCACCTAAGTTGGAACAGGTGTTCCCCAACAAAGGTGCGCTCGAAATCTGGGAAGAGCTGGTTCCTGAAGGCAAGTTCATGAGCATCTCAATTGAGGATTTGCTTCATACAATTAGACAGCATGCAGGGACTGCTGACGAAGGATGGACAAATTATCTTAGCACCCGGTATGCATGGGATGGACCTGCTTGAACAATTTAGCGGATTGTCAACTCCTTTGTAGTACCAACATCGTCTTTTTCTGCAAAGGGGAGCTACATATGCTCGGGTGATGTCCGTCTCCTTTTATTGTTGACAAGACCCCAGGAATGGAATAATCCATATACTAACTCGTGTAATAATCCAAGAAGACCGCATCGACTTAGGAGGACATATGATTGAGCGAGTTCATGAGCATATAATTACGGAACTCCAGCAGAACGCGCGCACTGACACAATTTTCATCCTGACCGCGATTTTTCTAAACTTGACCGCTTTAGGAGTTAATTCTTGTGTTTCTAGCGGATGAGACACCGACGCTACTACATGGATAGTGTTCTTCACGTTTGTCTGCCTGGTGATAGTAATCAACCTTGTCGTAGTAATTGAGTTGTTAAGAGGAAAGGAAACAAGAATAAAGCTGATAAATGGGCTACTTAAGATGTACAAAGATCAAGGTGTAGAAGGATATTACGATGCTTCCCTTCTAAGCAATTATAGCACCAGATACAACTTGTTCCTCCTCGCTGTCGTTGTCACAGGCCTCATAGCCATTGTAGTGCCTGCTGTCCTGATTATATGATGAGATAGCAGAGCCTCGGTTTTTCCATACCGAGCATACATGCGTCAACTTGCGGTTCAATCTGTTCGCTCGATTGTTCAAGTTCGCATCAGTTGCGGTAGTGCCTCTCGCGCATTGTGGGGTCAACAATAGGGCGGATTATGTAATGAGTGAGATAGTGAACGCAGATAATATTTCTGCTTCAGCCCTTATTCCATCCTGGCCGTAGTTCTAGCCAGCTCCCAGCAATACTCGTAAAGGTGCATGCCCTTACTCACGGCAATAATCTCGCCGTCGCCAACTCCTATTTCCCCAGCCATATACTCCTTCATAAGCTGAATAGCGGCCAGGTTTGATGGAAAGCCAGCCCATAAATCCCACGACCTGAAATAGACAACAAAGTGCAGCTTATCATAGCGGATTCTAGTATCTATCCCCCTCAGGCAGGGGGGGTCTGATAGAAAAATAGACTGACTATCACCTACCGCCATAAAAGCCTGGTTGGTATTATGGCCATCCACCTTATACATCCTGATTACTTCAGAGATTTGCTTCTCTAAATATTGACCGTAGGTATATTGCTCTCCCTCGGCTTTATGTGCTGTCATAAGGTAAGGAAGATAGTTCTCTATGTATTCCATGGAGGTAGGTGGTGGCACGCCCTGGGGCACATCAGGAGTCAAAGGCCTTGTCCCCGGATTTCTGATTTTGACAATGACAAAGTCAAGCCCTTTCCGACGTTGACCGGCATAGCTCCCCCGGTCAATCTTATACTCATAGCCTTCAGTTAAGGTCTTACCCAAGCAAAGGAACCATGCCTCGGAAAGGTCCCTGGCGTCAACTATTGAAATTTCCATAGTATTAATCGGCTAAACAGCTTTCCCTGGTTCTTCACCCGGGCAAAGCTCCCCTGATAAATAGCCTCCTATCCCCCCTTATTGAAAATGGCAAAAAATCTATCCTCATACTCTTCAAACAAGTTCCAGCGGTCAAGCTCAGCTTTTAGCTCACGGGGTTCAGCCTCCCCTTTTGAAATCTTTCTAAAAAGCTCATCAATCCTTATTCTGGCATCAACTGGAACACCGCTGGCGTCTATATCCAAAAGTCCTCTAGCCCCCATTTGCATTAGGTTATTGCGGATGGAGCTTTTGGTCATCTCATAGATAAACTTCATCAACGACACATCCCAAAGCTCATCCTCACCCTTAATAATAGAGGTTAGCGGGTCGGCACGTTTATCAATCTCAGCGTGAAGTTTATCTATCACTGATAGCAAATCTTCAGACACAATGGTAAGCTCTTTAGGCTCATTCCTGTAGGTATAAAACAGCCCAGGGCTATGAGGACTGTGGGTTCTAATTAGCGTCTCAAAGTATCTTCTTGCCTCGGAGCTAAACCCCTCAAGACGGGAAAGATAATAGGGGGTTACAATCCTCGGTTTTTCGGCAATTACCCTGCCTTCTCTCACCACAGTCTCGGTGACGTTCTTTACCAGCTCCGAGTAAGCCGGCTCGGCAACCAGGTAGTAGTATATATTGGTAGTGCCAAAGGTGGATAGGCTCTGCTTAGGCGCTCTTAATATCTCGGTGTGGTCAACTGCATATCTAATTCTCTCGTCATCAATATCCATTAGATTCCCCTTCAAGCATCACCGTATGCTTAATAGCTCCTGCTTGTAATCATCCAAAAGTTTAAGGTATTGTGAGTCTAGCTGGGTCTGGAGCTTGCGCCATTCCTCACAGAATTGCGGCTGTCTTTCCACATCTACCTTAATCCCCACTACCGAACCTAACTGCTGCTGAATTAACTGGCGTACCTTGGCTTCAAATTCAGTCTTTAACGATTCATAAGCCTGCTTTCTCTGCTGCTCACCCTGCTCCGCATAGTGGTTAAAGATACTCCTTATCTTACTGTAGACATTTTCTACTCTCGCCTTATCACTGTTTAAGGTTTTAATGCCGTCCATCGCCCTCCTATTATTTCTCCTGGCTAAATCGTCCTTGGGTAGGTTGATGGTTCTGATTAATATATCCGCAGCACCCTCTATAATATACCTTTTTACCTTCTCTTCATACTGGTCAAGCTCAACCACTAAATTACAATCCTGCTTAAGATATCTGGCTGCCAGCCTTTCCCCTTCTGGAATATATTTCCACCTCAGGCGCTCCTCATCGGTTGCCTTACCCAACTTCTCCACCTTCTCCATAGCTATCTCAAGAGCACTCTTTATCTCGCCCATCTAAGTCTCCGAATGTTATTCCTATCTATATTATACCAAATGATTAAGCAGGCTCAAAGCACCGAAAAGTACTATAAATTAGAGATTGTTTATTGACCTCACCCCCTTTATCCCCCTCTCCTTCAACCGTGGTGTACGAAAGGCAAAACTCCCACGGTTTCCTCGGAGACGCTATGCGGAGGCATAGGGATAGTATAATACACTTTTGCTTCTGATTCATCCACCTCAATCCTTTCTACAAAGGGCTTGAGAAAGCTCCTTTGCTCAGTTATGGAGGATTTCGCCAGCAAGCTTCTCAGGTCATCAGCATAGTCCTGCACTACTTGAGGGTCAGCCATATCCACATTCTCATAGCGTAATATTTCCTTCAACGTACCTACAGTTCATTTAGATGTCAATACAACTGAATCGCTTGACCCTACAAACCTATCAATTCCATTGATGACTGATTTCGACTTAAAGATTGTCATGAAAATATTGGGTAGTAGCGGGAAACGGTTAGGTAATATTGCCAGATGTTATCAGGGTGAAGTTAACCTTACGCTTCATAAGAAGTTCCTTAGAAAGAATAGAGGTTCGTATGCTCCTATGATTAAAGGGGCTGCCATTCAAAGATATTTACTTCTTGAACATATGAGCCAGGGGGAAATAGAATTCTTAGATTCCCATGCTTTTCTAAAGAACAATGAAGCTCCTAAGTCTAAACATCATCGTGTTGACAGAATAGTAATGCAAGGTATTACTGGTGTGAATGAGCACGTGCGCCTTAAGGCAACTATTCTAGGTAAAGGTGTTTTTTGTGGTCATTCGGTTAATTACATTACGATGAAAGATAATACATATAGTAAACAATATATATTAGGGATGTTGAATTCAAAGTTATATAACTGGTTTTTCAAGCTATTTAGCACTAATAGCAATGTAAATAGTTATGAAGTAGAAAATCTACCTATTCCACCACTTAATAAAAGCCAAGAAGAGATTATCAGTTTGGTCGACAATATCTTTAGTATCACTAAAGGGGATGACTATCTAGCAAGTACTATTAAGCAAGCCGAAGTTAAAGAATACGAACGCCGGATTGACCAGATTATATATGGGCTCTATGAACTTACTCCGAAAGAAATTGAGGTTATAGAGTCATAAGCAATATGAGAAGAGGAGGGATATAGAATAATGGGGAAAAGACCTCGTAGCAAAATAGAGCGGCACCTACCGGCAGTTGGTACAATATTAGTAGCTCATTACAAAGGAAAACAATATACGGCAAAGATTGTCGAGAGTCCTGATTTTTCAGGGAAGAAAGCGGTGGATTTCGATGATGTGTTGTATAAATCTATGACCGGTGCTGCGATAGCTGTAACTGGGTGTTCCACCAACTGGGGTGCCCCCATTTTTAGTACCACCTACAATGAGAGACTTCCCGCTTTCTCCAGTGGTTGCTTGACCTCTGTTACCTGGTTGTTTTTGTAGTATCGTCTGGCAAACTCTACCGGAGTCAGGTAGC
>Ga0307380_10000072_pt1 | contig 171354 bp, 148 predicted proteins | sample UN3MG_FD_202239 | JGI IMG/M metagenome (GOLD analysis project Ga0307380, IMG submission 202239) | Soil microbial communities from Risofladan, Vaasa, Finland - UN-3 | ecosystem: Environmental > Terrestrial > Soil > Coastal area > Acid sulfate soil | place: Finland: Risofladan, Vaasa... | reverse complement strand
CATGGCGAGATGCTCCTAATTATGCCTCTTCTGCCTGATCAGATCAAGTCTCGATGGGAGGCCCAGTACGAAGCGCATCAACGGGGTCAGGACCCTATCCTACGCTGACGAGTTTTTCAACAGAGTCCTACCTACCTCTCATTCTCAGAAGCGCAGGTTGACGGGAGGACAAAGAGCGGGCGAACGTCATGGACTTTGACTTCTGAACCAAGTTCAGTATACTGGCGCTGACACTGCGATTCAACCCAGGCCAAGACGGCAGGGGCATTTCACGACCGCTGCGCGAGCAACCAGCCAGTGCAAAGGAGAATCTGAGGCTGATCCGGGAGCGGAAGTCGGAACCTGTTTCATTGAGGAGTACAATCCCATGCGCCAATGCAGAGCGAAACACTGGCTATCGTTCGTTTTTACTGCTATGGCCGTCCTGCTGGTCGGACAAGCGGCTGCCGCACTGGTGCCAGCAGGCCCTCGGACCGCGCAGTGGCAGTTGATCGGCCCCCCTGGCGGAGAAAGCATATCCGACATTGACGTCGATCCCAACAATCCCCTGCGTCTCTACGCCGCCACGTCAGACGGCGTCTATCGCTCCACGGACGGCGGCGCAAGCTGGCACCTGAGTCTCGGTGGGTTCTTCCGCGACCTGGTTATCGATCCCCAAGACAGCGATGTCATCTACACCGGGCCGTGCGACGACTCCTACCGCTATGGTGTCTTCAAGAGCACGGACGGGGGCGACAGTTGGACCCGCTACGACGAAGGAATGACGTGCACCAACCTGGCTACGCTCGCCATCGCCGCCAGCGATCCCGACATCCTCTTCACCGGCAGTTTCTGACAGGGCCGCATCCAACGTTCCACCGTGGGTGGAATCGACTGGGAAGAGGTGCTCAACGCACAAGAGTTCCTGGGGACGAGCGAAAAGGTCTACGTTCGGTGGTTGAACGTGGCTCCCTCCGACGCGAACTTGGTGTATGGCCTGGCCTCCGTCAAGTACTATGACCAGGGTATTCTCCTCAAAAGCACCGACGGGGGCGACACGTGGGCCAAGTCGAACTCGATCGTCGATGGCCTGGGCGTATGCTTGGCCGTCGATCCTCAGAACTCACAAAAGCTTTACCTGGGGTCATGGTACAGCGGGATGTACCGCTCCACAGATGGTGGGAGCACCTGGCAGAAGATCAACAACGGGCTGCCTACGCAGTGGGCCAAATTCCGTTCGGTGGCCATTGACCCGACCGACCCTCAGCAGGTCTACATCGGCGTGGAGGGAAAGATCTACCACAGCGCGGACGGCGGCGACAGTTGGAACCAGCTTGGAAGCACAGTGACCACTGACGGAAACATCGGCCGCATCGCCATTGATCCGACGAACCCCACGACCATCTACGCGGCAGTACCGGGAGAAGGGGTCTATAAGCTGATTGGGTGGGCCCCGCACATCATCGTTCCACCCAGCTTCACGGTGTGGCTCGAACCCACTGGCCCCGATCAGGTCACTCACGACATTCCTATCCGCAACGGCGGCGGGGGAACATTGGATTGGGGTGTATCCAGTCCCACCAAGTCCTGGCTGACCGCGCAGAGAGTGGAAGACGTGCTACGTCTCACCTTCGACAGGAGTGAAGTCACTCTGATCGACGGGCGGTTTCTCGATACTGACGTCCTGACGGTTACCGATAGCAGGGCCGACAATTCCCCCCAGACCATTGATGTCACCTTCTACGTAGGACCGGTATCCTATGTTTATCTGCCCGTTGTCTGGCATACCGGCGAGTAATCCTCTCCCTCCAATGACCAAGGAAAGGAGGACGAGATGAACCACCAGCGCCTGCTGCTGGCTTCCGCTCTGGGCCTGGGCGGCGCGCCGACCGGCGACGCCGGTGCCGCAGCTTGGTAGCGACCTCGTCCACAAGCGCTTCACCAAACGGATTGACCATGGTACAATCCGCTCCGTGACAAAACGGCTTCCCTGGCTGCTCCTGATCTCATTGGTCCTCTCCACGGGCCTGCTCTGCCCCATCCCCGCCGATGCGCAAGGCGAGCGGCTCGTCCTGGCGTTCTACTACGCCTGGTTTGATCTGACGACCTGGCAAAAGCCCCTCTCTGACCAGCCCGCGCACCCCTATGCCTCGACCGATCCCGCCGCGATTGAGCGGCATGTGGCGGAGGCCCAGCAGGCGGGCATTGACGCTTTCGTCCAGTCCTGGTACGGCCCCCAGGTCGAGAACAACCAGACCGAGACCAACTTCGCCCGGTTGCTCGACATCTCGGCCCAACACGGCTTCCGGGCCGCCGTCGACCTGGAGGTGATGAGCCCCTTCTTCCACTCCACAACTGACGTGGTGAACGCGCTCAACCACCTGCTGAGCGTCCACGCCCAGCATCCGGCCTATCTGCGGGTGGGCGGAAAGCCGGTGGTTTTCTTCTGGCGGCAGGGCCAGTACTCGATCGAGACGTGGGCCAACATCCGCGCGCAGGTGGACCCGGGGCGCAGCTCGATCTGGATCGCGGAGGGGACGGATCCGTCGTACCTGGGGCCGTTCGACGGGCTGCACCTGTACAGCGTGGCCTGGTCCGGCGATCCGGCCGGGGTGCTGGCGGGGTGGGGGGATCGCGTGCGCGAGTGGGGCGCGGCGCAGGGGGTATCCAGGACGTGGGTGGCGACGGTGATGCCGGGGTACGACGACCTGAACACCGGGCGGGCGGATGCGTTCGTCCGGTCCCGGGCGGGGGGCGAGTATTACCGGCAGTGCTGGAACGGGGCGACCGGCAGCAACGCCGACTGGGTGGTGATCACCAGTTACAACGAGTGGCTGGAAGGGACCCAGGTCGAGACCAGCGCGGGGTACGGCGATTTTTACCTCAACCTGACGGCCGAGCTGGCGGCGGCGTACCGGCAGGGTGTGCCCGCGGCCCTCGGCCAGGCATCCACGGCGCTCTCACCCCCGACCGACACCCCCGCGCCGACGGAGACGCCGCAGCCGACCGCGCCGCCGCCCACGGACACGCCCATGCCGCTCCCGACGGACACTCCCACCCCACCGCCCAGCCCCACGCCGACCTTGTCGCCTACACCCTCACCGACGGCGACCAATGTCCCCACCTACACGCCCTCCCCCACCAGCACCCCTTTGCCAACCCCGCCCTCCACACCTTCCCCCATGCCCACACCAACGCTGGCCGACCGCGCCGCGACGTGGCCCTGGGGCGGATGGGCGCTGGGCGCAGCGGTGGCGCTGCTGGCGCTGGGGGCGGTGGTGCAAGCTCTCAGGTTGCGGCGGGATGTGATGGGGGATGGAATCGCTGAATCCGCTGAGGAACGCTGAGGACACTGAAATGCTCCCGAACCGGGGGGAGGGCCAAGGTGCAAAGTCTAGGCTTGGTAGGCGACAGGGTCGGACTTAAGCGCAACCATCGGTTTGTCAAAGCGATGCACTCCCCGTATAATTGGGACAGTTGCGTGCGCGATCACTTGTCATTTTGGTGGTTGTTCTTGTTGAGCTCTGCCATGATGCCGCCTGATCCATCCGTAGCCTTGACGCGGCAGACGAAGCAGCAAAGATGCCGTGGGACAGCTCGATACGGTGTGCCCTGAATCGGAGGTGTGAAATGAGCAGCGTACCGACCGTTGTGGAAAAACATATTCGGCTCTCTGAAGAGCGCGCCAATCGTCTGAACCGTCTGGCTGAGATTCACCAGATCCGCGAAGACCAGATCATTGAGAGAGCGCTGGATATTCTCTTCACTTTGACCGACCTCTTTGACGAGTCCACTGAACGACAGGGCTGGTCATTCCTCTCTGACGCCGCCTTGCAGCGTGTATGGGATAACGAGGAGGATGCCGTCTACGATAACTGGAGAGCCTTGTATGACGTTCCAACGCGGTGACGTGGTCCTGGTACCCTTTCCATTCAGTGACCTCAGTACAGCCAAAGTGAGGCCAGCGGTAGTTGTGAGCGGTGACCTGTATCACTCGACCGAACCTGATCTTCTCTTGGTTGCTCTTACCTCCCGAGTTAAAGCAGCGACAGGGCCTTTCGATTATCAGTTGAACGGCTGGCGTGCGGCCGGTTTGCGCTTTCCTTCCGCACTCAAGCCGGTGCTGTTCACGCTCGATCCTGTGCGTGTGGTTCATCGCATAGGTGCACTGAGCGCAGCGGATCTGGCACAAGTAGACGAACGACTACGTCGTGCTTTGGCATTGTAGGATCAAGCCTCCTCAATCTACCCTCGTCAACTGTTCCGGCCCGAAAAACAGGGCAGGAGAGGACCAGCAGTTGAGTCTGCCGGTGCCCACTAGAAACACGGCTACTTCACTACCGTCCCATAGAAAAGCGAATACGTGATGAAAGCATAGTAGTCGGGAAGGTTCAGGATGAAATCCGGTGACTCTGGCTGGCAGAGCCGCTGAAACTCCGCCCAATCCTCTGGTGCTACCTCTGGCTGCGCTTTCCCCCAAAACATCTGAAAGCTCCCGGTCAACGCGTTCCGGGCCGCGTCATCCAGCGGGGAGCGGATATCGGCCACAAAGGTACGGGCTTGAAGGTCATCCAGGCCCGCCTCCTGAAGCCAGCCCAGGGCGCGCAGAATGTGCAGCTTTGGCCTCGTATCGTCGGTGTAGGGAAAGTTCGCTGCGCAGGTGGCGTTTAACCGGGCCTCCAGCAGGGGATATCCCGGAAGTAATCTCTGGGAAGACCAGAAGACAATGGCTACGATTCCTCCGGGCTTGACCACTCGCGCAAGCTCTCTCACCAACGGCAGAGGATCCTTGCCACCAACAGGCCACAGTGTATCTGCATTCCATGCCCAATCAAACGCATCGTCGTCAAACGGGAGATCCCCCATGTCTCCATGTTGGAATGAAACCTGTCCCGCCAGTTCGCTCCTGTGTGCAGTCTTCTCTGCGCGGGACAGGCACTCTGGCGAAATATCTATGCCCGTGACGTGCCCTCCAGGCGATGTTGTTTGTGCCAGCCACAAGGTGTGGGTGCCGATCCCGCACCCCGCATCGAGCCCCCGACTCCCCGAAGGGAGTTGGAGAGCGCGGATCGCTGAACGAATAGCGGGCTCTGTCACTCGGTGAACCCAAGCCCCCATATCCAGGTAGTTGACTTCACCTTTCACGTTCTGCACCTCCAGTCTCGAATGTTGTTCCACCGCCGGGCTACCAACCCAGGATCTTGCGCAGCGCCCGTGCCTGCGCCCGGCTCAGGTCCACCTCGGCGCCGGTGGTCAAGCACAGTTTGTGACTTCCCTTGAACCAGGGGATGATCTCTTTCACTCGATCGAGGTTGACAATCGTGGAGCGGTGGGCGCGGAAGAAGCGAGCCGGGTCGAGCCGCGCTTCCAGCTCGGCCAGCGTCCGCCGAATAGGATAGGCTTCACCCGCTACGTGCACGAAGGTTTGCTCGTTCTCGACATAGATCCAGTCCACCTCATCTGCGTCCAGCACGCGGATGCGGTCCCGGTCGCGCACGGCCAGCCGGGTCAGGTAACGGCCCTGGCTCGCCAGGCTCTCCAGCAATGGGGCCAGCCGCGAAGTGAGGTCCTGTTCCGCGGCTTGCGCTTCCCGGGCGCGGCTGATGGGCTTGAGCAGGTAGTCCAACGCGTTGACCTCGAAGGCACGGATGGCGTACTCGTCGTAGGCGGTGACGAAGACGACCGGTGGCGGCTCCTCCAGGGCTTCGATGACGCCGAAGCCGTCCAGCCCCGGCATCTGGATGTCGAGCAGCACCAGATCGGGCCGTTCCTGCTCGATCAGCTCCACCGCCCGGAGGCCGTCCCCGGCCTGGCCGATGAGTTCCACGCCCTCGATGTCTGCCAGGAGGCGCTTCAGTCGATCCCTCGCCGGGGCTTCGTCGTCAACGATCAGGATGCGCATCGGGATACCTTCCCCTCTTCTTCCTTTGTCGGGATCTTGATCGTCGCGACGGTGCCGCGGGGTGCATTGTCCCGAATCTCCAGGCCGCGTCCTGGGCCGTACGTCTTCCGCAGTCGCTCGTCCACGCTGCGCAGCCCGTGGCCGGCGTCGTTGCCGATTCTATGAGCAGGCGGCATCCCCGGCCCTCGGTCGGCGACGGCGATGATCACCTCGTCGTCGATGGACTCGACCCGGATGGTGAGCGCGATACAGCCGTCGTCACTGCGACCGTGTTTAACCGCGTTCTCCACCAGCGGCTGGAGGATGAGGCTGGGTATCGGCACGTCCAGCGCCTGCGGTGCGACCTCGCGGGTGACGCGCAGTCGCTCGCCGAAACGGGCGCGCTCGATCTCCAGGTAGCCATCTACAAAGTCCATCTCCTCTCCCAGCGGCACCTGCCCGCGCTCACTGCCGGCCAGGACGTAACGGAACAGCTCGGCCAGCCGCTCGACCGTTGCCTCGGCCAGCTTGGGATCGGTGTGGATCAGTTGGGCGATCGTGTTGAGGGTGTTGAAGAGAAAGTGGGGGTTGATCTGAGCCTTGAGCGCCTTCAGTTCGGCCTGGGCAGCCAGCGCCCGCAGGTCTTGCTCCACGCGCTCCTTCTCCATGAGCTGGCGATAGTAGCCCACCGCCATTTCTGCGCCGTGGAGGATGGGGAAGACGAGCACGATGCCGATCAGGAGCATCCACGACGTCTTGGGCTCGACCTCGAAGCCAAAGATGTACCCGCAGGCGACCAGTGCCAGCAGCGCACCCAGGACGTGCCCGGCGACGGAGACAAACAGCTCCGTCTCCATCCGCAGCCAGTCCTGAGGTATGCGTTTCAGGTGAGGGTAAACGAACGTGCGATCCAGTTTCCAGAAGAGCGCCAGCGTGCCCGTTATCGCCAGCCCGGTGCCGAGCGCGCTCAGGTCCCAGCGCCCGGTCGCATAGGCGACGGCCGCCGCGGAACCGAAGAGGGGTGTGACGACGTTGTGCACGAGCGTTCTGCCGAGCGCGTCTCTTCTGTGGGTCGATCGATTCTCCTCAGCCATCGCGGACCTTTCCCGCCCCCCCTGATGAAGAGGGTAGCGAAGCGGCCCCGCCCTGATGAAAAGGGTAGCGAAGCGGCCCCGCCCTGATGAAAAGGGTAGCGAAGCGGCCCCGCCCTGATGAAAAGGGTAGCGAAGCGGCTTGGGCTTGACTCAATCATAGGCAAAGTGAGTGCGATGTCAAATCGGCCAGCGGGTTGCGCTCGATTCTCCTTCACTCTCCCTGTGTGTTCCTGGGTGATTTGTGGGCAACAGCGACGCAATAGTCCATCAATCCCAGCACGGCCAGGAACTCGCCCTGACCGTGCGCGTAATGGTTCAAGCCCAGGCCATTCTGGGCCAGACAGGCGTGCAGCACTGTCTCCTCCAGTGGATCCAGCCGGGGCAGCAACCGTCTCACCAGGCGACCCGCGCGGGGAGAAACGACCAGGTCGGTGAAGACGAACCACCCGCCTGGTTTCAACACGCGGGCCGTCTCGGCCACCGCCTCTCGCCATCCGCCGGGGATGTGATGCAGCACTCCGAAGGAGAAGACGGCGTCGAACTGTGCGTCGTCGAACGGCATCGCCCGCGCATCCACGACACGGAACTCGACCGGCCCGCCGAGGCCGGCCAACCGCTCCTGGGCCACCGCCACCTGCGCGGGGTCATAGTCGCTGGCAACCACCTGCGCGTTGCACCGTTCTACCAGCACCCGCGTCACTACCCCTTGCCCGCAGCCGATCTCCAGGCAGCGCGGCTGAGGCGGCAGGCTGACGTGCTCGAGCAGAGCCAGCGCTGTCTGCTCTGTATGCCGGGCGTGTTGAGGGCTATTTATGATCCGCTTCTCGAAGCAGGTCAGCTTCATGATACGCTTGGTGAACCAGTTGTCTGAGTCAGTTGCTGTCGTCATTTTATCAACCTCCAATTCTTGACGAGCACGATCAACCCGTATACACCTGCTGCGAAAAGCACACAATCCTCGTAACAGTCGAGTGCGCCGAAGCATTTGGGCAACCCCAGCAATCCCCACGGCAGCAGAGCAATGAAGACTTTTCTATCGACGTTGGGCACGGCCGCGGCGACCAGGGCCGTAGCGAAGACGGTCAGTGGGCAGGGGAACACAGGCAGTAGGACCTTTGGATATACGTGCCCCAGGGGCCATCCGATCAGAGGATAAAGGAGCGCCAGCAGCATCCACACGATGGTGAACCCTCTCATCCATCCGCCCTCGGGAAACCTGAAGTGGGTTTTCTTGGTAAAGATACCCACGACGAACAGGACGGATACGACGACAAACAGCGGCGTGCCGATGACTATGGAGATCGGGTTCTTGACAAAGACCAGGAAAAACACGGTGCCGTTCCAGGCAAAGGCGAAGGCGAGAAAGGCCTTCATCCAGACATCCGTCTTGAGGCCAGGTTTGGCGAACACGCGGACCGTCAGGTACAGAGCAGCGACGATCATCACGACCTGCACGGGCCACGTGGCCTCGTTGTACGTGCCGACTTTAGTCCAGAACGTCTCGGCACTCATCATGCGACCCCGCCTCTTGTGTGTTGCAGCAGCCGGACGATACCCAGTACAAAGTTGGCCCGTGGCACCCGCTCCATGTATCGCCGGTATGCGTCGCCGAATTTTTCCACGAGGCGCTGATCCGCCTTCAGCAAGTCCAGATAGGCCAGCACCATCGCCGGGACGCCCAGCGCGACGCTGGACCAATGCTGGGCGATGAGCATCAAGCCGAAGCACATCAGCAACCATGTGGTCCCCATCTGCGGGTGCCGGACGATGGCATAGATGCCGGTATCGACCAGCTTTGTAGTCTTCATGTAGCTGTCTCCTTTGGCGACACCGCCCTTTCTGCGGAGGACGAAAATGGGCAGCCAGCCAAAGATCGCCGAGATCCACCAGGCGATCCATCCAGCCCACCGCAGCACCTCGATGCCGGGCCGGCGGAGGAGGAATGCCAGGACGATTTGGGCAACTGTCAGCGGGCCCGAAATGCAACATAGTGAATACGGATGTAGACTGTAGAAAAACTCTCGAAAGCGTTTCATTTTGTCCCTCCCTGTTGGTGGCTTTTGCGACCCTGTTGGTCGTTTTTCACGACCCCATGATAGCAGAGTGAGAGCAGGGAAGGCAATGATTTCGTGGTGAATGGTCAAGTCTGGGGGGTGAGCGGTCAGAATTGGATTCTTGCAAAGCTGGTCCTCCTCCCCTCTGCGGCGCGAGTTCACCCAACGCTCACCAATGCTTCACCATCTTCTCATTGACACCCGTCCCATATGATGTTACAATTGAGGTTGACCTCATAGGTTGTGACAGTTAACGTGTTCCCAGAGCGACTCGCTCTGGGCACCCGGACGGGAAAGTCACCGCCGCCAGGCTGTGGGCAGCATGGTCATGCGCAGCCCTGGGCAGGCCCCACGGGCGATCAGGTCGCCCACGAGGCGCCATGCCCACAGCCTCCCCTCAGGCCCGTATATCGATTCAAACGCGTGTGCACAATGTGCGTGAAGGGCGTTACGCAACCCCTGCGGGTTGCTGGCGCCCGGTGTTGACGGTGCGGATGTGGGCACGAGAAAACGATGCTGACACAGGAGGTTGTTTTATGCAAACGAGCACAGGAGGTATCCGGCTTTTGGCCCTGGTGGGATTGCTTGGCCTGCTTCTGGGTGGATGTGGCCAGGCCGCCGGCCAGCCAGGCACGGAGGGCTTGAGTGGCACGCTCACCGTCTCCGGTGCCTGGGCGCTCTATCCGATGATGGTGCGCTGGGGCGAAGAGTTCCACGCCCTGCACCCCCAGGTCGAGTTCGACATCTCTGCTGGCGGTGCGGGCAAGGGCATGGCCGACGCCTTGGCCGGCGCGGTAGAGATCGGCATGGTCTCCCGCAGCATCTACCAGGAGGAGATAGACCAGGGCGCTTTCTGGGTGACGGTGACCGAGGACGCGGTCGTGCCGACCGTGAACGCCGATACCCCCCACCTGGCCCAGTTGAAGGCGCAAGGCCTCGGCCAGGCCGTCTTCGAAGCCATCTGGACCGGCCAGGTCACGACGTGGGGCGACGTGATCGGCGACCCGAATGTGAACGACGAAATCCACGTCTATACCCGCTCGGATGCGTGTGGCGCGGCCGAGACCTGGGCCGCCTACCTGGGCGGCCGCAGGCAGGAGGACCTGCTGGGCGTGGCCGTCTACGGTGACCCCGGACTGGCCGAGGCGGTCTCCCAGGACCCACTGGGGATCGGTTACAACAACCTGAACTTTGCCTACGACGCCGACACCCGCCGGCCCGTATCCGGGCTGGACGTCGTCCCCATAGATCTCAACGACGACGGCCGGGTGGACGCCGACGAGGATTTCTACGCCACCAAGTCCGAGCTGATGGCGGCCATCGCCGACGGTCGATACCCCTCGCCCCCGGCCCGCGGCCTCAACCTGGTCACCAAGGGTCCCCCCGGCGGGTTGACGCTGTCCTTCATCCAGTGGATCCTGGCCGATGGACAGGCCTTTGTCGAGGAGACGGGCTACATCCCACTCACCGAGGCCCAGTTACAGGCGGAACTGGCCAAGCTCGAATAGACTAGCCTCGATAAAGATGCGCTGGCGACAATTCAAGGACCAGTTTGCCGGACGGCTGACGTGGGCGCTGACCGTCTTTGCCGCAGCGTTGATCCTGGTCATCGCACTGGCACTGCTGGTACGCGCCCAGCCACTCCTGGACGTCACGCCGCTGGGGAAACTCCTGACCTCGTCGGATTGGCATCCCCTGCGCGGTGAGTTTGGCTTCCTGCCTTTCATCCTGGGTACGCTTTGGGTGACCGTGCTGGCGATGGTGCTTTCCGTGCCTCCGTGCCTGCTGTGCGCCATTTACCTGGCAGAGTACGCACCGCCCCGCCTGCGCGATACGATCAAGCCGTTGGTCGACCTGCTGGCAGGCATCCCGTCGGTGGTCTACGGGCTATGGGGGACGCTGGTGGTGGTGCCTGCCATCCGGGGCGTCATCACGCCGTGGGTGGGAGAGCACCTGGGGTTCATCTCCCTGCTGTCCACCGGCAACCCCACGGGCTACGGTGTTCTGGCTGGCGGGGTCGTCCTGGCGGTGATGGTCTTTCCGGTCATCATCTCTGTGACCGAGGAGGTCATCCGGGCCGTGCCCGACGGGTTGCGGGAGGCAGCGCTGGCGCTGGGCGCCACCCGCTGGCAGATGGTCAAGGGAGTCGTACTGCGCCGCTCGTTGCCCGGGGTGATCGCCGCCGTCGTCCTTGGCTTCTCCCGCGCCTTTGGCGAGACCATGGCCGTGATGATGGTCGTGGGCAACGTCCCCCAGATACCTCGCTCCATTTTCGACGCGGCTTACCCCCTGCCGGCCCTCATCGCCAATAACTATGGTGAAATGATGTCCATCCCCATGTACGATGCGGCGCTGCTGGCCGCGGCGCTGGTGCTGTTGCTGGTCGTGTTGGTCTTTACCCTCGCGGCGCGGATCGTGCTGCTGCAAGCGGTCAGGAGAGTGAGGTAAATGGGCAAACATCTCGAAGAGCACTTTTTCGTGGCGCTGATGATCGTCTCGACGATCATCGTCGTGGGCAGCCTGGTCCTCATCCTGGCGACAGTAGTGGTGAAAGGACTGCCGGCACTCAACCTCAAGATGCTGACCCGGGTACCCGAGGGTGGATACTACCTGGGCAAGGAAGGGGGCATTCTCAACGCCATCACCGGTTCGCTGGCACTGGCCGGTGGGGCGACGCTGTTGGGCTACGCCCTCAGCCTGACGGTCGTACTCTACCTCCATTTCTTCGCCCGAGACACCCGCTTCGCCTACCTGGTGCGGCTGTCGCTCGACGTACTCTGGGGCGTGCCCTCCATCGTCCACGGGGCGTTCGGTTTCACCGTGCTGCTGCTGCTGGGGCTGCGAGCTTCGTTGCTGGGCGGGATCGTCGCGCTGGCGCTGCTGGAATTGCCCATCCTGGTGCGAGCGATGGACGAAGTGGTGTCCATGGTGCCCTTCGAGCTGCAGGAGGCCTCTTATGCACTGGGGGCGACGCGGCTGGAGACGGCGCTGCGAGCTGTGGTGCGGCAGACAGTGCCTGGGCTGCTGACCGCATCGCTGCTTGCCTTTGGGCGGGGCATCGGTGACGCGGCCTCGGTCCTCTTCACCGCTGGCTACACCGACCGGCTGCCGACGTCGCTCCTGCGGCCCGTTGCCTCGCTGCCTCTGGCCGTCTTCTTCCAACTGGGAACCCCCGTTCCGGAGGTGCAGGAACGAGCGTACGCCTCAGCGCTGGTGCTGACGGTCATCATCCTCACCATCAGCCTGCTCGCGCGCCTGCTGGCTCGCCGGTTGACACGGCACGTGATCCACTGAGGGAATGCCTATGACTGAGCCGGTGATCCAAATCCAAGGGCTGAGTGTAGCCTACGGAAACCACCAGGCGGTGCGGGACGTCAGCGTGGACATCCCGGCCCGGCAGATCACGGCCATCATCGGGCCATCGGGCTGCGGAAAGACGACGCTGCTGCGTTCCATCAGCCGGTTAATCGAGCTGGTCGCAGGCGTGCGCGTCTGGGGCCAGGTCATCTTCCAGGGCCAGAACATCTACGACCCCCGTGTGGACGTGACCGAGATTCGCAAGTGTATCGGGTTGCTGGCCCAGCGGCCCTTCCCGCTACCCATGTCCATCTACGAGAACGTGGTCTACGGTCCGCGCTTGCACGGGAGGTACAACCGCGCGACCCTGGACACCATCGTGGAGAAGCAACTGCGGGCCGCCGGGTTGTGGGACGAGGTCAGGGACCGCTTGCACACGTCAGCGTCGGCCCTTTCCGTCGGCCAACAGCAGCGGTTGTGCCTGGCCCGTGGGTTGGCCGTCGAGCCAGAAGTCCTGCTGTGCGACGAGGCCACCTCAGCGCTGGACCCCATCTCGGCCCAGCGTATCGAGGGGCGGCTCTTGGAACTCAAGGCTGACTACAGCATCGTGCTCGTGACCCACGTCCTGCGCCAGGCGCGGCGGCTGGCCGACTATGTGGTGTTCATGTACATGGGAGAACTCGTCGAGCACGGGCCGGCCGATCGAGTGTTTCACAGTCCCCAGGAGGCCAAGACGCGCGCCTACCTGGAGGGAGAGTTCTACTAGTCGGGAGGGATTATGAACCGGTGGGTGGCGCTGTTTGTGACGTTTCTGAAGGTCAACCTGCTGACGACTTCGGGCTCCGCCTCGGTGGGCCTGCTCTATTCCGAGGCAGTGGACAAGTTGATGAGCCACGAGGAGTTCGTCGAGGCGGTGGGCTACTCCAGCGTGCTGCCAGGCTCAGACGCGCTCCAACTGGCCATGTTCGTCGGTTACCGCGTGGGCGGGGTGCCGGGCGCGCTCATCGCCTGTCTGGGGGCGATCCTGCCACCGACGGTCATCATGCTGTCCGTCGCCGCCGTGTTGACGCGGCTGCGCAGCCAGGCCTGGATTGGGGGCTTTGTCAAGGGGCTGGCCCCGGCACTGGCGGCGCTGCTGCTCATCACCGCCTACCAGCTCGTCGGCGGGGAGGGCTGGCGTGGATGGCCGCCGCTGTTGTTGGGCCTGGCCAGCCTGCTGGCGATGACCGTGTTCAGGGTCCCGCCTCCCATCGTCCTGATCGCGGCCGGGCTCGTCGGCATCGTTCTGTCTCGCTAGTGGGCTGCCATGCACCTGCTCCTCTGTACCGACGGCACGTCGCACAGCGGTCCGGCCCTGACCTTTGGCTGCCGGCTGGCGGCCCTGCTGGCTGCCCAGGTGACCGTGCTGGGAGCGTCTGCCCGGCCCGATCGCGGCCCCACGCTGTCCCGCTCGCTGGCCGATGCATGCGCCACGCTGAGCGACTCCGGGCTGGCGTGTGACACGGTCATCCGCCAGGCGCTTCCGCGTCGCGCCATCGCGGCCCAGGCGCACGCTGGTCGCTATTACCTGGTGATCGTCGGCCTGCTGGAACACGGCCGGATCAGGCGCTGGTTGCGCGGCCCGTCCACCCGGCGCATCCTGCGCGACGTAGCCGCGCCGGTGCTCGTCGTCCCGGCCCACCGGCCGGCGCTGCGCCACATCCTCCTGTGCAGCGGCGACCTGTGGTACCCGGCCGAGACGGTCCGGCTCGTCGGCCAGATCGCCCAGGCAGCCCAGGCGGAGGTGACGCTGCTCTACGTCATCCCGCAACCGCTGCTCCACTATCCCATCCTGCGCGAGATCGAGGACGCGTGGGGGGCGCTCCTCCAGACCGACACACCCCAGGGGCGCAACCTGAAGGCCGGCCGCGACACGTTGCGCCGCCTGGGGATTGAGACAGGCGTCAAGCTGCGCCACGGCCCCGTGGCGCAGCAAATCATGGCCGAAATCCGCGAGGGGGAGTACGACCTGGTCGCGCTGGGCTCGACGTACGCGGCCCAGGGCCTGCGCCGCTACTTTGCGAGCGGTATCACCGATCTCGTCGTCGAACACGCCGGTCGGCCGGTGCTGGTCGTCCGGCACCGTCACGGCGTGAGAGCTTGAACACCTGGCGGAGCGGCCAGTGGTCGGGGGGATAATTGCGGGCAGCCAAACAGAAACGCCCCGGCATTGCCGGGGCGTTCGCGTCCTCTACTGGGCGTCTTACGACGTCGGGCGGGCTTCCAGCGTCACCGGGACCCGCATCTGCTCTCCGTCGCGCAGGACAGTGAGTGTGACCTCCTGCCCCGCCTCGGATTCACCGACCAACGCGCGCAGTTCCTCCATCTGCGTCACGGGCTGGCCGTCCCAGGCCACGATGACGTCGCCGCCCACCAGCAGTTGCTGGTCGTCGATGGTCACGGGCTTGTAGCTCCCGCGCAGCCCCGCCTCGTCCGCCGGGCCGCCGCTCACGACCTCGCCGACCAGGACGCCCTGTTGGTCCTCAGCCAGGTCCATCGCCTGCGCCACCTCTGGCGAGAGCGTCATGCCGGTGATGCCCAACCACGCGCCCCCGCTGCGTGCCATCTCGCCTGCTGCAGCGCCGGCTTCTTTCTCCTCGCCGGGACGCTCGCTCAGCGTGACTTCCACCTGGCGTTCGCGTCCGTCGCGCAGCACCGTCAGCGTGACCGTCTGTCCCACCTCCGTCGAGCGGACCAGGTAGGCGACCAGGTCGTCGAACGTCTCGACCGGTTGCCCGTCGATCGCGACGACGACGTCACCGCCGATCCGGCGCTCCTCCCCATCCACGGTGATCGTCTGGTCGCTGCCCCGCAGGCCAGCCTCGTCGGCAGGGCCGCCGGGCACCACGTCAGCGACCAGCGCGCCGCGTTGGCCGGCCTCCAGTTCCATCGCCTGGGCCAGGTCGGGGTCCAGCGAGGTGCCGCTGATCCCCAGCCAGGGATGCGCATACCGGCCGTCCTCGATCAGCGCCGGGACGACCTTCTGGACGATGACGGAAGGCACCGCAAACCCGATGCCTGCCGAGGCCCGCACCGGCGAGATGATGGCAGAAGTCACGCCGATCACCTCACCCCGGTCGTTCACCAGCACGCCGCCCGAGTTCCCGGGGTTGATGGGGGCATCCGTCTGGATGACGTCCGGGATGGTGTAGGAAGGCCCCGCACCGCCGTTGGATTCTACCGGCAGTGAGCGCTCCAGCGCGCTGACGAACCCCACGGTCATGGTGTTCTCCAGGCCGAAGGGGTTGCCGATCGCCACGGCGAGGTGGCCGACCTTGACCTGGGTAGAGTCGGCCAACCGCACCGGGTACAGGTCCCCGGCCGGCAGATCCACTTTCACCACCGCCAGGTCGCTGTCCGGGTCGGTGCCGACGACGGTCGCAGGCACGGTCGTCCCGTCGGAGAACACGACCTTGATCTTGTCGGCCCCGTCTACCACGTGGTTGTTGGTCACGACGTGGCCTTCTTTATCCCAGACAAAGCCCGACCCCGACCCCCGCTGGTACTGCCCCTGCGGTGGCTGCTGGGGGATGGGCATCCCTGGCAGCATCTGGGGTAGATCCACCCCCGCCGTCCCCTTCTGTAGCACCTGGATGTTGACCACGGAGGGGCTGACGTCCTCGTAGATACGCTCCAACGTTCCCTCCAGCGCCGCCAGCGCGCCGTCCGTCGTCGGCGGCACGGACTCCGCCGCCCTGGGGGCCGGCGTCGCCGTCGGGACCTCCGCGGCCGGAACGTCTACGGACGGCACGTCCGCCCGCACCTCCTGTGCCGGGAGCATGCTCAGTGCACCACATCCCGGCAGCACCGTTATCGCAAGCGCCACGATCAGCGCCAGCCATAACATCGACTTTTTCATCTTGATCATCTCCTCTTTTTCTACCTGTTGCAGGTATGCTTTACGGCGACAGGTCTTATCCTGCGGCCGTTCGTCGAGTAGCATACCACAGCGAGGGGTGGTTTGTCCTTAAGAGGAGCTATGGATCACCTTAAGCGAAGCTTAAGGTGAGAGTGCGGGAGATCGGGGACATTTCGGGGTACCTTCCTGCAGCAGGGGGAGACAGCGGTTGCCCGGCTGGCCGTCGGACAGCGTGGGTCCGAGTGTGGGCAGGGCAACCGCTCAGTCTGTGCTGCGTTCTCCGCCGGTCGACCGGCGGGGCAGTGAAATCGTGAAGGTGCTCCCTGTGCCGGGTGTGCTCTGCACCTCGATGCGCCCGCCGTGGGCGGCGACCAGGTCCCGGGCGATGCTCAGGCCCAGTCCCATCCCCTGCGGGAAACGGCGGTCCGCCGGGCCGCGGTAGAAGGGGGCGAAAATGCGCTCCTGCTCCTCCGGCGCAATGCCGGGGCCGGAGTCGCGCACGCAGACCCAGACCTCCGACTCGTCTGCGCCCGCACTCAGGCCAATCTCCCCGCCCGGCGGCGTGTACTTGATCGCGTTGCTCACCACGTTGCCCAGCGCCTGCGCCAACCGGTCGGGATCGATCTCGAGCGCCGGCAGGTCAGCGGAAAAGTCGGCCTGCCAGTGCAACCCCTTGTCCTGGGCCGCCTCCCGCCAGGGACCCAGGACCTGCACCAGCCACGCGTGCAGCGCGGTCGGCCTGCGGTCCAGCTCCAGCGGTCCCAGTGCCTGGTCGTACAGGTGGGTCAGGTCGTCCAGGAGGTGTTGCATCCGCCGCACCTCCGCATCCATTCCCTCGAGCAGTTCCTGCCGTACCGCCGGGTCCTCCTCCGCGCCACTGGCGAGCGCCTGGATCGCCGAGAGCAGCGCACCCAGCGGCCGGCCCAGTTCGTGCACCAGGTTGGCGAGCAGCCGCTGGCGGGCTTTCTCCATGCCCTGCAACTGTTCGGCCAGTGTGTTGAAGGCGCGCAGCAACAGCCGGATCTCGTGCGGCCCCTGTTCGGGCAGCGCCGCCAGCGGGCGTCCGCCGGCCATCAGCGAGATGGCCTGCGTGGTCCGCCGGAGCGGGCGCTCCAGGTCGACGGCCAGGAACCAGCCCATCCCAATGCCCACGGCCAGCCCACCTGCCAGCACCCAGGCGATGAACGTGCGCGTCCGGGGAAAGCGCTCGTAGACGCTGGAGAGCGGGTCGGTCAGGCGGATCACCCCGGCGATCCGCCCGCCGATCGTGACCGGCACCAGCACCTCGGCGGCGCCTGTGCCCGGCTGCTCGCCATAGTCCACGCGCACGACGGCCCCGCTGAGCAGCACCTCGCGGAACCCGGGGATCTCCAACTTCCGCCCCAACGACGCCTGGTCGGCACCATCGGTGGACGCGAGCAACACGCCGTCTGTGTCCAGGAGCATCACTCGGGCCGTCAGGCGCGCCCCGATCCGGGCGGTGAAGGCCTGCGCCTGGGCCGGGTCGAACCATATTTGGGGATAGTCGCTGGCGACGGCGGCGACGAGCATGGCCTGCCGCTCCAGTTCGTTGGAGAGCCCCGCCAGGAGCACCTGCGTCTCCAGCAGGTACGTCAAGGCGACGCCCACGAGCGGGATCACGACCAGCAGAGGCAGCACGTGGCTGAGGATAAAACGAGCACGCAGCGAACGCATCTTTGACCTCTTGCGCATCATGTATGCTGTGTTCCGTGTCTCGTCGTCATCACGCATCACGAAACACGCATCACGGTTCACTTCACCAGTTTGTATCCCACCCCGCGCACGGTGACGATGCGCCGGGGATGCCCGGGGTCGTCCTCCAGTTTCTCGCGCAGCCAGCGGACGTGGACGTAGACTGCCTGTGGCTCGCCAGCGTACTCCGCGCCCCAGACGCGGGCCAAGAGGTCGTCAACCGAGACGACGCGGCCAGCCTCCAGCGCCAGCGCGTAAAGCAGATCAAACTCGCGAGGGGCCAGCGCCACGGCCCGCCCGCCCACGGTCACGGTGTGCGCCGCCGGGTCGATCACCAGGTCGCCCACCGCCAGCGGGGTGAGCCCCCTCGCGGGAGCCGGCGCCGGCGCGGCCCGCCGCAGCACGGCCTTGATGCGGGCCAGGAGGACGTCGATGTCAAAGGGCTTGGTGACGTAATCGTCGGCGCCCAGCTCCAGCCCGAGCACCTGGTCCAGCTCGCGCCGGCGCGCAGTGACAAAGATCACCGGGACGTCGATGTGTTGCCGCAGGTTGCGGAGCGCGTCCAGCCCGTCCATCCCCGGCAGGCCGATGTCCAGCAGCACCAGGTCCGGTGGATCGAGCCGGGCCTGGGCGAGTGTGTCCTCCGCCGTCGCTGCCGCGCTCACGCGGTAGCCGGCCTTCTCCAGGTTGAAGGCCAGGCTGCGGCGCAACAGCGCGTCGTCGTCGACGATGAGGATGTGGTGACTCACGTACTGTTCCTCTCATCGCCAGGCACCATGCTACGGCTCCAAACCCTGTTGTGCGCGCCGGCGGCGGCTCTCAAAAAGCCGCGCAGCGATCGCGCCGAACGCAAAGCCGCCGACGTGGGCCATGTAGGCGACCCCACCCGTCTGCGTCTGGACGAGCGCCCCAACTTCGCTGAACACCTGGGTGAGAAACCACAGCCCGACCAACACGATGGCGGGGACAAAGGCCACCTGCGAAAACCAGCCTAACAGCAACACCGTGCGAATCCTGTCGCGTGGATAGGTGATCAGGAACGCACCCATCACCGCCGCGATTGCGCCGCTGGCCCCCAGGTTGGGAACGGTGGAGGCCGGGTCAATGGCAACCTGTGCAACAGTGGCCGCCAGCCCGCCCAGCAGATAAAAGACCAGGTAGCGCACCGGTCCCATCACGTCCTCGATCTCTGGACCAAACACCCAGAAGAACAGCATGTTGCCGATGATGTGTATCCACCCGGCGTGCATGAACATGGATGTCAAGATGGTGATCCAGTTGCGCCCGGCTACGATGTCGGCCGGCACGAGCGACCACCGGTTTACGAACGCGTCCCCGCCCGCCAGCTCGAGCAGGAACACCAACACGTTTGCTCCAATGATCAGCGCGGTGATCAGGGGAAGGCGCAAGGGTCGCCGGTCTGCATCGCCCAAGGGAATCATGGTTCACCTCCAGCCAGATAAAAGTGGGTCCGAGATCGACTCACCGGACAAGGGTGGGACTCCGTCTTGCCCATCAAGCCCCAGTTCTCGCGTTTCCACAGGCGCGCTGCAGATAGGGGACGAGCGGGAAACCCACCAGCAGCGGCAACCAGAATGAGAGAAAACGATAGATGAGGATGACGACGACCGTCACCCCGCCAGGCACACCGAGGCCATCGTACAACGCGGCCATCGTGCCCTCCACGATGCCGACCCCACCGGGCAGAAAGGAGACCTTGCCCAGAAGCAGCGGCAGCCCATAGCCCGCCAGCAGGACGCCCGGGCTGACCGCGTGCCCCGCGGCGACGAAGAGGAAATACAGGGTCAGCATGTCGAAGACGGTATTCAGCGCCGCGCCCAGCGCCGGGCCACGCCAGCCACCGGCGCGCAACGTGTCCCACGCACTGAACAAGTGGCCGGTGGCGGCCTCCGTCGCGGCCGGGTCGTACGGGCGGTGGCGCAGGGCGGCCCAACGGCTGGCCACCCGCGTCGCCAGCGCGGTGAGTTGAGGACGATGGTGCACCCCCCACACGACCACGCCGGCGATCAGACTGAGTAACAGCAGTGTCAATCCGAAACCGATGGCCTGCAAAGCCGAAAGTTCGTGGACGATCAGCAGGTGGGTCAGGCCAAAGATCCCGATGACGACGAGCGCGGCGTCGTAGAACAGCGTGGGCAACCATCCAGCCAGCACGGCCCCCTCGGAGCTGACGCCGCAGCCGTGTGTCCAGCGATAGGTGACGGCGACGTTGCCGACCGGCCCTCCACCTGCCAGGCCCACACTGGCCGCAGCCGTAAAGATCAGCGTGCCCCGGATGACGGACAGCCGTTGCCCGACGACGGCGACGATCGTCTTCAGGAGATACCCGCTGCCCAGGTAGCTCAGAGCCTGCATCACGATGGCCAGTGCCACGGCCCACGGTGCCATCCCTTTGATGACCTGGAGCGAGTGGTCGAGCGTCGTGAGCTGCGGCAGGATGAGATGGACCGCCAGCCCCAGCAGGAGGAGCGGCACCAAGTAGCGTCCCAGCCGAACGGTCAATTGCGGGATCGCGTGCGGGATCGTGATCGTGCGGGATTCTCTAGTCATTGGCACTCACCGCCCAGCGCCTGGACGTAGAACCGCTCTACGTATTCCTTCACCATCCGCCGTGTGCTAAAAACCGGTGCCACGCTCTTGATGCTTGCCTTCATCACCTGGACAAACCCGTGGGGCACCTCGTCGTCGGATCGCTGGTAGTAGAGCGGAATGATCTTTTCCTCCAGCAACCGGTACAGCGCCTCGGCGTCGGCCTGTCTCCGGTCTCCCTGGACGTCTTCCCCGCCGAAGGCCCAGCCGTTTGCCCCATTATATCCCTCAACCCACCAACCGTCCAGAATGGAGAGCGTCGGCGTACCGTTGACGCTGGCCTTCATGCCACTGGTTCCGCTGGCCTCCAGCGGCGGCAAAGGGTTGTTAAGCCAGACGTCTACCCCGTGAACCATGTACTCCGCCAGTTGCTGGTCATAATTCTCCACAAAGGCGATTCTCCCGGCGTACTCGGGGTCCTGGGCCAGGCGAAAGACTTGTTGAATCAGGCGCTTGCCCTCGACGTCTGCCGGATGGGCCTTCCCGGCAAAGATGACCTGCACCGGACGCCAGGGATCGGTCAACAGGCGCTTCAGACGTTCGAGGTCGTAGAAAATCAAATCGGGCCGCTTGTAGGCGGTGAACCGGCGCGCGAAACCCAGCGTCAGGACTTGAGGATCGAGCAGCGAGCCGAGAGCCACGACGTTCCCGGCAGCCACCGTGCCCTTCTGCCAGCGTTCCCGGATTCGTCCATCAATTTGGGCGATGAGCGTCGCCTTGAGCGCCTGGTGATGGTGCCACAGATCCTCGTCGGGGATCTCGTCCACGAGCTCCCATATCGCCGGCCGGTCCTGATGGGTGGACCAGGCCGGGCCCAGGTACCTGGTGAGCAGGGGCTGCAACTGAATGGGATCGATCCAACTCGGCAGGTGGACCCCGTTGGTGATCGCCTCGATGGGGACATCATCCTCCCTTTTATCCGGCCACAGGCTGCTCCATATCTTGCGCGCGACCTCGCCGTGTCGCCGGCTGACCGCGTTGCGGAACCGGGCCATTCGCAGGGCAAAGACGGTCATGTTAAACCCCGTGCCAGGATCCTGTGGGTTGGCTCCGAGTTGGAGGAGGGTGTCGCGATCGGTACCCAGTTCAGGATAGTAGGGGGCCAGGTACTTTTCCATGAGTTGAAAGGGGAAGACGTCGGTCCCCGCAGGCACAGGCGTGTGGGTGGTAAAGATGGTGCTCTCCCGCACCCGCTGGACGGCTTCCTCGAAGCCAGCTCCGTCCTCTACCAGCACCCGGATGCGCTCGAGGATGGCCAGGGCCGGGTGGCCCTCGTTCAGGTGCAGGGCAGCAGGCCGGATGCCCAATGCTGCGAGTACGCGCATCCCTCCCATTCCCAGCACAATCTCCTGCCGCAGCCGCTGCTCCAGGTTGCTGGCATAGAGGTGGTGTGCGATGTCCCGGTCCCAGGGCTGATTGGTCTCGATGTCTGCGTCCATCAGGTACAGGGCGACCCGGCCGACCGCCGCTTTCCAGACGGCCACGTGAACCGGGGGATCAAAGAGCGGCACCTGGACGATGAGCGGCCTGCCTTCCCCGTCCAGCACGCGGGTGATCGGGTCGTACGTGCGATCCAGGGCCTCTTCCACATCTTCCTGCCATCCATCTTCCCGGATCCGCTGCCAGACGTAGCCCTGCGAATAGATCATGCCAACTGCCACCACCGGAACGGCCAGATCGCTGCATTCCTTGAGATGATCCCCAGCCAGGATACCCAGCCCGCCAGCGTAGACCGGGAGCGAGGCGTGCAAGCCGTACTCGGCGGAAAAGTAGGCCAGCGGTGACCGGGCGCGGCCGTACTCGGCAGTAAACCACCCGGCCTGGGAACCGGTTTCCACCTGGCACTGGTCTATCACGGCGTCATAGTGCGCCAGGAATTCCGGGTCCACCGCCGCGCCCGCCAGCATCTCTGGTCGAACGACGGCCAACATGCGCACGGGGTTGTGCCCACTCTCGCGCCAGGCTTGCAGGTCCAGCGCGCGAAACAGGCCCCGCGCCTGTGGATTCCAACTCCACCACAGGTTGTAGGCCAGCTTCCCCAGGCCACGGATGCGCTCGGGGAGGTCGGGAACCGGGTCAGTCTCGCCCATGTTTATCTCCTTTTGCAGACGCCGGGGGGCGTGCGACCAGGATCACAACTACTTTGCCAACACCCGCGCCAGTCCCAGCAGCCTGGGGTCCAGGGGCTTTTTGTTGGCGACGACCTGGGCCAGCGGCGTGGCCGCGATCTCGCCCTTGAGCAGGCCCACCAGGATCCCGTGCTCGCCCCTGGCCAGGTGCTCGATCGCCGCCGCGCCGAGCCGGGAGGCCAGCAACCGGTCGAATGCGCCGGGCGTGCCACCCCGCTGCACGTGGCCCAGGATGGTTACCCGCAACTCGAAGCCCAGTCGCTCGCGGTGTTTCTCAAAGTAGCGGGCCAACTCTTGGGCGTTGTATCGAGCACCCTCGGCGACCACTACCAGAGCGTGGGGTTTGCCCCGCTCGTAGGCGTTGCGCAGTTCTGTCGCCACAGCTTCCGGGTCTGTCTCAACTTCCGGGATGATGACCGCCTCGGCCCCACCGGTGATGCTAGCGATGAGGGCCAGGTAGCCGCATTCGCGGCCCATCACCTCGACCAGAAACGCCCGTTGGTGGGACGAAGCGGTCACCTTGAGCCGGTCAATCGCCTCCAGCGCGACGTTGAGGGCGCTATCCACCCCGATGGTGACCTCCGACCCATACAGGTCGTTGTCGATGGTCGAGGCCACGCCGATCACCGGGAAGCCCATCTGGGATAGCTCGTAGGCCCCCGCCTGAGACCCGTTGCCGCCGATGACGACGAGGGCTCCGACGTCGTGTTGGCCCAGCACGCGCAGCGCCTGCATACGACCTTCTGCTGTCTTGAATTCGGGGCAGCGGGCGCTGCCCAGCATTGTGCCACCCTGCTGGATGATACCGCCCACGTCCCGGGCCCCCAGTGGCACGAGGTTATCGGCGATGAGGCCGGCGTAACCGTGGCGCACGCCAAACACCTCCCACCCGGCCTCTATGCCAGTGCGCACCACGGCGCGGATGGCGGCGTTCATGCCAGGGGCATCGCCCCCGCTGGTCAGTACGGCGATTCGTTGCATCTACCCTCCCATTCGTCAACTCGGCTTTGCAGCCAGGGGACGTCTCTTCTGGAGCGTCCACAGGACCAGATAGATGGCCGCAGCCGCCGCGAGGTGCTTTAGCGTGTGGCCACTCACGATCCGGCCCAGCGCGAATGTGCTCCCGTCGAGGAGCTCGAGCGCCTTGGACACAACGTAGAGCCCCAGCACCCCAAAGATGCACATGCTACAGGTATACCTGGATGGAAAAAGGAATGCGATGATGGGGATTGCCAGCATGGGGTAGTATTGCACCTCGACGTACCAGCGCAGGTCTCCTCCTGTGGTCCTCAGCTCGCTCAGGTGCCAGTACAGCACGCTGCTGATCCCCACGATAATCATGGGCAAGAGCAACCGGACGCCAGCCTTGGCGTCGATCCGCTCGGCGATGGTGGCGGCGAAAAAGGCCATAAAGCTCAAGGTCATCGGCAGGCGGTCCCACATGAGGCGGTCGTCGTTCGGCTTCAGGTGATAGTAGGCCGACCCAAAGCACGTGAGTGCTGCACCGGCGAAAAAGAGCACATAGGGCCACTTCTCCGACGGCTCGACGAAAGCGTCACCGGATGCCCTGCGCCGCCACAGGAAGGTCAGGCCCAAAATGCCGACCAGGAGGAAGGGAACGTTGGAGATGGCGTTGAGGAGGTTGGGAATGCCGAGCAGCGTACGCTGATCGGCAAAGTCGTTGTAGGATTGGCTCTGTGGAATCGGCGGCCGGGTTAGTATAGCCACAGCCACCGCCAAAGTCAAGCCAGCGACCACCCACAGGCGCGTGCGTCGCGTTATCGACGCATCAGCCCATTCTCCATTCATTGCCGAGACCCAGCTCAAGTGGTCCATGGTTCACCTCTACATCCTGCCTCGTGGGTTTGCGCGCGGGGTTCAGTTTCAGGCCCTGTCAGGGGGGAGATGGCCTTACCGTCGGCGCACTGCACGTCGGCATATACGGGAATATCCATCGTCGTCGCCCCCTTCAGGCCAGGCAGCGGGCGGCACCATGACAAGCGCCGCCCGCTGTTTGAATACCGGTTGAGATGTGCTCAAACCGCAATCACGATATGGTTCTCTACATCGGACACGCCCGGTGCGGCCCAGGCAGCCAACTCGGCCTCCTCTCGCTCCGCCCAGGAGCCGACATTGCCATGCAGGATCACCTTGTCGCCGCGAGTCTCCACCGTGATCCGTCGCGCGTCAAGCTGGGCGTGGCGCCTGAGTGCATCCTCGATCTTGGCCTTCACCTCCGCTGGCTTTACCTTCGGCTTGACGGTGACATGGTTGGCAACCCCTCTTACCCCGGTCAGGTAGCGCACGGCGTCCTCGGCAGCACCCTTTTGGAAGAGCCAGTCGACCTCGCCATCCAGGGTAACCCAGCCGTCCTCCACCGTCACCGTGATATGGTCATGCGGGACCAGGACGTTCCACTCGAGAGCGTTTGCCGCCGACCGGGCGATATCCGCGTCAGTGCGCTGGCTGAGGGCAGGCAACCTGACTTCGATTTCTTCGGCCACCGCCTTGACGCCAAAGACTCGCTTTGCGGCGCGCTCAGCAGCCCACTTCTCAGCGAGGCTGTCCACGTAGCCGGTGAGCGTCACCACGCCGTCCTCGACGGCGACCCCGATCCCCGCCGCATTGACACTCGGGTCCCACCTGAGACCATCTATAACATCCCGTTGCAGTTCTGCATCACCCTTCATGGCAGCTCCCTCCTCGATTTGCATGGCAGGACATGTATCAACAAGATTTTGTTCAATTTCCTTTCCCTCCTTTCAGGCCAATGCGAAACGGCCAAATTGTGTACTTGCCTACACACGAGAGACCTGTCCCAAGGTCATGATCGGGCAGCACATCGCCGGGCTGCTGGTGCTGGACAAACCGGCTTCAATACCCAAAAGTGCCTGTGAGTCGTGATGACTGCGGCGGTCGGTGTCAAGGTAATGCGCAGCTAGCAGGGCGCGTTCGCGCTGTCCACGAGAGGTTGATGGAGACGCTGCGGAGAATGGTACTCACATTTTATCACAACGTACTGCCACTTGTCAATGCTCCCAGAAGCGCTACGGCAAGTGCTGGTCCCCTTGCAGCACGGGCGCGAACAGATCGCCCACCTGTTGCACACGCTCAGGAATGGCCCGCAGCGTCAGATCAGCCGGACGCAGTCGCCCATTCTCCACTTCGTCCCAGCTCAGCGGCGCGGAAATGGGAGCGCCGGGGTGGGCACGCAAGGTGTAGGGCGCAGCGGTGTTACGGCCTACACTGTTCTGGGCGTGGTCTATGGTAACCTGGCGACCCCGGTGCGTGGCACCGTGGGCCACGGCGATGAGGTCGGGATAAGCTGCAGCCAGTTGCTCGGCCAGAGCCTTGACCCAGGCACGGACCGCGTCGAAAACGTGTCCAGGAGCCAGAGGAAGATAGACGTGCAAACCCCGCCCGCCGCTGGTCTTGGGCCATCCCCGCAGACCCAGACGGGCCAGCGCATCCCGCAGCCGCAGCGCCGCCTGGAGGGTGTCGGCGAAACCCGCCTCATCGCCTGGGTCCAGATCAAAGATCGCCCAGTCAGGTTGCGACAGATTCGGCACACGGGATCCCCACAGGTGAAACTCGACGCTGGCCTGGTTGGCCAGCCACACCAGCCCCGCCACATCGTCCACCAAAGGCAATTGGATGACGCGGTCAGACGTTTCGGGGTGATAGTCCACACTGCGCAACCACGCCGGAGCGTTCTCAGGCAAGTCGCGGCGGTAGTAGGAGAATCCGTGAATGCCATCGGGAAAGATATGCAGGGTGACAGGCCGGTCCTTGAGATACGGCAGCATGATTGGTGCAACTGCTTTATAGTACCGTAGCATATCTTCCTTGGCATAGCCCTCTTCCGGCCAGAAGACCTTGTCGGTGTTGGCAACGCCGATTTGGCGTCCATCAAGCTGCCATACCTTGGATGTTGAATTCACCATCGATGTTTCTCCGTTCAATTCCTGCGCAAGCTCATCCTGCTTTTCCACCAGTTCGCAGCCGAGTTCTTTCACCAAGCGACCCGTGTGCATCTACTCACTGATCCTGCGTCTCGCTCCCCAGGTAGACCAGGTACCAGGCCGTGCTGTCGAGAATGGCTTCCCGGCGCGTATCGGCGTAAAGGGTCAGCCAGGCAGGTTGACCCAACGCGTTCAAGTCCAGTGGATACGAGCGGGCAAGTTGAGCCCGGGTATGTCTACAGAGTATTCACAACCGCACGTGCTTGTAGAAGACGCGCTTCGCGAGTTCGGAAGCGATGATATACAGCAGCGTGAGACCGGCGAGCGCCAAGACCAGTGATACAGACAACGGTACGAAACCCAAGAGCTTGTTGAGCGGTGAGTATGGGAGGACGAGCGTGATGCCAGCGACGATAATGGTGCCGATCAGCAATGGACGCCCGGGCCTGCTCTTGAAGAAGGGCCCTTGGGTGCGAATGACGAGCATGATCAGCAGTTCAGTCATCACCGATTCGAGGAACCAACCGGTTCGGAACTCGTCAGTGCTGGCTCGCAGCACGAGGAGCAACAGACCAAACGTCAGATAGTCGAATACCGAACTGACGGCACCAAAGGTCACCATAAAGTTGCGGATGAATTGGATGTTCCAGCGCCGGGGCCGCTCAACCAACTCCCGATCCACGCTGTCGCTGGCAATGGTCATGGCCGGAAAGTCGGTCAAAAAGTTCGTGAGCAGAATTTGCAAGGGCAGCATGGGCAGGAAGGGCAGGAACAGGGACGCGCCCGCCATGCTGAACATGTTGCCAAAGTTGGCGCTCGTCGTGATGAACACGTACTTGAGCGTGTTGGCGAAGGTGGTGCGCCCCAGCACGATACCCTCGTGCAGCACGGCCAGGTCGCGCTCCAGCAGCACAAAGTCGGCGGCTTCCTTGGCCACGTCCACGGCCTGGTCGACCGAGAGGCCCACGTCGGCGGCGTGGAGGGCGGGCGCGTCGTTGATGCCGTCACCCATGTAGCCAACGACGTGCCCCATCTTTTGCAAAGCCAGGATGATGCGCTCCTTCTGGTTGGGGTCCACCTCGACGAAGAGGTTGGCGCGCACGGCGGCTTGCCAGAGCGCTTCGTCGCGCAGATGGCCCAGTTCAGCGCCGGTCAGCACGCCGGTCACCTCCAGCCCCACGGCCTCCGCGGTGTGCAGCGCCACCAGCCGGTTGTCCCCGGTGATGATCTTGAGTTGCACGCCCAGTTCGGCCAGGCCAGCGATGGTCTCCTGCACGCCGGGCTTGGGTGGATCGAAGAAGAGCAAGAAGCCCACAAAGGCCAGGCCGTGCTCGTCGGCGCGGGTGTAGGCCGGCTGCGGTAGCACCGGCTTCGTCGCCACGCCCAACACGCGAAAGCCCTGCCCGCTCCACTCTTCGTAGCGCCGCTGGATCTGGACCCGGTGCGCGTCGTCCAACGGCGCGGCATCCTCGCCGGCCTGCACCTGCGTACAGACCGCCAGCACGTTGTCCAGTGCCCCCTTCGTGATCAGCAGACGCCGTTCCCCCTCTTGCACCACCACGCTCAACCGTTTGCGGACGAAATCGTAGGGCACCTCGTCCACCTTGCTGAGACCACCGAGGTCGGGCTGGGCGTGGGCGACGATGGCCTCGTCCAGCGGATTGGTCAGCCCGGTCTGGAAGTGGGCGTTCAGGTAGGCACGGCGAAAGACCTCCTCCGCCGGATGTCCCTCCACGTCCAGCGCCCCGTCCAGTTGGACCACGCCCTCGGTCAAGGTCCCCGTCTTGTCGGTACACAGCACGTCCATGCTGCCAAAATTCTCGATGGATTCGAGGCGGCGCACGATGACGCCGTGGGCGGCCATCGTCTGTGATCCCCGGGACAGGTTGATGCTGATGATGGCAGGCAGCAGTTGCGGCGTCAGCCCCACGGCCAGTGCAATGGAGAAGAGGAGCGAATCGAGGACCGGCTTGTGAAAGTAGACGTTGACCGCGAAGACGATCAACACCAGTACCATCATCACCTCGGTGAGCAGGTAGCCGAAGCGCCGAATGCCGCGCTCGAACTCGGTCTCGGGAGGGCGCAGCGTCAACCGCTCGGCGATCTGGCCAAAGGCGGTGGCCGCACCGGTCTGCGCGATCAACACGCGAGCACTGCCACTGCGCACGTTGGTGCCCATAAAGACGCAGTTGGTGCGTTGCACCAGGTTGGCCTGGGCGGCGACCGGACCGGGCTTTTTCTCCACCGGGAAGGTCTCACCCGTCAGCACCGCCTGGTTGACGTAAAAGTCCTTGGCCTCCAACAGGACACCGTCGGCAGGCACCAGGTTGCCCGCCGAGAGCAACACGACGTCGCCAGGCACGACCTCTTCGGCGGGGATGGACTGCGGCTGGCCGTCACGGAGCACGGTGGCCTTGATCGTCACCCGGGCACGCAGCTTTTCGGCGGCGTTGCTGGCGCTGTACTCCTGGAAAAAGCTCAGCAGGGCGCTACCCAGGACGATGGCCAGGATGATCACGGCATCCACCCATTCTTTCGTCACGGCCGACACGCCCGTGGCGAAGAGCAGGATGAGGACGATGGGGCTCTTGAACTGGTTGAGGAAGAGCCCCAGGGCGGTCGCTCTCTCCCGGGCTTTTAGCACGTTGGGGCCAAGCCGCTGCAACCGTTGCCTGGCTTCGGGGGCAGTGAGCCCGTGGGGCGTGCTCTGCAGATCTGCCACGAGGCTGTCCGGTGGCTGGCTCCAGTACTGGTTGAGAGCGGCAGCATGCTCAGCCATAGAACCTCCCGGTATCACCCGTCAATCTCCCAGCGCGCGTGCCACAAGGACGATGGCCAACGCCGCCAGGAGCAGCCAGATGCCGACGATGACGACAGCGGCCGCCCGGTTCGTCGGTTTGCCCTGCTCCAAAACGGTCCGGGCCTCTTCCCGGCACTCGGCCAGCACAGGCGGCGGGATCATCCTCAGTGCGATCGAGACACCCAGCGGGACCAGTACCAGGTCGTCCAGGTATCCCAGGACTGGGATGACGTCTGGAATTAGGTCGATGGGGCTGAAGGCATACCCCACGACACAAGCCGCGAAGAGCCGGGCGTGCCAGGGGGTCCTGGGGTCCCGGTAGGCCAGGTAGATAGCATAGGTCTCCAGTTTCAGCCGTCCGGCCCACGACTTCCATCTTTGGATTGCAGAGCCATCGGCCATGTGTTCTCCTCACGGATCAAATGGATGCCGAGATTTGTCACTGGTGCTGCAGGGCTTTCACCGGCATACTCAACTCTCAAGCCCGCGGTTCCTTGTCGAGCTGTTTCAGGACAACCTCAGACATGATAATGGTGTTTGGCAAGATTACCAGATGCCCCTCGTCGGTGCGGAGCGTCGTTGTTCGCAGATCGATCACCTCAACCTGACCGGAAAAAGATCGCACGGTGATCTGGTCACCCCTTTTGAAGGGGCGTTCTATCACAAGGTACAGGCCAGCAACGAAATTCTTGGCCACATCCTGCAGCGACAGACTGACGGCCAGGCCGAGCGCGCCCATCAAGGTCGCTAGAGCCGCAATGTGCAGCCCCGACGCTGCCAGGGCCAACAATCCTCCACCGATGAGTACAGCGACATATGTAACCTGGCAGGCAAAACGCTGTGCTGCGGGATCGGCACGGAAAAGTAGCCGTCCAACAACCTTTCGGACAATGGTAGCACCAACAAAGCTGAAAAGCAGGATCACCCCAGCAGATATCAGGCGGGGCAGATAATTCAGCAGGGTCGTGGTCAAATGCTCGATCCATGATTGAGGCGACATAGAGTAACCTCTCCTTGGCATATAATACGGTTTCAGCCGCGCAGGCGCAGTGAATTACCCACTACGAGCAGGCTGCTGGCAGCCATCGTCCCGGCAGCGATGGCGGGGCTGATGAACCCCAGGGCTGCCAGCGGCACAGAGATCAGGTTGTAGGCGAACGCCCAGCCCAGATTCTGCATGATGGTCCGCCGCGTGCGCCGTGAGAGCGCGATGAACCAGGGAATCAGGGTGAGGTCGGAACGGGCGAGCACGACGTCGGACGTCTCGCCCGCCACGTCGGTCCCCCCAGCGACGGTGACGCTCAGATCGGCCTGGGCCAGGGCCGGGGCATCGTTCACCCCGTCGCCGACCATGGCCACCCGCTCCCCAGCCGTCTGCCAGCTTCGGATCCGCGTGGCCTTGTCTGCAGGCGGGCAGTGACCCTCGTATTCGGCCAGGCCCAGCTCTGCCGCGACGGCGTGAGCGGTACCCGGATGGTCGCCGGACAACATCACGGATAGGATCGCGGCTTCCTTCAATTGGGCCAACGCCTCCCGCGCGGTAGGGTTTGGCTCGTCACGCAGGCTGACAAACCCGGCAGCGCCGGCGTCCCAGCCGACCCACACGACGGTCTCGCCCCGTTCGGCGCGGGCCTGGGCCTCGGCAGCCAGGGGTGTGCGACCATCCACTCCCAGGAAACGCGCCGACCCCACGATCACGCGCCGCCCATTCCATCCCACGATGCGGGCGCTGGTCCCCAACCCGCGCAAGGACTGAAACTCTCCAGCCTCCAGAAGCGGGCCGGGACAGGCCGCGACGATCGCCCTGGCGATAAAGTGCTCGGAATACTGTTCAACAGACGCAGCCAGGCAGAGCAACTCGTCTTCCCGAGTCGCCATTCCGGGATCGGCGACGGTGTCCACTACGGCCATCCGCCCGCGCGTCAGCGTACCTGTTTTGTCAAAGACGACGCGCCGGATCCCGGCTGCCGTCTCCAGCGCGACGGGATTGCGGACCAGGATGCCTGCCCGCGCGGTGCGCCCGAGCGTTACGGCCAGCGCCAGCGGGGTCGCCAACCCCAGCGCGCAGGGGCAGGCCACGACCAGCACTGCCACCGCTGCGAGCACCGCCTGTGAGACCCCGTGCCCGGCGAACGACCAGCCCAGCGCGGTAAGGATCGCCACGCCCAGGATGCCGAAGGCAAAATACGCCGCGGCCTTGTCCGCCAGGCGCTGAATCGGCGGCTTGGAGGCCAGCGTCTGCTCGACCAGTTGCGCGATGTGCGCCAGCCGCGTGTCCTGCACAGACCGCGTCACCCGGCCGATCAACGCGGCGTCCGTCACGACCGTCCCGGCAAAGAGCGCACCGCCGGGCTCCTTGTTCACCGGCACCGACTCGCCGGTCAGCAGTGATTCGTCAACTGTCCCTTCACCCTCCAGAACCTCGGCGTCGGCCGGCACCCGTTCCCCGGGCTTGATCAGAATCGTGTCGCCAGGGACGACAGCGCTGGCCTGGACCTCCTGCCAGCCGCCTTCCGTGCGCCGCCAGGCCTTGTCGGGCTGCAACCTCAGCAGGTGGCGGATATCCTTCCGCGCCTGGGCGCCGCCCAGCGTCTCCAGGTAGCGCCCCAGCATGATGAACGTGGTGATCATGGCCACCGAGTCGAAATACGCCTCGCCGCTACCGGTCAGCGCGACGTAGGCGCTGTAACTGTAGGCAGAAAGCGTGCCCAGCGAGACCAGCGTGTCCATCGTGGCGGTGCGCGCGCGCAGGGCGCGCCATGCGCCCAACAAGAGCGAACGCCCACCGAAAAGCAGCACCGGCGTCGCCAGCAGCCAGACCAGATATTGCAGGCGGCGTACGTCCGGCGCGTCGAACTGCCCGGCCGCGTAGCGGGGATAGAGCTGAACCAGGTAGAGGAGCATGACCTGCATGCCGAAACCGGCGGCGACGACCAATTGCAGCAAAGCGCGCTCCTGCTGCCGTTCGGCCCGCTGCTCGACGGGATCGGTCAACAAGCGTGCGCGGTAGCCCAACGTATCCAGGGTCTTGAGCACGGCCGACGGGTCCACCTGGGCCGGGTCGTATTGCATCCGCCCTCGTTCGGCGGCAAAACTGACATCCACATGCTTGACACCGGGCTGGCTGTGCAGGATCTGTTCAGCCGCGAGCGCGCACCCGGCACACCACATGCCGCCCAACGAGAAGTGGATGGTCTGGCCGGGATCGAAGAGGGCATCCTTGAGGCCGGGAGCCTTGGGCCGGGACGCGGGCAGCACCGCGCCGAGCATACCGGCAGCGTGCGCCACCTCGTAGACGTGGGCGCAGCCCTGGCAGCAAAAGCTCCTTTCCTCACCGTCGAATGGCCTGACGACCGGAGCACCGTCGATTTTCAGACCACACAGAGCACAGGTCCCGGCCTGGTTCACCAAATCAGCACCCCTCCCAAGTGGAGATGGGGCAGAGTGCCCAGCGCCGCCAGCCCGCGCAGGACCAGTTGCAGGCCAACGACGACGATGAGCACGCCGGCGACGCGGACCATGGCCTGGCGCACGCGAACGCCCAACACCCCCGCTCCCAACCCGACGACGAGCAGCGCCGGGGCAGTGCCTATGCCAAAGAGAGCCATCGCCAGCGCACCAGACAGTGGGCCGCCGGTGGTGGCGGCCACGAGCAGGGCGCTATAGGTCAGGCCGCAGGGCAACAGCCCGTTCAACGCGCCCAGCAGGATCACGCCCCACAGACCGCCCTGCTTGAGCGCCCGGCCCATGGCCTGGTTTAACCAGGTGCTGGCCCCTTCGATCCGCCCAAGGGGCAGCCAGCCCAGGTAACCCATCCCAAGGAGCACGACACCCAGGCCCAGCACCACACTGGCGACGCCGGCCAGGCTGTTCAACCGGCTCCCCAGGCCCAGCAGCGAACCGATCCCACCGACGACAGTACCCAGGAGAACGTAAACCGCAATGCGGGCAACGTGGTACAGGAGATGGCGAGGCAGGGCCGCCGACCCGCTGGCCCGGAACTGCAGGCCCACCATGACCATCAACGGGCCGCACATCCCCAGGCAGTGTCCCAGGCTTCCCAAGAGGCCACTTAACAGGAGTGCTCCATAGACACCAATATCCATCCGCCACCTCACGCGACGATGACACCATCCGCCATCTCGATAGACCGGGCACTGCGGGTAACCAACCGAGGAGCATGCGTGACCATAAGGATCGTCAGGTCCATCGTGGCGTGGATTCTGGCGAACAGATCTATGATTTCCATCTCCGTCTGCTCATCCAGGTCGCTCGTCGGCTCATCGGCGAGCAACACCTGCGGCCGGTTGACCAGCGACCGGGCGATCACCGCTCTCTGCTGCTGCCCGGCCGAGAGCTGCCGTGGATAGGCGGCGCGCTTGTCCACCAGCCCCACCAGGTGCAACAGTTCGTCCGCCCGCTCACGGGCACCTGGCTTCCCGTGAGCGGGCCCAAAGGCGGTGGGCAGGACGACGTTCTCCAGAACGCTGAGGGACGGGAGCAGGCTGGGAAACTGGAAGATGAAACCGACCCTCCGATTGCGCAGCAGAGAGCGCTGCGGATCGGCCAAGTCCCAGAGGTCGGTGCCATCCCACAGAACCTGGCCTGAGGTGGGCCTGGTCAGGCCGGCCACCAGGTTGAGCAGAGTGGTCTTGCCCGCGCCGGACCGCCCGGTGATGACGAGATACTCGCCACGCTCGACTTGAAGCTCTATCCCGTGCGCAGCCGTGACCGTGGCCCCCTTGCCGACGGGGTAGGTCTTGGTGACTCCGATGAGCGATATCACGACGCTTACTCCCGCATCGCCACAGCCGGGTCCTGACGGCACGTGCGGAGGGCCGGAGGCAGGACAGCCAGGGTGACGCCAGCCAGCGCCAGGACAAGGCCTCCCCCTCCCAAAGCGACCAGCGAAGGGAATGAGGGGAAGAGGAAGGACAGTCCCAGCGAGAGGACGATCAGGTTGCGAAAGAGGTAGATCGCCAATGCCGCCAGCAGGATCCCGGTGATCCCGCCCCCGAAGGCAAGGATGATCGCCTCGGCCAGCAAAGACCGCAGGACCGCCCCGTGGGTAGCCCCCAGGGCGCGCATGACGCCGGTCTCGCGTCGGCGCTCGTTGGCGGCCATGGAAAAGACGAGGCCAACGAGCACCAACGACAGGACCGAGGTGATGCCCAGGATGGCCAGCACACTCCGGAGCAGGCCCGAGATCTGCCGGTGAAAGGTCTGAAAGAGTCCCGAGCTGGGGATGGCGGCCACACCCGGCACATCGTGCACGATCTGCAGCGCCACCAGGCGGGGGTCAGCTCCGGGGACCACCCGGGCCAGGGCTGCCGAGATGCTATCGGAAGGAATCTCCAGGGGGCGCACAGCTTTGGTGCGGGAAACCTGGGCCACCTCGCGGGCGGTCTCGAAGGTGAAGAACAGGGCCGTGTCCAGGCCGGTGCCGGTGCGCTCCAGATTGCCGCTCAGGTCGATCTCGTAGCCATAGATCCGGATGTTCTCCTCCCCATAGGGGACAAATACATCACTTCCCCCGATGGCCTCCCCCAGGCCCAACTCGTGGCCCAGATTCTGGCTCAGCCAGGGCGTGATCGTGAAATCGGTCTGGGGATCAAAGGCCATCAGGAACATCTCGGCGGAGCAACACGGGGCATTGGCCAGGGAGGCGAGGTAGAGCTGGGGGGTGACGATGGCTACTCCCGGGATCCCGGCGATCCTGTCCAGATTCTCCCGGGGCATCCAAACGGCCACCGGTTGGCCCATCAGCAGGGCGGTCTCCACCTGGGTCTCGGTCCCCTCGGGGACGACGACGACATCCGCTCCCAGCCTTTGCTGCACCAGCCGCAAGCTATCCTGAGCCCCCCGGATCACGAGAACGGTGGAGAACAAGAGTGCAGTCACCACCAGGACGCACAGGAACACGATCCAGCTCCTGAAAGCACTGCCCACGACGTTCTTCCAGGCCAACTGGAGAAGGGTCACCGAGGTTACTCCACGCTCCTCCGCGAGATCACCAGGCCGACCAGGCTGACGCTGATCACCAGGCTCCCCGCGAATATCAGAGCAGGTTTCATGACCAGGTTGCAGGAAGCCCCGGGGTGCTGGCACACGCCGATAAGCCGGGTGGGGAGCAAGATGACCATGATTCCCAAGATAGCGCCGACGAGGGCAAGGGCTCGCAGGGTCTCCTTCTGGCGGCTGAACGCGATCAACAGCCCCACAACGAGGAGAGGGACAGCCACGGCAAGCGACGCCTGGGCGGTCCAGTAACACTTCATCGGGACCTGACGCCCGTTCTCAAGGGTCAGGGCCTTGCCATCGTATTGACAGTTGAAAAAGTAGGGTAAAGTGCCGATCAAGATGGCCAGTATCACGATGAGAACAGCCGGGATTTTCAACGCATGCCTCCTCACTTTGTGGCGAGAAAAAAGGTGAACTGCTCACTCTCGCCCGCACGGGACACCTCCGCATCGATCTGCCACGCCCCGGCCATGGTAAAGATGGTCTGCGCCCGATAGACGCCCGGATCCGCCTCGGTTGCCTCCGGCTTGTTGGGGGGCATGCTGATGCATTCGGGCATGGTGAGATCAAAGCGCACGCTGGCTCCTGAGAGCGGTTGGCCTTGGGCATCGCGGAGCGCCAGTTCGAGCGTGGCGTCCCTCATCGGCACGGGAGGATAGGGGACAACCGCCAGCGTTGCGGTCAGCGAGCCCGACTCTTGCGTCAGGCACGTGCGCGAAGCTTTTTCGCCGCAGCCGCCCAGCGCCAGAGAACAGGTGAGGAACAGCAACGCAAAGATCGCACGTCTCACAACAGGAACTCCGAGGCTCTATCGGCATCAATGGGACAGGACCTCCGAGGTGGGCGTGATCGTGCGAGAAAACCCCGGAGGTCCGGAACCTCAGGCCACCTCTGCGTAGACGTGCACGGTCAGGTCTTCCAGCGCCACGTGCGGCTGGAACTCGGCCAGCACCTTGTCCTCGGCCAGGGAGGACCGGCGGTGAGCATCTACGTCCTCCCAGGTATCCCACGTGCTATGAAAGGCCAGGTGCGTCCTATCGGGCACGTCCAGGGAGTACATGGCCTGGGAGGAAACGTGACCGGGCTGATTGGGCAAGAGAACGCGCATGTAGCCCAGGACGCGCTCCAGGGAAGCGCCGATCTCCAGTTCGCTCATCTGGTCGGGCCGAATGTCAAAGCTGACCTCGTAGACGTACGCCATCGTCTGCCTCCTCAGCGCTGCGTCCAGTTCAGGATCAGGTAGATCAGCCACCACAGCAGGACGCCCGGTAACGCCAGTTTCACCACCGGCGGCAGGCCGCCACCGGCTTCCTCGATCTCGCGGGCGAAGGTATCGATGTACCCGTCGGGGCGGATCTCTTCGTGGCCGGTTTCATCTTCGCCGTCCCGGTGCCCACTGCTGCCCGGCAACACTTTGGGGCGGGTCGGCAGGGCGACCGCCAGGGCGAACAGGAGAAGGACCGCCGCGCCGCCGACGACGCTGATGACCTGGGATCCGATCTCTAACACATTCTGGGTCATAGCAGACCTCCTTTCCGATCCGGCCACGGTTCCGGTTCGATCTCCTCGAGCATCCTGTACTTGGCCTCCTCGACATCGCGAAACTGGCCACTCCTCCAGGCCCAGAGCAGGAAACCAACGCCAGTCAAGGCGACAAAGACCATCCACCCGACGACGACCCACATAGCCCAGGGCATCATTGTCCACCTCCACTGGGGAACAGGCTCTCGACGTACGTGGTGATGTCCCAGATATCCTCCTCGGAAAGGATCCAGTTAAAGGGACCCATGACGCCGTCCGGGACGCCCTCCCAGATGCGCCAGAAGATGTACGCTGTCTCCATGTTGTCTGGCAAGGGGGCCGGGCTTCCGCTGGGCGCGCCCGTCGTGCCGACGCCGTTCCCCTGCCCCTTGTCGCCGTGACAGGTCGCGCAGTAGGTGGCGTACAGGTCCGCGCCGTGCGTGACCGAGATCACGTTCCCCTCGCCGACCCAGTTGTCCTGGCTGAGGGTCAAAAACTGGGGAGCGATGCTGCCATCGTCGACGCTGGCCACCTGCGGACGGCCCACGAGGAAGGCATCGACGACGTAGCGGATGGCATCCCAGCGCTGCGCTTCGGGCAGGAACTCGCCCCAGGTGGGCATGGCCGAGTCTTGCACGCCGAACGTCACCCGGCCGAACAGCTCGCCCTCGGACAAGGCACGCACGTCCTGGTCCGTGGCGAGCGCAGCCGGCTTGACGTCCAGGTACTGGCCGTCCCACCCCGCGCCATCGCCCGCCAGGCCGTGGCAGTGCGCGCAGGTGGTCATATAGAGCACCCGCCCCCGCTCAAAGGAGGCGCTTTCCGGCATCGCCTGGTCGAGGTAGATGGTAGGATAAACCGGCGCTCCTACGATCTGCGGACGTTGTTCGGTCTGCGTAAAGTTGACCCGGATATAGTGGACCACTTTCCAGCGGTCCGCCTCCGAGTACTGCAGTTTCCAGGCAGGCATCGAGCTCCAGGGCAGCCCTTCGCTGATCCGCCAGAAATAGTCTGAGTCCGTGTAGCTCGGGTTCTGCAGGGTGCCATAGTTGCCGTCGCTAAAGTCGGGTGGAGAGGGCTGCAAGCCCTCGCGATAGGGGCCCTCGCCCCGCCCCGAGTCGCCGTGACAGACCATGCACTCGCGGATAAAGATGTGCTTGCCCTCGTCCAACACCTCCACGGTCAGCGGTTCGGGGTTGGTCAGGTCTGCGTACGCGCCGCTGGGGTCTCCCTCGTTGGGATCGCGCATCGTCGGCCGGGCAAAGATCTGCTGGACGTAGCGGATGATCTGCCAGCGCTCCTCCTCGCTCAGGCTGGCTTTCCAGCTCGGCATCAATGTGCCGGGTACGCCTTCCGACACGTGCCAGAACCACTGGTCGTCGGGCATGCTGCGGAACGGCTCCTGCTTAAAGTCGGCAGGCGTGACCGACATGGTGCCGCCGTAGGAACCAAGGCCATTGCCTGCGCAGCCGTGACAGGTCAGGCAGTACTGGACGTACAGCTCCTTGCCGTCCTGGAAGCCTGCCGCCTGCCACGTCGCCCAGCCCTGTGTCTGGTCTGCGGCGACGGGCGTCATGGGCGGCGAGTGGATCGGATCGGCCATTCCGGCATAGTCGTCCGGGGGCAGGATCATGCGCGCCTGCGCCACGCGGTCCCCCAGCGCAAAGAGGTAGGCGGCGATGGCTTGCATGTCCTCCTGCGACAGGAACACAAAGCTGGGCATGATCGATACCGGCGAGAACTGGCGCGGATCCTTCAGGTGCTCGATCTCCCACGCTTCAGAGCGCTTGCGCCCGAGGTACGACAGGTCTGGCCCGGTGCGCTCCGAGCCCAGGATCACCGGGTTGTCGAAGACATAGTTGCCGCCCTCCGAGACGGGCCCCATCGCCGTGTCCTCGGCGCGCACGTACTGGGTGTGGCAGTAGTTGCAGCCGTTGGAGTAAAAGAGCTCGCGGCCCCGTTCCTGCTCGGGCGTGTACGGATGCGCGACGGTGGTCTGCGGCGGGTCCCACACCAGGCTGGGGATAAAGACGACGACGGCGACGACGGCGAAGAAGACGATCACGCCGCCGATGACAATCACTCTGAAGGTCATTTTCATGGCAGCACCTCCTGCCACCCGGTCGACGCCGGGGAAACGGGCGCTTCCAGCGGGACGACGGGCTGCGTCACGGCCCTGCGTCGCACCACGGTGGCGAAAAGGTTGTAGGTGAATAGGATAAAGCTCAGCACGATCAGCGCCCCACCCGACGCACGAAGTGCCATGTAGGGCCGCAGCCCTGGCAGCACGCTCCACACCGGCAGCCCCTGGTGGAGCCAGGCAGTGCCCTGCACCAGGCCAGTGAGGGTGAAACCGGCGAAGAAGAAGAGGAAACCGACGACGTACACGCTGTACTGGACGTTGGCCAGGGCCCGGCTGTGGAGTTGGCACTTGAAGATACGGGGGATCACATAGTACATCCCCCCGACCACGACCGAGGCAGAGAAGAACATCAGGGCCAGGTGCGCGTGTGCAGGCACGTACTGGCTAAAGTGGGTCAGCAGGTTGATGCCTCGCAGCGCCTGGTGCGAGCCCTGGTAGGAGACGAGGACGTAGGCCGCCCATCCGGTGACGACGAAGCGCAGGGGGAGGCTGGACAGTACCCGGTTCCAGTTGCCGCGCAGGGTGAGAAAGATGTTCATCATGAACGCCACGACCGGCAGCACCATGCCGATGCTCTCGGCCACCGCGATCGTCTGCAGCCAATAGGGGATGGGGGCCCACTCCAGGTGGTGCGAGCCCACGCCGGTGTAGAAGAAGACGATGCCCCAGAAGGCGATCAGGGAGAGAAAGTGGCTGTAGAGCGGCGTGCGCGTCTCCCTGGGCACGACGTAGTAGATGACGGGCAGCAGGCCGGTGGTGAACCACAGGCCCAGGACGTTGTGGCCATAGAACCAGTTAAAGATGGTGTCGTTGATGCCGGTGATCGCGCCGGTGGGGGGATTCCACATGACGTTGCCGATGAAATACAAGAGCGGCATCCAGATGAGGCTGCCGCTGATGTACCACAGGGATACGTACATCTTGGGCTCGACGCGGTGGGTGATGGTCATGTACAGATTGACCATGTTGAGGATGAGGACAACCATCACGCCGACGTCAATGGCCCAGATGAACTCGGCGTACTCCCGGCTCTGGGTGTGCGCGGTGAGCAGGCCGACGATGCCAGCCGCCACCGCCAGGTTCCAGAGCAGCATAGAGACGTTCCCCAGTCGCTCGCTCCACAACCGGCGGCCGGTCAACCGGGGCACGACGTAGAGCCAGAGGCCCATCATCCCGCCGGACAGGAAGGCGAACATCACCGTGTTGGTGTGCGCCTGGCGCACGCGGCTGAAGACGAGCCACGGCACGCCCCGGAACAGGTCGGGGAAGACGAATTCGAGGGCCAGCGTCAGTCCCATGAGCACGCCGACCACGAGCCAGGCGGCGGCCGTCAGCATAAAGTTGACGCTGGCGCTGTTTTCCCGCCTAACGTCCAACATGCGGCACCTCCTCTCGCCGATTATGCCGGTTCCATGTCGTCTTGAACGCTTGCCGGCCTCATACCGTCTGGGCAACGAATCACTCGTCGCAATTCCCTACACACCACCTCCTTTCTGCAGCGTGCCAGGCATCCTAGTCCCCTCTGTGGGATCCTTCGGCCTCTGCTTCCATTTCGGCGAGACGGGTGTAGTAGTCGGGGAACTCGTTCAGGTGGGCGAGCGCGATCTTGCCGGTCATTATGGGGTCGTCGTGCGTGACGTCGGTGGCGGGATCGACCGCACCGTGCTCGAGCTCGACGTCGAGCCCCATCCGAAACTGCTCGACATCGAATTCACTCCAATCGATGCCGAGCGCTGCGCCGATTCTCTCGGCTTCTTCGGTCGTGAAACGCTTGGACGTTGTCATTGTGACCTCCTGGTTGGAGATAGGTGCCCTGCGCGGACGGCGTACCGTCCAGTGGGATTGATGAGGCAACGAGGATGTTCATTTTAGCACAAGTTTCACTTTTAATCAAGGTATGTCCGTCAACCGTCAACGGCTGCATGTCAGCCTTGCAGACCTGGCGTTGGCCGCACCGGCCTGAAAGAAGCCTGCCCTGAGCCCCTCGACTCCGCTCGGGGTAAACGCGGACGTTCCGTCCGTGGCCGAAGGAGCCTGCCCTGAGCGTAGCCGAAGGGCCGGTGCCAGGTAGAGTTCAGGGCCGGAAGGTCGCCCAGCACCGCCTGTAAGCACACGGCGGTGCGGCCCATCGCGAGACCTGTTGCCCCGGAGGTGAAATGCACCCCAGGTGCCAGGCACTTGCCAATTCAGGACCAGAACGCGACGCAGGTCGTCAAACCCTATGACCGGCTGATGCCCTGACGACCGAACCGCAACCCGAAGCAGGTGTCCGCAAAGTCCATCATCGCCTCCTGCTCCGGCGTCCCGCTCGTGTAGAGCAGGTCAACACACACGGCCGGCCCGCTGATCGCGTGGGAGAGCGTCCAGTCCACGACAGACGCCAGCGTGGACAGGGGCGTCAGCGGCGTCATCACGATCAGCCGGTTGATGCGCGCGCGGGCCACGCTGAGCGGGGGGACATCCTGGAGGATCAGGCAATCCATCTTCCCCGCCTCGAAGCGACGCCACAGCCCCTCCAGAGCAGCCGGGTCGGCCGAGCGCTCGAGCACCTCCGCCGTCATACCCCGGTTGGCCAGCGCCTTCAGCAGCGCCGCTGTCCAGACCCTGTCAAAGTCGCACACCAGGCAACGCGCCGGTGAGCCGGCTTCACGCAGCAACTGCACCACCGTCTCGCGCTTGGCCCCGGCCATCTGTGCCAGTTCCTCGCGCTGCTCACGGAGCGTGAACAGGCCAGCCACCTGGTGGTCGGCCACCCGTTCAAGGATCCGGTGCAGCGATTCCCCAAAGTCCGCGGCCTCTCCCAGTTCTGGATAGCGCCGGCTGAACTTGCCGTGGGCGGCGATGAACCGGTCGTTCACCGCCTCGTACACCTGGGCCTCGTCATCCTGGAAGGTGACCGGATGGCGCAGTACGTCAAAGGGACGCAGCCAGCCGTCCTCCTCGGCATCGGCAAACGTGTAGGTGGCGACTGTCTCCTGCTCGAAGAAGGTGGCCAGCATGCGGCCGCCCACCGCCTGGGCGTGGGTGAGCGCGTGGCGCGTGAAGCCGATGAACTGGTGGCAGCCGAAGAGCAGCGTGGCGATCCAGACCGGGTCGAGCAGATCGCAACCGTCTGCAATGGCCGTGAACCGCCGCCCCGCTCGGGAGAAGCGAGCCGCGTGTTGCTTGAATCGGCTCTCGATCTGGGGATGACGATAGACCACGACCTGCGTGCCGTGAATCTGGGGGATTCCACGCTCGTCGAAGATCAGCACCCCGTCGCGCTGCAACTGGCATCGCAGGCGCAACTCGCCGGCCCAGTGCTCAGCCTCGGACTGGCCCTCGACGAAGAGGAAGATGGCGCGATTGCTGCGCTGTGCCAGGATGCGCACCAGGTGCGCGGTGAGCGCCAGGCGCGCTTCCAGTGGGGCGACGGACAGGATCGCCCGGTGGCGCGTCGAGCGCAACCGGCCATACAGGCTGCGTACCACCTGCTCCAGCCGCGCCTCGCGATCGGGGCGTGGCCCCGGCGTGGGGCGGGCAGACTTGACCGGGTGGGGTTGATCCGCCACCGCCTCCTCCAGGTGGAAGGACTCCCACCAATGCAACTTTCTCGCCAGTTGTCGCCGGATAACGTCCGCCATGGTTCGGCGGCCCGGCCGGACGACCGGCACGGCGGGAGAGGCCGAACTGGCGATGTCGGCCATCTCCTGATCGTTCGTGACGACCGCGCAGAAGCATTTCGGAGGCATCTCCAGTTTGGCCTGCGCCAGCGCGATCTGCTGGTGATCTACGCTGCGGGGGTCCAGAGGCGGCGCGATGCCCGACGGGGCCTTGACGAAGACGAGGTGGCCGGCGTTGTTCAGGAGGGGGACCCCCTCGGGCGGCGAGCGCCTCTGCAAGGGTTCCAACATGGCAAGCGCACGCTGGGCCGAGGCCGCTCTGGCGCCGTGCCGTCTATCCCGCGCCAGGCCGCGCAGCTCGTTGACCACCGTATCGAGGACGTACACGGTGATCGGCTGCATGCCCCAGTTGAACCTGTGTATGGCGGGAATGTCCATCAGGATGTTGGTATCTACGACCACGGCTGGGTGGGATTGGTGAGAATTCGTCATCTGGCTGTCTCCTTCCCTTCGCTTTCTGCAAGATGATAGTGTAGTCCAGCTTTGCCCAAAAGTCAAGCCCTTGCAGCGGACAGGTGTATTTCAATCCGGGGACAGACCTTCCCGAAAGCGGCGACCGCGGCGGTCGCTTGGGACAAGGATCGGCGATGCCGGAGATGCTGCGAGAAGCGCCGATTTGAAACGCACCCAAGTGAAATACGCCCTGCTGGCGCGCGCGAACGTATCGTGCTGGGGACAGAATGGCCTCACCGCCGCCACGCGGAGCGTTGAAACGCCCCGCTGGTATCCAAAATCTGTTGCAAACAGGTTCCTCTAGTGCGTTTCCAACGCACTTTTTGGTATCAGCCGATGATTTCAATCGTCGGCGGGGCCCTGTCCCAAACGTGATACGCTCCCATGGTCGGCGAACGTATCGTGCTGGGGACAGAATGGCCTCACCGCCGCCACGCGGAGCGTTGAAACGCCCCGCTGGTATCCAAAATCTGTTGCAAACAGGTTCCTCTAGTGCGTTTCCAACGCACTTTTTGGTATCAGCCGATGATTTCAATCGTCGGCGGGGCCCTGTCCCAAACGCGATACGCTCCCGGCGCGCCCGTTTGTGCAGGCAAGATCGTTCGGCTATAATCAGGGCGGCCATTTTGAGACCGCCACCATGCGCGCTGAGGTCTTGCGGTTTCTGGAGCGGTGGTTGTGATTCCTACGATGATGATCAGCAGGGTAGCATAAACCACTGGCATACTGTATAATTCTGCCGTTGGGGCTTCACAGATTCCACCGACAGAAGGGGACCACATGCGGCGCAAATCATTGTTGGCACTGTTCTTTCTCTCTGGCATCAGTTCGCTGATCTATGAAATCTGCTGGGTCCGGCAGGCGACGCTGACCTTTGGCGTCAGTATCTACGCCTACAGCGCGGTGCTGACGGCCTACATGGGCGGGATGGCGATCGGCGGCTACCTGATCGGCAAGCGGGCCGACCGGGCCGCCCACCCTTTGCGTCTGTTCGCCTGGTTGCAGGCCGGCCTGGCCGGGCTGGGGCTCCTGGCGCCGTTCGCGCTCGATGGGCTGACGACGCTCTACGCCGCCGTGGCCCGCCAGCTCAATCCAGGGCTGACCGTGTTGACGGCGCTGCGGTTGGGGATGTCGCTCCTGGCGCTGGCCCCGCCCGCGGTCTGCATCGGCGCGGCGCTGCCGGTGATGAGCCGGGCCTACGCCCGGCACAGCGGGCGGGTGGGGCGCGACGTCGGCGGGCTGTACGCCGCCAACACGTTCGGCTCTGTCCTGGGATGTGTACTCACGGCCATCTTCCTGATCCGTCTCCTGGGGTTGCGTGAGACCGTGATCCTGGCATCGGCCGTCAACCTGCTGGTCGCTGCCGCGGCGTGGTGGCTGATGCGCGGCGGGGCCAGGGCAACCCGCCCCCGGTCGGAGCGGGCGCGCGCCAGGCGGACCAGAACTCTGGATCCCACGCCAGCGGCGCTGCGCTTCCTGCTGTGGGCCTACGCGCTCTCCGGCTTCGCCTCGCTGGGTTACGAGGTGGTCTGGGCCCGCATCATCTCCTTGCACACCGTCGGCGCGGTGTACTCATTTTCCATCATGCTGGCCGTGTTCCTCAGCGGGCTGGTCGTCGGCAGCCTCGTCGGAACCTAGTGGGTGCAGCGGCGGCGGGCGTCGCTGGCCCACTTTGGGGGCCTGGAGTTGGGGATTGGCCTGCTCGCCATCCTGGTGCTGTTTGCCTTTGCCCAACTGCCCCGGTTCAGGCTGGAGAACGTCTTTGGCGCATACTCGGTCGCGGCGGAGATGGCCTTTGAGGGGCTGCTGTCCTTCGTCACGCTCTTCCCGGTGACGGTGCTGATCGGCGCCGTCTTCCCCGTCGTCAGCAGCCTCTACACGGCCGAACGGGCCGAGGGGGTGGGGTGGAAGGTGGCTCGCGTCACTGCCCTGAACACGGCCGGGTCCATCCTGGGATCGTTGCTGACCGGCTTTGTCGTCGTTCCTGCGCTGGGCCTGCAAAACTCGGCGCTCGCGCTGGCGGCCCTCAACCTGGGTGTCGGGTTTGCGGCGATGTGGTTCTTTGGTACGGCAGCGTTGCGCCAGCGGCTGGCCGCCATCGCCGTGCTCGTCGCTGCGATCGTGGCGGCATTCTTGCTCCCACCGGCCCGGTACCTGGGCTACTGGCAGGATACGGCCGAAAATCTCATCTTTTACGAGGAGGGCGTCGAAACGACGGTGGCCGTCTTCGAGGCCTCCTCCAGCCATCCCAAGTTCTCGACGGTGAACGGGCGCGTCGAGGTGCCCACCGATGTCCTCAGCCTGCGCGCGTTCTACCTGCTGGGGCACCTGCCGCCGCTGCTGCGCCCCGGCGCGCAGGACAGCCTGATGCTGAGCTTCGGCAACGGCATTGCCACCGGCGCGCTGGCCTCTCACGAGATCCCCTCGGTCGAGGTGTCGAACTGGCGCCAGAGATGGTCGAGGCGGCGCAGGTGTACGCCGAGGAGAACCGGCACGTCTTGCAGTATCCCGGGCTCCGGGTGCACGTCGAGGATGCGCGCAACTTTTTGCTGCAGACGGATCGGACCTACGACGTCATCACGACCGACGCCACGCATCCCTCGAACGCCAGCAGTTGGACGTTGTTCACCACCGAGTTCTACCGCCAGGTGGACCGGCACCTGGCCTCCGGCGGCGTCTTCTTGCAGTGGGTGCCGTTGCACAGCATGTCCGTCGTCGACTACCTGTCGGTCCTGCGTACGTTCCAGAGCGTGTTCCCCAACGCGACGCTGTGGTACACCGGCGGCAGCCACACGCTCCTGCTGGCCACGCTGGAACGGTTGACGGACGCTGGCTTGGAGGGGATGCTCCAGGCCGCCCACGACAACCCGGCCGTTTTGCAGGACCTGGGTGAGCCGGAGCAGATCCCGCGGTACTGGATCATGAATTCGGAGCAACTGCGCGAGTTTGCGGGCCAGGGCGAGCTCGTGCGGGATAACGACGCCTTCTTCCTGCCTATCAACGCCGAGACGCAGGAGCTGATCCAGATCATCCAGTTGGCAGCCGTGCGAGCCAGCCCATAGCCCGGTGGGCACGCGTTCCTCCAACAGCCTGATCCACTCCGCCTTCACCCTTAACCTGGCACCGTTGTCAAAGGTCAGGAAGGCGTCTAGAGGTCGGGTGTGTACCCCTACCTGGTATCCGACATTGTACTGGATGTGAGTTGGCTGTCAAAACCTTAAAAGTTCTTGACAAGGGCTCTCTTTTCTGGTATCTTTATACCGGTAGCGCTACCGGTAGCGCTACCGGTAGCGCTACCGGCCCAGTGGATATCCTCCATCCCGTGGAGTTGTGTGTGTACACTAGTTCTCAGGACCGTCCCAGCATCCAGGATGTCGCGCGCACGGCAGGTGTATCGGCATCCACCGTCTCGCGCGTGCTCAACGCCCGGCCTGACGTGGCGCCGGCCACACGCGAGCGCGTGCTGCAGGCGATCGCAGAGCTGGACTACCACCCGAACGCCCAGGCGGTCGGCCTGTCGTGCCGTCGCACGGGCGTGGTGGGCCTGGTCGTCCCCGACATGATCACGCCCTTTTGTACCTCCGTGATCGATAGCGTCCAGAACAACCTCCGTGAGCGTGGATATTGGATGTTGCTGGCCGCAAACCAGTTGCACCCTCCAGAGCAGGCCAGGCGGCAGGTTGGCCTGTTGGAGGAACTGTGGCACAGCCGGCGCATCGATGGACTGCTCGTGCTCATCCCTGTGGAAAATAGCCTGGAGGCGTTGCGGGCGATGGCGCGTGATGGTTTTCCCAGCGTGCTCATCGACATGCAGTATGATAGCACAGGGTTGAATGCCATTGCCGTGGACAACTACCAGGGCGGGTACATGGCTACCGAGCACCTGTTGCAGTCGGGGTACCGGGACATCGCGATCATGTCTGGCCCCAACTGGATGCCGGTCAGCCACCATCGCCTGGCTGGTTACAAAGCTGCGCTCCGGGATTGGGGCACCCCGATCCACCCCGAATGGATCGCGCCGGGGCTGGGCTTTGACGAGGAGACAGGGTGGCACGCGATGCGCGCCCTGCTCGCGACAGACCGCCGGCCACGAGCGGCGTTTGCCGCCAGTGACCGCATCGCCTTCGGCGCTATGGCGGTCCTCGACGAGGTGGGGTTGCGCGTCCCCGAGGACATCGCCTTCGTCGGTTTCGACGACATCCCGGCTGCAGCCAGTTTCCGTCCCCCGCTTACCACGGTGCACCAACCTCTGGACGTCATGGGACGGTTGGCTGTCGAGCATCTGTGCAACCTGATCGCTGGCGAGACGGATGAACTCCTGCAGGTCACGGTGGAGACGGAATTGGTCGTGCGTGCCTCGTGTGGGTCCGGCGACCGCGCGACCCCCGCTGCAGACCCCAAGGGTCTCCGAGACCCTTAGGGTCTTGTCTGCAGGGTCTTGTCTGCAGCGAATGAGGAAGAGACGAGGATGCACATCCAATCACTGACCGGTACGTGGCAATTCCGAGAGGTCGGGAGCGACGCCTGCCCCGAGCATGGCCGAGGGGCCAGCCCCGAGCATGGTCGAGGGGACTGGTCCCCCGCCCAGGTGCCCGGCTCCGTCCACACCGATCTCCTGGCCCTCGATCTCATCCCTGATCCTTTCGTCTCCGATAACGAACTACGCGTGCAGTGGGTCGCCGAGCGCGACTGGGAATACCGGCGTGTTTTCCAGGTTGCCCCCGATCCCTCGGCTGCGCTCGGGACAGGCCCCTCGGCTGCACTCGGGACAGGGTTGCTCGCCGAGGAGCAGATCTTTTTGGTCTGCGATGGGCTGGACACCCTGGCCCACGTCACGCTCAACGGCCAGCCGGTGGGACGCGCGGAGAACGCGTTTCGGTGCTATCGCTGGGACGTCACGTCGCACCTGGCCGAGGGGGAGAACGAATTGCGCGTCACCTTCTCCTCGCCGGTAGCCCACATTCGCTCCCGCCAGGCAGAGCAGCCACTCGTGAGCCCGACCCATAGCATCCCCGGCGGGCCGCATCTGCGCAAGGCCCCCTGCCAGTTCGGGTGGGACTGGGGGCCACAGCTCCCGCCGACGGGCATCTGGAAGGACATCCAGTTGGAGGGGTACACGGTTGCGCGCCTGGACGACGTCCACCTGCGCCAGCACCACGGTAGACCCTCATCCCCGCCCCTTCCCCCTCGCAGGGGGAAGGGAGAAGTCACCGTCAGCGCTGGCGTGACCGTCGAGCGTTGGCAGGATGCCGACGTGAGAGCCGTCCTGCGCCTGATTGCGCCCGACGGGCGCGTGCAGGAGACCGAGATCACGCTGCCAGGCGGTGCAACGACCGGCACACTGGAGATCGAGGTCGCCGACCCGCAGCTCTGGTGGCCGAACGGCTACCCTTCGACTCCTTCGACTTTGCTCAGGACAAGTTTGCTCAGGGCAGGCGGCGCGCAGCCCCTGTACCAGGTAGAAATTGCGCTGGTCCACGAGGGGACGATTTGCGACCGCCGCACCTTTCAACTGGGCCTGCGCACGCTGGAATTGCGCCAGGAGCCGGACGAGTTCGGCACCTCGTTCACCTTCGTCGTCAATGGCGTGCCCGTTTTCGCCAAGGGCGCGAACTGGATCCCCGCCGACTCTTTCCCCACCCGCATCAGCGATGATCACCTGGAGCACCTGATCCGCAGCGCGGCGAGCGCGCACATGAACATGCTGCGCGTGTGGGGCGGCGGGTTCTACGAGGAGGAGCGTTTCTACGACCTCTGCGACCGGTACGGCATCCTGGTGTGGCAGGACTTTATCTTTTCCTGCAGCGTGTATCCCGACGACGACGCGTTCTTCGAGAACGTGCGCGTCGAGGCGGTGGAGAACGTGCGCCGCCTGCGCCATCGCGCCAGCCTGGCGCTGTGGTGCGGCAACAACGAGATGGAGTGGGGATGGGTGCAGTGGGGATGGAACGACCCCGACTACCTCCGCTACAAAGCGGCCTACGACCAGATGTTCCATCACCTCCTGCCCGGGATATGCGCCGCAAACGACTCGGACCGCCCCTATTGGCCCAGCTCTCCCTCGTCCAACGTCCCCTTCGAGGCCCCCAACGGCGTCCGGGCCGGAGACACCCACGACTGGGAGGTATGGCACGGCAACCGGCCGTTCCAGGCATACCGGGAACACAACTCCCGCTTTGTGAGCGAGTTCGGCTTCCAGTCGCTTCCGCCCCTGGAGACCGTTCGCACCTACGCCGATGAGGCGAACTGGAACATGACATCCTACGTCATGGAGCACCACCAGCGCAACGCTGCGGGCAACGGCAAGATCATCAACTACATGACCGACCACTTTCGCCTGCCCCGGGATTTTGAGTCGTTGGTCTACCTGACGCAGTTGCTCCAGGCCGAATGCGTGCGCACCGGCGTGGAATACTGGCGCCGGAACCAGCGCTGCACCAGCGGCACGCTCTACTGGCAACTGAACGACTGCTGGCCCGTCGCGTCCTGGGCCAGCCTGGACTACTTTGGGCGGTGGAAGGCGCTTCACTACGCTGCTCGGCGCTTCTACGCCCCCGTCCTGCTGTCAGTTGAGGACTGGGGGCCGGAGGTGGCGCTGCACGTCACCAGCGACCTGACCGGCGAATGGCAGGGGACTGCCCGCTGGTCGCTGGAGACGCTGGGGGGCGACGTCCTGGAGGCGGGAGAGGAGCCCGTGACGGTGCCCGCCCTGAGTTCGATGCAGGTGTGCGAGCTGGATTTCGCAGACCAGGTCAGCGCCGGTCCCTCGACTACGCTCGGGACGAGCGCCCGTCGGGACGTCGTGCTGGCCTACGAGCTGTGGCAGGGTGACGAGCGGCTCAGCCTGGGTGTAGTCCCCTTCGTGCCCACCAAGCACCTCGAGCTAGGCGACCCCGAACTGCGCACTATCGTCAGGGAGACGGACGAGGGTTTTGAGATCGAGGTCGCAGCGCGGCGGCTGGCCCGCTTCGTCTGGCTGGCACTGGCGGGCATCGAGGTCGTTTTCAGCGACAACTACTTCGATCTGCCCGCCGGCCGCACGGCGACGGTGACGCTGCCAGTGCTGGAGGGGTGGACCGCCGAACGGGTGCGCGAGGCGCTGCGGGTGCGCAGCCTGGTGGATTCCTTCTAGTGATAGATAATGGATCCGTACCTTAAAAATGCTTGACAACCGGCGCGTCCTGTGATATATCGTAAACAGGTTTCGGAACGTGTTTAGTAAACACTTCGAAAGCGAGCGACCGTTGGTCACGATTCGCCACGCTCCCCAGGCGTTCCCTCCTCTCCACCTCCACCGTCACCCATCTCGGGTTGTTGAGCCGGCCCATGCGGGAGGCCCTGCTCGGCGGCCCGGACCATCCTAGTATCGTCGAACGGCGCGCCGGGTACGAGGAGGCAATGCAGCGGCACGATCTCACACCAACTGTTGTGCCGTCCGCCGGTCTCGACATCGGAGACGGTGAGCGGGCCGTCGTTGAACTGCTCCGGCAAGCGCCTGAGACGACGGCCATCGTCTGCTCGAACGATTCGCAGGCCACTGGTGTATCGAGGAAACTGCGGGAGTTGGGCTACAAGGTGCCCGACGATTTCTCGCTCGTTGGGTTCGACGACATCAACCTGGCACAGTTGACGTCACCGCCACTCACGACCATACGCGTGGATCGGAGGGCCTTGGGGCAGATTGGCGTGCAAAGGGGCTCCGTGAGGCCGGATTGAGGGTTCCTCAGGATGTTGCCCTGGTCGGCTTCGATGATGTCCCTGCCGCCTCGGTGATTGAGCCAACGCTGACGACCGTGCGTCAACCGATTGAACGCCTGGGCTGTATGGCGGTGGAAGTGCTGTTGAGCGTGCTGGAAGGCTTGCCAGGGGAAGAGCCCTCTGTCCATAGGATCGTCTTGCCTACAGAACTGGCAGTCAGGGTCTCTTGCGGTCCTACCTGGTAGTTTTGGGTAAAAGGAGGTGATGAAAAATCCAGCAATGTGATGAAAGAAGATGTGTACAGGCCTTCACTTTCACCTTAACCTGACAGAAAAAAGACCTGTACCAAAACCTATGTGGAGCAAAACTCGACACGAAACATAGTTCACCAAACCAGTTACACAAAACTAAGGAGGAAAAAGAACAATGCGCAAGTCAATTCTGTTCTTTGCGAGTCTGCTGGTAACTTTGAGCTTGCTGCTCGCTGCCTGCGGGCCAGCCGCAACCCCAGTCGAGGAACCGGCCGAAGTACCTCCCGTGGCAGAAGAACCAGTTGAGATCCGCTGGTTTATCGGTCTTGGCACGGGTTCGCAGCCAGAGCATTTAGCACCTCAGGAGGCGGTGCGTGACAAGTTCAACGCGTCCCAGGACCGGATCACGCTCGTGCTGGACATCGTTGATAACGCCCAGGCGCCCGACCAGCTAAAGACCCAGGTTGCCGCTGGCGACCCTCCCGACATCGTTGGTCCGGTCGGCCAAAGCGGTGTCAACGAGTTTAGCGGGCTTTTCCTGGACCTGGAGCCTTTTCTGGGCGGGTTTGATTTCAGCGATTTCGATGAGGACTCGATCGATGCCTACCGTATGGAGGGCGAGGGACTGCTAGGTCTTCCCTTCGGCGTCTTTGCCTCGATGATCTACTATAACCGCGACCTCTTTGACGAGGCCGGCCTGGACTATCCGCCCCACAAGTACGGTGAGCCCTATGCTGATGGCGACGCCTGGACCGTGGAAAAGATGGAAGAACTGGCCATGCTGTTGACGGTGGATGCCAATGGTAACGACGCCACCAGCCCGGACTTTGACCCGGAGAACATCGTGCAGTTTGGTTACCACACCCAGTGGACCGATCCGCGCGGTCATGCGGCCGCTCTCTTTGGTGCGGACAACGTCATAGATGCAGACGGTAATGCTATGCTCTCTGACCGCTGGCGCAGGGCCTTCAAGTGGTACTATGAGGGCATGCACGTAAAGCACTTTATGCCCAACAGCACCTATCAGAACAGCGACCTGCTGGCGGCCGGCAACCCATTCGCTTCTGGCAACGTGGCGATGGCCCACTGCCACCTGTGGTTTACCTGCTGCATCGACGATGTGCCGAATTGGGATATGGCGGCTGTTCCTTCCTACAACGAGAACGGCGACGTGACCGTCAAGCTGCACGCCGACACCTTCCGCGTCTTTAAGGCCACCGAGCACCCCGCGGAAGCGGTTGAGGTTCTCCTCTACCTGACCGGCGAAGGGGCGGGCGAGCTGCTCCAGATCTATGGCGCTATGCCTGGGCGCATCAGCTTGCAGGAAGAGTTCTTTGCTGGGATGGACGAGCGCTTTACACAGGGTGTCGACTGGCAGGTATCCGTCGATGGTCTTGCCTACCCGGACGTTCCCAACCACGAATCCAATCTGCCCAACTACTCCAAGGCCTACGACCGAATCGGCGCCTTCCAGACCCTGTACGAAACCGAAGCCGGTCTAGACATTGATGCCGAACTTGACACTCTCGTATCCGATTTGCAGGCGATCTTTGACGAGGTCGACTAGATTCGCTCCTGACTTCTGAGCAGGTGGGTGTCTTGTCATACAGCTCGGATCAAATGAGTGGGGACAGCCCGAACTTGGGCTGTCCCCACAAAACCCTACACAAGGAGTAGCATCATGTCTACAGCATTTTCTGAGCTTTCCTTAAAAAACCTCAAGTTCACGCGGACCAAAATGACCAAGCTGGCCCGCGTTGAGGCCTTGTGGGGCTTGCTCTTTCTCACTCCCTGGCTCATTGGTTTCTTTTTGTGGACCTTGGGACCAATGGTTGCATCCCTTGTTTTCTCCTTTACCGACTTTAATCTTCTCCACCGGGAAGAGCTTCAGTGGGTCGGATTGGCCAACTATCGGCTGTTGTTCACGGATCCCAACGTCAAGACGGCCGTGTCAGTGTCGTTGCGCTTTGCGGCTATGGCGTTACCGGTAGGTATCCTACAGCCTGTCGTGATGGCAGCCCTGTTGAACGACGAGCGCTTGTGGTCCAAGCGATTGTTCACTACTCTGTTCTACCTGCCTTCGATTGTCCCACTGGTCTCGGCTGTCTACATCTGGCGCGGGATTATGAACACGCAGACCGGTTGGATCAACCGATTTCTGGAAGCGATTGGTATCGCTGGTCCGGATTGGCTCAACTCCCAGGCCTGGATCTATCCCTCGTTGGTCATCATTGGGCTGTGGGGTGTCGGCGATATGATGCTCTACACGCTGGCAACGATGCAAGGGGTGCCCACTGAACTGTACGAAGCGGCACAGGTGGATGGGGCGGGAAGATTCACCCAATTTCGACACATTACGCTCCCAATGATCACCCCCGTAATCTTTTACAACCTTATTCTCTCATCTATTGGTATTGTCCAATACTTTCTGGTGCCGTTTGTCCTCAAGGGGCCTAATGGAGACCCGGGCAACGCTACCTGGTTTTACGGAATGCATCTGTACAAAGAGGCCTTTTCCTACTCGAAAATGGGCTATGGCGCTACTCTGGCGTGGATGTTGTTCCTGTTTGTGTTAGTCGTGACGATCTTTTTGTTCTGGTCATCTAAATATTGGGTCTTTTACCCGGCCGGGGAGGAAAAGTAATGGCTACTCAATCTTCACGTCCGGCGTACACCTCCTCAGTGCTGCGGCGAGCGATTCGCCCCGTACTGGCAGGTGCCACCTTTTCTCTGCCTGCAATCGTGATCCTGACAGCTTTCCTGTCGCCGTTCGGTTATATGACCGTCACAGCGCTCAAAGACAGACCGATGATCACCGAAGCCGGTTCCCCGATTTTACCGTCCAAACCGGCCAGCTTTGTCTATGAAGACGAAGAATATCCGGTGCTGCTTGTTCCAGACGAGAACGGCAGGATGCACGAGTGGGCCATCATCCAAAAGGGGCGGGAAGAAAGTACCTTTATCGACCCCAGGAATCCAGAGGCGGGACCTATTCAGTGGACGGGCAAGTGGCGCACTCTTGAGCTTAGTTGGGAGCTCAGTCCGGTGTGGGAGAACTTTAGCTACGCCTGGACCCAACTTGACATGCTGCGTACATTGCGCAATACGTTGCTGATCGCGATTCTAGGTGTGTTTGGAACTACAGTCTCTTGTACGCTAGTGGCCTATGGTTTTACCCGCTTTCGCATCCCGGGTAAAAGCATCCTGTTTATGGTTCTAGTCTCGACGATGATCCTGCCCGCCTTTGTCACCATTGTGCCCACGTATATCCTGTTCGAACGCGTCGGCTGGATGGGCACGATGTTGCCGTTGATCGTGCCCCACTTTTTCGCCAATGCCTACAACGTCTTTGTGCTGCGCCAGTATTTTCTGACCATTCCACGAGAGATGGATGAAGCAGCAATGATTGACGGTGCTGGCCCGATCCGCACACTTACCTCGGTCATTCTGCCCCAATCCATACCGGCATTGATAGCGGTAGGAATATTCCACTTTATGTTTGCCTGGAATGACTTTTTTGGCCCGTTGCTCTATCTCTCTACTGAGCAAGAACTGCAGCCCATCTCCATCGCTATCCAGGGTTTCAACGCGCGCTTTTCCGCCCGGCCGCATTTGGTGCAGTCGTCGGCGCTGTTGGGCCTTGTCGTGCCGCTGGTCCTCTTTTTCCTGGCCCAGCGTGTCTTTATGAGGGGCATTGTCTTTACCGGGGTCGAAAATTGATCCTGCCTGATAGCCCAAAGCGTCTGGCGGTATGGGTGGCGTGTGGGCTGTTGTTGTTTTCCTGTGTGTCCTGTGAGCCTGCTAACCAAACCCCAACACCCTTGCCGACCTTGACGCCGGTTCCGACGCCGGTTCCGGGTACCCTGTTTGTGGATGGCGCGCAGGACCTTGGCCCCATCAGCCCTTTTGTCTATGGCGCGAGCTATGGCCCCTGGGTGATCGTCCCGGTTGACCTGATGCCGCAGGCCGTGGACTCTGGTATCACCTACTTGCGTTTCCCTGGCGGAGAGTGGGGCGACCAGCACGACCTGAAAGACTATCACATTGACCGCTTTATCACCCTGGCCCGCCAGATGGACGCGGAGCCCAAGATCAACATCCGTATGCCGGGGGGAACGCCTGAACAAGCGGCTGAATTGGTACGCTACTGCAACATCGAGAACGACTATAACGTGACCTACTGGAGCATCGGCAACGAGCCTAGCCTGTACACGGCATACTCTATGTACGAGGATTATGACACTGTGCGCTACAACCAGGTATGGCGCGAGTTTGCCGAGGCTATGCGGGCCGTGGACCCAGACATCATATTGATCGGCCCAGAGATCCATCAGTACAAGGGCGAGCCAGACTTTGATCCCAAAGATGAGGCTGGCCGCGACTGGATGCGCGAGTTCCTGCTGGCTAACGGCGACCTGGTGGACATTGTCTCTATCCACCGTTACCCTTTCCCCCTCACGAAAACCGGCCCGTCAAGGACAATTGACGACTTGCGTTTCAACACTCGCGAGTGGGACGCCATCATTCCCAGGCTGCGGGCCCTGATCCGCGAAACGACCGGCCGAGACCTGCCGGTGGCCGTCAGCGAGATCAATTCTGATTGGACCCACGCCACCGGCGGCGAGGCAACCCCCGACTCGTTCTACAACGCCATCTGGTGGGGCGACGTGCTGGGGCGTCTGATACGACAAAAGGTAGAGATCGTCGCCTACTTTTTGCTGCAATGCCAAACCAGCCAGGGAGGCTATGGGTTGCTGGCCCGCTTTGAGGTGCGGCCGACCTACTACGTCTACCAGATGTACAAACATTTCGGCGACGAGTTGCTGTATGCCTCTTCAGATGACCCAGACGTGTCCATCTATGCCGCCCGGCGCCAAGATGGCACGCTGACACTGATGCTCATCAATCTTGGGCCAGAGGAAAAGCGCAAGCCGCTCCGCCTGGAAAACGTCACGCCCACCGGCCCGGCTGAGGTTTGGCTCTTTGACGCAGATCACCAGGCCGAACGAATCAGCGCCCAGGCCATTGCCGATGACGCAGAGATCACCCTGCCAGCGCAGTCCATCTCGCTTTATGTCGTGCCGCGAAATGATGCGAAATGACGCAAGTCGCGCAAAAAATTTGCGATCCGAGGTTCTCTTGCTGCCACTATCATTGCAATCCTTATCGAGAGTACAAGTGTGAGTGAATTCCCCACGCTTTCTGTGACATCTAGGTGGATCGAGCAAACACTGGCGAGCCTGACCCTCGATCAGAAGATTGGCCAGCTCTTGCATCCCAATATCTGGCCCACCAACTCTCCAAACGAGCTGGCCAACATGCTCGGCGCTGTAGAGCCAGGAGGGATGTTTCTGCACCCCGGCAAGGCAGAAAAGTTCAAAGACACAACTTGCTGGTTGCAAGAACGTTCCCCGGTGCCGCTGATCGTGTCCTCCGACCTAGAGAATGGCGCTGGTTGGATGATTGAGGATGCGACCAGGTTTCCCAACTTGATGTCGCTCGCCGCCACCGATAGCGAGAAATTCGCTTTGGAGATGGGACGCGCCACGGCAGTGGAAGGGCGTGCCTGCGGAGTGCACTGGTCTTTTGGTCCCGTGGTGGATATCAACGCTAATCCACACAGTCCTGATCCCAACACGAAGGCGCTCGGGATAATGGATCCGTACCTTAAAAATGCTTGACAACCGGCGCGTCATGTGGTATATTGTAAACAGGTTTCGGAACGTGTTTAGTAAACACTTGCGAAAGCGAGCGACCGTTGGTCACGATTCGCCACGTTGCCCAGGAGGCAGCCGTCTCCGTCGGAACAGTCTCCCGGGTGCTAAACAACAAACCGGGTGTGAGCGAAAAAACGCGCCAGCACGTCCTGGCCGTGGCCCGCGAACTCGGTTACACGCTCTCCAGGCGTTCCCTCCTCTCCACCTCTACCGTCACCCATCTCGGGTTGTTGAGCCAGCCCATGCAGGAGGCCCTGCCGGCGAACCCGTTCTACGCCGACGTTTTCCACGGCATTGAGCAAGTCTGTCACGAATTCCGCATCAACCTCTCCTTCAGCTCCCTGGACGTCGTCAACGGGCGTCTCCGTTCATTGCCAGCGTTGATCAACGATGAGCGGGTCAGCGGGATTGTCCTGGTGGGGGCGATACCTCGGCAGATGGTTGAACCGGTCGTTGCCTCGGCGCAGTTGCCGCTTGTACTGGTGGACAACTGTTTTTCGGAGTGTGCCTGGGATGCGGTGATGATTGACAACCTGCGCGGCGTCACTATGGCGACAGAGCTCCTCATCTCGCGGGGCCATCGCAGCATTACCCTGCTCGGCGGCCCGGACCATCCTAGTATCGTCGAACGGCGCGCCGGGTACGAGGAGGCAATGCAGCGGCACGATCTCACACCAACTGTTGTGCCGTCCGCCGGTCTCGACATCGGAGACGGTGAGCGGGCCGTCGTTGAACTGCTCCGGCAAGCGCCTGAGACGACGGCCATCGTCTGCTCGAACGATTCGCAGGCCACTGGTGTATCGAGGAAACTGCGGGAGTTGGGCTACAAGGTGCCCGACGATTTCTCGCTCGTTGGGTTCGACGACATCAACCTGGCACAGTTGACGTCACCGCCACTCACGACCATACGCGTGGATCGGAGGGCCTTGGGGCAGATTGGCGTGCAGTTGTTGCTGGGGCGCATCAACACCCCAAAGCGATTGGCGACCAAGGCCATTGTGGGCGTTACGCTAATCGAGCGCGCGTCGGTGGGCCCACCGCGCGCGCACGATATCATACCAATGCCAGCGATATAATGGCAATTGGCGCTCTGAAGGGGCTCCGTGAGGCCGGATTGAGGGTTCCTCAGGATGTTGCCCTGGTCGGCTTCGATGATGTCCCTGCCGCCTCGGTGATTGAGCCAACGCTGACGACCGTGCGTCAACCGATTGAACGCCTAGGCTCTACGGCGGTGGAAGTGCTGTTGAGCGTGCTGGAAGGTTTGCCGGAAGAAGAGCCCTCTGTTCATAGGGCTGTCTTGTCTACAGAACTGGCAGTTAGGGCCTCCTGTGGTTCTACCGGTTAGTTTCTGTTAAGAAGGAGGTGATGAAAAGCCCAAGGTAAATGATAAAAGAAGATGAGTACAGGCTTTGGCTTTCATCCTAGCCAGACAGAAAGAAGACCTGTACCAAAACCTATGTGGAGTAAGACTCTACACGAAACACAGTTTACCAATCATTTACACAAAATCAAGGAGGAAAAAGAAATGCGCAAGTCAATTCTGTTCTTTGCGAGTCTGCTGGTGGCTTTGAGCCTGGTGCTCGCTGCCTGCGCGCCCCCTGCGCCAGAGATCATCGAGAAGACGGTCGAGGTGACAGTGGAGGTCGAGAAGATCGTCGAGGTCGAGAAGATCGTCGAGGTCGAGAAGGCCGTTGAGGAAGACCCTACTGCTCTGCCCCGCAACGAAACCATGTACTTTAATGGTCAACAGTGGGGGCCGGTTGTGTGTTGGAATCCCTACTCTTCCAGCTGCAACAATGCCATGGCGATCGGCCAACAGGACAATGTCCGCGTCATCATGTTCGAATCTCCCTACCTGTACAACATGCTCGATGGCAAGTCATATCCTCTGCTGGCGGATGGTGATTATGCCTGGAACGACGCTATGACCGAAATCACCTTCAAGGTCAAAGAGGCCGCACATTGGAGCGACGGTACCCCGGTGACCGCGGATGATGTTGCCTATACCTGGGCTTCCAATATCAAGTACTCAACCAATGCTGGCAATAACTTCAAAGATTACATCGACACCATTGAAGCGGTTGATGCCCAGACGGTCGTAGTCAAGGCCAAACTGGATGCGGACGGCAAAGCAGTCAATCCTCTAATGGTCCCGGCTTACCTGACCGGCAACTATGTCATCCAGAAAGCCTGGACCCAAACATTGGAAGAGCGCGTTGGTGGCGATGCCACCGAGTTCCTGGCTGATACCGCGGAGGACGTCGTTTACTCCGGGCCCTATTACAAATTCTTCGCTGACGATACGAAGGTTGTCTACGTCCGTGATGACAACTACTGGGGCCAGGATGCCTCCATGTGGGGCAAGCTGCCTGCTCCAAAGTACCTGGCGCATACGATCTTTAAGGATAACGCCGCCGGTTCTGTTGCTTTGGCAAAAGGTGAAGTGGATGTCAGCCAGCAGTTCAATTCCAATATTCAACTTTTGTGGCTCAACTATGGGCTGCCCATCTCCACCTACCTGCCCGAGGCTCCCTATGGCATTGGCGCCAGCCTCCCAACTGCCTACTACAACCTGAACTCCTATGGTTTGGACCAGGTTGCGGTACGCAAGGCCATTGCCATTGCGGTTGACTATCCCACCATCATCGCCAACGCCATGACCAACCAATCGGCTACCTTCGATCAAGTTCCGCGCTCGCTCATGAACCCGACCCCTGGTGAGCAGGCGCTGTACGATCACGATGCTGTCGCGGACCTGCAGTGGGCTGGCAACGACATCGCAGGCGCCAAGGACCTCCTGGATGAAGCCGGCATTGTCGATACGGATGGCGACGGCTGGCGTGAGTACAACGGCCAAAAGCTTAGCTACATAGCCACCTGCCCCAACGGCTGGTCCGACTGGCAGGCGGCGATCGAAGTGGTGGCTGCCGCCGGCAAAGAGATCGGTATTGAGATCTCGAGCAACTACCCTGAATGGTCCGTGTATCAGACCATCGTCACCAAATCGGATGCACCTCTGCCCGAGGGCTATGACATCGTTATGATGTGGAGTGACGGCGCTGGCCCGACCCAGCCTTGGGGTCGTATCCGCCATTTGCTCAGCTCTGAATTCGTTGGTATGGCGAATAACTGGAACGGCAACTGGGGCCAATATAGCAATCCTGACGTGGATGCCTTGATCCAGGCGATCCCCGGTGAAACCGATCCCGACAAGCTGAAGGAAATGTACACGGAATTGGTCAAGATCTACCTGACCGATATTCCCTCCTTCACGCTCATGTACCGCCCCCAATCGTTCCACGCTGTGAACGAGACGGTTTGGACGAACTTCCCGCACCAGGATGATGGCACCGACCCGCCGGTCCCGCCGCTTGACTGCACCGATGGTTGGGGTATCGCATGTCTCTATAACGTGACGCTTGTAGAGTAGGCCGTACTCTAGCAAGAAACAGCCATGTTCCGCCAACCCCGGAACATGGCTGTTTATTAAAGTGGGTCTAAGGAGGTGTTGCGTTGAAAGGATACCGAAAGTATTTCCTCAACAAGCTGGGTTGGTTTTTGGTCACTTTTGTTTGCGCCTTGATACTGAATTTTATCCTGCCCCGCTTGATGCCGGGAGATCCTGTGGCGGCCATCGTAGCAAGGATGGCCCAAGGCATGAGCAATGCGACCGGGGTCCAGGCGATTTATGAGCAGTACACGGAGCTGTTTGGCACCAACAGACCCGTGCTTGAACAATTTTTCATCTATGTGAGAAATGTGATGCGGGGTGATTTTGGTTTCTCGTTCAGCATGTATCCCAGAACGGTGGCAGACGTTCTCAAATCTGCCATCGGGTGGACGGTGGCGCTGCAGTTCCCGGCGATCATCGTTGGCTGGCTGATCGGGAACACACTGGGCGCGTTGGCGGCTTATCTCAAGGGTGGGTTTGATAGAGTGCTCATGCCCATCAGTATTTTTGTGAGCAACTTTCCAGCATTTGGCATGGCAATCATTTTTCTGGTCATTTTTGGCGTCGGATTAGAATGGTTCCCCACCTCGGGCGGATATGGGTATGATATGATTCCTAACTTTGGCTGGGGATTTATATGGTCTGTGATCGTCCATTATCAAATGCCATTCTGGTCAATCGTGGCGGTCGCAATCGGGGGTCAGGCCATTGGTATGCGCTCCATGTCCATCTATGAGCTGAATGCGGATTATGTAAAGTACGCCCGTTTCATGGGCATCAAAGACCGGAAGATCATCGGCTATGTGTTTAGAAATGCGATGCTTCCGCAGATAACCGGTCTGGCGTTGTCGATCGGCACCATGGTCGGCGGCGCGCTGGTGGCGGAGGTCGTTTTTAGTTATCCAGGGCTTGGTTACACGCTTTTGAACGGTGTCATGGGACGGGATTATCCGCTGATCTCAGCATCTACATTCATCATCACGGTGATGGTGCTGAGTGCGAACTTTATCATCGAAATCCTTTACGGCATCATTGACCCGCGCATTAAAGCGGCGCAGGCTGATTAAGGAAGGATGTTGTTATGAAACATACCATTCAGCAAGTTTTTCACTCCGGCAAATTTGTTTTTGGTTTCTCCATTTTTGTGGCGATTCTGTTGATCGTGATCGTTTATCCGCTGATCCTCACCGGTCCGCCACTAGACATCATCAGTCAGGGCACCTTCTTCGAGCCTGGGATCTATGTGAATGTTTATGACAGCATTGGTTCCCAGCCGTATACACTGCATCTGGACGATGCCGCTGCTAATCGAATCGCCGGCAAGTTGGGCGACAAGGAACGCCTGGACATGAAGGAATGGCTTTTGGCCTACGGGATTCCTGAAAATGAGATCGATATCGTGGACACCGAACAGCTCCTGGGTCTGTGGGAGAACTATTACGACCCCAAGGAGAAAATCGCCGGGATGACCAATGCCCAGCGAAATTACTATATTCGGCTCAATGCCTCGCTCGGAGGACTTTTATCAACAGAGGGGGCGATCATTGCCGTAGAAAACGCGGACACGGGTACCCTTGAGGAGAAAGGGGTTGTCGGACAATCGGATTACGTGAATATCAGCCAGGTTGCGAACGTACGGGTGTTGCCGCTTGGAACCAATAGCTTTGGTAGGGATGTGTTGACGGAGCTGGTCACGGCCACCCGCGTATCGCTGCAGATCGGTTTTGTCGCCGGTACCATTGCAACTTTGATCGGTTTGACCCTGGGATTGCTGGCGGGTTACATCGGCGGCCTGGTGGATGACGTCATTATGTTCATCACCAATCTCTTTACCGTCATCCCCTCCTTTGTGTTGTTGATCTTGATTTCATTCAGTATCGGGCAGGAAAGACGCGGTGCTGTCACAATCGCCGTGGTGATCGGGTTCACCTCCTGGATATGGACTGCCAGGGCCGTGCGGTCGCAGGTGATTTCGCTGCGCAATCGCGATCACGTCAACCTGTCGAAACTATCCGGGCACTCTATCGCTTACATCATCGTTGCTGATATTCTGCCCTACATCGCTTCTTATGTCGTGATGGCGCTGATTCTGCAGATTTCCTTGGGTATCCTGGTGGAGGCCGGGTTATCAATCTTTGGGTTGGGACCTAGAACTACGGAAGTGCCAACCTTGGGGCTGATGTTGAACTGGGCCTTTATCTACCAGGCGCAAATCCTGGGAAAATGGTGGGCGTACTTACCCGTGCTCGTAACCATCGCTCTGATTACATTCTCGATGAATTTGATGAATACAGGTCTCGACCAGGTATTCAATCCGGCCTTGAGGGAGTAGGTGGTTGAAATGTCAAATATAATGCTAGAGGTCAGAGACCTAACAACAAAATATATCACCCGCTTTCAGGAAAGTATTTACGCGGTTGACCACGTTTCTCTCAAGGTCGAAGAGGGGAAATCGTTGGGAATTGCGGGAGAATCCGGCTGTGGAAAGTCGACGTTGGCGCTCAGCCTGATGGGGTATTACTTCCCTCCGCTGCACTATACGTGTGGAGAGATCATCATTGATGGACGTAATATTTCTGGAATGGATCCTGATGACGTTCGTAAATCGATATTGGGGACAGAGATCTCCTATATCCCCCAATCGGCGATGAACGCGCTCAACCCCACCCAGAAGATCATCCACTTCATCGAGGATGTGATTCAAGCACATGATCCATACCAGACCAAGGAAGAGATTTATGAACTTGCCAGAGGATGCTTTGAGAGCTTGGGGCTACCAGCGAGTGTACTGCAACAATACCCCGTTGAACTTTCGGGCGGCATGAAACAGCGCACGGTGATCGCGACATCTGTGATCCTTTTTCCACAAGTATTGATTGCTGATGAGCCTTCCTCCGCACTCGATGTCACTTCACAAAAGATGGTCATCAAGATGCTAAAAAACTTGATGGAAAAGGGCTTTATCAAATCACTGATCTTTATCACGCACGAGCTTCCGTTGCTTTACAACGTGACGGATGATATTATGGTCATGTACGCGGGACAGATTGTGGAGAAGGGCACCGCAAAAGAAGTTGTGTTTGATCCACTCCACCCTTATGCCAAAGGCCTCATGGGATCAATCATCGTGCCTGAAGAAGGTCTGCGGGAATGCAAACTGACTGCCATTCCTGGGGTGCCGCCGAACCTGAAAAACCCACCGTTTGGCTGCCGGTTTGCCGAACGTTGTAAATACCAGCGGCCAGAATGCACGACGTTTTCTGTGGGCCTTCGTGATGTTGAAGGCGGCCGCGCTTACCGCTGTATCCTTTCGGAAAGAGAACTGAGGGATGCTTATCAGAGGGGGGCCAAAAAGAATGCCGGATGAAAAAAAAGTATGCCTGAGCGGGTCAGGGCTTACCAAAGTGTTTGGTTTTGGCCGCCAGAAAACTGTAGCCGTCGATCATGTGGATTTCAGTTTCTACGAGGGCGAAATCGTCTCGATCGTGGGTGAATCGGGCAGTGGCAAGACCACTTTGGCGAAGATGCTTTTGGGATTGATCAGCACTACGGAGGGTGAGGTTTACTTCCAGGGGAAGAAGCGCGATATCAGTACGCAGAAGAAAAGACTGAAATATTGGAGAAACATTCAGGCGATCTTTCAAGATCCGTTCTCTTCATACAACATCTTTCGTAAGATTGACGCCGTGCTTTTAGATTGCATTCACATGCGCGGCGGTCGGAAATCTCCGTATGCGACAAAAGTAGAGATGATGACACAGGCGTGCAGCTTTGTCAATTTGAAGTTCGAGGAATTGACTAACAAGTATCCCTTCGAGCTCTCCGGTGGACAGATGCAGCGCTTAATGATTGCCCGTATCTTCCTGCTGATGCCCAAGATCCTGCTGGCCGATGAGCCAACCTCAATGATTGATGCCTGTTCACGCGCGACCATCCTGGAGATGCTGATGCAATTGCGTAACGAAATCGGGATGACGATTATTTTCATCACCCATGATATCGGCCTGGCGTATTATGTCTCCGACAGCGTATACATTATGGAGCGTGGAAGATTTGTTGAACACGGATCTGCCGATGAGGTGATTCTGCGTCCGAAAGGGGCATACACCAAACGCCTGATCGATGATGTACCAAAGATCCATGAAGAGTGGGATCTCTCAACCGTGTGAGGTACTCCCCTACAAATATGGTGAATAATTCCGCTGACCTCTGGTCCCCCTCATCAGCACGACTACACCAAGCGGCTGCTGGCTGACGTACCTCGGCTGCACGGGTGGGGTGTCCTGGGTATGGCAAACCGGGATGTGGGGCTGGGGCAGAGGTAAGGGCACGGCAATGGGTTGGATAACAAATCCGACCTACAGATTTACTGTCGAAGCAGATTGTTGCAGACCATCTCACGCACCGAAGAGAGGACCAGCCGCCTCAACCAGCTTTTTCAACGCCCAACCCCATTTCTACTGCTGGCGATTGTAGCGCTGGGGGGTTTCCTACGGTTCTACCAGATCGGCAGCAAGGGGTTATGGCTCGACGAATCGTTCAGCGTCTGGCTCGGCTGGCAGCCCGTGGGAGAGATACTCAGTTGGCTGGTCAACATTGACCAACACCCGCCGCTTTACTACACACTGCTCCACTTGTGGATGGCCCTGGGTGACGATGCGGCCGCTGTGCGGGCGCTCTCCGCCCTGCTTGGCACGTTGACCATCCCCGTCGTCTACCTGCTGAGCCGGCGCCTGGCCGACGGCAGGGTCGGCCTCCTGGCCGCGTTGATCCTGGCCGTCTCCCCCTTCCACGTCCGCTTCGCCCAGGAGGCGCGCATGTACACGCTGCTGACGCTGAACGTTTCGCTGGCGCTGTACGCTCTCGTACATTTGCTCACCGACCCCCGCTCGGCCGGGACGCCGCTGGGCCAGCAGTTCGTCGACCTGTGGCAGGTCTGGCGCGCTGCCCGCGCCGCCGAACGGGAGGCGCTGCCCGAGACGGCGGGCTACGGGCGGGATTTCCGGGAGTCCACCGACTGGGTCAGCGCCCCTACCCGCCGCCGCTGGCTGCCGCTACAGGCCATTGAGACCGACCTGGCCTGGCTGGGCTACATGGTCTTTACGACCGCAGCGATGTTGAGTCACAACACAGCCGTCTTCTTGCCAGTTGCCACGAACCTGTTTGTGTTGGGCCTGGTAGGAGTGTCAGGTTTCAGGTCTCGGGTCTCAAGTTCACCCAACCTGAAACCTGAAACCTTGAAACCTGAAACCAGCGCCAGCGCGCTGCGGCCTCCCTCCCTCCGCAACTGGCTCCTGGCCCAGGTCGGCGTGTTTCTACTGTGGAGTCCCTGGCTCGCGGCCTTCGTCATCCAGAGTACGGGCGTCTACCGCGAGTTCTGGATCCGGCCGCCCACCTGGCAGACCGTCGTGGACACGGTCAAGACGTTCCTGAGCGCTTTTCTGCCGCCCCAGGTCCGCTGGCCCGAGGTGGTGTGGGGGCTGTACGCGGGACTGGCGCTGCTGGGACTGGTCCACTTCCGTCGCCGCCCGGCGCGCGTGGCGTTCCTGCTCGTTGTGTTCCTGACACCGTTCGTGGGAGAGTGGCTGGTCAGCCTGCGCCGGCCCATCTTTTACGACCGCACGCTGATCTGGGCCTCGCTCCCGCTCTACCTGCTGCTCGCCGCCGGTATGCGCCAGTTGCGCTACCGGCCCTACGTCCTCGCCGCTCTACTGATGGTGCTGACGGTCAACGGCCTCTCGCTGCGGGAGTACTATGCCCACTTCGAGAAGGAGCAGTGGGACGACGCGGCGGCGTTCGTGGCGGAGCGGGTGGAGCCCGACGATTTGATCCTGTTCAACGCGACCTGGGTGCAGATTCCCTTTGACTTTTATTTCCGGTTCCACAATCGCCCGGTGGCCGAGCACGGCGTGCCGGTGGACCTGTTTGACCGGGGCATCCTGGAGCCCAAGATGGCCGAGGACGATCTTCCCCGGCTGCGGGCGCTCATCCGCGGCCACGAGCGGGTGTGGCTGGTCTACAGCCACGACTGGTACACCGACCCGCAGGGGCTGATTCCTCCGGCGTTGGAGGAGGAGTTGGACATGCTCGACCGGTGGAGCTTCTATGGCCTACAGGTGCAGTTGTATGGTATGCAGTGATTGACTTGGGAAGGGATTCGAATGTCAGAGAAGATCGCTTCAGTAATGGGCTACCCGGCAGACCTTCCTCACAGGCGGGCTGTCGAATCAGTGCAGGTTTCTATAGATCCAGGGGGAAACTATGCGTAAGGAAGTTGTCTCTTGGGGAAACATGCTGGTGATTGTGAGCGTGTTACTGGTGGCCTGTACCGCTCCCACCGAAGTGCCGGCTGGACTCACTGAGGAGACAGCCCCGGTCTACAAGAACCCCGAAGCTAGAATTGAGGACAGAGTAGAGGATCTGCTTTCGAGAATGACCCTAGCCGAGAAGATCGGGCAGATGACCCAGGTGGAGAAAGGCAGTATCCAGAGAGAGGATATCACCACCCGGTTCCTTGGCAGCTTGTTGAGTGGCGGTGGTGGCTGCCCCACTCCAAACACACCCGAAGGTTGGGCCGATATGGTCAACGGCTATCAAGAATACGCCTTGCAAACTCGTCTGGGTATCCCTCTCATTTACGGGGTTGACGCCGTTCACGGGCATAGCAACGTCAAGGGGGTGGTCATTTTCCCCCACAATATCGGGCTAGGCGCTACCCAAGACCCCGATCTTGTAGAGCGAATTGGCCAGGTCACTGCGATGGAGATGATTGCCACAGGCATTTACTGGAACTTTGGCCCCGTGGTGGCGGTTCCCCAGGACATCCGTTGGGGCAGGACCTTCGAAGGCTATAGCGAAAACGCCGAGCTCGTCTCGACGCTCGCAAGCGCCTACGTGCGTGGGCTGCAAAACGTGGGCGGCACCACGGATTTGAGTGCCGCTACCACGGTATTGGCCACAGCTAAACACTTTGTGGGCGACGGCGGAACCGCCTGGCGCAGTTCGACTACCTCGGATTATGAATTGGATCAAGGGGTGACCGATGTGGATGAGGCCACCTTGAGAGCTGTCCACCTCCCACCCTACGCCGCGGTCATTGAGAATGGCGCGATGAGCATTATGGTGTCCTTTAGCAGTTGGGGCGGCCTCAAAATGCATGCCCAAGCGTATCTGCTGACCGACGTGCTAAAAGGCGAGTTGGGCTTCAAGGGCTTTCTCGTCTCTGACTGGCAAGCCATTGACCAGATACCAGGCGACTATTACCGTGATATTGTCACCTCTATCAATGCCGGACTGGATATGATTATGGTCCCCTATGATTACGATGCCTTCATCAACGGCTTGACCGAAGCAGTCAATAATGGAGACGTCCCGCAGGAGAGGATTGATGATGCCGTGCGGCGAATTCTCACCGTGAAATTCCAATTGGGGCTCTTCGAGAGACCGTTCGCCGATGAATCCTTGCTCCCCCTCGTTGGATCGGACGAGCATCGAGAGTTAGCACGCGAGGCAGTCCGCAAGTCTCTTGTCTTGTTGAAAAATGATGGCGATACGCTTCCGTTGGCCAAGGATACCCCACTGATTCTTGTCGCCGGGCAAGCTGCGAATGATGTTGGTGTCTCAAGTGGGGGTTGGACCATAGAGTGGCAGGGAAAACCTGGAAATATCACGCCGGGAACGACGATATTGGATGCGATCAAAAACACAGTTTCCGGGGATGTCACTGTCGAGAATGATCAACGAGGTAACTTTGATCGGGTCACGGATAACGAGTCAGAGCCGGCGATTGCCGACGTTGGCATCGTTGTGGTGGGCGAAATGCCCTATGCCGAAGGAGTGGGAGATCGTGAGGACTTGGCCCTTTCAGAAGACGATATCGCCGTGATTGAACGGGTCAGAGAGAGAAGCAAGAAGCTGGTGGTCATCCTCATTTCCGGCAGGCCGATGATTGTCACGGAACACCTGGACCAATGGGACGCTGTCATCGCCGCCTGGCTGCCAGGCACTGAGGGACAGGGCGTGGCCGACGTTCTGTTTGGGGATTACGCCTTTACCGGCAAGCTGCCCTATACCTGGCCGCGGTCAATGGACCAGATTCCCTTTGATTTCGATCAAATCGAAACAACTGGTCCTGAAGCACCTTTGTTCCCATTTGGCTACGGCCTGGATACGGCCGGCAACCGGTTACCATAATCTATGAATATGATCCCCGCAAGGACAAACGGCTGGACGAACTGCTGCGCGACCAGGCGCGGGAGCTGGACCCGACCCGCTGCGTGCACCTCAACTCCGGCACGGGGGACGAGCACGTCTATACCGGTTGGTACAACGGTGACTGGTGGCAGTTCACAGGCCTACTTGGCGCACCTCTTGTCACCGAGTAGGGCGCCCAGGCGCTGTCCAATCTGGATACGGTGGCGCGTATGTTTGCGCCATCCGAGATGGTCTATGGTTCGGGCGAGGTGGCCAACCGCCTGGGCGGTGGTCGACTACTACCGGCAGCCGAAGGCGGGGTACTATGCCCTCCAGGCCGCCATGCAGCCGGTTCTCCCCTCCATCGCCGCCTCCAAGCCTGCCCGGCTGGAGCGAGAGCGCTGGGTCTACGCCGAGGCCGCCGATTTCCAGGCCGCGCTGTGGATCGTCAACGACACCTCCGACGCGTACCCCCAGGCCGAACTCCGCTGGCGGGTCGAGGGGAGCGGGGGCGATCCTGTGAAGGACGGCGTGGCTGTGGTCAACGTGCCATCCGACGGCGTGCGCTGGGCGGCCGCGCTGCGCAACCTCGATCTGCCCCCCGGCGCGTACGGCGTGCAGGTCGAACTACACGACGCGCAGGGGCGCGAGCTGGGGTGGAACGGGTTCGCCTTCGCCATCGAGCCACCGGAGGAGGAGAAAGAGGAGGCGGCGGAAAAGTAAGCCACCGATGAAAGCGTCCGTCGGCTCTACTAACCCGGTCAAGATTGCGGCCACGGCCGCGGTGTTGCGCCGCGTCTATGGGGATCACGTGGAGGTGGAGCCGGTCGTCGTCGAGAGCGGCGTCCCGATCCAGCCGTGGGGTAACGAGGAGACGCTGCGCGGCGCGCTCAACCGGGCGCAGGCGGCGCGACGGGTGAGCGGCACGACGCTCGGCGTCGGCTTCGAGGGCCGGCGTCGGCTTCGAGGGCCGCTTGCTGGAGGTGCACGGCCGCGTGTCCACCTGCGCCTGGTGCGCCGTCGTGCGCGACGAGGGCGTCGTGGGTATCGCCGGTGGGGAGAGCGTGCTCCTCCCGCCGTCCGTGGTCGCCGACGTGCGCGCTGGGATGGAGCTGGGGCCAGCGATGGACGCGCTGACCGGGCTGCAGGATACCAAGCGGGGGGGCGGCGCGATCGGCGCGCTGACCGGAGGCGTGCTGGACCGCCAGGCGGCGTACGAGCACCTGCTGGCGTTGGCGCTGGCGCGGTTGCTGACGCCGTGGTACTATGAGACGTGATGCGTGAAACGTGAAACGTGAAACGTGATGCGTGAAACGTGATGCGTGAAACGTGATGCGTGAAACGTGATGCGTGAAACGTGATGCGTGAAACGTGATGCGTGAAACGTGATGCGTGAAACGTGATGCGTGAAACGTGAAACGTGGTGCGTGATAAACAAGGGGGAAAACAATGCACATCGACGGAGGTTGGTTTAAGGATGCGCAGGGGCGTACGCTGATCCTGCGCGGGGTCAATCTGGGGGGGAGCACCAAGGTTCCCTTCCGGCCCAACGGGGCGACCTATGTCCGGGAGGGGTTCTACGACCACCGCGACGTCTCCTTCGTGGGGCGGCCCTTCCCGCTGGAGGAGGCAGACGAGCATTTCTCCCGGCTGTGGGAATGGGGCTTCACCTTCCTGCGCTTCCTGGTCACCTGGGAGGCGATCGAGCACGCCGGGCCGGGCGTCTACGATAAAGAGTACCTGGACTATGTGGTCGCGGTCGTGCGCAAGGCAGGCGAGCACGGCATCGACCTGTTCATCGACCCGCACCAGGACGTGTGGAGCCGCATGTCCGGGGGCGATGGCGCGCCGGGCTGGACCTTTGAGGTCGTGGGGATGGACGTCACCCGCTTCTCGGAGGCGGGCGCGGCGATCGTCCACGCGATCCACGGCGATCCCTTCCCCCGCATGATCTGGCCCACCAACTATGACAAGCTGGCGGCGGCGACGATGTTCACGCTCTTTTTCGGCGGCGACGACTTTGCGCCGCAGACGCGGGTGGATGGCGAGCCGGTGCAAGAGTTCCTCCAGCGCCATTATATCGACGCCATCAAGCAGGTCGCGTTGCGGTTGAAGGGCCTGCCCAACGTCGTCGGCTACGACGTGATGAACGAGCCATCCTCCGGTTTCATCGGCCGGGCGGACCTCAACGGTTCCAAGGGTGGCCTCTTGCGCATGGGTGAATCGCCCACCCCGTTTCAGGCGATGCTGCTGGGGGCCGGCTTCCCCCAGGAGGTCGAGGTGTGGGCCATGCGGATGACCGGGCCCAGGCTGCGCGGGCGCCGGGTGGTGAACCCGGGCGGTATGCGCGTCTGGCGCGAGGGGCACGACTGCGTCTGGAGGGAGAACAACGTGTGGGGCCTGGCAACGGACGGCTCTCCGCGCCTGCTCCGCCCCAACCACTTTGCGCGGGTCGACGGTCGCCAGGTGGACTTTGCCGACGGTTACATGCGCCCCTTCGCCAATCGCTACGCGCGCGCGATCCGCTCGGTGGACCCCGGCGCCGTCATCTTTCTCGAGGGCGAGTCGGGAGCGGCCCACCTGCGCTGGGGGCCGGAGGACGAGCCGGACGTGGTCTACGCCGCTCACTGGTACGATGGCATGACCTTGCTCACCAAGAATTTCGTGCCGTTCCTGGGCGCGGATCTCTTTACGGGCAAGCTCATCCTGGGCCGGAAGCGGGTGCAGCGCTCGTTCGTCGAGCAACTGGCGCACGTCAAGAACTGGGCGGCGGAGCACATGGGCAACGTCCCGACGCTGATCGGCGAGTTCGGCATTCCCTACGATATGAAGGACAAGCGGGCCTATCGCACGGGCGATTTCTCTCTCCAGGTGCAGGCGATGGACGCCAGCTTGCGGGCAATGGAGGCCAACCTGTTGAACTGCACCCTCTGGAACTATACCGCTGACAACACCAACGAGCGCGGCGACCAATGGAACGACGAGGATCTGTCCGTCTTCAGCCGTGACCAGCAGGTCGACCCTGGCGACGTGAACTCCGGTGGGCGGGCGCTGGCGGCGGTCGTGCGCCCCTATGCCCGCAAGGTCGCGGGGGAGCCGCTCTGCATGCGCTTTGATCTGTCCACCCGCACTTTCGAGTTCGAGTTCCGCCACGCCCCGGGGATCAGCGCACCCACCGAGATCTTTGTGCCGGACTATCAGTACCCGGACGGCTACGTGGTCGAGGTGTCCGACGGGACGTACGGGACGGACCCGGCCAACCAGACGCTCACTTACCTGCACGATACCGACCGGGACGTGCACCACGTCCGCGTGCAGCCTTCTGATCGGAGGTGAACACAGCCGTGAAGAGCCGCCTGTTCCTGAGTAGTCTCGTCCTGGTGGGGCTGGCGCTGGTCGCCCCGCTTCTGAGCGACGCCGCTACACAAGTGGATCCGGCCCGCATCGTCGTTCGTGCCGATCAGACACTGGCCCCGGTCAGCCCGTTGCTTTTTGGGCAAAACCATGGCCCGTGGATGAACACGACCGCAGGCTACGTCGCCGATTACCGGGAGGCTGGCGTGACGCTGCTGCGCTTTCCGGGCGGCAACTGGGGTGACGAGAACGACCTCTTCCCCAACAACGTGGACGACCTGGCGATGCTGGCGGACGCGCTCGACGCCCAGGTCTCGGTCCAGGCCCGTTCCTGGCGCAAGGGCACGCCGGAGAAAGCCGCCGAACTGGTGCGCTACAGCAACGTCGAGCATGACTATGACTTCCGCTACTGGGAGGTGGGCAACGAGCCCGATGCCCATTGGGGCACCACGCAGGTGGACGCCGAGTCCTCCGACGAGGCCCTGCTGCCTGCGTTCGCCAGCCTGCACGACGACGGCCAGTTGGCCATCCTCGTCGTCAACAAGGACCCGCTCGAAGCACGGGAGGCGACGCTGACCGTCGAGGGCTTCCGGACAGCCGGGCAGGCGCGGGTGTGGCTGCAGGACGAGGAACACCTGGCGGAAGAGCTGCCCGCCATCGCCGTCGCGGAGATGTTCCCCTACATCTTCCCTCCCTACTCGGTCACGTTGTTTATCCTGGAACCTGCGCCACAGGGCCGCTGGTTGCTCTGGGCCGGGCTGGGGCTGTTGGCCTTCGCGCTGGTCACGCTCGGGGTGCTCAGGCGTCGGGTGAGGAGATCGCGATGACGGATCAACCGTGTGCCCTGGCGGAGCCCTCGGGCCAACCCTTGAGCCGGGTGATCGAGGAAGCCTTGCCCCAGCCCGCCGGGTCCTCGCTCGATCAAGAGGTCGAGCGCCACTACCGGCACAACGTCGTCGTCAACATGTTGGACGGCACCTGCTTCTGGTTTGGGAGCAGTTTCATCGCTTCGCGCACCATCCTGCCACTCTACGTCAGCCATCTCACCGACAGCAGGTTTCTCATCGGACTGCTCGCGGTGATCACTTCTACCGGTTGGCTGCTGCCCCAGCTTTTCACCGCCAACTGGGTGCAGCGACTGCCCCGCAAGAAGGTGGCGCCGGTGCACGTGGGGCTGTTCACTGAGCGGCTGCCGGTGCTCCTAATGGTGCCGGCAGCCTGGCTTGCCACTCGCTCCCCCCGCCTGGCGCTGATCGCCTTCTTCGTGTTGTTCGCCTGGCACGCGGGAGGGGCCGGCGTCGTAGCCGTCGGCTGGCAGGACATGCTCGCCAAGATCATCCCGCTCGACCGGCGGGGCAGGTTCTTTGGTATCACCAACTTTGGCGGGACGGCGACCGGCGTGCTGGGTGCGGCGGCTGCCGCCTGGCTGCTCGATCGCTACGATTTCCCCCATGGCTACGTGCTCTGCTTCGCGGCGGCTACGGTCCTCATATTCATCTCGTGGATCTTTCTGGCGCTCACCCGCGAGCCGGCTCAGGCCAGCCAGGAACCCGTCGTCTCGCAGCGGGAGTACTGGCGTCGCCTGCCTGCCATACTGCGCACTGACGGGAACTTTCGGCGCTACCTGCTCAGCCAGGTCGTCTTGACCATGGGCGGGATGGGGCTGGGTTTCCTGACCGTCTATGCCGTGGGACGCTGGCACCTGCCCGACAGCCAGGCCGGAGGTTTCACCGCCAGCATGCTCATCGGCCAGGCGTTGAGCAACCTCGTGTTCGGGGCACTCTCCGACCGCAGGGGACACAAGCTCGTGCTGGAGTTGAGTGTTCTGCTCAGCGCGCTGGCCATGGGGCTGGCGAGCCTGGCCCCTGCACCCGCCTGGTTCTACGCCGTCTTTGCGCTCATCGGCGCCAGCACCGCCGGCTTTATGCTGTCGGGGATCATGATCGTCTTCGAGTTCAGCGCTCCTGAGGTGCGCCCGACCTACATCGGCCTGAACAACACGGTGAATGGCGCTGTGGCGGCCGTCGCGCCGATGATCGGGGGCTGGCTGGCCGGGGCGATGGGGTATCGCGCGCTGTTTGCCGTGGCGTTCGTGATCGGACTGGCGGGCCTTGCGCTGCTGCGCTGGTCGGTGCGCGAGCCGCGCCGAGACGTGAGACGTGAAACGTGAAGCGTGAAACGTGATGCGTGAAACGTGATGCGTGATTCGTAATACGTAATGCGTGATGCGTGAAGGGTAGATGATTGCAGATGTTTAAGCGAGATGTCCGTTCCTGGTTCGTGCCTCCTGCTTCCTTGCTTCCTGCTTTCCTGCTTCTTGCCTCCTGCCTCCTGCTGGCCCTTCTCGCCTCGTCCTGCGCCCCTGCCGGGCAGGCAGTACCTCGAATTCTGTCCGTGGAAGCGGAGGGGCTGGAGGTGGGCCGCTATGGGAAGTTCGAGCTCGCCGTCGCGCTGGAGGCGACCTACGACAACGCCTACGACGTCCGCCAGGTCGACCTCACCACGGTGTTCACTGGTCCCGATGGCCGGGAGTGGGCGGTGCCTGGCTTCTGGGATGGCGACGATGCCTGGCGCGTGCGCTTCACGCCGCCGGCCGAGGGAGAATGGCGCTACAGCGTTCAGGTGCGCGACCGGCACGGCGAGAGCAGGCCCTACGCTGGACGGTTCACCTGCCTGCCATCCGGCGATCACGGCTGGCTCCAGGTGGGCGACTGGGTGGACCCGGCCTGCAGCGCCCGCTATCTGGCCTACCACGACGGCACGCCCTTTTGGGCAACCTCGACTCGTTCTTCACCGGCGCGGAGGCGTGGGCCTGGCAGGAGAACCTCTACCGCTACGTCATCGCCCGCTGGGGGTACAGCCCGGCCATCGGCCTGTGGCAGACGGTGTCCGAGATCGAGGGGACCAACGCCGGGCGTCACGCCGACAGTTGGCACGAGCGCGTGAATCGTTATTTCGTCGAGCACGACCCCTATCGCCACCCCACCACGGCCAGCAAGGCCGGCGACGCCTGGTGGCCGGCCGGGTACGCGGTGATGGACGTGGCACAGATGCACTCGTACGACTCGCAGCACGACCCCGCCGGCACCGGGCCGCTCATCGCCGGCTGGACGCAAAAGCTGTGGCAGGCGGAGGCAAAGCCGAATCTCATCGGCGAGTTTGGCACCAGCGATGAGCGGCTGCACCCGGATCTGCTGCACAACGGCATCTGGGCCGGGCTGGCGGCGGGTGCGGCGGCGACCCCCATGGAATGGAACGACCCCGGCAACTGGGGCCGGATGGACGACGAGATGCTCGATCACATGGCTCACCTGGCGAGCTTTGCGGCCGATCTGCCGCTGGCGCGCCTGGACCCAACCCCGTTGCAGGTGACGACCGGCGACGAGGAGCTGGAGGCCTGGGGGCTGGTGGGTGGGGACGGGAGCTTGCCCTGAGCGGAGTCGAAGGGTCAGGCTTCTTCTGGGTGCAGGACACCGCGCCGGGCGAGACGCGGGCGGGCGTTGCCATCACCGTCGAGGGACTGTCCCCGGGCAGTTACACCGTCCGTCCCTTCGATACCTGGCAGGGGGTCTACCTGGACGCGAGTCGCGCCACCGCCGACGAATCGGGGCAGTTGCTCTTCGTCCTGCCCCCCTTCAGTCGTGACATCGCGGTGCGATTGGAACGGTAGTGGATGGAGAATCAGCCGACTGATCACGTGGCCGGCCTCGCCCGGGTCGCCCTGGCCGCGTTGGCCCTCCTGCTTTTCTGGAGCGCCATCGGCTACGGGCTGGTGCCGGATTTCGCGCCCCGCCTGCTGCGCTGGGTCCAGCCGTTGCGCGGCGTCGGCGCCGAGGAGGTCGAGAGCCAGTATTTCGATGTGCGCAACAACACCGCCGCCAGCGACCGCCAGGTGCTTCGTTTGGTCGAGCGGTTGGAGCAGGATTACGTGACGCTGGCGGCCTTTATGCGGCGCGAGCCAGAGGGCCCCATCCCGGTGCTCCTGACCAACGGCAACGCGCCGGCTTACGCCGACCGGGGCACGCTGTACGTGTTCTACGACGACGGCGTCATCAGCCTGGACACCGCGCCGTTTTTCCTGGCCTCGCTCATCGCCGGCCCGTCCTCCGGCTCCCTCTTTTTCGACCTGGGTCTCTCCTTCTACGCGGTTGAGGAGAGCGGCCTGGCCGGAGGGCTGACCGGCCAGCCGGCCGACGCCTGGGTCGTGCTCCTGCAGCAGAAGGAGGCGCTGATCCCATTGCGGGAGGCCCAGTCGATCGAGATGCCCCAGGACGAGGAGGGGTTGTTCGATTTCTTCCGCATGATGATGGAGGGCGGTTCCTTCGTGCGCTGGCTGGTGGACGAGCACGGCTGGGACGCGGTGTGGGAACTGCGCGATGGGGGCGACCTGGAGACGGCCATCGGCGTGCCGCTGTACCAGGCCGAGGAAAAGTGGCTGGCAACCATCGTGGCCCAGGACCTGCGCCCCAAGTCCTGCCTGCTGGCCGTCCCTGGCAGCCCGGTGTTCCGTGGACTGTGTCGGCGGTTGGAAAATGACCAATGACCAATGACCAATGACCAATGTCCAGTGTCCAATGTCCAATGACCAATGTCCAATGTCCAGTGTCCAATGGTGCAGTACTGCGAAAATCACCCAGATGGTTGGCCGTCATTCTGAGCGTAGCGAAGAATCTCTATTACCAAACGACAGATAGGCAGCGCATAGGAATGCTCACGTTTCAGTAGGATGGTTCACGACATCACAGGTAATAAGGTCGGTGACGAGTTTGGGTGGTATTGGCTCTGCGCAGCGTTGGCAAGGCTGTGACAAAGTAGTTTGGTCCCTGATTGCAGGGCTCATTCTACTCAGGGTTCCATTTTTGGGAGGGATAAGGTGCCTCACCGATATGGAAACACCTGCCTGGGTAATGCCTAGCTTCGAAATCAGCACATATCTGCTGAGTGCTGTTCTGATTTTGGTTGAACGGGATCGGTTGTCGGATTATCATATCGACAAGGTAGCGCTAGCGATCTTTATCTTGGGAAAACCCCTGGAGCTTTTGCTCTGTGAGTACCAAATACCCTTCCAATGGCCAGAGCGCAGCAGTTGGTATCTGCTATACATACCGATAGCACTCGGACTTCTCATCAGCATAGGAATCACCGACCCAAAGCTGATGAAGGTGAAGGCAAGCCGCTGGCAATGGATAATCGGAGGTGTATTAGTAGGTATTGCACTCGGTGCCTTCTTTGGCATTCTGGTTAGATTGCAGATGGAGCAGGTACGGGGACATCGGTTGACGTCTGTGCTCTTGATCTTTTTGCCGGTGCAGCAGGTGATCTATGCAGGAATAGCTGAGGAGCCGTTGTTCAGAGGATTCTTGTGGGGAGCTTTGCGGAGGGCAGGGTGGAAGGAGATATGGATCTGGTTACTGCAGGGAGGGTTGTTTTGGTTGGCACACCTGTATTACTTGGGACAGGCCCCGTTATCGTTCTGGGTGATTGTGCCTGTCGCGGGGCTGGTGTTGGGACTGTTAGTGTGGCGTTCACGCTCAGTGGGAGCGAGCATGGTTGCGCACGGATTCGGGAATGGAGTCGGGCAGATAATAGCCTACTACCACATCTAATGGGCGGGCGCTGCCTGGCAGTTCATTGGAGCCGACAAGTAGATAAAGGAAGGGATAGCGATGATTATTGACGCGGACGTACACATCTCCCCAACGCCCGAGGGTGGGAACAGCATTGGGGTCGACGAACTGTTGCGGAGGATGGACAGGGCAGGGGTGGACAAGGCGCTGACGTGGCTACAGCCCCCCTATATGCGCGAGACCGATGCGGCCAACGCCTACGTCCGCGAGGCCATGAAGCGTCACCCGGATCGAATTCTTGGGTTTGGATGGGCAGATCCGAACCTGGGGGTGCAGAGGGCCAAAGACACCGTGAAAAAGTGCGTCTACGAATATGGTTTCTACGGTGTCAAGCTGAACGGGGCTCAGAACAGCTTTTTCATCGACGATCCGGTCCTGTCCATCCCCGTCATCGAGGAAATTGCCAGGACCGGCAAGCTCTTGGCCTTTCACGTGGGAGCGGACGCTCCCGAGCACACGCATCCGTTCCGGGTGGGCAAGATCGCGCGGCAATTCCCCGAGGTACAGATCCTCATGGTCCACATGGGTGGGGCGGCGAAGCCGGATCTGAGCGCCGCCGCCATAGAGATCGCCCAGGAGCATCCCAATTTGCACATGATCGGCAGCAGCATCCGTGCGGTTGCCATCTTGAAGGCCATCAAGCAACTGGGCTCCACCCGGGTGTGCTTCGGGAGCGACACGCCGTTCGCACTGATGCGCGTTGAGGTGGCCAAGTACAACGCGCTGCTGGATGGAGAAGTGTCTGAGCAGGAAAAACAGGACGTCATGGCCGGAAACATGGTGCGGCTGCTGGGCCTGAACGCATGAAGCGTCTGTTGAACCAATTCCTCGCCACGATCCAGCTTGCGCTGCGGCGCACGTGGACGGCGCTCGGGAGCCACGCGGCCGTCGCGCTGGGCGTGCTCGTGGCCACCACGACCATCTGCTTGCACACACAGTCGATTGATCCGCTTCGTTTCCCCCAACAACGCTATCCTTGCCGCTTCAGGCCACCTGTGCTATCATCACAGCTCGGAAAGGAGCCGAAAGCGTGCGTGTTGTGATGGTTGGTCCTTTTGGCCTGCGGCCCAAGGGCACGATGAGCGGGCGTGCCTTGCCGATGGCCAGGGCCCTGGCAGCGCGCGGTCACAGCGTCACCGTGATCCTCCCGCCCTGGCAGAACCCCGAGGACGCCGGGCAGCACTGGGAGGAGGATGGCATCGCCGTCGAGAACGTCTCGTTGCCGCCGCGCACCCCGGGGCTCTTCCACCTGCTGACCGCGCTCCGGTTGGCACGCCGGGCGCTGGCGCTCCACCCGGACGTGGTGCACCTCTTCAAGCCCAAGGCCTACAGCGGGCTGACCCACTGGCTGCTCTCGCGGCTACCACGCACGCGCAGGCCGCGCCTGGTGGTCGATACCGACGACTGGGAGGGTCCCGGTGGCTGGAACGAGATCGGCGGCTACACCTCAGCCCAACGGCGGTTCTTCGCCCGGCAGGAGCGCTGGGGGCTCACCCACGCCGATGCGGTCACCGTCGCCAGCCGCATACTGGAGAGCCTGGTCTGGGCGCTGGGCGTGCCGCCTCGGCGGGTGTTCTACGTGCCCAATGGCGTAGCGGAGAGCCAAGAAGCAAGAAGCAAGAAGCAAGAAACCGGGGACGATCAGTCCTGCCTCCTGCCTCCTGCATCTTGCATCCTGCTGTATACCCGTTTCTTCGAGTTCTCCGTCTCCCGCGTCGTCGAGATACTGCGCCGCGTGCGCGAGGCAGTGCCCGAGGCGCGGCTCCTGGTCGTAGGCAAAGGGTTCTGTGGCGAAGAAGAAGAACTACTCCGCCTGGCAACCCAATCTGGCCTGACCGTCCAGCGCGATCCGCCGCCCATTACGGATCACGTTTCACGTTTCACGTTTCACGTTTCACGTTTCACGCACGACGTGATTTACTATGGCTGGGTCCCCACTGAGACACTCCCAACCTACTTTGCCCAGGCCACCCTCGCCATCTACCCCTTTGACGACACGCTCGTCAACCGGACCAAGTGCGCGGTCAAACTAGGGGACCTGCTCGCCGCCGGGGTGCCGGTCGTGGCCGACGCCGTGGGCCAGAACCGGGAGTACATCCGCCACGGTGAGACCGGCTGGCTGGTCAGCCCCGGCGACGTGCCCGCCTTCGCCGCAGCCGTCGTGCGGCTATTGCAGGACGCGCAGTTGCGCCAGCGGCTGGGCCGGACCGCCGCCCGCGACCTGCGCGAGCGCTTTGCATGGGAGCGCCTGGTCGAGACCGTCGAAAGGGCCTACGGGGTAGCGCAATGCCTGTCGACCGAGGGAGGATAAGAGAGCACAATGATCTCTCCCCAACGCTTGAGTTTTGACTACTTTGCCGCGTCCTTCCAACCCTCGGGCACGTAGCCCTCCAGCACGGGGAGAGGCTTGAGTCTTGGCTTTGGCTCGATGACAACTTCTTCGCCGCCAGGCATGCGTATGACGATCTGTATAGAATCCTTCACCACGTTCCACAATATTTCTTCTAGAGATCGCTCCCTAATATCCTCAAGTACCAGCGTTTGAGTCGTCATCATCTCCCTCACCAACAGCCGACGATTGAAATCATCGGCTGATACCAAAAAATGCGTTAGAAACGCACTGGAGGAACCTGTTTGCAACAGGTTTTGGGTACCAGCGGGGCGTTTCAACGCTCCGCGTGGCTCGCAAACGCAACCCAGCCTAATCCACCGTCAGCGTCTTGCTCAAGTTTCGGGGAAAGTCCGGATCGTATCCCCGCGCCAGGCTGAGCCGGTAGGACAGTAGTTGCAGCGGCAGCACGGCCAACAGCGGGTTGAGGAGCGGTCCGGCCTGGGGCAGCACGATCAGGTCGTGGGCGTTGGCCCGCAGCCGGGCGTCTTCCTCCCCGACCGCGATGGCTCGCCCGCCCCGGCAGGTGGTCTCGTTGATGCCGCTGACGATGAGCGGGACGTCCTCCGGGCCAGCGACGAACAGAACGGGATACCCCTCGTCCACGGCGGAGAGGGGCCCGTGCTTGAACTCGGTGGAGAGCATCCCCTCGCAGTGGGCGTAGGTGACCTCTTTGAGTTTCAGCGCCCCCTCCAGCGCGATGGGATAGGTGAGGCCATAGCCCAGGCAGTACAGGTCGTCTCGATGAACCAGGGCCGGTTCCAGCGCCGCCACCTGGGGCTCGACCGCTGCCAGTGTCTCCTCCATCAGGTCCGGCAGGCGGGCCACCTGATCGGTGGGATGCCCCCCCATCCGCAGCGCCAGCAACAAGAAGGCCACCACCTGGTTGACAAAGGTCTTGGTGGCCGGGACGCTGATCTCGTAGCCGCAGGCCAGGGGCAGGTAGCGCTCGCTCTCGATCATCAGTGTAGAACCCAGGACGTTGACCAGCCCGAGCACCCCCATCCCCTGCTGCCGCGCCACGTCAAGTGCATTGAGCACGTCCTTGGTCTCCCCGCTCTGGCTCACGAACACCCCCACGTCCTCCGGCCCCACCGCCGGTCCGTACTGGGGGATGAACTGGGGGGCCAGGACGGGGACAGCGGGGCGGCCGGCCAGGCGGGCCAGGTAGACCGCGCCCAGCAGGCAGGCGTGGAAGCTGGTGCCACAGCCGACCAGGTACAGGTGGCGCGCCGCTGCTAGCGCCTCGACCATCGGCGAGACGTGGGAGGAGGCTCCCCAGAGGTGGATCAGTTCACCCGCCACCCGCGGCTGCTCGTGGATCTCCTTGAGCATAAAGTGGGGGTATCCCCCTTTCGCGGCCACCTCCATGCTTTCGGTGACCACCTCCGCCTCCCGTGTGACGAGATCCCCGTCCGCCACCCGCCGCAGTTCCACCCGGTCGGCCCACAGGACGGCGATCTCGCCGTCCTGCACCCGGAGGATGCGGCGGGTGAGCGGCAGGATGGAGGGCAGGTCGGAGGAGACGCAGGCGAACCCCTCGGCGAGACCAGCCACCAATCCCGATCCTTTCTTGATGGCGTACAACTGGTCCTCTCCCACCCGGCCGATGACGAAGGCATAGTCCCCTTCCAGGTCTTGGTAGGCGCGGCGGATCGCGTCCACCATGCCATATCCCCGGTCCACGTATCGCTCCACCGCGTGGACGCAGGACTCCCCGTCGTTGGTGGAGCGGACCGTCATCCCCTCGGCGATAAACTGCTGGCGCAATTCCACGTTGTTGACCACGTTGCCGTTGTGGGCACCCACCAGGTCACCGTCCGAGTCCAGGTGGGGCTGGGCGTTGGCCTGGGAGGGAGCGCCGAAGGTGGCCCAGCGCAGTTGGACGATGCCCCAGCGGCCGACCATCTCGGCGAGCCTTAGCCGGGCCGCCACCTCCTCCACCTTTCCCACGTCCTTGCGCAGGTCGACGGTGCCGTCGTCCCGCAGCGTGGCACAGCCGACCGAATCGTATCCACGATAAGAAAGCCGCCGCCCGGCTTCGACCAGGATCTCGCCCAGCAGTTGCTCCCGTTTTGCCACAATGCCGAAAATTCCGCACATAACTCCAGTCCTGTTCCGATATTCGACGTCCAGGTTCAGCAGATCACGATTTGAAGCTCAACGACCACGTCTTCCCGCTCTTTGCCTCGTCTCAGCGCCCTCCGTTCGGGTCATAGACGCTGAGCCCATCCCAACCACCGACCCAGATGCGCCCCCGCCGGTCCTCCGCCAGCGCCATGATGCCGATGAACGGGGCCGTACTCTCGATGCTCTCCCAGGTCTCGCCGTCGTAGCGGTTGAGCCCCTGGTCGTGGCCAGCCCATACGTCTCCCTGCGAGTCGACCAGGAGCGCCGTGATCGGGCCGTCGATCGGATCGTCGACCGGGGTCAGCGCACCCGTCCACCTGCCATCGCGGAAGACGAGCAGGCTGGGCATGGTATTGAGCGCTATCCATATCTCGCCCCCCTGGTCGACGACCACGTCGGTGACCTGCCCGTGCCGGAGCGGATCGGCTGAAAGCAGCGTCTCCCAGGTCGTGCCGTCGTATCGCCTGACCGCGCCGTCCCAACTGGCAGCGTAGATTTCGCCTGCCGGACCTCGGGCCAACGTGTCGCCACGAGAGCCGTTGTCGTATTCGTCCCACACCTGGCCGTTGAATCCTCGCAGCGCACACCGAGTTGAGCTCAGCCACAGCCCGCCCCCAACGTCGGCCAGAATCGCATCAGCAGGGGTGCAGGGCCAACCCGCAGGGAATGGGTGATGGGACCAGGTTCCCCCTGTGAAGTGACTGACCTGTCCCCCGCCGTAGCGTGAGACGGCCCACAGCCCACCGTCGTCATCTGCGGAGATGAAGACCATTTCACTGATTCCGGTCGGTTGCCAGGTATCGGACGGTTCGTCATATAGGAGCAAGCCCTCATCGGTTGACGCCCACAGGCGTCCAGTGCCGTCGGTGACCAGGTCGTAGACAGGCTGTCCGAACGGAACCCGGTCGCCGGGCACGAGCAGAAACTTTTGCAGGCTCCGCCCGTCGCCAAAGACCAACCCCTCGTTCGTCCCCGCCCAGACGCCCCCGCGTGCTTCGTCTGCGACGAGACAACAGGCAGAATCATAGGGCCAGGAGAGCACCTGCCAGCTCTGCCCGTCAAAGCTGAGCAGCGCATCGTCGCGCTTGGGCTTGTCCGGGAGGTGTTGGACCAGCATCCAGACGCGGTCGCCGCTCTCTGCAGCGATGTGGCGCTGGGCGCCTTCCCCCCACGGCGCAGTGCCCTCCGGCGGGGGAAGGGTGGCCAGCCGCTCGCGCCAGGCCGCCAGCAGCCGGCACTCCTCCGGCGATTGAAACCGTGCACCGGATAGGCCACCCATCGCGACCCACCGGTCGCATTCGCTTTCACCCTGTGGAAACGTCCAGGTGACCTCCCCCTCCCACCGGCCATCCTGGGGCGGCCGGTGTCCGGGGAAGCGCAACGGCCCGATGCCGCCCGTATCCACAGCGACGTCGACCCACAGGTTGCCTGCCGCGTCGAGGCGAAGGCCGCCCGCGATTGACGCGTCCGTCACAGGAACAGCCCGCCAGCTCTGGCCGTCGTAGCGGGCCAGCCCCTCGCGTCCGGCCGCCCACAAATAGCCCTCTGGGTCCAGCATCAAGGAGCGGACGCCACTCAACGGTACCCTGGGATCGCCCTCCGTGTGGTTGAAGCGCGTGCAGTCGAGGGTGTCCAGCCCCAGGCGAACCACGTCGTCCGGTGTGGCGGCCCAGAGCAGGTCGCCGGCGCGCACCAGGTCTCTCACGCCGCCTGCGTCATAACTGGTCCGCCACACCTGGCGCCAGGGACCACTATCCGGCGGGACCACGCCGCAGAGGGGTCGCACGGGCGCCTCGTCCGCACCTCGCCCACACGCGCTCAGGAACACCAGCGCCGCCGCCGCGCAGGCGACGAGCAGGCTCACTTCCCCTTTCGTCTTCCCCAGACCTCGTGCCCTGGACAAAGCTCGAACGCTACTCCACCGTCACACTCTTTGCCAAATTTCTCGGCTGGTCCACGTCGCACCCGCGCCGCACCGCCAGGTGGTAGGCCAGCAGTTGCATCGGCACGACGTTGACCACCGGCGACAAGAGCGGCGGCGTCGGTGGGACGCGCAACACGTGGTCGGCCTTGGCCGTGATGTCCTCGTCCCCGTCCGTCGCCAGCGCGACGACGATGCCGCCCCGCGCTTTGACCTGCTCGATCTGGCTGACCATCTTGTCGTAGACGTGGTCGCGCACCGCGATGGCGACGACCGGCATCGCCTCGTCGATCAGCGCGATGGGGCCGTGTTTCATCTCCCCCGCCGGGTAGCCCTCGGCGTGGATGTAAGAGATCTCCTTCAGCTTGAGCGCCCCCTCCAGCGCGATGGGATAGTTGATGCCCCGTCCCAGGTACAAAAAGTGCTCCCGGTCGTGGAACTCGTTCGCCAGCACCTCGTACTCGTCGCCGTGGTCCAGCACGCGCCCCACCAGGTCGGGCAACTGGGCCAGCCGGTCCACCGCCTCCCGCAACCGTGCGCCGGTCAGCACGCCCCGCAACTCTCCCAGGTAGCACCCCAGCAGGTACAGGTCCGCCAGGCTGGCGGTGAACGCTTTCGTCGATGCCACGCCGATCTCTGGGCCGGCGTGCATCAGGATCCAGCCGTCGGAGACGCGCATCGCCTGGCTGCCGATCACGTTGACGATCGACCACAGCCGCGCCCCCTTGCCCCGCGCCTCCTCCATCGCCGCCAGCGTGTCCACCGTCTCGCCGCTCTGCGTGATCGCCAGCACGCTGGTGTTGCCGTTGATGATGGGATCGCGGTACCGGAACTCGGAGCCATAGTCCACCTCGACCGGCACGCGGGCCAGCGTCTCCAGGATGAACTTGCCCACCAGCCCGGCGTAGGCCGAGGTGCCGCACGCGACGATGACCACCTTTTCCAACGCCTGCGCCTCCTCCGGCGTCAATTGGAGGTTCTCCAGCCGCACCCGGCCGGCCTCGAGCCTGGCGCGCCCGCGAATCGTGTCGGTGATCGAGCGAGCCTGCTCATAGATCTCTTTCTGCATAAAGTGGCGGAACGTCCCTTTGGCCGCCGCCACGGGGTCCCAGGGGATCGTATACACCTGCGCCGTCACCGGCTCCCCGTCCAGCGTCGTCACCCGCGCCCCGTCCCTCGTCACGACGACCAACTGCTGGTCCTCGATAAAGATCATGTCGCGCGTGTGTTCCAGGATGGCCGGGATGTCGGACGCGACGAACATCTCCCCGTCGCCCACGCCGACGGTGATGCCACCGGCGTTGCCGGTGCGGGCCGCCACTATCCGGTCAGGCTCCCGGCTGCTGAGAAACACAAAGGCGTTGGCCCCTTTGACGTGGGGCAGCGCCTGGCGCACGGCCGTCTCCAGGTCTGCCCCGCCTGCCATATACGCCTCGACCAGGTGCACCACCACCTCGGAGTCGGTCTCCGAGGCAAAGCGCCGCCCCTCGGCCTCCAGATCCTGCCGCAGCGACAGGAAATTCTCGATGATGCCGTTGTGGACGGCGGCCACCTCTCCGGTGATCCCGACGTGCGGGTGAGCGTTGCGCCGGCAGGGTTCGCCGTGCGTGGCCCACCGGGTGTGGCCGATCCCGATCCGTCCGTTCACCGGCTCGGCGGCCACCAGCTCCACCAGTCCCGCCAGTTTGCCGACCTCGCGCCGCACGCCGATCGTGCCGTCCGCCTGCACGACCGCCAGTCCAGCCGAGTCGTAGCCCCGGTACTTTAGCCTCTTTAGTCCGTCAAGAATGATCGGGGTCGCGTCACGCGGCCCCACGTAGCCAACGATGCCGCACATAGTTGCCTCCTGATGGTCGGTTGGTTTTCGGCACTAGACGCTCAAGTCCCCATCCCGGGGACGTCCCATGCAGCCAGGTGCCACTGTTTGCACAGCGCTTTTGCCTGCGCCGCCCCCGACGACGGGGGCTGGGAGCTGTGCAGAGTAAACGCAAAGTCCCCGTCCCGGGGACGTCCCATGCAGCCAGGTGCCAGTGTTCGCACAGCGCTCTTGCCTGCGACGCCCCCGACGACGGGGGCTGGGAGCTGTGCAGAGTAAACGCAAAGTCCCCGTCCCGGGGACGTCCCATGCAGCCAGGTGCCACTGTTTGCACAGCGCTCTTGCCTGCGACGCCCCCGACGACGGGGGCTGGGAGCCCTGCAGAGTTGGTTGGCTACGGCCTGCCGTATTGTGCCGCCGGTTGCCCGGCGGTTTTGCCGGCCGGCTTTTTGTCTCAGGAGGGGGAAGACACGGGGCGTAGCCAGAGCCCCGGGCGGCATCCGCCGAATAACCCTCGATTTTTCCGTCCCGAACGGGACGGTTAGTCCCGCCTCGTCTTTCTCGTGGCGGGGAACCGCCTCCTCGTCACCCGGACCCAGCATCAGTCAGGCCAGTGCTTACAGGCCAGTGCTTACAGACCAGTGCTCACAGACCAGTGCTCACAGACCAGTGCTTGTAGACCAGTGCTTGTAGACCAGTGCTCAAAGGGGACCACAGTCCCCGTCTTTGGACCGCAATGCACGTAAGCCGGTCCGGGTCAGGCGCTCTCTTCCCCCGGAACAGTTGAAATGCTCAGTATCACCCCCTTCCTTTGTGGTTGAACCTTGCGAAGGTTACGTACAGCTCCGCGTTCGGCGCGTCCTCGGTTAGACATGGCCCTCTCTGCCCTTGAGGTCCTCGCCAAACCTTCGCCAGGTTCAGTCATTTGCTCAACCAGTATCGGTAGGCGGCCAGCCACTCGGCGCTCACCGGGTCGGCGTCCAGCATCTCCAGCTCGGAGAGGGAAACGGCCTCCTCCTGATTGCCCTTTCGGACGAGCGCCATCACGCCCGCTTCTGGATTGCTCGTGCGACCGTCCAGCCCGACAAAAGTCACGGCCTCGCCCGACACGCTGGCCTGGAGCGGCAAGGAAATCCCCCGCACCAGCGCCGAGAACACGCCCCAGAACTCGTCCTCTTCGTCATAGCAATGCGCCGTCGCCTCTGCGAGTAGCGCCTCTAGTTTCGCTTCATCCATTGGTGCTCACTCCCGCCTGCCTTCGAGATGCGCGCTCTCCGATCCGTTAATCCTGCCCATCCGTGTTCTCATCCGCCATCCCGGCCAGCGCGGCCACCTGCCCGCCGACCATCAGCCACCGCCACGGCGAAGCGATCACGTATAACGTTCGATCCGGCAACAGGCCGACCATCAGGAGCATCGGCAAGGACGTGATCGTGTATTTCCTCATCCGGGGTTCTCCCCCACCACCGCCGGCCGGTCCAGCGCCTCCCCGATCTCCTCCGGCCACATTTCGTCCAGCGACTGGCCCTCCGGCCCGAGAAACATCGCCGGTGGGAGCACCACCACGCCGCCCACCTCCCGCTCCCGCAACTGCGCCACCACGTCCCGCCCGGTCAGCAGCCCTGCCACCGTCACCGTCTCGCCAAAGAAGCGGTTGACCACCGGCACGACCTCGACGTGGGCGAACTCTGCCGTCACCCGCCGCAGCGTCGGGGCGAACAGCGTGCCCGTCACGAGGGTTTGGGTTTCAGGTTTCATAGTTTCAGGTTTCAGGTTCGGATGATCAACCTGGAACTCTGAAACCTGGAACTTGAAACTGAGAAACCGCCTCACCAACCCGACGCCGTTCTCCGTCAGGTCCAGCCCGTCATACGCCTCCACCGGGGGAACCCCCCGGCCCAGCCGCAGGTACCATTCGTCCGAGAGGTACGCGAAGCCGGCGCCCAACCGTTCGCGCAACTGCTCCTGCCAACTGGTTACCTGCTCAAAGACGGCCCGCCTCTCGGCGTCCGTGTGCACGCGACAACTGCCCCGGTGGTACCGCGTCAGCCCCACCGGGACGACGCTCACCGAGCGCACCGCCGGGTACAGGCCGGCCAGGTCCTCGATCGACCGGTCCAGGTGGGGGCCGTCGTTGAGGCCGGGGATCACGACGATCTGCGTGTGCACCTCGACCCCCAGGGTCGCCAGGCGACGGAGCTGGGCCATCACGTCAGGCGCGGCACCGTTGTGCACGACCCGGCGGCGCAGGCCGGTCTCGGTCGCGTGGACCGACACGTACAGCGGGCTGAGGTGCTGCTCGCCGATGCGCTCCCAGTCGCCCTCGTCCAGGTTGGTCAGCGTGACGTAATTGCCAAAGAGAAACGAGTGCCGGTAGTCGTCGTCCCTGACGTACAGCGAGCGCCGCAACCCCGGTGGCTGCGGCCCGGCCGGCGACTGCGGCCTGGCCGCAGCCGCCGGCATCTGGGCCACGAAGCAGAACTCGCACCGGTTGTTGCAGCGGCGGACCCCGTCGAACGTGGGATGCGCGAACTCTAATCCCAGCGGCTCGTTGTATCCTCGCTCGACCTCGACGGTGAACGCCCGCCCGCCCCGGCGCAGGCGCAGCTCCAACTGCTCCTCGGCCGAGTAGAACCGCACGTCAATCACGTCCCGCAACCGGTGGCCGTTGATCGACGAGAGTTCATCCCCCGCCTGCAGCCTGGCCCGCTCCGCCAGGCTGCCCGGGAGGACGGCGGCGATCACGCCGGCAGGGCCGCAGACGCCGGCGGGCATCCCTGTTCCTCGATCAACCGCTCCGCCTCCGCCAACACCTCCTCGATGCTCAGGTCGGTCGTGTCGACGACGACGGCGTCGCCGGCCACGCGCAGCGGTGCGACGTCCCGGTTGCTGTCGATATCGTCGCGGCGGCGCATCGAGGCCTGCACGGCCTCATAGTCGGCCTCCTCTCCGCGCGCCCGCACCTCCTGCCAGCGGCGCCGCGCCCGCTCTTCGACGGTCGCATCCAGGTACAGCTTGAGGTCAGCGCCGGGCAGGACGACGGTCCCGATGTCGCGCCCGACCATCACCACCCGCCCGCCCGCGGCCACGCGCCGCTGCTGTGCGACGAGCGCCCGCCGCACGCCCGGGTAGGCCGAGACGGGCGAGACGTGGGCGTCGACCGCCGGCGTGCGGATCGCCCACGTGACGTCCACGCCGTCGGCCAGGACAGTGTACTGGCGGCCGTCGTATACGTCGGGCGGGGTGACGTCGATGCGAAGCCGCTCCGCCAGCGCCGTCACCGCCGCCTCATCCTCAATCGAGGTCCCATTCGAAAGCGCCGCCCAGGTCACGGCGCGGTACATGATCCCGGTGTCGAAGTAGAGGTAGCCCAGGTGCCGGGCGAGCAGCTCGCCAATCGTGCTCTTACCCGACGCCGCCGGGCCGTCGATCGTGATCGTGGATGGCTTTAACCCCGTCGCTTGCTCCTCCTTTGCTTGCGCTTCTTTTGCTTGCGCCGGGTGACCGGCTGTGTTCCCGCTGACCGTAGCGCCCCCGCTGACCGTAGCGCCCTCGCTGACTTTAGCGCCCCCGCTGACCGCAGCGCGTGTACCTCTGTGGCGGTGAGCCTCCGCCACTGCCCCGGCTTCAGATCCCCCAACTGCAGCGGCCCGATGCGGACGCGGATGAGCCGGTGCACCGGGTGGCCCAGCATCGCCCCCACGCGGCGTATCTGCCGCTTGCGGCCCTCCCGTAACAAAACCCGCAGCCATGTCTGGCCTTTCTCCCGCCCAATGACCGTCACCTCGGCCGGCGCCGTGCGCCGCCCGTCCAGAAACACCCCTCGCTGCCACGTCTTTAGCGTTGTCTCGTCCGGCTCGCCCTCGACGAGCGCGCGGTACTCCTTTTCGTGGCCATACCTCGGATGCGTCAACCGGTTGGCCAGCGCCCCGTCGTCGGTGAGCAAGATCAACCCCTCGCTCCGCAGGTCCAGCCTGCCCACCGGGAACAGGTGGCCCGGCAGCGGCACCAGGTCCCGCGCCGTCGACAGGCGGCCCGAGCCGTCCCCCTCGTCGGAGAGCACGCCCCGCGGCTTGTGCAGCGCCACGTACGTGTGGCGCTCCTGCACCTGAACAGGCTTCTCGTCCACCGTGATGCGGTCACGGTCCGGGTCGGCCTTCTGACCTATCTGGGCCATCTTCCCGTTCACCGCGACCCGCTCCTGGCGGATCAATTCCTCGCAGGCCCGGCGCGAGCCCAAGCCCGCGCGGGCCAGTATCTTCTGTAAGCGCTCTTCCATCGGCGTGTCTCCTCGTGGTTCGGCGGTATTATAACGCAGGTGGGCGGAAGGGGCAAAGGGGGGCGCTCCCGGCTCGCGTGCGTTCGCCGTCAGAGGTGTGGTTACTCTGCACTCCACCGTTCAAGAAGCCGGTTGACAAAAAGCGCCGGAGCGTGAGAGTATAGTCACAGATGGCGGATGGCGAATACAACGATCACCAGAGCCTCCTCGACAAGCTGCTAGCGGAAATAATGCAAGTTAGGGTTACTGCTTCTTCTTGGGGCCTGGCCGGGGGTTATTGGCCAGGTACTTGTCGAGAGCTTCCTTAGTTGTGAACCAGTCGCGACCGAACCTACGGCCTTCGACCAGTCCGCTGGCAAGAAGGTAGCGGATATGGCGTCGCGTGTAGCCCGTGTACTCCGCCGCCTCCTTGGCCGAGATCCACTCAGGCAAGGGACCTCCTTGAAGCAAGCAGCCAGAGTTGGGCTTATTCTACTCCAACTTGGCCAGCCTGACCAATCCGCCCTCATGGTCAAGAATAGATGAACTCCAATCCAACAGACAGGGGTTTGTGCCTCATATAGCTGACCTCCTACGCCTCCGCAATCGCCTTAAACGCCGCCTGGGATGGCTCGGAGTAAAAGTCAACCCGCAGCTTGTCGAGCAGCTCTGGAGGGATGCTGGCAAAGTCGGGGGCGTTGACGGTGGGGATGAGAACCTGCCGGGCACCGGCGTCCATGGCGATGCGCAAGCGGTCGCTGAGTTGCTCGACGCGGGATAGAACGCCGTGAATTGACATTTGCCCGAGAACCACCAGCCCACCGGCGATGGACTTGTTGACGAGGGCTGAAAGAATGGCGATGTAGAATGCCATACCCAGGTCCTCGGTTTCCTTGCCCTGCATCGGGCTCATCACCTGGACGTTGAAATCATAGCTGCCGACGTCGTGGTCAAGGCCGATGCGCCTGCTGTTGACACGCAGGTAGTCGAAGGCCATGCGGGCCGACTCACGGATAGACTTGGAGGTCACTCCGATCACCTGGAACTTACCTGAACCCGGCAGCACCACTGTCTGGATGCGGAAGAGCGCCATACGTCCGCCCGTCGGATCATAGCCCACACTGAAGACGTCACCGGGCGGTAGCGGGCCTTCTGGAATGAGCCGGGTCGCGCCCAACTCAGCGCACTCGGCAAAGTACTCGTCGCCGGTCTCTTTGTCCAGGTAGGAGAGATTGACCCGCGAGAACTCGATGGGATTGATCCGCTTGAGCTGCTCTTTGACCCTGCGGCGCATTTCAAGGGCGAATGCCACGTACTCTGCCATCTCATCGCGGGTGTACCGGCCATCGGGATGGATAAGCTTTACGAGAGCCGAGGTCGAGCGCATCGCAGCCCTGCGGTCGCGCTGGCCAACGTGGTTGCCAAAAGAGAAGAAAGCGTCGTAAGCGTCGGTATAGTTGAGCGGCCGCAACTCATTGTGAAAGATCTCGGCCAGGTAGTCGGCGATGAAGCCGAGGTGCGTGGTAAAGTGCTCGGGCCTGAGTTTCAGCATCTCCCATCCCGGCACGTAGGCGTGCCAGCGGTCGTGAAAGGCAGTGTCGTCGCGGATCTGTTCGGGGAGCGCGGTAAGCAGGTGGGAGGTGCGCGCAATGGACTCGACGTCGCCGTCAATGTTGCCGTTGAAGACGATGCCCGCCTCGGCAGAGATGGTGCCCTTGTCGTCACCGCGGGAGAACGAAGCCTGCTCCATGTAGCCCTTGTACATCTGCATATCGGCTTCGCGCTTAAAGTGGGAACCGGCCACTTCGTCGAAGGCAACGACGTCGTACCGCACGACCAGCCCCGGCTTATCCCTGCGGCCCTTCCAACCAAAAAGGTCTGCCACCGATCCCTGGCCCCCGGAGAGCAGGATCACGTAGGGCGAGATCTCGCGGAACACGAACGACTTGCCGGTTTCGCGTGGCCCTAACTCGATCATGTTATAGTTCTTCTCGACCATCGGCGCCAGGCGCAGGAGCATGAGTATTTTCCGGCGCCACGTAAAGTCCGGGTGAGTCGGTTCGTAGCCTATCGAGCGCAGCAGCACGTCTACCCACTCCTCGCGCGTAAAGTGCTGCCGTGCCTCCACCCATTCCTCCAGGCGAGCACTCGCTATCTGGATAGGTTGCATCCGCAGGATGACGAAGGGACGCGTGATGCCTCCGTGGATGAGGGTCTCGTCGTAGGTCAACTCGACGTTGGCCCAGATACCACCGGTCAGCACGCGCTCGTACTTTTCTACGATTGGTTCGTCAATGTGCACCTTGTCCAGCCCGGCCGTGGCCAGCTTGGCCCAGTATTTGCCTCCTCGGTCCTTCTCATCGAACATGACGGTGACCAGGTCTATGACTTTTAGAGAACCAGCTCGCTTCAATCGGGACTTGATCAGTTCACCCTGATCTGCCCGGACCACGCGTTCGGCGATAGCGTCTTTGACAAGCTGAAGTCCTTGAGCGATCTCGTCCTCGTCGGTAGTGGAGCAATACTTGCCGAGCAGATATTCCAGCACATAGACCGGGATGCTGAAGCCAACCTTGAGTTTCTGCACCAGGTCTTTGCGCACCACCCGGCCAGGGAAGGTTGCCATCAGCTTCTGGTCGAGCGTATCTACGGTTACGTCCATTGGTTTACCATTCATCGTCACCATTCGTCATCACCACTCTTCAATGTCCACCTTGAGCGTAATCTCTTCTCGGGCCAGGATCTCCTCGTCGTCGGCGTCCAGCACGACGACCACCAGCGTACTTCCGTACAGCAGGGTTGGCTTTGGCTCTATGATCTCTAGTTGGATGGTGACCGGCTCACCGCCTGGCTCCACGGTCACGGGCTCGCTGTGCTTGAACACCAGTTTACCCGTGGCAGGGTCCCTTACTTTGACCAGCACGCGGCGAGCCAGTTGCTTCTCGTCCGGCCCGAAGAGCGTCATGCCCTCGATGCCGGCCTCGACCTGCACGCGTGGGGCCTCGCTGGCGATCTGGACGACCGGTTTGAGCACCACGCTTACCTTGCTGGCCTTGGCCGGCCAGCGCACGACGACGACGGGGATGATCAGTTCCTGGAGCGTCGCGCCGCCGTGGAAGAAACCCAACCCGCCATAGGTCTTGAACGCGTTGACGCTGCGCGGGACCATCGCTTCCAGGTCCGATTGCATCACGGGCAGGGGCACCGCCGTCGGGTGGCCAAGCTCACGGCCCACCATCGCGCGCCTGGAGGCCCACAACAACTCGCCGCTGGGTTTGGTCTCCTCGACCTCGTCCTTTTCCGGCTGCCAGTGGAAGAAGCCGTGATCGGTCGCCACGATGACGCGGCTGAAGCCCACTTCGCGCAGCCGCCAGATGGCCTTGGCGTAGCGCTCCAGGTGATCGGTAGCGCCGGTGAGCTGGAGTTGCCCTTCGTGGCCGGTCGTGTCGAACTCGGCTCCGTGTACCACGATGAGTCGTGGGGGTTGGCGCGATCGCTTGAGTTTGTCGCCCGACTGCAAGTCGGCGTCGAGCACTTCGGCAATGGTCAGGAACGTCTTCACTTTCCAGTGAGCGGCCAGCCATTTACGGCGTTGCTTCGCCTGTGTCAGATCCCCGTCGAAATCCACCGTCTGTACGCGGAACGCGTTGTGGTCGGTCACAAACTCCACGCGCAGCTTGTTGCGTTTCATCGGTAGCGCAAAGGCCATTCCCAGTGGTGTGCTGCTTGGCACGGGCGCGATGGCAACGGAGACTTCCGCCCGCCGGGCTGGTTCACCGGTGTTGAGCAGTTCCGCCAGGCGCTGCCCCAGGTCGAGGCGGCAGGCGTCCAAGAAGACCAAGGCCGTGGGGGCCTGGCTGCGTTCCAGTTCCGCCAGCACCACCTCTCCCGCCGTGGGCATAGTGAGCAACTCGCGACTCCCATCGTGGGCCAGGAGTTCGGAAAACGCGCCCCCAATGCGATCGGTGGCGCGCAGGTATCCCCGGCGCAGGCGGGCGCGAATGCGATGGAGTTGTGCTGGCATATCGGGCTTCTCCTCGAACAGCGTCTCCCCGGCCAGGTCGAGCTGCCAGCCTCGCCCACCGTACCATTGGATGGCGTCCTGGACAGTTTTCCAGGTCGTCTCAATCTGGGCGTTCTCGACCAGCAGGCTTGCGGCTTCAGCCAGCTCAACCAGGTACGACCAATCCACCTTCTGAGTCGCCAACCGGCCCCAGAAGCCCGACTCCCGGTCTTTGAAGGCCTGCAGTTGGCGTTCAAGTTCCTGGGCCAGCGGGTCTACATCTTCGATCCGGTCCAATCGCTCGGCGGCCTGCTTGAACAGGACTTCCTCCACAGCGCGGGAGCTGTACGACCGGGGCGGGGTCTCCAGGTTCCTGGCCCAATAGGTGAGGCCCAGCGTGGTATCGGCCTGGGGGACCAGGTGCTCAAAGGCCGGGATGAAGTGGATGTTCGCCTGCCAGTCCCTCAGCAGCTTGATGGCGCGGTCGCGCGGAAGCCCCGCTGGGATGATGTGTTCCCTTTCGCTGGGGGGCGCGTGAGGGTTTGCAGCGTCCGCTTCGGTGCACAGAAGCCGCGCCGTCGCCGCAACACGCCAGGATTCCTCGTCCTGGCCGGTGGGATCGGGCAGCCCGAAATCCTCGACGGCCCGCCGAGCAAAGATGGCGAACCGCTCTTCCTCTCGCAGCCGCTCGAATTCTCCGGCCTCCCCCGCCAACACCTGAAACATCCGGTAGTCGTTGACCAGGGTGCCCTTGGCCGTGACCGGGGTCAGTTCCTTCCACGTCTCCCTGGGCTCGTCGAACCACTCCCGGGCGTGGGTGGGCAGCAGCGAGACCAGCTCGCTCTCCTGGTCACGGGGGATGGAGACGCCATACTCCCGCAGCCCCTGGAGTAGGCTCTTTTCCCAGACCGCCTCGGCCTCCAGCGCAAAGACCTCGAACCAGGTGATCTCTTCCCGCGCACGGGGCAGCCAGACGACGCGCGGCGCGCGGGGGGTGTGGTAAAAGCGGTCGCGGAGCAGGAGCTCGTGCTCGTCGGGATCGGCCCAGAGTTCAAAGCCACCGGCCTCCGCTGCTCCAGCGGCCGCTGCCGCGCGGAGCAGTCCAAGCCATTCACGGTCGGGGTCGCACCAGAGCAGGAGCGGTGGGACCGGGGACTGGCGAGCCAGCACGCCCTTCACCTGTCCAACGAGCCAAGACCCAAAGCTACCTGACTTCACATTCATTTGTACTCCGCCTGTTAGGCAAACGCTTTGCTCGCTGATTGATTGTACCGAACACACTGCTCGTGGAACTCTTCGATTGAATCCGCTGATGAGGAATCGTGCTCTGCAATCGTTCCAATCAGATCCTCCCGGCTAACCACGCCGATCTCGATTCGTTGAAGGGTAGGTTCAAACCAATCAACGTACCACTGGTCTTTCTCTCCAGCGTAGTCTGTGACTCGCCGTTCGACCTTCTGGCGCATCAAGTCGCGCTCCATCTCCCGGTCGAACCTGCCGGCGTCAATCTGCGATTGAGGAGCCAGCACGTAGAAGCCAAGGTGAGAGAAATTCGAAGGATGTCGATCCGCACGCTGGAGGACTTTGGCAACACACGCGACGGTCCGAGCAGCCTGGTCAAAGTACTTGGCATTCTTCACACCAGATGTAAGTCTGCTGAACATCTTGGCTTCCAGCACCACGAAATGTTCCGCATCTGGTAGCAGTGACAAGTCGGCCTTGCCCTCCTTGCCGATTTCAAAATGACCGATCGCTCCGTCCACGTGAGTCCAGGACTCCGCCAGCCGATCCGCCCTGCGGCGTGCAAGAAATGCCGAAGGCAGCAGAGCTTCCGAATACCACCGTGCGTTTCTTGGAAAAGATAGCGGGTGATTTGGGATGTCGTTCATCGAGAACCAGTCAATCACGAGGCGAAGCAGCCAGCCTTCGTTATACAGAAGCGTTGGCGGGAACAGAGGGGAGTCCGTTGTACAAGACTCTATCATCGCACAGATTCTTGTCATTATCATTGGAGACATCTCCCAAGCCTGACGGTTGGAAATCTACCCGCCCAGACCTCACTCCCACTATCCCGGCTGGGGCAGTTTCCGCTCGCGCCACCAGCAGCGCTCGTCGGCACGCTACACAGTATCCTGACGATCAGGAGGACAACCTCTTATTCCAAATTGGGCGACCCGCTCAATATCTTCTTCGCAGTAGGGCAATGCGGTCGCATATAGCACTTTTCGCACTCCGGCGCTTTCGGACGGCACCAGTCCCGGCCGATTTCCCACGCAGGCAGGTCGAACACTCCGGGGTAGGCCGGATTCAATTCGCGGGCGACGTAGATCAGCTCGCCGTTCGACGCATGTTCACGAACAAGCCCAAGTCGCTCGAAAGTGCGGCGCACTTGAGCATCAACGGAGACGTCAATTGAGTACTTGTCGCTCACTGGAACCTTGAACTCGCGCACGAGCGTGTTTGCTGCCATCGTGGTAATCTTGGGTCCTCCGCCCTTGAACTCCAGAAAGCGCCTCACGATGGTGGCGCTGCTCGGTGTACCTTGCCAAATCTGAGACGCATCGCCCGAATACTGCTCCCTGATCTTTTGAATGGCCGCATGGAAAATGTCAGCCATTATCTCCTTCATTCTATGAAGGGGTGGAGACTGGACAAAGAGCGAAGCTACTTCATCAGACGAGAGGGCTGCCAACTCATCGAACTCGAAGGAACCAAGTCTCTCTTGGAAGCGAAATGGTACCAACCAACACTTTTCTGCTTTCCATCGTCTATTCATCAGACAGGCAATGACAAAGGCATGCGGGTAGTGATCAAGATCGTTCAAGAGCACATCAGCATCGCGATTGTCCGTGAAGGATACGGGTTTGAAAGGCTGGGCCAGCCACTCTTCACCGCGTCTAATCAAAGTGTCTCGGATCGCTGAAGTATCCATCTGTCCTCACTTCCACCACCCCGGACGGGGCAGCTTCCCCTCCCGGCACCACCGCCGCTCGTCGGCGCGCCATTCGGCGCGGTCGGCGACGGCTTTGTCCGCATCCTTGGCTGATAGTACCTTGGCTGCGAGCAGCCCGGCCTTTTGCAGCGGCGCGACGTTGACGCGCACACCGTCGTTGATGTCGGGAATGTAGCTCTGCTCCTGACGCAGCAGGGCCTCGCGGTCTTCCGGCGGGGGCTTGACGCCGTCCATCAAGCACCAACCGTCCAGCGGCTCTTGGGCGACGATCTTTTCCAGGGCCTGGCTGGCAAAGCCCTCGGTGGCGACCTGCTCCAACGCCGCATCAAAGTCGCGCAGTTCGTGGATGGCGGCCTCCAGTTCCACACGGCGGGCGTCCTGGCGTGCGCTGCGAGCGGCGGCGGGGATGGACTCGATGCCGCGCAGCTCGGTCTCGTAGCGCTGGCGCAGGGGGCGGACGTACTGGGATTGGATGGTGGCGAGGATGGTGCCATCCAGCTTGTGGTAGTAGACCAGGCAGGCGAAGGCGGGTCTCTGACGTGTGGTGAAGCGGCCGCTCTGGATCTGCCAGGCGATGGGGCGCTTTTTGAACTGGCGGGTATGGTGCTTGAAGAACTCGGTGGTGAGCCACCGTTCCAGCGGCTTGCCCATGATCTCCTCGAACTCGCGCTCGATGGCAGTCACGTCGCCGCCCTCAGATTCCTCCGCGATGCGCTCCCGCACCCGCTCCTGCAGCGTGGGCTCGTCGGCCCCCTCGGTGAGGGGGATGATGCCGTCGGCGTTGGCCAAGGCGGGGACGGGCTCCCCGGCTTCGATTTGCCTGGGCCAGCGGTGGCCGAGCAGGCGCAGGATGGTGACGGTAAAGCGGTCGGCGGTGATGCGCCGCTCCTCTGGCAGGCAGCGCCAACCCTCTTGCTCGATGCCTTCCTTGAGTAGCCAGTATACTGAAACAGGGTGTATTTCCAGCTTCTGGGCCAGTTCCTCTAAAAAGGTTTCAGCAGGAATTGGGATGCGTCTCTCCACATTGTCATCATCCTCGCTATCGTTGTTTGTTGTAACCTCAATATCTTCTACTTTGGCACCGGGCCCTGCCTCATAGAATGCGCGTAAGTGGCACTTGAGGTCGGCCAATCCTCGCGACGAGATCAATTGTCGTTTGAGGTACAGTAGATGTTCTTGTACCTCGTACAATGATGCGGGCAAATCATCGGAAAGCGCAGGTAGTGTGTCACAACCTTTGAGCAAGGGGAACCAGCCAACAGGGTGTTCAGCTTGTGTTAGAAAAAAATCAATTTCTTGTTTTTCTAAACCATAAGCTTTGGCTATATTGATCTCGGTTTGTCCTAAAATCGACGCTGCGTAGGAATCTGCTTGCCAATCAACCAACCATAGTTCGTATGCACTTTTTAGAAGACTTGTTTGAGCTGAAACGTCATACAAATGGTAGAATGAAAAGTTTTTACTGGTAAGAACTTTAGCATTTAATAAAGATCGAGCCGCAATAAGTACAGTACCAGCGTAAGATAGCTCATCCCATTTAATGTCAGAAATCCGAGGTACGGGGAGATTTGAGAGAGTTCCAGGTGGACAAGACAACGAAGGATTCATCGCCTTCAAAATGATTCTTACAGTCCACGAGTTTAACAATACCAAAAGAGCCAAAATTTCTGATCTTCCATTTTTGACAAATATGCTTGGCCCCGAAATATCAAAGATAAAGCCAACAGGAAGATACTTCGCATTCAACCCTGCGCTACTTACAAGATTGTAGGTTATTCCTGGCATCTTGTAATATTGGCGACCGTTGAACTTCCCTCCAGAAGCAGGGACAATTTCGTAGTAGCCTTTAATCCGTTGTCCGTCAGCCTCCCATTCTACTACATAGCCTTCATCATCAAGCCAAGGTGAATAGCTGCCACCTTTCACGTAAGATGTCCAACGGGAACCCAAAGAGTCAACTTCCCAATAATATCGAATAAACCTACTTCCATTTCCAACGACCAATCCAGCAGTTACCACAGCCAAATCTGAAAGTATCGACTGATCAGCCCATAGACGAATTATTGGTTCCGGCAGCCAGTAAGTGGGTACGCAACCAGGTAGCCCAAGCAACGCCTGATTATTTAAGCGAAAACGGCGCGGAGATTCACTATCAGCTGTAGCTATATGGAGAGCCATAGCTTTATCAACTACATCATCCAGCTTCAAGAAATTGACGGAGTTGCAGTCAGATGAATTGTCTAGGTTTGGCTTACGTACAATAGAGAGTACTGTATTGACGTTCTCTCCGCCAACCTCACTAAATGCGTGTGGCCCAAGATGGGCAAACTGCTCTGGATGCATCTCAGAAAATAACCAGCGCCGAAGACGCTCTAGCGTTGTAAGAAAAAGGAAGCCAAACTGCACTACATTTGCTGATGTGCCGCCAGTTTCTAAGAGTTCTCCACATCGCTTTATGAACGCCGTATACAAATCATTCTTGGCGATTCCATAGTGACGTGCAAGATAGGACTTCACATTTTTCCCCATCTGACGGGAATACATATATGGAGGATTGGCTGCTACTATATCGTAGCGCTGCGCCAGCAGGTCAAAGAGCACCAGCCCCCTGCCCACCGAGCGGCTGAAAAAATATTGGGCCAGGTCCGCCGCCTGGGCCTCGGCGGCAAAGTGTTCCTTGAGCCGGGCCAGGGTCTGGGCCTTCCATTCCTCGTAGGACTCGACACCTAGCGGCAACTCGCCCTGGATCGCCGTCGGCTCGAACATCTTGATCTGGACGCCCCGACGTACCGTGCCTGCGTATTGGGCCTGGAGATGGCGCAATTCTTTCTCCACCGGCTCCTCGATCTGGAGCAGCGAACCCAGCTCATCGGCGTGTTCCAACCCCTCGAAGATCACTTCCAGCGCCGGGCGCAGGGGGGCGTCTTCGGGATATTTTGCCAGGAACACCTCCAGGTGATCCCTACCCTTTGGTAGACGGATATTGGTGGCGACGAGGTTGGTGGGCACGCCTTTGAAATCAAAGGCCCGCTCGGCGGCCTTCATCCGCTCGGCGGACTTCATCCACAGCGCGGCCTCGGCGATCTGCACCGCCCGCTCGTCAATGTCAATGCCAAAGAGGTTGTGCTGGAGAATGGAGATGCAGATGGCCTGGGGGTCAGTGATCTCACCCTCCTCCAGGTACATATCGTAGAAGAGGTCGAACGCCTCCAGCAAAAAGTGGCCCGACCCCCCGGCCGGATCGAGGAACGTGATCTCGCGCACCGGCTTCCTCTCCACCGGCGCACGGTCGGCGTCGCGGACGTAGTACTCCCACCGCTCGTAGAGCCGGGATTCGGGGTACATCCCCATCCAGACTGCGCCCAGCGAGTTCTGGACCAGGAACTTTACCATATAGGGCTCGGTGTAGAGCTGTGTGGCGGGGATGATGTCGGCTCCCTCGATCTTGGCCCCCTTTTGCGTGCGCACCTTTTCAAAGACGCGGTCCTTCTCCTCGGTGTTCCAGTACTGGTAGGCCCAGCCCAGGGCGTCGGGCGCTTTGAAGATCTCGTCCGTCGCCGCCTCCCGCCCCTTGACGGCCTCCGTGCCGGAGAGCAGAGCGACGCAACGTTTGAGAGCGGCAACCGAGGGCTTGAGAGCTACCCCGGGGGCCTGGGGATCGAACAGAAGCGGCAGGTGCTTGGCTTGCCGTTCGAACGCCTGCTCCAGGACGGCAAAGAGGCCGTCGTCCTCGCCAATGCACAGTTCAGGGTGCCGCTGGGCCAATCGGTGGTGTTCCAGCGAGCGACCCCCGTAGACCGGCTTCTGGAGGATCACCTCGTCGATCAGCCCGCGGGCTTCCATACAGCGCAGGGCCAGCAACCGGTTGGCCCAGGTGTAGGCGGTCTCGCGGACGAACTCGCCCACGGCCTGGTCGCAGGGGATGCCGGCGTCGTGTCGCAGTTCGAGGTAGGCGTCCACCACGTCGCGGGCCTCGCGATCGGATGGGGTCAGGGGCGGGAGTTCGTCGGCGGGCAGGGGGTCGCGGTCGCGCCAGACGCCGAGGGCGTTGAGACGTTGTTCCAGGTCGCCGCCGTGCCACTCGCCGGTGGCGTCATACTCACCTTCCAGCAGGTGGCGGAGTCCGAGGCTGAGGGCTTTGAGGATTTTCTTGTGATTGGTGTCCATCAGGGGATCTCCAGCAACTCGGCGAGAAACGTTTGTACAGCCTCTACCCTGGGGAGATTGAGCGCGTCATCTTTGAGCCAGCGATTGTCCTGAATAGAGACCTGGATGGCCTTGCCGGGCTTTAATATGCTGGATATGCTACTGACGATGGCTTTGTTTCTCCCCGCTGGCTTTTCGAATTCCCTTCTGTCATCTCTCGTCAAGCCGTTGACGCCCACCCCCTGGACAAACGTGTTTGCGCCTGCCAGTAGTGATGGGTATGCAATCCCCGCACATTCAAGAAGAATGTCCTCAAGCGTGCCCTGTGACTGGTTGTCTGGCAGCATAAAGACGCCACTTTTTGGATGGCCTGAGCTAACTTTGCCGGCATTGTCGGGCAAGTCCAGCGTCACCTCGAGGCTGGCGAGCTTGTCTTTGATGGACAAAAAACGTTGAGAGGGGGTGGCCCGCGTATCAGCATCTAGCATCAAACCTACGCCCACCAGTTGGTCTGGCCCCAAATACGCAAGACTCTCTTGCACAGTTTCCACAATCAGTGTATCTCCCATTGCGCCGTCAATAGCAACGGAATGGGTAGCACTCGTAAAGAACATTGGCACAGGGACCCGTTTCAGAAGGTCGTCATCAATGGGAAAGCTCTCCGGCACAAGGCTCTCCCAGAATGGATCCAAATCAGATTTGAGCCTTATCCTACGTAACCCATAAGGCCTGAGTACACGGGCAACAAACTCGACGTCGTGAGGTCCTTCAACCACGAGATACCCGTACTTGAACATAACCTACCTCACATCCAGACCACGCTTGTAGCGCATTCTATAAAGCAGATCTCCGCTCAACCGTTGCGCTGGCTGACCAATCTCGTTCAAGCGATACACAACGATATTATCCAGGTCAACCTTTTTGACCTTGAGCATAGCGTCCACCGCCTCGAGGCTATGAGTAGTTGCGAAAAGTTGCACGTTGTTGTCTGAGCAGGCTTTGACGAGCCATCCAAAGACCTTGCTCAGGGCAGATTTGTGAATCGCCGTTTCGATCTCGTCAATGAGGAGTGCGCCACCTTTTACCAGAGGAAGGGTCAAGGCTATCATAAGCGTGCGGCGTACTCCATCGCCAAAGGCACTGAGCGGCGCAAGCCCCACGTCTTGATGCCGAATGTACAGAGTGGGACGAATGCCTCGTCTGGAGAGAATCTCCAAATCTTGTACCCCTGGATCCAGCAATTGGATAACCTGCAGAACCTCGTCCTTTACGTCTTCGAAGGTGGCTTCTGTGAGTCGTTTGATCTGGATCTGCTCTGCCCTGTGAGAAACGGGGCTGATGGTAGAGACAGGAAGCATAGGAGCGGGGGGCGTCTTTCGAGTGGTAAAACGCTCCTCTTCCCAAAGTTGAAAGGTTTCTGAGATTTCCCTTGTTGGTGCGCTGTCAAACAACATGGGCTGGACAACGCGAATCACAGCCTTCAGTTCTAGACTGGCCCCCCAGCGTTTGCTGTCGAGATCAAGGAAGTAATCGGCTTCTCTCTCCCTAAGTGGAAGTGCTTCCTCCACTTCAAAAGAGCTGTCAATGCCCACAAATTCGCTGTAAGTAGCCCGGGATTCCAGCACAGGAAAGCGGCCAGATCCTGAAACGCATGTCTCTCCAGTGTATAACTCTCCTTCGGGTAGGTCCACGTGGGGAAACAACCACTTGAGTGCATCGAGCATAGGCGTGCGAGAGGATTTGATCTCACGACGCCAGGACGTATCTAGCCATTCTAGGGGATCCAGGGGACGGCAATAGGTAGATATGGCTTCGAGGGCCGTGGTTTTCCCAGAGTTGTTTTCGCCCACAAACAGGTTAATGTCCCCCAGGTCGGACAATTCCAGATCCCGCAATCCACGGAAGCGGTGTATGGTAAGGCTTTCCAGTTGCTTTTCCATCAGCTTAACTCCACGTCATATCCTTCATCAAGCAACGAGCGGACGCGCTGGTCGAGCTTGGCCATCAGCTCCTCCCACTCGGCCACGTTCCGCACGCGGGTGACGGTGGACACGTCGCTGGCACGAAGACTGCGGACCTGGCGCGCTTCCGGCTTTTCCGGCTCCTTCCTGGTCATCTCTTGCACGATGCGCACGCCCAGTTGGCGGATGGCCTGCGCGGCGCGACCGGGCAGGGCGGCCACCTGTGCCGGGAGCGTCACCGTTTCCAGGCCGTTCTGCAAGGCCACCAACGGGGCGGCCAGCTCTTGGGCTATCGCCGGATCGAGCTGCCGCTGCGCGAGTTCCTCGGGCAGGCGGTCCAGCGTATCCTGCAGTTGGCGGCGGGCCTCATCCCGCCAACCGTCGAGCAAGGGAACAAGTTCGAGCATTGCCTGGGCCTTGAGGCTTTGCAGCCGCTTCCAGACCTCCGCGTCGGCGAAACTCGCGGCCTGGGCGGCCGCGCGGTATTCTTCGATGAACGACCGGATGCCGTCCGAGTCACTCAGCCGGTGTTCAATCGCCTCCAGCCGGTTCTTGAGTTGGAGCAGTTCTGTGAACTGGGCACCGTGCTGGGCCTGGAACGTGGCGTGAGCCTCGATGGCCTTGTAGCCAGCCTTCAGGGTGGTCTGGGCCGCGTGGACCTCGCGCACCCGGTGGATGGGGTTGGCAAGCGCCACGACCTTGCGCCAGGCGTCCTCGCCCTCGGTGAACTCGTCCGCCAGCGACATTCCCGAACCGGCGGCCCACAAATTGACGGTATCCGCCTGGTCCAGGATGGCTTCGGCCAGCGCGCCAGCCGCTTCGCTGAGCGCGGCGGGGGTCTCGTCAATGTTGCGCTGCCTGGCGAGACGAATGAGGAAGGTGCGGGTCTCGGTTAGGATCATATCGTCCGGTATGATTTCCTCTAGCACCAGTTCCACCTTGTTAAAGCTGCGGCTCACGCGCAGGGCATCCACCAGCTCCCGGTCGGCGGGATTGGTATAAGGCTTTTTGTTGATCAACACCTTCACCGCCCCAGCCCGCACGAGGGCAGCCACCCCGGCCCGCACCGCGTTGGGATCCCAGCCATACGGTGGAGCACCAAAGACGTCCAGCAGATTCTTGCCCAGGACGCGCCGTCCGGCGTTCTGCTCGGTCGCCAGGTAGATGCGGGTATCGCCGAGGAGCGGGCTATTGAGGTCAATCTGGCCCGCCTTGTCGTAGAGCTTGAGTGCCTTGACGTCAGCGGACAGGCCCGACGCGCCCGCCAGGACGTCGCGGATCGCGCGCTGTTCGCTGAGGATGCGGGTAGGCACCCGGACGAACTTGGGGTAGAGCGCGGGCCAAAAGGCCGCCATCTCGGAGCGGAGAGCGGTTTCCGGCGTCTGGCCAGGGCTCACCACCAGGGAACGGCCCGCGCCCCGGAAGACCAGGTGGCCGGTACGCAATCCTTCCTTCAGACCATCCAGCACCCTGGCCTCCAGCTTGGGCAGGTCGTCGGTCTCACGATCGTGGGCCAGCTTGCGGGCTTCCTCCGATTTGTGCGGGTCTCCTTTCCAATTGTCGATGACCTCCTTCATCGCCAGGAAGCGAGTGAGGTCCTGGTCAAAACCGGGCACGCGTCCCGAGAGGAAGAAAAGCGTCTGTCGCTCGTCGGCCTGCAAACTCTGGTTCTCCAGGTCGGCCAACGTCACCCTGACCAACGCGGCCAGCGGCGAGACGAGTCTCAAGGTGATATACCCCAGAGTGCCTGGCACAAAGCCACCGTCAATCATCAACTTGAAGGAAAAGTCCTGCTCGTGAAATCTGACCGTGGCAGACCCCAGCCACCTGCGCCAATGGCCCTTGCCGGCATCGTGGATGAAATGGCGCACCAGCCCACGCTCCCGATCCTGCTGCCGGTATTGGGCTTCGACGGTGGCGACCTCTTCTTCGAAGGTGCGCCGCTCGCCGGTGAGAAACTCGTATTCCTCGCCGATCCGGGCGACTAACTTGGCCTGGATGAGACGCTCCAACTCCGGCTCAACGCGGGAGAGGAGCGTGGGCAGGTCGTCGTCCACGCTTTCGACCAACAGGCGGGCGACGTTATCCCGCGTGCGGGGAATGTACGCCAGCTCGCGCACCAGGTAGAGCACCTGAGCCACCTTCGGCGTCAGGCTGGTCGCGCCAGGGACCGCGCCCTTGATGCGCGAGATCTCCGTCCGCACGTCGGGGCTGATCTCACCTTCACCGGCCAGGTTGTGGTAGACTTCGTCAAAGCTGACCAGCGCGCCCACGGGCTCATCCAGGTAAGGGCGGCGACCGGAGCGGAGCACGTCCTGGGTGATGGCCAGCAGCGTGCGGGTGGAACCGCTCATCTGCTCCCCGCGCCCCCCTTTGGAGCGCAGGGACTTGACGATCTCTGGAATCAGGTGCACCTGGTAGGGGAAGAACGGGTAATAGACGGCGAACTTGTCCGGCGTGCAAGATGGCAGCGTTTGGCTGGTATTGGCAAGTTCTCCTATGCCCCGGAGCACGCCACCGCGACTTGCGTAGAGTGCGTCGAGTTCCTGCTGGCCCGCAATCTTTTTCCTGAATAGACGGTTCTCGAGGACCAGCTCAATGTTCTCCGTGGTGAGGGCCGGTTTGAATCGGAAGCGCCCTTCGATCTTTTTCATGTCACTCTCACGGGCACGGGCCTCCTTGTAGATAGAGCCCATATCCCCGTGAGTGGTGACGACGATCCACACCTTGCCCTGGCCCTGGACCGCCGCTTCCTCGATCAAGGCTTGGAGCTGGTCCAGGCGGCCCCGGTTGGTCGCGATCCACTGCCCCGACTCGTCGAGCACCAGCAACATACGTTGAAGTTTCTTGGGACGGACATCTGTTGTCCGCGTTTGCTCCCGCTGTTTCAAGTCGGCCAGGATGGTGCTCACCAAGAAATCTACGTTGTAGATCTCGCCTCGTTCCGCATCTTGGAGAGCACGAGCCACGTCCTGGGGCGAGGGGAAGACGTCGGGCGCCACCTCGCACGCGGCCGCATAGAGATGGGTGCGGTAGAAGGACAGATTGCGCTGGACATCGGCCCACGATTTCTTGGCCCGGGCTTCGACCGCTGCGTGCAGCGCCTCCAGCTTGCCCCGCTTGTCCAGTTCGGCCTCGATGACGCGGGCGTAGATCAGGTTGTTGCTGTACCCACGCGAGAGGTAATATTGGGAGAGCAACAAGCCTGGCAGGGGACGATCCTTGTCGCCCACCAGTACGTTCAGGTTGAAGGCGAGGACTTGGGTCTCGCATTGATCCATGCGCTTGAGGCTGCGCAGGATGGCGTTGCGGCGGGGCGCATCGGGTGGAATACGGACGGCAAACCGGTCACAAGCCGAGGCTCCTTCAAGCGTGCGGTCTTCGACGAGCAGTGCCATAATCTTGGCCAGGTGCGATTTGCCCGAGCCAAAGTAGCCGGAAATCCAGACGCCGATCTCGGTGGTTCGGGTGAGGAAAGTATCGGTATAGTGCTCCAGAAAGTCATCCAGGTGTCGCTCGATGAGGGGCGTAACCACGTAGCTCCCGATCTCGGCTGCCAGCTTGCGCTCGTCGGCAGTTTCGCTGACCTTGATGACCGGTTCGATCTTTTCCTCGACACGAGTTTCGAATAGTTCGCCGATCTGCATACTCGTCCTCCTATTACAACAGGTCCCCCCGGTACATAAACTCGTCTTTGTGGCCCAGAAAAGCATACGTACGGCTGCCTTTCAGGATGCCGGGGATGAAAATCACAATGGGACCATCGAACGCGTCGGATGCATTGCCCCAGAGGAATTGCATAACGTCCCGGGGGCCCGCCGCCGGGTAGACGGCAGCCAGGCGCTCCAAGCTCACGACAGGTCTTCTCCTACCGGGCTCTGCCAAGCAGGCGCGTATAGCGTCAACGATGCCATTCACCCACAGCAAGCCCAGTTCGCTTTGCGGGTTGGATCCGGGCATAGGGTCGGTGAGCGCGCCTACAATCGCCTCAGCGCCAAGCTCGGAAAGAACCGTTTGGGTCACGTCGAGGACGTTGACGGATCGCACGTCAATCTCGGGTCGGAGCGCTGAGGTCTGCGTGTGCCACTCCTTCAGTACCGTCGTTTCGGCCTCCGTGGGGTAGACCAGGCCCAGAAACGGCGCGCCCGTTATGCGTCCGATGAACCTGTAGCGGGTTCGGAGTCGTTCTACGGCCTCCCCGATCTTCCAACGCCAATCCAGGGCTGTCATTGTGCTACGCTCCAGTCATTTCCATTCTGGGGGGGTATCCAGCACCACTGTGCTACCGACGCGCTCAAAATGAATCCGTCGCTCCTGGGCAAGCTGGCTGAGAATGTGGGCTACGTCATTTTCCTCACAGAAGAAAAGCCGCCAGGAGGAATCCCTCAAGACCTCGGAACCACGAAGGCCTTCCGCAGTCAGGATACGCAGGGCGTGCTCAGCCGTAGACAGGGGCAACGTGGGTTGAACTAGCGTCTTCTTCTGCCTTCCCTCAAGCACGCCAAAGTCTCGCAGGGCGGTCAGGATGCTTCCAGCAAGCTTGAGACGTGTACTCTCCGCCCATCGCTGTATCTGGGGTTGGGTCTTGGAAGCCTCATCGAGTAGAGAGAGCATATCCTCACGCGCAACAGAGAGTTGGCGATTGTACCAGTGATCCCATAGGATTTGGGTCACAAAGTCGTAGGTTAGATGGTCCTTCAAAGCATAGTGCAGGTAGAGAAGCGAAGTGAACTCATGGCTTTGTGGACGTTCACCATAGGCTACCTGCAGGTCATATAGTCCCCATTCCGGTTGCGATAGGTACATGTAGTGAATTGCGTCCCAAATCCGCTTACGGGTCGAGCGGGCGCGTTGGGGGAAAAGGTCTCCATCTAATGCTCTGGCCCGTAGCTCGTCAAGTGATAGCCCTGAGAGAAGACCCTCGATCACTCTACCTGCTTCGACGATTAATGCGCCCTTGGAGCTGTTGCGGGCGCTGTAGGGGCCTGTGTCGCGGAAAACGGTCATAAGCATCCCCTGACCTGGAATGTGCGGCTTCAGAGTCCGGCACATTCATCTTCTAGAGTTAGCTATGCTGCATGAGGAAAGCAAAATCGCCAGTGCCACTGGCCCTGGCGGATAGATGTGTATACTGATTACCGCCCGAGCAACCACATTGTCTTGACCACGCCTCGGGCTCCGTGAAAGTGCCGAGGCTTTTTCTGTGTCGCGTCTCAGTATAGCGTTTCCTCTTTTGAAGTCAAAACCGCGCTACTCCATAGTATACCACAAAACGCTGTTGCGGATGAACCAGAATAGTTACGAAATGTCCCCAGTTTCGTGATTTTTGCGGGTGGGCCTTTTGCTTTGGCCAGAGTGCCCTCTATGAGATGTCCCCCGTAGCACTTGCGCTTGAAATGCGTCTGATAATTTGCTATTATCTTCCACGATTATAGGTGTCAGGCCGCAGCGATTTTGGAGTTGCCACCTGACATCTTTCGCTATGACACCCGAACACCGCGACATACCAGCCTGGGCACGCCGAGAGCGCCAGGCAGATCTCGGCTGGATGCGGATAGACTGCATCCGTGCCGAGAACCTCGACGTGTTCTCGGCGATCGCCTCCGTCGCGTTCGAGAACACCGGGCGAGGCGCTATCGTCGTCGACACCACGAGCCAGGCGATGCCCGGCGCAGGCCATCCCTTCGGATACTTCTCCCAGGAACAGATCGAAGAACTGGGCGACGAGGACACCAGCCGCGTGGTGACCGAGTATGAGCCGGCGCAGGAGTTCGTCGTCGTGCTCTTGAAACCCGAAGACCGCGCCAGCACCTACCGGCTGGGCGTCGTTGCACGGAAGCCTCAGGAAGCCGTGGCAAGCGAAGGTACACCGAACCACACGAGCGAGCCCGCGGCAGAACCGGAGCTCAAGCCACCCGACGTGGAGACGCTGATCGCGTGGGAGGCCGAAGGGGGCTGTGAAGCCGCCTGCCCCCATCATTGCTGGGTTGAGCCGGACGGGACCTGTCCCCACGGCAACCCCAGTTGGTTGCTCAGGCTGGGCTTGATCTGACCCAGACTGCCGCTTGTCCTCTGTGATACAATCGTCCTGTGCAGGAACGGGAACCTACAAGAGAAACCATCGAGAGAGGTACGCTCTTCTTCCTCTGGCACCCGGGGACGGAGCAGATCTTCTCCGGCTACGGCCTGGCGATGCGACCGGGGAGCAACGAGCTCCTGAGTGGGCTCTTGATGGTCGACCGGCCCCGGCCCGCCGATCCCCAATGGCTGGCGGAGGTCGAGGCCACCTTCGGAGAGTGCCACCTGGTACCGATGACGCCGGCCGGAGGGCGAGGCATCTCCTGCCAGATGCAGATCGAGCCGGACAGCCTTCCCCATCTTCGCCGGTTCCCTGGTGAGAAAACAGCAGCTATACAGAGAGCCCTGAAACCCCTACTTGAGAATCCACCCAAACCCGCCTTCACTCTGCGCTGGGACGACAAAGTGCGGGCCTGGTGCAGCCGGTTCGCTCCCCTGGCCGAGCTGCCGGGGCAGATCCGCGAGGTCTTCGAACGGACCGGCTACGGCTGCCTGGCGGCGGAGGCGAACGTCGGGGTGGTCCACGTCTGTCACGCACTTGATGCCGACGTCGAGGACTTCGCGGGCAAACCCGTCGTCTGCCAGTGGCAGTTGATCGCGGCGGGGCAGAGGCGGGCCAACACGGTGCTCAAGTGGGACTTTACTTCAAGTGCAGGTGTGACTTGACTTTACCCACATCTTTGGAGTGACTGGCCAAAGAAGCCATTTAGGCGCTTCATGGGCAGTGACCATCTGTCTATCAATCTCTTGACATGAGGAATCGTTTGTGGTATTATTAAACCGCTTTACTAAAGCGGTTTAATATCTTCGAGGAAAGGAGAACCAATGCCTCGTGTTACTATAGAAGATATCGCCAGGCATGCCGGGGTTTCCAAGACCGCTGTGTCTTTTGCCTTCAATGACCCAGGTCGCCTTCCCGAAGCCACAGTAGGGAAGATACTCCGGGTGGCTGAGGAACTGGGCTATACTCCTCATCCGGTGGCCCGTAGCCTCAGCAAGGGCCGTACTGGTGTGATAGGAGTGTTGGTTCCTCAGGACATTGCCACAATGCTGGAGAATCCCTTCTTCGTCCAGATGCTGCGCGGGATAGGACGCGCGTGTCTGGAAAAAGAGGGGAGCGTCTTGCTAGCTGCCCCGATACGAGACTCTTTGCGGAACACAATTGATCGGGCCATGGTGGACGGATTTGTGGTGGTTGGGCTGGGAGCACAGGACCCTGCGACGGAGCTGTTGCAGCGCCGGGGCATTCCATTCGTGCTGGTGGACAGAGAGCCATTAAACGGCGTATCCACTGTCAATGTTAATGACCGCGCTGGGGCCAGGGCCATTATGCAATACGTCCTCGACCAGGGCCATCGCCGCATCGCTATCCTGGGTTTCGAGTCCGGCGAAAACGGCGTTTGGCAGCGCTGGCGTGGGACGATGCGGTGGCGTATGGAAGGCTACAGCGAGGCCTTGGCGACGGTGAGCCTGTCTCCCGAATGCCCCGACATCCACATTCTCGAATGTGAGAACAGCCTGGAGGGAGGGGAAGACGCCTTTCGGAAACTGTGGGAGAAGGCTTCCCGTCCTACGGCGGTGGTGGCGATGAGCGACATCATCGCCCTGGGCGTCCTGGGGGCGGCGCGCGAGCGCCGTGTGAAGGTGCCCGACCAACTCTCAATAGCGGGCTACGACGACGTGCCCGAGGCTGGGCGCGCTCTCCCTCCTCTGACCACAGTGCATCAGCCATGCATGGAGAAGGGGGAACGGGCTGCTGAACTACTGGTTCGCCTGCTGGAAGGGGAGCTAGTTGCCGATCATCTGACTTTGCCTACCAAACTGGTGGTACGGGCCTCGGTGGCCGCGCCAAGTTCCTAGGCTGCATTTTACACTGAACTAACCAGCACAGTGTCGCGGAAGTTGACCGGCGGTCAGAAAGTCTTCTGCCGGGGCAAGCCACGCAGGCGGTTCCAATGCGATGTCTGTTGACGAAATTGTCCGGCGCGTGGCCGAGTTATCGGTATGACCAGTGAAGAGCAAGCAACCAGCGTGGGCCTATGCGGTGTGCTAATGCTTTATCTCGCTGACCATGCCGGGAGGATTAAGGAGGTGCAGAGGAGTAAAAATAGGGGTGTGATAGTCTCAACGTAAATGCGTTTCAAGGTCCGGCGAATTGGGAACAACTAGAGGAGGAAAAAATGAAAAAGCGCGTGTTTACTTTAGTCGCATGTCTGGTTGTATCGGGCCTGGTGCTAACGGCCTGTGGACCGAAGCCAGCGGAGGCGCCGGCGCTCACCGCGGTGCCCACCGAGGCCTCGACCACGATACTGGCGGCGGATCCGACGGAGGAACCGACAGAGGAACCGACGCAGGAGCCGACAGAGGAATCGGTGGTCACGTTAACCATCTGGGCGGATGACACACGAGCGCCGATCCTTTCGAGAATCGGTCAGGAATTCACCGCGCAGTATGGCGTGAACGTCGTTGTCGAGATGCAGTCAGAACTTGGTGATATCCGTGACCAGCTAAGGACCGCTGGACCGGCAGGCGAGGGCCCAGACATCATCGTCGGCCCCAACGATTGGCTGGGCCAGCTTGTGAGTAACGGCCTGCTCGCTTCCATTGATCTCGATCTCAGCGGCAAGAAGGATCAGTTCCTCGAAGCCGCCCTGCAGGCCTTCACCGCGGAAGGGAAGTTGTATGGGATGCCCTACGCGACCGAGAACGTCGCCTTCGTCCGCAACACTGACTTCGTGCCGGAGGCTCCTGAGACCTGGGATGAGGTGAGGGAGATTGCTGCACAGCTCGAAGGGGAGGGTAAGGTCCAGCAAGGCTACGTCATCCAGTCCGGACCTGGTGACACCTACCACTTCTTCCCCATTCTGACCGCCTTCGGTGGCTCCATCTTCGGTCTTGACGCCGAGGGCAATTACAACCCCGATGACGTCAGGCTTGACAGCGCGGGCTCTCTCGCCGCAGCGGAGTGGCTGGACACCATGGTGAAGGAAGGCCATCTGCAGGCTAGCGTTGATTGGGACACAATGCACGCCATGTTCGGGAACCGCCAAGCTGCGATGTTCATCACCGGCCCGTGGTCGCTGTCCCAGATCAAGGAGAGTGGGGTTCCCTATGCCATCAGCAATCTCCCGGCCGGGCCCGCCGGCGCAGGACAGCCCTTCCTCGGCGTTCAGGCCTTCATGGTGAGCGCCTTCAGCCACGATATCGTGTTGGCCCAGACCTTCCTCACAGAGTTCGTGGCCACGAAGGAGGTCATTCTCGAGCTCTACCAGGACGGTCAACGCCCGCCGGCCTTCTTGCCGGCGCTGGAGGAGGTCACAGATCCCGACATGGTTGCCTTCGGTGAAGCCGGGCGGAATGGCATTCCCATGCCATCCTTCGCGGCGATGTCTAACGTGTGGAGTGCCTGTAACGACGCTCTAACGCTCATCTCTAACCAGCAGGCACAGCCTGTTGAAACGTTCACAAACGCTGCAACACAGGTCCGCACAGCAATGACAGTAGGACAATAAGCACGGTGCGAGCGCGGGCCAGGGACGCAGCAAGGCTCCTGGCCCGCATCCAAAGGATTTCCCGCACATCACGCTGAGGTCCATCAAGTTGGGAGGTGGGAACTGATGAACAAGATCAGGCACGCTCCAAAGGGTCTTAGGTACATCGCACTGCGGCTCCTGGCGCTCGCAGTTGTGGATGCGTTCGCCTCATGGTTTCTTTATCTCTTGACCCGAGACAGAGCCTGGCCTCTGGCCACTGCAATCATTGTCGTCACACTAGGGGTGAACATTGTCAACCTGCGGACAGATCTGTATCCATTGCGTTGGCTTTCCCCTGGCCTGGTCCTCCTCATTCTGATGGCGCTTTATCCCATCATCTTCACCGTCTACACAGCCTTTACCAACTACAGTGACGGCCATTTGTTTACCAAACAGCAGGCCATTCGCCTTTTGGCGAAAGAGCAATACCTCTCTGAGAGCGCGCCCATCTATCGCTGGACCGCTTTTCGCTCTCCGAACGGAGAGTACGCGCTCTGGCTCATGTCGGAAGATGGGCAGGCCTTCCTGGCCCGCCCTGGTGAAGCGATCCAGGAAGGGATTCCCGGGGAGTCTGGGGTAGGGGCGCTAGACGAGGAGGGCATCCCCCAAAGTATTGAGGGGTACGAACGACTGAGTCGGGCCAATACGGTGCGTTTTATCCCAGAGATCGGCGCGCTCGAATTCGGGCAGCTCCCTGACACCATCAAAGTCAGCTCGCTGGACAAGGCCGCTCAGTACCAGCAGCGGTACGTCTACGACGAAGCCCGAGACGCCATTGTGGACAGTACTACGGGGAAGGTTTACCGTGCGGATGAGACGACGGGTACTTTCATCTCATCTGATGGTGAGGCACTGATACCCGGTTACCAAGTGCCGGTTGGTTTGAGGAACTTTAAACGGCTTTTCACCAACCCGGCGTTGCGGGGGCCCTTTGGCATAGTTTTCCTCTGGACCTTCGAGTATGCTCTTCTAGCGGCCTTTACGACATTTGTGCTGGGCCTGTTCCTGGCGTTGGTGTTCAACGATCCGATTGTCCCAGGCAGAAAGCTAATCAGTTCTTTGCTCATTATCCCATATGCGATCCCGAGCGCGATCAGCATCTTGATCTGGCGGGGGATGCTCAGCCCTCAGTTGGGCGTCATCAGCATCAACCTCGAGAGGCTCTTTGGCTGGTCGCCTGCCTGGCGGTCGGACCCGGGGTGGACGAGAGTCGCGGTGTTGCTGATCAATCTCTGGCTGGGATACCCCTATATGATGCTTGTCTGCAGCGGCGCCTTGCAGTCTATCCCGCAGGACCTCTACGAGGTTGCCGAGGTGGATGGAGCTAATGCCTGGCAACGCTTCCGGTACATTACACTGCCGCTTCTTCTCGTATCGGTGGGCCCTCTGTTGGTCGCTTCTTTCGTTTTTAACTTTAATAACTTTAACCCGATTTACCTTTTCAACGAGGGTGGCCCGCCCATACCAGGCGCCACGACTCCGGCGGGCTACACCGATATCTTGATCTCTTATACCTACCGGTTGGCCTTTGCCGGGCAACGCGGTGCCGATTACGGCTACGCGGCAGCGATTACCATTACGATCTTTATCATGCTTTCTCTGATTACAGTGTTCAGCTCCCGCTACACGACAAGAGCGTGGGAGGAGGTATCGGAAAATGCCTAGTCTCACCAAAACGCGGAGGTTTCGGATCTTAACCAGCCGCCGGCGGATGATCGGACTTCTCTTGCGCCTGGCTGTGGCGATTCTGGCGATTATCTATGCGCTTTTTCCGTTCCTCTGGATTGTGTCTGCGGCCTTCAACCCGTCCGGTTCCCTTGCGACCCAGCGGTTTATCCCAGAGCGTGCCTCTACCGCAAACTTTGAGGAACTCCTGGGAGGCCAAAGCTATTCTTTACATCCTTACAAGCTCTGGCTGTGGAATTCGATCAAAATCGCCTCCATTGTCTCTATTCTGGCGGTCTTCATTATTGCCTTGAGTGCTTACGCCTTCTCCCGGTTCCGCTTTCGCTTGCGCCGGAGTCTGCTGTTAGGGGTTTTTCTTGTGCAGATCTTTCCCAGCTCTCTCACCATCGTGGCGCTCTTCCTCTTATTTCGACAAATCGGGGACTATATACCTGCCTTCGGCCTGAACCGCCACGGGGGTCTCATTCTCGCCTATCTTGGGCCGATCTTGGGCATCAACGTCTGGCTCATGAAAGGCTTCTTTGATTCCATCCCGCGGGACATTGACGAGTCTGCCATGGTTGACGGTGCCTCTCATTGGCAAATCTTCTGGAATTTGATTCTGCCTCTAGTGCGGCCGATTCTGGCCGTGGTAGTGGTTCTGGTCTTCATCGGCACCTTCAACGATTTTCTCCTTGCCCGCACGCTCCTCCAAAGCACAGAGCAGTTCACGCTGATGGTAGGCCTATACCTTCTCGTCCAGACGCGGTTCACTCAGAATTGGGGTTTGTTCGCCGCAGGCGCGCTCATCGCAAGCGTCCCAATCGTGGTGCTCTATCTACTTCTTCAAAATCAAATCGTGAGTGGCCTGACCCGAGGCGCTGTGAGAGGGTAACTGCTGACTAACAACAAGGTCATCGTACTGGTGCTGGACGAGGCCAGGCCTAAACTTTACATTACCAGGAGGACATGGCAATGCCGTTCGATTTCACTACCGCTGAGTGGGTAAAAGACGCGGTTTTCTACCAGATTTTTCCGGACCGCTTTGCCAGAAGTGATCGGGTGCCGAAGCCACCCAACCTGGAGCCGTGGGATTCCCCGCCCACTGTCTACGGTTTCAAGGGGGGTGATCTTTTAGGTGTAGCCGAGCGTCTGGACTATCTGAGGGATCTGGGAATAAACGCGATCTATTTCAACCCCATCTTTCAATCGGCGGCCAACCACCGCTACCACACCCACGACTATTACCGGGTGGATCCGCTTCTGGGTGGTGACGCGGCCTTCTACGAGTTGCTGGAAAAAGCCCACTGCCTTGGCATCCGTATCGTTCTGGATGGTGTGTTCAATCACGCCAGCCGGGGTTTCTTCCAGTTCAACCACATCCTCGAGAACGAAGCCGCGTCACCCTATCTGGATTGGTTCATTGTTAAAGGCTTTCCGCTTAACGCTTACGAGAGCCCGCCGAACTATCAATGCTTGGACAACAACTTACCGGCTCTGCCAGAGTTCAACACTGACAATCCCGAGGTGCGGACCTTCATCTTCAATGTGGCTCGCTACTGGCTTGAGCAGGGCATTGATGGCTGGCGGCTGGATGTGCCTTACAAAATCGAAGACGACAACTTCTGGCGCGAGTTTCGCCAGTTGGTCAAAACGGTTAATCCCGAGGCCTACATCGTGGGTGAGGTTTGGTCCGAGGCGAGGCATTGGCTCCAAGGGGACCAGTTCGACGCGGTGATGAACTATGTCTTGAACCGCGCTTGTATTTGTTTCTTCGGTGGAGAGCACTGCGGCACTACCCAGCGTCTTGGGGGGTTCCCTCTGCAGCCGCTGAGCGCCACCCAGTTCGCCGATGCCATAGATGACCTGCTCACTCTCTACGACTGGAAGGTAACGCTGGTGCAACTCAACCTCCTCAGCAGCCATGACATGCCTCGCTTTCTGACACTGGTACAGGGAGACAAGGCTGCTTTGCAACTGGCTACTCTGTTCCAGATGACTTTCCCTGGCGCACCGTGTGTCTACTACGGAGATGAGATCGGCATGGAGGGAGGGCATGACCCGGACTGTCGCCGTGCTTTCCCCTGGGATGAGGCCTGCTGGAATCACGAGCTGCTTACCTTCTTCCGGTGGGCGATTGCCTTGCGTCATGCGCACCCTGCACTGCGACGCGGGCGCTACCTTCGTTTACACGCTGACGATCGGTATGGAATCTATGGCTTTGCACGCCAAATGGATGGGGATACGCTAGTGGTGGTGCTGAACAACGGCCCGACCGGCTATGACCTGGATGTTCCGGCGCGGGAACTGTTTATCGAGGGCACGGTGCTGCGCGATCTGTGGGGAGGAGGCCAGGCTCAGGTGGTTACTGGACGGATTACCGGCATGATGCTGCCGGCTCGTTCGGGGGTGGTGCTAGCAGTGGAAGAGAACTTTAGGTGACGCGCACGCTGGGAGGGAAGCCGGATACCGCTGGGGCTTCCCAAGTCCATGTGGCCCAGAAGGACCACGCCAGGATGCTGGCCCAACTGGCCAACCAGGACCGGCTCTACCTGGCCTTCTAAGGCGACGACCTCACCCACCGCTTTACCAAGGTGGTGGAGCACGACCGGCAGCAATGGCAATACCTGGACGGACTGGTCGCCGAGGCGGTTGCGTACTGGGACCGGATTCCCCCGGAGCAGCGGGACTTGTACCGGGCCAAGGCGGATTTTCTGAGCCGGTCTGGTACCTGGGGATGATATAATGCTCTCGTATGCACGAGCAGGAGCGCTATCACCTGGTCACCATCGCCGCCGAGACGATGTGCAACTGTGGGATCTGGACGATCAACAAAGCGTGTATTCCCCCTGCTGATGCAGCGCCGCCACCCGGTCACGCCGGGCATCTTTGCATTCCAACAGCCGGTACACGTCCTCGTAGATGTCGTACACTTCCTGCTCCAGCGTCGAAGCGGCGTGCTCTCCCTCGCGCAGGTAGGCGAAAAGGTCGCCTCGCCTCCGGGCTTCCTCGAAGCGCGCCGCCGTCCATACCTCGCCGGTCAGCGTCTCGTAAAGCGTCTGGAGCGGATCGTCGTCCTCAATCAGCCGTTGGATGAGTGATAGGTCCATCGTATGTGGCTCACGCTGTCTCGTTCGCTGCACCTGCATCGAGCAACGTCATCAGCGCCTCGGGCCCATCGAGCAACAACCGCAGCTCATTGAGCGCGTTACGACCCAAGACGGTCTCGTCCCCCAGCTCATCACCGACGACGTAGACACCGGGCAAGGTCAGCTTGCCGATCTTTAAATCGACCACGTAGAGAAAAACCGAGCGGCGCTCGCCCCATTGGCTGCGCACCACCGATCCAGCGCAGATGTCGCCGCGGCCCCGGCTTGACCGGGGCGATGAGCACAGGCAGCTCTCCGAATTGCTCGCGCACCCTCCTCTCCAGGCGCGAGGCGTCTTCGTCGTGATCAACGACCTCGCCCTGGTAGAGCGCTACGTGTTCTCCTTGGTATTTCTTCACCAAGTCGTCGTGCATGTCCCAGAAGGCTTCGGTTTCGGCGTGGATGGCCTCTCTTTCCAGCTTGTCCAAGTGTTCCTGAACGGCTGTCTCCAGCACCTTCTCAGCCGGCTGCGCCTGATCAGCCGCTAGACGCTTGATCTGTTCCACCAATCTTGGTTCTCTCAGTTCGATGGTCACGATTCACCTCCGTCAGTCAGCGCCGCTGCGCTTCCCTTATATGGTGATGGAACGGGCGATCTCCACCAGTCGGGGTTCCAGGTTGATCAGGTCATCGAGCAGTGGCTCGACGGTGAGGGAGACATCGCCGGGCAGAAGAAGGTCGCGGTTCTGTAACACTCCTGTCCCGCCGTGGGTGGGTGGCAGCGTCTCGTGCAGTGCGTGGGCCAGCAGATAGAGGGCGCCGCGAGAGTTCTGATAGCTGGTCTCCTCCTTGCGGGCCACGCTGGAGTAACGCTCGAAAACCACTTCAGGGTCGTCGTCGAGCAAGGCATAGAGGGAAATAATGCCATGCAGGTCGCCCTCGATGACCTCCGGGCGGAGCGTTACCAACTCTTGGATGCAGGGCATAGTCATACCTCTTGTTCTGATGCCTGCTACAGAGTTCGCTTGGCCAAGGCGGGCGACAATCGGCAATGGTGACAGGATAGAAGTTGGCGGGCTGCCCAATCTCCTGGTTGCAGTCTTGGCCTTGACTGGTTTCGTGCTATAGTATAATCCTCTCTCAATTCTACGCAACTCAATTGGCACGTCATGGCTGCCCGAAGCGGTCGACACCACGAGCCAGGCGATGCCCGGCGCGGGCCACCCCTTCGGATACTTCTCTCAGGAACAGATCGAAGAACTGGGCGACGAGGACACCGGCTGTCTGGAGACAGAATGGCCTCATCGCCGCCACGCGGAGCGTTGAAACGCCCCGCTGGTACCAAAAACCTGTTGCAAACAGGTTCCTCTAGTGCGTTTCTAACGCACTTTTTGGTATCAGCCGATGATTTCAATCGTCGGCAGGGCTGGATTATCAGCAGGGGGATCCCGATCTGGACCAGACCGGGGCCTGGCGAAGTGACCGCTGCCAGGCCCCGGCAAATTCGTGGGATGTTCTGGATCTCCCTACTGCATGCTCGCCCTCCGCTCTAGCTTTCCCTCACCACCAGAGGGAGGTACACGTTGGACTCCGGTGTCAGCACGCCAGAATGCATGGTCACCACGCCGGTATTTAGCGTGCTCTGGCCCGTGATCGAAAAGTCAATCTGGTTTTGTCCCGACCACACGGGTGTGACGGTCAAGGTGATGATCTTTTGCTGGTAAGAGTCCAACGAGACCGGATTCTGTGACCAGGTGATCCAACTGCTCGGCAGACTGGTGTACAGAACGAATTGATCGCTCAACGGCCCGGTGTTGACCAGGCGTATCTGCAACGTGGCCTGTTTCCCTGCTGGCGCAGCCGCCGAGTCGGGCTTGAGATCCACCAGTACGCCCGGTCCTGGCACGTCCAGAAAGACGCGCATGGTGGTGCCTGACGGCGGGATTGCCCAGACGCCGATCTGGCTGAAGCCCCCATCGTGCCACCGGGCGTTGGGGTCAGTGGGGCTATTCCAAAAGTCCTTGCCCCACAGGCTACCGGTCCCATCGTAGAGATAGTTATGCCACTGGATTGGGTTCGTCTGCCCCACGGCCGGCTCCATCTCCACGGCAGTCCGGTAGTTGGACATCCGCGATTCGTCGATGTGCCAGATGGCCAGGCCGCTGTCCGGTAGATACTGGTCGTAGCCCAGGAGCTGGCGGTTCTCCACCAGGAAGAATTCGCCGAGATGTGACCCGGGGTCGCGCAGCTTGTAGATCTGGGCTTGCTGTTCGACCGCAGGAATATCATAGTACCCATCCTGCGTCACGACGATGGGGTCAAACCAATCGCCGGCGTGCAGTTTGTGATAGGGGTCCAGGTGGGGATGGTTGCCTTGCTGATCCATCAGGCTGTAGGGGCCGGGCGCGGTGGGATCCCAGAACGACTCGTACATGTCACCGGCGTCGATAAACACGTGCGCGAGTTCGTGGGCAAAGATGCCGATGTGTCCGGCCTGGAGGAAGTCCGGCGTGTAGACGGTGGCGATCTCGCTGCCATCCAGCGTCACGCCATCGCTGGTGGAGACGGCCGGGATGTTCCGTACCTCGCCAAAGATGGTATCCTGGTAAAAGATGACGGTGAGGGCGAGTTCGTCCCGCGTCACGGTGCCGTCCCCGTTGCGGTCGTAGAGGCTGTAATCCACGGCCTGGTCGGCACGGGTGAGGGCCTCGGTTTTCATGGCCGTGAAGGGCTCAGGCACCTGTTCGCGGTAATACTTTTCGGTGTACTGCTTCAGGTAGGGCCCTAACGCACCCGCGTTGGAGGCCGGGACGACGAAGAAGCGGTCATCCGAGTTTTCCAGGAAATAGTCCGCCACGCTGGGGAATTCCAGGAACAGCCGGCTCGCCACGTAGGGCTTGAACGTCCGCAGCCCGGTTCCCAGGTCCACGTTGACCACGGTGGGGGCAAAATAGCCACCGTATTGATAGCCCGTCTCGCCGCGCTCCGATTCCATGGCGACGAACAGCGTCGGCAGTTGGCCGGCGAACGTGTATGCGGTCAGCGTGCGGTCGCCCGCGTACCCGGTGCCGCCCGAGTCGACGCGCCATTGAAGCGTGACAGTGTGGGTACCACGGCTCACGTTGCGCTTGACAAACGTGTAGGCGTAGGAGCCGGTCCATCCACCCGTGACCAGGACCACGTCGCTGGGGCTGGTGGCCTGTCCATCCACCAAAGCGCGCACAAACAGGCGGGTTCCGCTCGTGGCCCGAATAGAGGCGCTGAGGCTGACGGCCAGATCGCCGCTGGCGGGCACGTACAGGCCGCCGCTCAGGCCAGGCATGCCCACCCAGCTCGTGGACGTCGTGTTTTCCCACATGCCGCTGGGCGCAGGTACCACGAGACTGCCGGCGTGCTTGACGCCGGAGCGGCGCACACCGACTACCTTGAGGGTTCGGTCACCCACGTGGGCTTCGCCACCACCGTCCACGAGTCCCTGGACGACGATACTGTGATCGCCGGAACTCGCGTTCTCCTTGACGAGCGTAAAGGTCCGCGTCTCGAGATTTCCTCCGACGGCCAGGACGATGTCGCTGGGGGCAGCCACCTGCCCGTCCACCAACACGCGGATGAAAAAGCGCTTGTCGTTGGTCGCATACGCTTCAGCGCTTAAGCTGATGGCCAGGTCACTGGCTGCCGGCAGGTGGAGCGTGCCGCTCATGCCAGAAATATCGGTCCAGCCGCCCGTGATCACCTGGTCCGGCCCGCTGGGGGCCGCCACCGCCAGCAGGCTCAGTTCATCGCTCCCCGCCCCGGCGAAGGCGACGTGCAGCGCGCGGTCGCCCACATAGCCCGTCCCTCCGCTATCTACGAGCCACTGGATACGGACCGTGCGGACCCCTGCGCCGACGCCGTTACGCACAAAGGTGAAGCAATGTGTCTCCAGGTTCTGGGCAGAGGCGAGTACGACGTCGCTGGGGCTGGCCACTGCACCATCCACCAGGGCGCGCACGAATATGCGCTTGCCGCCAGCAATCGAGGTCTCGGCGCAGAACGTGATGGCCAGGTCACTGGTGTCGCGCAGATAGATGTTGCCCTTCATATGCGGCATGTCACCAAAGGTCGTGGACGTGGTGGATATCGAAGGGCCGCTGGGAGCATAGATCGCCACCAGGCCAGCTTTCTGCGGTGTGCCCGCGAGCGCTGGCCTCGCTTGCGCGGGCAGGAAGGAAAAACAGAGTACAGCGAGCAGGATCCATCTCAAGCCTTTCATTCTAGTATTTCTCCTTTCAGTTCTTGCTCAGGGTTGGATCAGCAAGGTTGTCTTGAACGTTGTTCTCTGATCGCTTATCCATTAATCGCACTTCAGTCCCGCAGCACCGCGGGCAGATACACCCGCAGCTCGCGCTCGTCCGCCCCGATGTCCGGCGGCCTGCCGGGCGGCCGCGGGTCGCCGTCGATGTCCGTCTCCACCCCCGCCTCCACCCCGGCGTTGATCGCCGCCGAGCCCGGGCCGATGTGATAGTCCCATCCGTCGGGGTCGACGAAGGCCGGGTCGCCCCGCATGTCTACCGTGCCGGTCGAGATAGCGCCCGTGCCGGCCCAGTCCTCGGCGTTGGCCCAGCCTCCGCCGCCCCACAGCGTCCCCTCCAGCGTCGCCGTGTTGCTCCCATAGACCTGGATGCCGGTCGCGTGGCTGACCAGGATCGTGTTGGTGAGCGCCACGCTGCCGCCGCCGAGCGCGCACACGCCGCCGACGCCGCCCCGGTTGCGGGCGATCGTCGTGTGCAGCATGCGGGCCTCGCTGTTCTCGACGGAGACGCCAGCGCCGCAGCCAGGACTGTCGAGCTGGTTCTCGACGATCACGTTGTTCGTGAGCGTGGCGAGCCGGTCGTCTCTCAAGTAAATCCCGCCGCCGCCTTCGGTGACTGTGTTGCTCAAGATGACGTTGCCCGTCAGCGCGGCGCCGTCGCTCCGTGCGACGTACATCCCGCCGCCCAGCTTGGCTGCGTTGCTGTAGATCGTGTTGCCGTCCAGCTCAACTGAATCGCTGCCGGCGATGCTGACCCCGCCGCCTCCTGAACCGGCCGAATTGCTGTACACCCGGTTGCCCGTCAGCGTGACCCCGCTGCTGGAGAACAGGCCAGCAATTCCCGTTATGGAGTTCGTAGTAACGACTTTAGTCGTTCTTGCTGCGTAACCAGCGACTGAGGTCGCCACTACAAAGCTATACCACGTGACGATAATGCTAAAACGGGAATTGCTGAGAACAGGCAGACCCCGCCGCCGGAGGTGGCCGCGTTGTCATAGACCTGGCACCCTTCGACGGTCACCGTGGCGCTGACGACGTATATCCCGCCGCCTGCGTCGCCGGTCGGCGCGCCGCCCATCCCGGCGGCGTCGCCCCCGGTGATGCGCAGCCCCTCCAGCCCGGCGGTGACGTCCCCGGTGATATAGACCACCCGCCCTCCTCCCTTGGCGTTCAGCGTGGTGGGGTGCAGCTTGGGGTTCCTGGTCTTGAAATCGCTCGTGTAGCCGCCGCGCACGACGATGCTTCGGTCGACGTAGACCACCTGCGTGAGCCCGGAGAGGGAATGGAGGTCCGTGTAGAGTCCCTCCGCGACGTGGATCTCGTCGCCGGGGTTGGCCCTCGATACGGCGTGCTGCACCGTGCCACACGGGGCCTTCGGGTTCGTGCAGACGTTAGGCAGCAAGCTGACGAAATCGTGCCCGGTGGTTGTCACTTAGCGGGCGGCGGCGGCCGCGCCGGCCCGGGCGGGCAGGGGACCGCCCAACAGGATCACCACGCCCAGGGTCAACCCCAGGCCCAGAGCGGAAGCCAGCAGCAGGCGCTGGTGATTCATCTCGTCCTCCTTGTAATTCAGACCATAACGTGAACCCGCCCAACTGCGGGCCGCACCTTGACAATTGCAAAGAGACGGGCTGCTCACAGGCACCCGGCGAGCCATCCGCAACGGGCCGCAGCATGAATATTACACCAGGACGTCAGAATTGGGAAGTGCAACCTAACGGTGGTCGGGATCACCGTGATCAACCGCAATCCGATTCAGTCGCCCCACATTTCGCGCCGTACTTCTGCGATGTCTTCATCGGTAGTCGTGATGCCAGCCCACAGTCCGCCCAGGGCCACCGGCTTGTAGGGCGTTTGCTGAGGCGATGGAACGGCGGTATCTAGGGGATGATGTTCTAGTCTGTACTGCAAATAGTCCAGAAATCTGGCCACCTCTGCCAGTGTTTCCTCTGGAAGTTCGTCCAGGATCGTCACCACATACTTTTTCAATTCAACCCGACTCGTCACAATCTCATCTCCTCTCTCACATCTTGCCACCCGGTTTCTGTGTCACGAGAACCCGGTGTTGGAGGCGGAGCATGACGCACTGAAAAGTAAACGCCTCGTAACTGCTCAGGCCAGGTGCCAGGCACTTACAGGATGCCGCTTCGCTTCCCTTTGTAGTGTATGGTGCTGTTTTCTTGAAGGCCTGGGTGAACACAAGCAGGTGCCGCTTCGCTTTCCTCTGTATGGGAAGGTTCTGCCTTCAGACACTCGCCCAAGCAGCGACCACCGCCGCCAGTGCCCGGCACCTGAGTAGTTGCAACGCCCCTGAGTTCTCCAAATGCTATTGTATCACACCTGGTGGATTTGGCCTATTTGCCTGAGCAATAGGGTTGCCCTCTCCTTGCGTGTGCTTAGCACACCGCCCAGCCACAGGCTGGTGTGAACCTGAATGGCCACAGCCGCCCTCGGCGTTGCCGTTCGCACCCAGGTGCGGCGATGTGAACCGCGGACACCAGCGCGGCAGGCAAGCAGCCTGGATCAGTGAGGCTTCGGACGAACCAGGACCGCGTAGATATAGTCCAGCTCGCTCCACGCCAGTAGAAAATCGCCGATGGGCACGGGGATTGGGGATGGATCGGCTGATTGGCCATCACCATGTTGCCAACCCGCTCAACCAACCAGCGGTTGGCCGTGCGGCGGGCTATGCGCTCATCGACCGCCGCTCGGACGTGCTTGCGAAAGAGATAGTTGGCGAAATCGGCCACTGGTTCGACGGCCGGTGGAGGCAACATGCGGAGCAATTGTACAATCGACTCGACATCCCAGGATCTACCTCCAGGGGAGCGCGGCGCATGCATTGGCTGGCCCGGCTGGCGCTGTGCAGTGTGGTGCTGGTGGCGTATGACGCCGACGCCGCCGGCGAGGCGGCGTCGGGATATTGGTTGGAGATATTGGACAACGCCCGCCGCTGGCGGCCCTACTGGGAGGACGTTAACGCTATGGCCCAGGCCGGGACGGATGTGAGGGCGTGGGTCGCGGCGGGGGTGGGATGGTGTGGGTAAGGGTGCTGGAGTTCGTAGGCCAGTATCAGGCAGCTATACGTTGCTCACTCTTCTGGGCGTCATACGCACGCCCGGTGAAGATCGTCAAGAGCAGAGATAGGATAGAGAAGAAAAAGCTGTTGACGAACAAATCCGGGTTGTTCAGGTCGAAGAAATACACCAGGATGAGTGAGCCGATCACCAAAAACACGCCGTTGATCACAGTAATGCCGAAAATCCACGGCCACAGTTTAGCAAGGAAGCGCCGAACGTTTACCGAGAGACGTTTGCGCCACCATGTCAATGGCGCCCCGATCCGGGTCCCCGCCACACCTGCCAGGATGCCGATGATCGGAGGCCCGAAACCGCCACCCACGAGCAGCATGATGACCGAAAGAAGAAGCAGGATGCGCCCCCCGTTCTTGTTGCGCACCAATGGTGCCCAGACCACGATGGCCAAAGAAACGAAGATGGTGAGGAGCCCCGTTATCAAGAGGTTGGGGACGATGGTCATGCCCGGCTCACCGCCCATGTGGGTAGCGATGGGACCCTGCGTCCAGGATTCGATTATGATTCCGCCTGGCTTACCATTACCTTGCAGAACCTCACCAATCCCATGGACGAGACCACCCAGTCCTGCCAGGATGCCAAATATCAAAGCTGTACCTTTTGCCGCGCTGAAAGTGGTTTTGTTCTCCACGTGACGTCTCCTCTCTTTCTGATAGTATTATAGGTTCTCAACCCGAATGACATAGTCGGGTGCGGGTCGTTGGGCATTCTCCGTTCATCGAAAGAAACCTGGCCTAGAACCCGAAAGCGGACCACCGCAATATGAGCACTGCAACCAGGATCGCACCGTTGATGAGAACGCCAAACGCCCCCTTGTCAGCCAGCCTGTGCATCTGTCCGTCCCACAGAAGAATCAGCATCAACCCAGAAAACGCAGCCGAACCCACGACGGGCGGGCGCCACCAGGCCTGCCCGGCGAGTATGCCTGCGCCGCCAGCCACGAAGCCGATGGCAGCCAGTACGCAAGACGCGCTTGCCAGCAATCTTGTTCTCTCATCTCCAAGCAGCTTTGAGAATGCCCACGAGCCGTCAGGCCAGACCAACCCGGGTTGCAGCTCAAAGAGCCTCTGGCTCTGCCCAAAGTACAGCAGATGAACCAGGCCGTGCAGCACAATGAATACACCAACAATGATTCTAACCATGGAATGTCTCCTCTCTGTTATTCTGTTCCATTCTCTGAAGTTCATGACCGAACCCGGCGATGAATGAAACCACGCACAGGATGACTGTAGTTTATCGTTCACGGGTTACAGACAAGAGCACGAACCCGTGTCCGTGCAGGTGCCGTATCAGCCCGATGAGACCCGACTGATCGGCGCAGATTGTAAACAGCGTGGCAGCCGGATCCACCCGTACCACCGTCATCTGAAGTGGGCTCGTTGCGTTGAAGGCGTTCTCATCCACCTGGCCCCGCACCTCGATGTGGTAGGTACAAAAGATATCGTGCATTCTCTCTAGCTCCTTAATCCGGCGCAAATCCATCAGCGACGTCCCTATCTTACCCTACCATGAAGCGGCACAGACCACATAAAGATGTAGTCTGCGCCGGAAAAAAGATGTAGGTTTTCGTCGGACAGGAGCTTACAATATTCGGAGTTGGCGTGCCATCTCGATGGCTTGCGTGCGGTTACTCACGTTGAGCTTGCCATAGATGGCCTTGACGTGGAAACGCACCGTGTTCAGGGAGATGAATAGCCTGGCGGCGATTTCTTTATATTTCAGCCCCTCGGCCATCAAGCGCAGCACGTCCAGTTCCCGGTCGGTTAACGGCTCGATTAGAGCCGCTGGCTCGATTAGAGCCGCAGGTTCAATCAGAGCCACCGGCCCGGTCCCAGCCGGCAGGTCCGGAGCAGGCGGCTGCGCTCGGGAAAAAGCGGCCAGGATGCGCTCGACGGTGCCCGGTTGAACGGTCCCAAGCTGGTTCTGTTTGACCAGGTTCGCCAGGGCCTCGGCCACGGGGGGGCCTTGTTCAACGAAAATGCCAATGAACCCTTCCGGCTCGGCCAGTTCCAAAGCGCGGACGTAATCTGCCCGGCTGCGTAGCTGACCGCTGGCCGCCAATCTGGCCTGGCTATTCCCGAGCGCGGCGTGCATCTGGGCGCGAAGCAAGAGTGCTTCCAGCGCGACGAGGAGATACTGGCCCTGGAGCGCTCCGGCGATCAAGCGGCCCGCCAACTCGATCCCGGGCCTCAAGCTGGCCGAATCACGTCCGGCCCGAGCCTGGTACAGGAGAACGTGCAAACTGCTGTTGTACAACAGCCCAATCGAGTAGGGGATACTCTGGTCAGGCGGGAGATCGGGAAAAGAGAATTGATCCCCGAAGAAGAACCCTTGTCCTTGAAGCGCCATCTGGGCCGCGGCGAGACGATCTCGGGCAAGATAGACGCGAACCTGTTGGGAAACGACTTCTTGCCGGACATAATCGGGCACTTTTACCTGCACCAGGTCGACGGCTTGTTGGATCTCGCGGGCGGCGGCCTCCAAATCCCCTTCAAGTTGAGACAGACGCGAGAGGAGCACCCGGCAAAAAATCGCACCTGTGTTGTAGCCGCCCAGTGTACTCAACTGAAGGGCGCGGAGGGTATGGCGCCGCGCCTGTTCGATCTGAACCCATTGATAATAGACCTCTCCGAGCGGACCATACATGACTGCGCTAATGGGAGGCAGCGAATCTGATCGTTCTATCCGGGTAACTACCGGGGCAGCAATCTCAAAGGCTAAATGCAACTGTCCGTGCTCAAAAGCCATCACGGCCAGACCGACCGTACTCATCATTTCGACGACGAGATTTTCCGCCGCCCGGCCATGTTGAATGGCCATCTGATAAGCCTCGACAGCATTTGGGTAGTCTTCCATTAACTGGTAGAGGCTGGCCAGCCCCCAATAAGCCAGGCTCCGCACGCGGCTATCCTGCTCCGGCGCGATTTCCAGCGCCTGAGTAGCCATGGCCATGCTCTCCGTTGCCTGGCCCTGCATGTGCACCATCAAGGCTTGCATGACGAGCCATTCAGCCCTGAGAGAAGGATTTTCTTCCCCAAACTGACGTCCTTCCTGGGAGCCTGCCAAGGTCGCCTGCAGTCGCTCCAGGTACGGGGATACCTGAGAGTAGGCTCCGCGAAACAAATGCATCCAGGCGAAGGCCAGGTTGATCCTGGGGCTTTGGGACCCCCATTCCGCCGGTATCGCCTGCACCCAACCATTCACTGTCTTGGCGTACCCCTGCATGATCATTCCCATGGCGTGACTTTCGAGCAGGTCCACAGCCATCGCATAGTCTTCCGCGGCCAGAGCGTGCTGGATGGCCTCGCTAACGAACGCTCCACGTTCGCCACCTGCCTGGGCATACCAGTGGCTGGCGCGCTGATGTAGTTCGGCCGTTTTATCTTTCTGGAGAGCGTTTTGAAGATCGCGCAACAAGTCGGCAAACAGATGATGATAGCGATACCACTGCCCCTCGTCGTCCAGGGGAATCAGGAACAGGTTGGCGTTGAACAACCGTTCCAGCAAGGCATGACTATCCGAACGTCCGGTGACCGCGTTGCACAAATCACCGTTCAGTCTGTCCAGGATAGAGGTCTGGAGTAGAAAACGCTGGATCTCTTCCGGCTGCCGGCTGAGGACTTGTTCGGTGAGGTAGCTCAGAATGAACCGGTGGCTGCCGCTCAGGGTGGCGATGAAACTGGATGGGTTGGCCCGGTCTCGGACGGACAAACCGGCGAGCTGTAATCCGGCGATCCAGCCTTCGGTCTTGTCTTCTAATACGGCGATATCCGCCTGGGAAAGGGAAAGGCCCATCACCTCATTCAGGAAACGGTCAATATCACGACTGGTAAAGCGTAAATCCCTCGCCCGAATCTCGGTCAGTCGGTTGTTTGCCCGGAGCCGGGCCAGCGGCAGAGGGGGATCCTCGCGTGTGAGCAGGACCAGGTGCAGCGGTTGGGGCAGGTTGGCTACCAGTTTCTCCAGGACTTTTAGAATGAAGCGATCCTGGATCACGTGAAAATCGTCCAGAACCAGCAAGAGCCGGCCTTCCAATTCCAGGATGTCGTTGATCAGGGTCGCGCTGATGATCTCACCAGGGGGAAGCTGTCCAGAGCGCAATATGCCCTCGATCTCCCGGCCCAGGTTCGCGTCCACCTTTTGCAGTGCAGCGATGAAATAGGCAAAAAAGTGCCCAGGGTCATCATCCGAAGGATCCAGGGACAACCAGGTAACCGGCCAGCGGTCCAACGTGTTCACCCATTCGCTGATGCAGCTCGTTTTTCCAAATCCAGCCGGTGCGGATACGAGCGCAATCTGCCGGTTGAATTCCAGTCCTTCATTCAGCCGTTGGCAAAGATGCGGGCGTTGGACCCATTTGGCAGGGAGGGAAGGACGGTGTAGTTTTGTTGCCAGTAAGTTAGATTCCAGCACATCTCTATTCTATCCGATCACATCCGTTTCGTCAAACCAATGCAGATGGCCCCTGACCTCATTCAGCGGCAGAAGCGCGACGCGGTGCTGAGCTGGCTGACCCGCCAGGCGGTTCACCTCCTGCAGCGATTGCCCGACGCGCCCGCGCTCCCCGGGCGCTTAATGGATTTTGGCCGGGTGGTGTGGGCCCACGACTCTAGCAACGCGGCCGCTGCCCTGCGCGCCCTGCAGCAGGTGCAGGCGCTGACCGTGCGTGACGCTGATCCATTGATCGCCGCGATCCTGGAGCACGCCGGCGACCTGCTGGGGGAGCGCGGCCGGTGGGAAGGGACAGCGAGCGCAGCGGGGCGTCTGGCTGCCGCGGGGCATCGTGATTCCGTGGGTGATCGGCGGCGATCTGTGGCGGGTGAACGTGCGCCGTCCGGTGGTTCAAACGCAGCGAGCGGCGGGGCACGCCGATGCCCCAAGTACGCCGGCCCCGCGGGGTTCGCCAACGGCCTGTACAACGCCGGCGCGCTGATCGCGGGCCGGCCCGCTATGCTGGTCGAGGGGGCGCTGGACGCGCTGACGATTGAACAAGAAGCAGGCGACCTGGTGACGCCTGTGGCGACGGGCGCCACCGGGGGAGCACGGCGGATGCATTGGGTGGCAATCGGCCCCCAAAAAGAACATCACGGGCTCCTCACATACGGCTTGCCCTCGCCGAGCACCTCGTGGATGACCGGCATCCACGCGCTGATCGGGATGTGCTGGGGGCACTTTTCCTCGCACTCGCCGCACTGGACGCACACGGCAGCCCGCGGATCGTGGTCGAGGATGCCCTGCTCCGTGAAGGCAAACGCCAACCAGCCATAGTGCCCCCGAGAAGCGTCGGGCTTGTCGTACATCAGGCCCTCATTGTAGACCCCCAGGTTCCCCGGAATGTCCACCCCGTTGGGGCAAGGCATGCAGTATCCGCAACTGGTGCAGGGGATGGGGGACAGATCCTTGTACCTGGCGCGCACCTGGTCGAACAGCGTCGCCTCCGCCGCCGTCAGCGTGCCTGCCGCTGAGGCACTAGCGCTGGCGACGTTCTCCTCGACCTGCTGCATGGCGCTCATCCCGCTCAGGACGACCGACACCTCGGGCTGGTTCCACAGCCACTGCAGCGCCCAGTCGGCCGGCGTGCGCCTGTTCGCAGCCGTATCCCAGATAGCGGCGATGGACTGGGGCGGGTCCACGAGTTTGCCGCCCAGGAGCGGCTCCATGATCACGACGGCCAGCCCCTTGGAGGCCGCATATTGGAGACCTCTCACACCGGCCTGATTCTCGATGTCCATGTAGTTGTACTGGATCTGGCACAATGCCCAGCGATCGTACCCGTCCACGATCTCCTGAAAGACCTCGTACTCGTCGTGGAACGAGAATCCCAGGTGGCCGATACGGCCGTCGGCGATGGCCCCTTCGGCCCAGTCGAGCACGCCCAGGCCGTGCAGCTTGTGCCACCATTCCCTCTTCAACGAGTGCAGCAGGTAGAAATCGACGTGCCCGGTCTGCAACCTGTCGAGCTGCACGTTCAGGTACTTGTCGAAATCTGCCCGGGTCTCGATCTCCCAACTGGGCATCTTGGTCGCCAACTGCACCCTCTCCCGGTACCCGTTCTGGAGCGCACGCCCTAAGAGCATCTCGCTCTCCCCATCGTGGTACGGGTACGCCGTGTCCACATAGTTCACGCCGTGGTCGATGGCATAGTGCAACATCTGCGTCGCCTCGGGCTCGTCGATCAGGCTGCCGTCGCCATCCCGCGTGGGGAGCCGCATGCAGCCAAACCCCAGGGCCGAGACCTGGAAATCCAGGCTTCCAAACCTGCGATACTCCATCGCTTCACCTCCCAGTGATGCTAGAATGAGATCAGCTTGGCCAAAACCTATGGGCACAGGTTCGTAGTAGGCGCTTCAGCGCCCTGCGCACGCACTGAAGTGCGCACTACGAACAGTTCCTCACAGATTCTGGACACACTCGAATGAAATCAGTGGACCATACAGGGCTTTCGGCACGCCGGGGTACCGGCCGGGGGCCGCCGCTCCCAGGGCAGCGGTCCGCGCACCTGCCAGACTGTCACCCGGGCGTCAATCGCCTTCTGGCCCAGCGTGCGCGCCACCGAGATGCGGTGGTGCCCGTCCCGAACGAAATACACATCGCCGACCTGGATCAAGTCCACCGGTGGCATCGTGCGCCCCATCTGCCACGCTGTGGCGATGCGCACCCAGCGATCCTTCGTGTGTCCTCCGAGCGGCCGAAAGTCCGCGTCAAAGTCACCGCGACGCCCTTCGCTGCCACGAATCTGGTCAAGCGGCACCGCCCGGGTTCCGCCGAAGCGGCGGCTGCCGACGTCACAGGCGCGGCGAACGACCGCCAGGTCGAGCAATTGGTTGGAGCGACCGGTCAGCGCCGACGAAAGCTTGCGCACCAGGCCCCAGCCGTGCATCATCGAGTACAGGTGCGACGCCACGGACGTCGCGTAGCGCGCGTTCCCGGAACGGTTCTGGCCAAACATCAGGTCCAGACCAGCAGCCTGTTTTCGTTTCACCTTGCCTCCCTCCTCTGGGTGGATGTGCAGCCATTATGCACCATGTGCCGGCGTAAGTCACCGTCCAAAAGGAGGGCAAAAGGAGGGAAAACGGGGAGCGGAAACTGTGAGGGGGGAGTTTACAACAGGTTCAGCTCCCGGGCCCTGGCCAGGGCCTGAGTGCGCCGGTGGACGTTCAGCTTCCCAAAGATGTTGCGCAGGTACCACTTGACGGTACTCTCCGCCAGCACCATCTCGTCGGCGATCTCCCGGTTCGACCTGCCGCTGGCGATGTGCCGCAGCACTTCAATCTCTCGCAGGCGAAGGGGCTCGATCAGCGGTTGACTGGCGGGCACGGGGGACGCACTGCTCGCCTGCCCGCGAAGGCTGTCATCGCGGAAGGCAGCCAGGAGCCTGGCCACGAAACTGGAGCCCTGCTCGCGGGCCGCCACATCACGGAGCAGGGCGGCCATGCGCGTGCCGTGATCCACGAACGTGCGCACCAACCCCATCGGCTCGGCGAGCGGGATCGCCGCGGCCAGTCTCTCCGCGGCCTGGTTGTCGTCGCCCAATGCCCGGTGTGCGAGAGCCAGCAGGGCCAGGTGCTGCACCACCCCGTACGTCCACCCATTGGCTGCGTCCGCTTCGCACTGGGCGTTCACCAGCTCGACTACGCGGGCGAGTTCGTCGCGTGGCGGCGCGCCGGTTGCCCGGCTCTGGGCCAGGTGGTACCGCGCCAGCATGGTGACCTCAGGGGGCGATAGCGCGTCGTCGTGAACGCTGAGCCCGCGACGTCGAAGCCACGTTGCCACCGTGTCCACTTCCCCCTGCGCAAGCCACACCCTCACCCGCGCCTCGGCGACGCGGTCGCCAGTGGGGCGGTGAGACCATTCTGTCCCCAGCGTGATACGCTCGCTGGTGGCATGTGGGCCAGTGAACTGAGTCCACGCGTGCTGGAGATGCTCTGCTATCTGGGACAAGAGCCGAAAGCACGCTTCTTGCTGCCTCGCGGATGATTGAAATCACCCGCTGACACCGTCAAGTGCGTTAGAAACGCACTGGGGCAACCTGTTTTGAACAGGTTTTGAGTGTCAGCGGGGCGTTTCAACGCTCCGCGTGGGGCGGTGAACTGAGTCCACGCGTGCTGGAGATGCTCTGCTATCTGGGACAAGAGCCGAAAACACGCTTCTTGCTGCCTCGCGGATGATTGAAATCACCCGCTGATACCTTCAAGTGCGTTAGAAACGCACTGCGGCAACCGGTTTTGAACAGGTTTTGAGTGTCAGCGGGGCGTTTCAACGCTCCGCGCGATGCGAGGTACAATCATGGCCAGAGCTGGGGGCATTTTCACGCCGCTTGCCTACAGCGCGGGAGCTTCCCGTGTTGACTTCTGCGCAAAGTTGCAATATACTATGTGTGATCGACCAACGAGAACGCCCCATAGCTTGAGTCAGCCTGGGGCATTGGCCGGGGCAGCGGGATTGCCTTGGCGGTAAACACCGAAGGATCACAGAGCCCGCCCACCGGCAAGGTGTGGCGGGCGTTTGGGTTACGCACAGATAGACTTGACCTCACAAGTGTGACGTAGTAAACTCTGATAGACCGCCCGCAGTCCTTGAACCTGGGGTAGTGCCAATGTCATTGCCAAGGGCACCAACGCTCCTCGTCAGTATGAGGAATTGGTTGCAGGAAATCGGATTCAGTCATGGCAGTCCGTTCGCCACCAGTGAGGCGGATCGGGAAACCCAACTGTTGCCCGAGTTCTTTATCGACACAGGCTACTATGACGTCCTCTGGGGCGATCCGCGCAATCCACAGACGGTCGTTCTCTTCGCCCCCCGAGGCGGTGGCAAGACCGCCCACCGGGTAATGGTACAGAGCCAATGCCGTCCCCTCAGGCCACAGGCCGATGTGCTTGCGGTACCCCACACGAATTTCGGGCGCATTCTGGCAGGATACCATGGCGACCCCGCACAGGTTCGCGCGGAGGATCACATACGGGAGATCTTGAGGCAAGGACTGAGGGGCCTGTTGGATGCCCTGTGCAATGACCCCGATCTGGCGATCTCGCTACCCGCTCCGCTGCGCAGCCGTCTGGCGTGGTTCTGCCGTGAGCTTGCCCCCCGCCTCTTGGGTCCGCTCGAGATCCTCGAACGCTTACTGGTGGTAGGTCCGGATTTTCAGCCCGATTGGAGCGCCTTCCAGGCTGGCGTGCGCAGTGGCAGGTTGAAGCAACTGCTGGCTGGCTCCGGTCTCTTGGACGAGCCGATCGGAAAATTCATCGCTGACTTGATCGATGGGGAGCCGGAGCCGCTCGAACAAGACGCCCCTCTGATAGATATTTTCGCGGCCTTTGTCAAAATGGCCCAGAGCTGCGGCCTGGCTGCCGTATACGTGTTGGTCGACCGGCTGGATGAAGTGCCCGAAACTGTAAGCAACACGGAGGCCATGGTCGATCTGCTGGAGCCACTCCTGGCCCACCTACACCTCATGGAGATGCCCGGCGTGGCTTTCAAACTGTGCCTGCCCCAAACGTTGCGCGATAGACTCCTGGCGCGCCCCACCATCCGTCAGGACCGCTTGCTGATTCAAGAGATGAGCTGGAGTGATGATCTTCTCGAAGAAATGCTCCAGAGGAGGGTATTGGCTTACAGTGCGGGGAAGTACAGATCACTGGGCCAGATCTGCTCTTCTCCTCTGGATGAAAAGATCGATCATGAGATTGTCCGGTACGCCGATGATTCGCCTCGTCGCCTGCTGCGGCTCGGTGAGTTGTTGTTCCGCGCGCATCTTCGAGCTCCAACAGAGGTGAGCGTCTTGCTGTGCCAGGAAGACTGGGACAATGCGCTCGCGACGTATCGCAGGGAATACGTCCCGCTGTTTCGGCTCGACGAGCACACCCGGCAAGTATACGTTGGAGCCCGGCGGGTCGAACTGTCGGCGATGGAGTACGACTTCCTGTGTTGCCTGTATGAAGGTCGAGGGTACCGTGACAAAGAAGAACTGGCACAGATCGTATGGGGGGATGTGGGCGGGGTCATATCCGACCAGGCCATCAGCCGGCTGGTGCGTCGCATCAGGGAGAAAATTGAAGTGGACGCTAGTGCGCCGGTGTACCTGGTCACGGAGCGTGGCCGTGGCTTCAGGCTGGAACACGTCGCCTGGCCAGAGTTCTGATCTAGGACAGGTTTGGGCCAGGCTGCGGGAGTCTTTGTCAGGCAACTGGGGCAGATTTGTCAACTGTGCGTCAAGCAACGCTGTTGATGTGCCGTAAACTATGTGTATCTATTGCGTACGCTATCTAGCTGTTCTGAGAGTTCTTTTGTGCGCAGCGGCGTCCCAGCCCTGGCATAGGGCGCTCTTCCGCAGCCATCCGGCGGTCGGCGTGCCAAGAACTATGTCGAGTTGACCGTCCACCCGGAGTATCGAAAGAAGCGGGGCTGGACGCCGTCGCGCATGTTGCGTTTCTCTCCACAACCGCCTGCCGGGAGTGGCATAGGAGATGGTCGGGACCGGTCACCCTGGCAAGATCCGCCTGGCCCGGACGTGTATCAGTCTGAACGGAAGCATTGAGGTTGTCTCCACACCGCCTCGCAAGAGAAGGAGCATGAATCCGCACGCTCGGACTCTCCAGGAGTCACCTCCTGAGCCTTACGATCCCCAGTACTTTGCCGACCGGCAGCGTGAATTGAGGTGGATCGGTCGCAAGGTGGAAGAGGGGCTGTCTGGCTACGCGATTACTCAGCCCGTCGTTCACATGTGGGGTATCCGCGGCGTTGGCAAGAGCTGGCTATTGCGCCATCTGCGGGCGCAGCATGGGTTCGCACCTGGAAAGGGGGTCAAGAAGGAGGGCACGCTCAGCACGCTGGTTGATTTCGCAGGATCGCCCCTCTCCCTCAGGGAGCCGCCCACGGTCGCCGATCTCTTGGAGAAATTGGTCCAGGAAGTGGAAGAACAGCTTGGGGATAGGACAGAGGCAGCCGCCGGGGAACTGGCGGCCTTCCGGGAAGAGGTCGTCGCGGTTCGGGCGGAGGAGAGACGCGAAGCCTCCGCTGTGGCGGAGCGGTTTGTGTCTTTCATCAACCGGTTGAGCCACGTGTTTGTGCCACTGCTGCTGTTCGACGCGGCGGAGACGCTGGATCCAGACGACTTTTTCTGGCTGGAAAGCCGCCTCATAGAGCCGATCGCCCGTACAGACCGCGCCATTTTCGTCGTCGCTGGCCGCAGGGAGATCCCTCGCTGGCGGGAGTTCGGCGCTCGCCAGCGGCTGTCCGTGTGGGAACTCGGTGCTTTCCCGAGGGGGGGAACGCTGGAGCAGTTAGAGATGCGCGGGCGCGGGTATCTCGGGGACGTCGTCCATTCTCTGTCGTTCGGCCACCCGTATGCCAGCCAAGTCGTGGGACAGGCGTTGGATCAGATCGCGGGAAAACGGCCGGCCGGTGAGGATTTTGAGGAACAGCACCGCGCCGAGCTCGCCATGGTTCTGGAGCAGGTGGAGCGTGAGCTGCTCCGCGAGGTCAGACCGGAAAGCCACAAGGATATCCTGCGCACCCTGAGCGTCCTGCGCAAGTTCAACATCGAGTCGGCCCGCTTCGTCTTGAGTGGAGTATTGGACCCAGAGTATGGGAAACGGAGCGATGCTTACTACCTGAGGCTGTACGAAGAGCTGGAGGACAGCAACCTGGTCTGGTGGAGCACGGACCACCGGGGATACGTGCTGGACACTTGCCTGCGGCGCATCATCGACCTGCGGTTGCAGAAGGGGGCGCCGGAACGTTACGTCCAGCGGCACAGGAGGGCCCTGGAGCTCTACGAGGATTGGATAGGCAAGAATCCCCTCGACCGTGGCTCTTTCCTGCTTGAGGCCCTGTACCACCTGGTCAGCACGTTGATGGGGAAGCCCGCCGAAGAAGTGCAGCGCCAGGTGAAAAGGTACCTGGGTCGGTTCCTGACGTCAGGTAACTTTACCGTGGACGGTGCGGACGCGTTTCTCCAACTCTTGGTCAGAGACCTGGAACTCCAGGATCATGGGCGCGTGATGCCCAAACCGGTCTACGAGCAGGTGGTCCAGGTTGTGCGCAGTTTCCGCGACAAGATCGCCGGTGTAGAGCCCGCGGAGGGCGATTCGGATGAGCACTGACATTGGTCCAGCCGCTTACCGGCCGGAAGAGTTCGTCAATCGGGAGGACGAGCTAGACCTGATCCGGGACAAGGTTGGGCAAGCCTGCAGCGGTGAGGCAGTGGATTGGCCGATCGTTCATTTCCACAGCGCGCCGCGTATCGGCAAGACGTGGCTCCTGAGCCACCTGGCGCACCTGTATGGTCACCTGCGGTGTCCTGTCCCTTCCAACCATAGCGTCATCGCCATCATGGTGGATTGCGCCGGCGTTGTCAGAGCTACCGACGTCCGTGCCGCGTTGTTGCGGGCGTGTAAGGGAGGGTGGGAGGGGGAGACGCAGGATAGCTGTTGTGAACGGTTGGAGAAGGCACAGGATCTGCCCGCCCTGGCGGAAGCTCTCTGCACCTTTATGCCTGAGCGTGTTCCCCTGCTTCTGCTCGACGCAGCCGATGCCCTGGACGCGGACGACTTTGCCTGGCTCGAGGAGCATCTCCTGGACCCCCTGGCCCGCACGGATCGAGCGATCGTCGTCGCCGCGGGCACGGTCGACAGCCCACACTGGCACCGGTTTGAGACGCGGCGGCGGATTCACTACCGGCCGCTGCGTGCTTTCAACGCCGACGAAACCGCGGAGCAGGTGAGAAAGGCAGGTCTGGCTGCTCCGGGCATAGACGTCTACCAGATCAGCAGCGGGCACCCCTATGCTTCGCGGCTGCTGGCCGAGGCCCGGTGGCCGCTTGAGGACGGTCGCGCGGCTGCGTTGTTGCAGCCGGTGGAAGCCGAACTCTTGCGGAACGTCTCCCTGGAACTGCGAGACGGGGTGCGGATGCTTGCCGTGATACGGCGTTTCATCCACATAGCGTCGCTACGTTTCTTTCTGAGCCGTTTTGCGCCGGAGGCTCGTGAAGGCTGGTCGGACGCGTACTATCTGCGCTTTCTGCGGAGACTGCAGCAGGATCAACTGCTCATTGGCGGACCGGACCAATACGAGTTTGCCCCTGTCGTGCGAGACGTGGTTCTGCAGCGCCTGCGGCTGACCCGCCCGGAGGTGTATCGCAAGAGCCACCGGGCGGCTCTCGAGCTGTATCAAGGGTGGATGAAGGCCTATCCGCAGGACTGCGGGCGTTTCCTCCTGGAGGTGATCTACCACGACGCGGCGTCACGCGCAAGCGCCGGGGAACCCGAGGGGGACTGGGGCGACGAATTCTGGGGGCTCATTGGCGACTGGTTGTCGCCCCAGAACTTGACCTTCGACCAGGCTTACGCCCTCTACAGGGGTGCACGGGACGACGGTGAACTGCTGCGGATCATGCCCCCCTCGCTCCACGAGGCTCTACTCGAACGCATCAAGCGTCTGCTCTGCTAGGGAGAACCTGACATGGAGACGACAAAGCCCTTTGCTCTCCGCACCGATCGCGTCGTCGGTCGGTCCAGCGAGGTTAAAGCCATCCAGGAGGCCCTGGTCGACCCGACAGGTCGCACGCACATCCTGTACTTTATCGGCCCCGGTGGCATCGGCAAGACCCGCCTGTTGGAAGAGACCGAGTATTTGACAGCAGATTGGGGGCGAGGCACCTTCCTGTACACCGGGATCATAGATCTGTACCACTCCGAGTTTCACAGTGTGGGAGGGATCCGGGCCGCCATCGCCGATGGCCTTGATCCGGAGAACCGGCATTTCCAGGCATATCGAGAACGACGCCAGCGCTTCGAGGCACAGCGCGCGGCTGGGGTGGCCCCCGAGGTGCTCAAGCAAGAGCGGAGAGAACTGATTCGTTTCTTCCTGGCGGACTATAACCGGATGGCCCAAGAACGCCGCATCCTGCTGCGCTTTGACACCATGGAACTGGTGCAATACGAGAGCGACCTGGTGCAGGAGGTATGCCAGATCGAGCGGGAAGCGGTCGAGGTGTGGGATTGGCTCCTAGAGGTACTGGCACAACTGGAGCACACGGTGGTCCTGCTGGCCGGGCGTCCCCCAGCCCCGCTGCGGACTGGACTGGAGGCCCGCTGCCGCGAGAAGGAGGGACCGGTGTTCCGTGCCTTCGACCTGGAAGGGCTGACGCTGGAGGAAAGTCTGGCGTACTTTGAGGCGCTGGCTTCTCTGGAGCCTCGGGTGGGGGAAATTCCCGGGGACGTGCGCCGTCGCATCTGGTCGTACACCGGTGGTCACCCGATCCGCCTGAGCCTGGTGATCGACCTGGCCCTCGGCGGCCGGGAGATCGCCGACCTGTTCCCAGCTCCAGGACGGGAGGGCAAGCCCGCAGTGGGGAGGGACGAGATCGACGAGCAGTTGATGGACGAGTTGGTGCGCTTGCCCTCGCCGGTGCGTGACATGCTGCACTACCTGGCCCTGGCCCGCAAGGGACTGGGCGTCGAGCTGCTGCAGCATCTGGAGCCGGAATGGAGCGTGGAACAGTGCCGTGACAACCTGGGGCGAATGCGACGGTTCACCTTCGTCAAGCCCCGGCCCGGCACGGACCTGCTGTTTCTGCACGACGAATTGCACGAGCTCTTCGACCGCTTTGTAATGCGCGAGCGCCAGCACTACCGGCGGACCTACGAGTCTATCGCCGCATACTGCGGGGAAAAGCTGGCACAGGCTCAGGATCTGGAGGGGCGGCGAACCCTCAAGACAAACCGGCTCTACTACGAACTCCAGGTGGACCCCTGGGAGGCCTTCTGGCGCTGTTACGTGCCCTGGGACGAGGAGGCGGTACGAGCCTTTGACACGGACCTGGATATGCGGCTACGCGATGAGCTGTTGCGCTTCCTGCGGGAGACGAGAGAGGCCGCCTGGGTGTCCCGAAGGCTGCCCCGAGACGTAGTGGACCGCGACGCGGCGGTGCGGTGGGTGCGGCGTCACCTGATCCGGGGAGAGCATCAGCGGGCGGTCGAGATCGGCCGGCGCATCCTGGGGAGCGACCGGGACGTGTTCCGCTCCCCCGATCCCCTCTACCGGGCCGCGCTGCAGACGGCCTCCGCGGAGGTGTTGGTCTACACCGGCACTGACGAAACCGAGGTCATGGGTCTCTTGGACCAGGCGATCCAGTCATTGGAAAGCTGGCAGCCGGAGGGGGAGCAAGATCCCCGCACCTGGTGGCAGATGCGTGTCCTGGGGCGGGCCTACAATAACCGGGGCTACGTCCACTGGCAGGCCGGCCGCAACGGAGCGGCGATCCGGGAATACAAGAGGGCTGTGCGTTACTTCCGAGAGGCGGACATCCTGGATGAGATGGCGGAGACACTGACCAACATGGGCTTTGCATATGCCCGGTGGGGGCACGCCACGGAGGCCGAGGCCTTCCTCCTGGACGCGATCGAGCTGGAGGAGCGGCTGGGCCAGGAGTTCGCCCGAGGATTGAGCCTGAACACGCTGGGGCTGGCCTACGTCTTCGACAACGCCCCGCTGCAGGGTCAGCGAAGATGCGAGGAGGCACTGGTCCTCTTTGAGCAGTTGGAACAGATCCGGGGCATCGGCCTGGCCCGCAACGGGCTGGGGCTGGCGCTACGGAAGCGGGCGGAGCAATGGAAGGTGGGAACGTACTCGCCAGAGGACGCCGAGGGATTCTTCGGGGAGGCTGTTAAGCACCTTGAGGAGGCAGAGCGGATCTTTACGAGCGAGGTCATCGAGCCAGTCCGTTTGTGGGAAACCTGCAACGAGATGGGCAGCACCTACTGCGACTGGGGATGGCTGCTCCTCCACCAGGAGCGAGCCGACGAGGCCCAGGGAAAGTACGACCTGGCGGTGGAGTATCTGCAAAAGAGCGTCAAAGTGGCCGAAGAGCACGGGTTCGACCTCTGTGCGGCCGACTCCTTCGATGATCTGGCCCAGGTCTGCGCTGACCGGGGTGCGCCAGAACCGGAGGTTGAGCGATGGCTCGACAAGGTCCGGGCCAAGATCCCTGAGGAATATGAATTGACGAGGCAGGGCTTTCGGGAGATCGCTGACCCGGTTGAGGGCTGGTGGCTGGCACTGGGGAAACTGCACCTGGGGTATGGGGTGCGGGCGATGAGAAAGGCGACGGAGCGAGAAGTGTCGCCGGAGAAGAAGGATCGGCTCCTGGACGAGGCGACCGACCACTACGCCCGGGCGGTGGTCTATCTCCAGCAATACTCGACCGATCCTCACGTGTTGAGCGTCACGTTCAAATCCATCTACCGTCGCCTGAAGACGGTGCGCGCTGACCGGCTGGAACGGCTGCGGAGGCGGATCGCCGATTTTGCTCAGGAGCACAGGGTCGATCTTGATGGGCTACTTGGCCTGCTGGACGCCACCCTGGGACTGGAGCCCCCGGTGGGCTGAGATGGCTATGGACAGGCTGCACATCCGGCGGGCCACGGTCGCGGACGCTCCCCGCATCGTCGCCGGGATCAACACCGTGTGCGCGGAGGGTGGGTACTTTTACACCCCGCATTATCTTCCCACTCCCCAGTGGGAGGCAGCCCTCCAGCGTCTGGAGAGCGTCCCTGATCACCTGCTACTGGTTGCTGAAATCGGTAGTGCGTTTGTGGGTGCTGCGCAGCTTTTCCCTCTATCCACAGATCAAGCGAACGGCCGCGTGGGCGAGTTGGGGATCTACGTCCTGATGCCCTTTCGAGGAAAAGGCGTGGGAACCGCGCTGATGAGGGAGCTCCTTTGCCGGGCAAGCATCTGGGGTTACACTGAAATTGTGCTCTCGGTGCTTTCAACGAACGAGAGAGCCATTCGTCTCTACGAGAAGTTTGGCTTTGCAACACAGGGCCGACGGCGCCGGGAGTATGCGTTCATCGGCGAGCAGGAGGAGTTGGTCATGAGGCGATCGCTGATCTTAGGGAATGTATAGAACACCGCGTGGGTGCTGTTGATCTCCAGATGACACGCTGCTGTTCCTATCCTCCAGGTTAAGGAAATACTAGAGAGATATCCAGCAAGTAGTGGATGCACTGCCTCCTTTGACTATTCTTTCACCGTGTCTGCACCCAGCTCAAACTCCCCAGTGGTAGTATGAAAGTGGGTGTTTAGATTCGCGTCTGGATGCTTTGGCCTGATTTGGGCCGCTAAATGGTCCCTGTGACGCGATCCGGCTTTGGAAGGAGGCAAGGATGTCTCAATCGGTTGCTGAACAACGACAGAAAGCTCAACTGCCAGAGGCTCTGGAACTGCTCCTCTTCGATTCCCAGTTGCATGCTCTATCGCGTGTGATGATTCTGTTGGACAGGCAGATTCCGCTACGCAGTCTCAAGGTAGACTCAGACATAGACGACAGCAATTGCGCCTGCGAGTAGATGGGATGGGATGCTGCACGTCCTCTCAACCCCGGTCCTATACGCCTGGGAGTTGACGCCCGCCTGCAACAATCGCTGTGTCGGTTGTCCAAACGTCTTCCCTCGAGACGGGCGGACACAAGCGGACGGTGAGTCAGCACCGGAGCCGCCGCGCTTCGCGGAGTGGCGCGCTGTGCTGGATCGACTGGCTCCGCACGCGCAGCGCCTGAAGCTCACCGGCGGAGAGCCCACGCTGCGCCCGGATTTTCCGGCCATTGTAGAGTACCTGGACGTCCTGGGCGTTGAGTTCGTGGTGTTCACCAACGGCCGGTGGGAGTCAGCGGCGCTGCTCGATGTCCTCGCCGGTAGCCGGCGGCTGGTGGGTCTCCTGGTTTCGCTCCACGGAGCGCAGGCGCAGAGCCACGAGGCCTTCACCGGTGTCCCGGGTTCGTTCGAGGAGACGGTTGAGAACATCCAGCGGGCGGTGGCGCGGGGGATCACGGTCGCGATCAGCCTGGTCCTCACGTGCCACAACGTGGACAACACCGCGGATATCGTGGAGCTATCGGAGCAGCTTGGCGCCCACCACGTGGTGTTCAACCGCTACCTCGGCCCGACAATAGACGGAATCACGCCATCCCCAACCGACCTGGCCCGGGCTGCCCAAAACATAGGGGCCCTATGCCGTCAGGGCCGGGCTGTCAAGTTCGGAAATTGCATCCCCCAATGCCTTATCCCCAACGAATCGTCCGGTTGCCTGGCCGGCGTCGCTTATTGCGCCGTCGACCCCTGGGGCAACGTGAGGCCCTGCACGCATTCCTCCTTGATTGCAGGGAACCTCTTGGAGCAGCCATTGGAGGGAATCTGGTTCTCCTCTACAATGCAACGTTTTCGCGACGCGATTCCACCTCAATGTCATCAGTGCAGCGCCTTTGCCGTATGTCACGGCGGGTGCAAGGCACTGGCGATGGATTTGGGCGTAGAAAAGGACCCGCTTGCCACAGACCCTTTGTCCGCCAGCGACCGGACATCGTCTCCAATCCGCCTGCACCCCGATATGCGTCCGGTAAGCCGGTTCGTCGTACGGCCTGAGGAGTGGGGCTTGGTGCTGCTGCGCGGCAACACGGTCTTTCCCGTCCGGCCGGAGGCCGCCCCGATTCTTGAGGCGTTGGACGGCCAGAGCACTCTGGAGGAGATCGGTCAGCTCTTTGGTCCCCCCGCTCTGTCCCTGGTTGGTTCGCTCTATCAACGGGGTCTGATTACTCTAGTGGCTTAATCTCAACCTGCACTTGCTTGGTGCGCCCTGGTCGTACCAAGCAGACAAAATGACATCGGAGAGCAGCGTTGTCTGCTCTCCGTTTTGTTTTGGTCAGCTTCACATATGGATTCGGTCAAGAATCGGGCAGATAGTGGATAATACCGGTCAAGGCACAGTGGGAAATCACGTGTATCATGAAGGTACCTTGATGAAGGAGAATTCATATGTGGAAACTTTGGACTGAACTGGACCTCTGGTGGCTGGACATGCAACTGGATGGTCCAGGTGATCTGGCACCCTGGACGCTTGGTGCGGTAATCGTCCTGCCCCTAGTAGGCTTCCTCGCCGTCAAGGTCGCTTTCTGGAGAGGTCGTATGGCATTCGCCGAACAGGTCCTGAGTTCTCCCGTGTTTTTGACGCGACCGAGGTGGTCAACACTGCTTGGGGTCGCTGCTGGCATCGCATCGATTGGTGTGATCCTGCTACTTGCAAGCATGCTCTTCGGGGCCGAGATCCCTCCGTAGCAGGAGGGAGGAGGTGGTAAGTTGTTCTCGAAACTCGTCATCCGGTTAGGTTTCTGCCTTCTGCTGGTCTTGGCCGCGTCTTCTTGCGTCGGGGAAAGTTCAGAGGTTGCTGCGGCTAAGGCACATTACATCAACGCCAGGGCCGAATTGGTGGAGGCACAGGTGGCGCAGACCGAGGCGCAAACACGCCAAGTTGAGGAGGAGATAGAATCGACACAGCAGATTCAAGAGGCGAATATGGCGCTTCGTCGCGAGCAAACCCAAAAGCTGGTACAGCTTGCCTGCACTCTCCTCCCCTGGATGCTGGGGTTCAGCGGAGTGGCGCTGTGTGTGGCTGTCTCCGGAATCGTCGGCCGCCACTTGATCGAGGCGGACCGTCAACGTCAGGAGGACCGCGCCAGGGCTCTCAGCGAAGAACGACGTCTTCTGCAGGTCTGGGTGACCGCTGCACGCCATCCGGTTACATCGCCAGGCTCGGGAGGTGATGGACACAAGCCCGCTGCAATTGTAGACATGAGCAGGGTGGATATCCTCCAGTTGTTGCAGCGATTACGGGAGCAATATCCGGTTTAGGTGTATCTACCCCTTATTGCCTGCCATTGCGGGCCCACTTCTGTACGAAGGGCAATCCCACACTTCCAACCCCGCGCGGTGCGGGATATAATCATGCCCAGCTTTCGGGAGAGGCTTCACCATGTTGTGATTGGCCATCCTCGGGGTAGGCTGGGCTGGGACGCGCCACGTGGAGGCGATCCGCGAGCTCGGCCGCAAGATCGTCGTGGACTGCATCGTCCTAATCAAGACCTGACAGGTTTCCCAAGGTATCATCTTGGGCTGGATTCGACCTGATCAGGGGGCATGTGTACGCCGAGAAGTGGGCTGTGAAACCTGTCAGGTCTCATTGGATGAACCGATGCGACTGAGGGGACTGGACATCATTCTGACCTACGAGCGCACCTTCAACCGCCGCACCCGCGAGATCATGGCCCACCTGGCCGGGCTGTGCGACCTGGACGGTGGGGCGCGCGGCTGACGGATTGAGTCTGTTCCTGGCGAGGGGACTCTCACCCCAGCCCTCTCCCTGGGAGGGAGAGGGAGAGGGCGGCTGGCCCAGACGCGCTGATCATGAAGCTGGACGTGGGGGACCCGGCGACGCTGGCCTGCATCAACCGCCCCGACCCGGCGGTAAAGCTGGAGCGCATCGTCGCGGGGTTGAAGGGCATCCCCAGCCTCGTCGTCCAGAGCGTGCTCGTCGACGGCGCGGTGACCAACGGGCGGGGCGAGCCCTTCGAGGCGTGGCTGGCCGTGCTTGCCGGGATCGGGCCGGCCCACGTCCAGACCTATAGTACCGACCGCCCCATGTCCGACGTTGGCGTCGAGCGGGTCCCGCCTGCCACGCTGCAACGCATCGCCAGGGAGGTTGAGCACCGCACGAGGCTCCCGGTGGATGCTTACTGGGCCTAAGCAACGGCCACCGCCGCCGTAGAACAGGCGGCGCTGGGGCGCTCATCCCTGGGCAGACCTTCCCGAAAGCTCGAAAGCGCACCGAGAATGCCACGAACGCGGGCCAAGAGCGGCGAATCGTGCACTTGGTACTCTCGCGGGAGCTTTCGGGAAGGTGGCTCGCTCCCGCGCTTGACACCCCTCCCGCCAGCGGTATAATAGAACGCTTGTTCTAATCCAGGGCGGGGAACATCGAGGTGCGGCGCGATGAGAGTGGCCTGTCTCCTGGCCCCCCACCTGCCGGTGCAGGTTCACCGTGAACTCAGCCGGACAGTGGGGCGGCCACACAATCCCTCCCTGGACGAGATCCCCCTGGTCGTCGGCGGGCGGCCCTGGGACCCCGGCGCGGTGCTCGACTGCTGCCCGCAGGCCGCGGCGGCCGGCGTCAGCCCCGGCATGCGCCTCTCCCAGGCCGAGGCACTCTGCCCCGCCGCCCGTTTCGTCCCTGCCCAGGAGGAACGGTACCGCGCCGCCCACGACGCGCTGGCCGAGGCCGCCCGCGGCTTCACCCCCACCGTCGAGACGGCCGGGTTGGGCCTTCTGGTTGCCGACGTTTCCGGGCTGGAGCGGTCCTTCGACTCTGCTCAGGACAGGCGCTTTGGCCCTGATTTTCACCTGGCCCGGCAAATGGCACGGGAGGCGGGACACTCATCCGGGCTCGACGTTCGAGTGGGAATAGGAAGCGGTAGGTTCGTGGCCGAGCAGGCCGCCCGCGCTGCCCGGCCCGGCGGTGGGTGCGCCGTCCCACCCGGCGAGGAGCGGGCCTTCCTCTCCCCGCTGCCCCTCTCCGTCCTCCCCGCCGACCCCGAGATGCTCCGTCGCCTGCATCTCCTGGGCGTGCGCAGCTTGGGTGCGCTGGCGGCGCTGCCCCGCTTGGCCGTCGTGCGCCAGTTCGGCCCCCACGCCGGCCCGCTCTACGACCTGGCCCGTGGCGTGGACCCCCGCCCCGTGCACGCCGACGCGCCGCCGTTGGCACTGGAGCGTGCGCATACCTTCGATGACCCGCTGGCCGGCCGCGCCCCGCTGCTGGCCCACGCCGGCCGGATGGCGGCCGCGCTGGCCGCGGAACTCTCCCGCCAGGGCTACCAGGCCGAGGGGCTCCGGCTGCAGTTGGAGGAGGAGAGCGGGAAAGTGCACGCGGCCGGTGCACCGGTCAAGCCCCCCTCCGCCGACGCCGGCAAGCTGTCCCGCCTGGCCGCCCGCCTGCTGGGGGAACTGTCGCCCGCCGGGCCCGTCGCCGCCCTCTCCCTCGCCATCTATCCCCTGCGCCCCTTTCACCTGGGCGCGACCCAGTTGGCCCTCTTCACCGGCGCTTCCGATTCGCGCGGCGAGCGGCTGCACGAGGCGCTGCGAAGGCTGCGCGAGCGCTTTGGCGAGATGATCGTCGTCGTCGCCTCGCTCCTCGGCCCGCCCTCGCCCCGCCCGATCCACGTCACCACCGGCCCGGATGGCGTGCCCCGCGCGCTCGTCTGGCGCGATCGCTTCCACGAGGTCGAGGTCGTCTACGAGGTCTGGCGGGAGCGCCGCCGCTGGTGGAGCCGGCCCGTCGAGCGGGACTACTTCCGCCTGGAGACGGCCGACGGGCAGGTGCGGGTCATCTTCCGTGACCTGGGGCGCGACGCGGGGGCCGGCCGGTGGCTGCTGGAAAGGCGGCACATCTGAGTCCCTGGCCGAAACCCCGCCCTGCTGCCCCCCCTTCGGCCGCGCCCTTCGACAGGCTCAGGGCAGGCTCCTTCGGCGAGCTCAGGGCAGGCGGCTACGTCGAGCTCCACGCCCATTCCGACCACTCCCTCCTCGACGGCGTCCCCTCGCCGGAGGCGCTGGTCGCCCGGGCGGCGGAGCTGGGGATGGACGCGCTGGCCCTCACCGACCACGACGGGCTGTACGGCGCGGTGCGCTTTGTGCTGGCGGCGCGGGAGGCCGAGGTCAAGCCCATCCTGGGGGCCGAGGTGACGCTCGAGGATGATTCCCACCTCACGCTACTGGTCGAGACCGGCGCGGGTTATGCCAACCTGTGCCGGCTGATCACGCTGGCGCGGCGCGAGCAGGAGAAGGGCGTCGCCCGCCTGTCCAGGCGGGACCTGTCCGCCCACGCTGGCGGGCTGATCGCGCTCTCCGGCTGCCGCCGGGGGGAGATCCCGCGCCTGCTCGCCGCTGGCGAGTTCACGCAGGCGCTGGCGGTCGCCCGGGGCTATGCCCGGGTCTTTCCCGATCGCTTCTTCGTCGAGCTGCAGCGCCACTACCGCCAGGGCGACAACCAGTTGCTGACCCGCCTGGTCGTGCTGGCCGACCGCGCCGGGCTGGACGTGGTCGCCACCGGGGACGTTCACTACCTCTACCCCCGGCAGCGGGAGGTCCACGACGTCCTGGCCTGCATCCGCCGCTGCACGACGCTGGAGGACGCCGGGGACGCGTTGCGCCCCAACGCCGAGTACCACCTCCGCTCGCCGCGTGAGATGGCGGCGCTCTTTGCCGACGTCCCCATCGCGCTGGAGAACACCCGCCGCGTCGCCGATCGCTGCGCGCCGGCCACTGACTACCTACCGTCTGGCCCTCAAGTGCTGCCCTGTTTTCCTGTCCCCGGCGGCCGTTCCCCGGACTTTTACCTGCGCGAGCTGTGTGAGCAGGCGCTGCCCTACCGCTATCCCCACAGTCCGCCCCGCGATCTCCTGGCGCGCGAGCTGGCGGTGATCCGGCAGGCGGGGCTGGCCGACTACTTCCTCGTCGTGTGGGACCTCGTCCGCTTCGCCCGCCACGCCGGCGTCCGCTGCCAGGGGCGGGGCAGCGCGGCCAACTCGCTGGTGGCGTACCTCCTGGGCATCAGCCCCATCGACCCCGTCGCCTGCGACCTGGTCTTTGAGCGTTTCCTCTCGCCGGAGCGGTGCGGCCCGCCCGACATCGACGTCGACTTTGCCGCCGACAGGCGGGAGGAGGTGATCCAGTACGTCTACCAGCGATATGGAAAGGACCACGCGGCGATGGCCTGCACGCTGGTCACCTTCCGCGCCCGCTCCGCCGTGCGCGACGTGGCCCGCGCCCTGGGCTTTCCCCCTCCGCTGATCGAGCGGCTGGCGGGCGCATTGGACGTGGGGGACGCCGACAGCGTCGAGGGATCGCGGGGGCTGGTCGAGTCCTTTGGGCCGGATCTGGCTGAAAAGCCGTTCCAGCACCTCCTGCGCATCGTCCCCCAACTGGATGGCATCCCCCGGCACACAGGCATCCACAATGGCGGGATGGTGCTCGCGGGGCCGCCGCTGTGCGAGTTGGTGCCATTAGAACCTGCGACGATGCCCGGCCGCGTCGTCACCCAGTGGGACAAGGATTCGCTCGAGGGGGCCGGGATGATCAAAATCGATCTCCTGGGCTTGCGCATGCTGTCCGCGATCGAGGACGCCGTGACGGTCGTCGAGGCCCAGACCGGGGAGCGGCCCGACCTCGACGCCCTGCCTTGCGACGACCCGGCGGTCTATGACATGCTCTGCCGGGGGGAGACGGTCGGCGTCTTTCAGGTCGAGAGCCGCGCCCAGGCCAGCCTGATCCCCCGTTTCCAGCCCCGGACTTTTGCCGACCTGGTGATCGAGATCAGCCTCATCCGCCCCGGCCCGATCCAGGCCCACATGGTGCACCCCTACCTGCGCCGCCGCCGGGGGCTGGAGCCGGTGATGTACCTCCACCCGCTCCTGGAACCCGCGCTGGCCGAGACGCTGGGTGTGATCGTGTTCCAGGAGCAGGTGCTAAAGGTCGCCCGCGACCTGGCGGGGTTCACGCCCGGGCGGGCCGAGCTCCTGCGCCGGGCGCTCTCGCACAAGCGGGCCGCTGAGCGGGTGACATCTTTTCGCAACGAGTTCGTCGCCGGCGCCGTCGCCCGGGGCGTGGCGCGCGGGGTAGCGGAACAGGTCTTCCAGCAGCTTGTAGCCTTTGGCGGCTACGCTTTCCCCAAGAGCCACGCCGCCGCCTTCGCCATCCTGACCTACCAGTCGGCTTGGCTGCGCTGTTACCACCCGGCCGCCTTCTTCGCCGCGCTCCTGCGGAACCAGCCCATGGGCTTTTACCCGGCGCACGTCGTCGTCTCCGAGGCCCGCCGCTGTGGGGTCGAGATCCGCCCGGTCGACGTGGAGGCTTCCGATCTGCGTGCTACCGTTGAGGAGAACGCGCTGCGACTGGGGCTGGCGGTCGTAACCGGGTTGGGCGAAACGGGCGGGCGGAGCGTTGTCGAGGCGCGGCGCTTTGGCCCCTTCCGCTCGCTGGCCGATTTCTGCCGCCGCACCAGGCTGGGCCGCCGGGCGGTCGAAGCGCTGGTCTGGGCCGGGGCGTTCGACGGTTGGGGGGGGCCGCGCCGGCAACTGCTCTGGGATCTGAAAGCAGCCCTGGAGGTGGCAGAGGGGCCCCCCCAGCTTGCGCTGCCATCTCCGGAGGATCGCCCGCGCTTCGGCTTCCTCTCGGCGCGGGGGCGACTGTGGACCGAGGTGGCCCACACCGGCGTGAGCGCCCGCGAGCACCTCACCGCGCTGGTGGGCGACCGGCTACGGGCGATGGGCGTCACGCCCAGCGGGGCGCTGCCAGACCTGCGGGACGGCGTCAAGGTGTGGGTGGGTGGGGTGGTCGTCTCCCGCCAGCGGCCACCGACGGCCGGTGGCACTGCCTTCCTGGCGCTGGAGGACGAAGGAGGGCTGATCGACGTCGTGTTGAGGCCGGAGGTGTACGAGGCCAGCCGGAAAGCGCTGCGATCGCCGTTCGTCGTCGTCGAAGGACGGTTGCAGAAGCGGGGGCAGGCAATCAGCGTCCTGGCGCGCCGGGTGATGCCGCTGGAGGTCGATGTGGAGTCAATGTCATAAAGACCTGACAGGTTTCCAAAGGTGGGCTGTGAAACCTGTCAGGTCTGCGGAGCATTGACAAAATCCCAAATCTGAGGTATATTCCATATATCCCGATCGTTCGGGATATATTGGACAAAGGGAATCTGCCATGTCAAACGTCTTACTGGCTCCTGGGACGGTCAGCGTCAGGTTCGCGCTTGACTCGGTGTACAACAATCTGGCCAGCCTGTACATGGTCGCCCTCGTCGATGTCTTCTCCGGGCTTGACGAGTGGGTCGGGCGGACTGCGGCCACGCTGTCCGCCGCGCAGATGCGAACGCACCGGCTGCTGTTCGACGTCTTGTACAGTGCTTTTGAGCCGGACGAGGACTGGCCCAGTTTTCCGGACTATTTGGATGATCTGGCCGGGCAGGACCCCTACCGCATGCGCGACCGGTTCTTGAAGCACATGTTTCCCGGTTCCGGCGAACGGGTTGTGCGCCGTGCCCAGTTCATGGACCTGGAGACTTTTCTCGCCCGCATTGACCGCAGCGAATTCGATCGAGAGATCGGGCGCGATCTGTTCGCTGAAGCGCACACCCTGCTCGGCGCCCCCCCGGCGATGCGCGACACCATCGTCTCGCACTTGACGATGATGTGGCATGAGGCCCTGGCGGCAGAGTGGGAACGGAACACCGGGTTCCTGGAGCAGGTCACCGGTGCATTTCAGAGCCGTGACTTTTCAAACCAGAGCGCCTACGAGGCGATCCAATCTGTCACAGGCCGGGAGGCACACGGTTGTTGGCACAGAGTGCTTGCCCCGGCCGAGACGCTCACCTTCATCCCCTCACCTCACATCGGGCCCTACTTGCTCCATTACGCGTACGGTCCCGTCGTGCGGGTCGTGTTTGGTGCCCGCCTTCCCCACGGGGCAGAGCGCGGGCCGGCTGAGCTTTCCCGGACCGACCTGTTGGTCCAGTTGCGGGCGTTGGCCGACGACACCCGCCTGCGCATTCTCGAGCTGCTCTTTGAGGAGGGTGAGTTGTGCGCGCAGGAGATCGTCACTCGTCTGAAACTGACCAAGTCCAGCGGCTCCCGGCACCTGAGCCAGCTCAGCGCGACGGGGTATCTGGTGGAACACCAGGGAGCGGGCAAGACCAAGTGCTATGCCCTCAACCCGGTGCGTTTCCAGGACACGCTCCGTTTCCTTAAACGCTACGCCCAGGCTTGAGCCTGCCTTTCGTACCCCGCAGCGGTACTGGAAGCGCCAACTTGTTGGCGTCCCTGGCAAGCGTGGAGCCCTACGTGGATGGTGGACATCGGCGCGGAGAGGACCGAAACAAGTTTCGGCTTCCAGGCGGTACTGGAAGCGCCAACTTGTTGGCGTCCCTGGCAGGCGTGGAGCCCCACGTGGGCAGTAGACATGGGTGCCGAGAGGACCGAAACAAGTTTCGGCTTCCAAGCGGTACTGGAAGCGCCAACTCGTTGACGTCTTTGGCAAGCGTGGAGCCCCATGTGGGCAGTGGACAGCGGTGCGGAGAGGACCGAAACAAGTTTCGGCTTCCAGGCGGTACTGGAAGCGCCAACTCGTTGGCGTCCTTGGCAAGCGTGAAGCCCCACGTGGGCAGTGGGCATCGGTGCCGGGAGGACCGAAACAAGTTTCGACTTCCATCTATGTCGAACGGGTGCGAAAAATAGACCAAGGAGGACCACCCCATGCGCCGACGACTGACCGGTCTGTGGCGTCACGCCGATTTCATGAGACTCTGGGCCGGTCAAACCATCTCTCTGATTGGGTCCGGGGTAACGGCGCTTGCGCTTCCTCTCACCGCCGTCCTGGTGTTGGAGGCGACCCCGACCCAGATGGGCATCCTGGAGGCGGCAGGCGCGCTGCCGGCCCTGCTGCTGGGGTTGTTCGCTGGAGCCCTGGCCGACCGGCGCCGCCGTCGCCCCATTCTGATCGCGGCTGACATAGGGCGCGCGGTCCTGCTCACCCTCGTCCCCATCGCCACGCTCACACACCTGCTCCGCATCGAGGTCCTGTACGTGATCGCCTTTCTGCTGAATACGCTGGGGCTCTTCTTCGGTGTGGCCTATGGCCCGTTCCTTCTCTCGCTCGTCGGCCGTGAGCAGCTCGTCGAGGGGAACAGCAAGCTCGAGGTGAGCCGCTCCGTGGCAGAGATTGTAGGGCCGGGCCTGGCGGGTTGGTTGGTGGAACTGGTCACCGCACCGATCTCTATAGCGGTCGACGCGCTCTCGTTTCTGATTTCCGGCCTCTTCCTGGGGTCGATTCGAGCGCCAGAACCCGCCCCCGACCCTGCCGAGCAGCGACAGGGCATCTGGTGCGAGATCAGCGAAGGGCTTTGCCTGGTGGGCGGCGACCAGTTGCTTCGGGCCATCGCCGGCTGCATGGCCGTGCTCGGCCTGTTCAACGCCGCTCTGGAGGCAGTCTCTCTCCTCTATGTGACGCGCGAATTGGGGATTGAACCGGGCCTGCTGGGCCTGATTTTTGCCAGCGGGAGCGTGGGATTTCTGGTCGGGGCGCTGTTGCCAGGACACGTCACGCGTCGCTTTGGCCTGGGACCAGCCACGATCGGCGGCATCCTGCTGGCTGCCCTCAGCGATCTGCTCACCCCCCTGGCAGGTGGTCCCATCGTCGTCGTCGTCGGCATCCTCGTCGTGGGGCAGTTTCTCTTTGGCCTGGGGCTGACGATCTTTAACGTGGGCCAGGTGAGCCTGCGGCAGGCAGTCACCCCGGACCACCTGCAGGGCCGCATGAACGGCACGATGCAGGTGATTGCCCTGGGCATCGTGCCGCTCGGTGGATTGCTGGGTGGGGCGTTGGGGGAGACCATCGGCCTGCGAACGACCCTGGTCGTCACGGCGCTGGGCGAAATGACGGCTGCGGCGTGGCTCCTGTTTTCGCCGCTGCGGTCACTGCGCGAGCGGCCGGATCCGGGAGGTCGCGCCGCACCCGCCGCAGGAGCACGCGTAGACCCTAAGGGTCTTGGCTGAACCGGTCTAGCGATGCCTTCTGGCACAAAGCGCACACGTCTGTGCTCGTCAGGCCTTGACCGGAGACCCTTGGGGTCTAAGTGCCTTGGAACAATTGGTTGTAGAACTCTTTCGGGCTGAACTCTTCAAAGTCTCCCCTCGAAACCAGGTGTCTTCTGACGTCGAGGCAGAGGTCGCATTTCGAGACGTACCCCTCCCGGGACTCCTCGAAGTCGAAATCCTGCGCAAAGTGGAAGAACCCCCGCATATCCTCGGTGATCAGGAACCGCAGGACCGGGTGTTCGTCCAGATCGATCCCTTCGTTCACGAGCGTGTCCAGATCCTTCCACTGGCCCAACGAGATGCCACCGCAGTAGCCCGGCAGGATGTTCCCATAGTTGTCGAAATGGTTGTGCCAGTTTCTCAGGAACGGCGGCCGGCAGGGCCCGTCGAAGAAAAGGTGTGCCGGATACGTGGGATAGAATCCTCTCAATTGCCGGCTGGCCCGCCCCATGAGGAACAGTTCCACCTGTTCCGCCAACCGTTCGCCTTTTGTCAGCGCCATGTAATCCTCGAGCGAAATCTTGTCCCTGATCCCCAGTTGCTTGAGCCGGTGATAGTATCCCGACTGGTAGACCACGACGTTTCTGCCGAACACATCCTGGCTGATTCGGATACATCGCTCCGTCCTCTCAAAGGGGACGTATTCGGCGTAGAAGGGATTCACCGAGATCAGGATACCCTTGAGCCCTGCCTCCTTGAGGCGCTCGAGCCTCCCCCTGGTTGTCTCGTCGTGGCCACACCAGGAGCAGTTTGTCTCGACAAAGGTCGAGGGAACCCCGAGTTCCTCGGCCATCTCCACTGCCTGGAGGAGGAGTCCAAAATTCAGGAACGGCTCACCCCCGGTGAAATGAAGCCCATAGTTCAGGCTGATTGCCCGTTCACCCCAGGGGCTGGGCTGGATGCTCCCGGCAAGCTGGGACAACAACTGTTCCAGGTCCTCTTTCGTGATCCAGTCCCCTTTCCACTTTGGCGAGCAGGCGTACATGCAATGCCGGCACTCGGCGGAGCATTTGTAGGACAGGATCAGTCCGCCAGAGATCGGTGCTGGTACCTTGACTCTCTTCATTCTTGGGCCTCTTCTCACCGCAGCACCCCTGCCAGGTTATTGGGGTTGATCGGCCGCGTGCCCGCCTCGACCTCCCGCACCAGTGCCGTCAGCGCCGCGTTGACCGGCGTCGGCACGCCCTTCTCCCGGCCCCGCTCGACCACGTAGCCGTTCAAAAAGTCGATCTCGGAGCGGCGGCCTCGCTCGATGCTCTGGAGCATCGATGACTTGAGGTGGCGGAACTTGAGTCCCACCGCCAGCATGATGGCGTGCCGGGTCAGCAGGTCCAGCCCAAAGCCGCCCGCACGGCGGCCGGAGGGCAGGTACAGCCGGTGGATGTCCAGTGTGCCGCCCACCGGCTCCAGCGTGATGCCGTGCGCCTCCGCCACGTCGACCACCTCGCTGGTGATTGCCAGCGCCAGGCGACGGGCCGCCCTGCGCTGCAGCATCTCGCCCAGCAGTTGGCCGGTCACCGCGCCCAGCGCCGTGACGACGCAGTTGATCGCCAGCTTGCTCCACAGCACCCCGTAGATGTTGGTCGAGACCGTCGTCGGCGCTACGGCGTCCAGCGTGGCCTTGAGCTGTTCGACCCTCGGCGTCACCCGCCCGTCCAGTTCCCCGACGACCTGTTCCCCCCGCGACGTCATCTCGCACACACCCGGCGCGTGCATCGTCGCACCCCAGCCCACCAGTGCCCCGATCACCCGTTCCCGGCCCAGGATCGCGCTCACGCGGTCCTCCACGACGCCGTTCTGGAACGTCACGACGTACCCCTCCGGCGACAGGTGGCCGGCCACGTCGCGTGCGGCCTGCTCCACGCCGGTCGCCTTCATCGCCAGGTAGGCCGCGTCGAAAACCCCCTCGACCTCGTCCAGGTGCGTGTGAACGGTCGCGGGCACGACACACGCGCCCTCCGGCGTCGTGACCCGCAGCCCGTCTGTGCCTACGACCCGGCAGATCTCTTCGTTGTGGGCGACGATCGTGACGTCGTGCCCGGCCCGCAGCAGCCCCCCGCCGATCACGCCACCCACGCTGCCGCAACCCATCAGCAGCACCCGCCCGCCCGGCGTCCTGCGCTGTCCCCCGCCCGTGTGTGATGCCATGAGATGGTTCCCCCCTATGATCTCTGTGCGCGAAAGTCATCCTCACTTTTCTGAGATGACTACCGGTATTCTCAACCCCTTGCCATTTCGAGCCGTCACCGTGACGCGCAGACCTGCCGCGGTCGCAACCTGCTCATACCGGGCCAGCACGCTCTCCTGTGGAATACCAAAGACCAGGCGCGTGGCTCGGCGCAGGAGTGTGCAGTCCGTGTCGAGGACCATGCCGACGACGATGAAGCGTCACCCCGCCCAGTGCCCCAGGCTCATCAGCCAGCTCACCCCGTCATACGCCCACGCCAACTCGTGATACAGGCGCTCTGTGGCCCACACGTAGAACCTGACTACCCCGTTCACCATTCCCTTCCACGCGCTCACCTATCTCCCCACGCAACACGCAACACGTAACACGTTTCACGTTTCACGCATCACGCATCACGTTTCACGCATCACGCATCACGTTTCACGTATCACGTTTCACGTTTTACTCCCCGGCACCCCCGACTCGCACGGCACCCCCGTCTGGCACAGCCCGCACCCGTATCCCTCGAACCCAAAGTTCGCCCTCACGAACTCCTCCGCGCCCCTCGCGTGTGCACGACACCTGGCCTTATCGTGGCCCGCCTCCGTGATCGCCCCGACCGGGCAGCGCGCGATGCACTCGCCGCACGTCCCGTCTGCAAAGAACAGGCAGTAGGCCCGGTGGTCCTCGTAGGGCCGGGGTGTGGGCGGGATCCGGATGCGGGCCACCACCGAGCCGGCGCGCATCGCCTTCCCCACCGGCGTGATCAGCCCGTCGCACAGCCCGAACGTCCCCAGCCCCGAGGCGTACGCCGCGTGCCGCTCGGACCAGTTCGAGGCGAACACGTATCGCTCCGATTCCTGCCACTCCCATCCGGGCGAGAGCACGGGAGCGACTGCCGCGTACCCCGCTTCCCCCAGCGCGTCCACCACGTGTTGCCGCAGCTTGTCGTTGGCCTTCTCGCCAAAGACGCGGGACCTCATCCATCGCTCCGCGGGATAGACGTCTTGTTTCCGGTTGTCGGCCTTTGTCGGTTCGGTCTGGGGCAAGATCCAACTGATGACCGTCAGTTCCCCGGGCTCTACCTGCGTCCCTGGAAAAGTCCGGGTGAATACCTCCCCCGGCGTCCAGTGAAAAGGCCCCACCACCTCCTTGTACTTCTCGTACAGCGGATCGTCCCCTCTCGAAAAGCCCACCAGCGGCTCCTCCCACGCCTTCTCGTTCGCCGGGTTCCGGAGGGTGTTCTCCGGGCTTTCGCGGACAAAATCCTGGATGACGGCCGTCACCCAGCCTGCGGGATCGTCGAATGGTTTCATTGTATAGTCCTCAGATGGCGTTTCGATCATTATACACCAACACGCAAACCTTGCGAAGGTTATGTACCGCCTTGGCTGTCGGATCACTCCTGGTTGGAAAGGATCCTTCTGGCTTTTAAGTTATCGTCAAACCTTCGCAAGGTTGGGTAGGACACAAAAACAAAAAGCCGCCCTCGGCGAGAGCGGCTGGCGGAACTTGACTTGCGTGCCTTTGTGCGCGAAGCAGGTCGAACAAATCAAGCGTGGATGCTCACCATTCTCCTCGATCTTCAATGACGATTTCCGAAAGTGGCTTGCCCGGCGCTCGACCCAGTCGCTCGGCCAACTCGTGGCGCTCTTCTTCGGATACAGGGTCAGGAGGGGGCGTACCCTTTTTAGGGCGTGGACGCATAAGACCTGCCGCCACCAGGAGACGGATCATTTCTTCCCCTTCGTCTTCTGCCACCGTTTCCGACACAACCTGGATGCGCACCATCTGGCGCTCCTCAAGATCGAGCGGCTGCAATGGGCGCAGGACCCCCTTTTCGTACACTGCTGTCACTCTCCATCGTCTTTCACCTCACCCCTCACGTATCACGCACCACGCATTACGTTTCACGTTTCATTATACCACATATACCCCCTTATCACACCGCACCTCCACCTCCCCCAATCCCTCCACATACTCCCACGCCTGATGCCGAAAATACGTCTCGTACAGCTCCGCGTAATACCCCCCTTGCGCCATCAGCCCCTCGTGCGTGCCCTCCTCGATGATCCGCCCGTGGTCCACGGCGACGATCCGGTCGGCGTGCCTGACCGTCGACAGCCGGTGGGCGATGACGAGCGCCGTCCGGTCGCGCATGATCGTCTCCAGCCCCTCCTGGATCTGCATCTCGGTGAAGGGATCGACGCTGGCCGTCGCCTCGTCCAGGATAAAGACGGCCGGATCCTTGAGCAGTACGCGCGCCAGCGCGACCAGTTGCCGCTGCCCCATCGAGAGGTTCGCCCCTCGCTCGCCCACGTCGGTGTCCAGCCCATCCGGTAGGTCCCCTAGCCAGTCGCCGCCGCTGATCCGCATCGCCGCCTGGCGGACCTGCTCGCCGGTCGCCCCCGGCCGGCCGTAGCGGACGTTGTCCCGCACGGTGCCGGAGAAGAGGAACGGCTCCTGCGGCACCAGCCCGATGTGGCACCGGTACTGGCCCAGGTCCAGCCGGCAGACGTCCCGGCCGTCGATCAGCAGCTCCCCGTCCTGGAACTCGTAGAAGCGGGCGATCAGCCGGGCCACGCTGGTCTTGCCCGCGCCCGTGTGCCCGACCAGCGCCACCGTCTCCCGAGGGTGAATCTCCAGGTTGAAATCAGGCAGCACCGTCTCGTCGCCGGTGTAGGCGAACGTGAGGTGGCGGAACTCGACCCGGCCCTCCAACTGTTCGACCGCTTCGGCCGCCGTCTGCACCACCTTCGGCTCGGCGTCGATCAGCGCGAACACCCGCTCGGCGGCCGAGAGCCCATCCTGGAGCTGGCTCCAGAAGGAGGCGACGCTCATCAGCGGCCACCAGAAGAACCCCACCGCCTGCATGAACAGGTACCAGTTGCCCGCGCTCACCCCCCTGACCTGCGTCGCCAATCCCCCCGCGTAGACGAGCGCCGCCACGCCCAGCCCTGAGGCGAGTCCCATGATCGGGAAGATCGTGTTCAGCGTCAGGCCGCGCCGCAGCCCGACCTGGTAGGCCTGCCGGTTGTTGGCGTCAAACGTGGCATAGATGGCGTGCTCTTGCCGAAAGCTCTTGGCGACCATGATGCCGCTGATCGATTCCTGGATCTGGGCGTTGATCTTGGCCGTCACCCGGCGGGCGCGCTGTGTGACCTCGCGCGCGACGCGCCGGAAGCTGAGCGCGATCGCGACCGCGACCGGCGTCATGCCCAGGAGCAGCAGCGTCAGCCCGGCGTTGATCGTGAACAACCACGCGGCCAGGATCACGACCAGCAGCATCTGGCTGAGCAGATCCATGACCAGCGTGACGACCGAGGAAAAGTCCTGCGTGTCGGACGTCACCCGGCTGACGATTTTGCCGGACGGGTGCTCGTCGTAAAAGGACAGATCGTGCCCGAGGGTGGCGTCAAAGACGTCCTCCCGCAGTCTGAGCACCACGTCCCCCACCACGCGCGCCGAGATCAGTTGCCGCACATAGTTAAAGGCCCACTCAACTGCCCCCAGCAGGAGCACGCCACCTGCCATCAGCAGCATCGTGCTGGTCGCAGGGTGGCCCGCCACGACGTCGATCGCTCTGGAGATGAGGATCGGCCCGCCCGTCCCCGCCGCCGAACTCAGCGCGATCATCACGGCCACCAGCACCATCCGCCGCGCGTACACCCGGAAATACCCCGCGATCCGCCTCACCAGCTCCCGATCGCCGTAGTTGCGGTCATACGCCTCTGTATCAAGGCCATCCAAGATAAAGCCCATACTGCCTCCCGTGGGTCGTGGTGCGTGTTACGTATTGCGTGTTCCATCCCTGTCACATCTCACGTCTCACGTTTCACGTTTCACGTTTCACGTCAATCATACCTTGCAAAGATGCGCCGGTAATCCGCACTCCGCTCCATCAGCTCCTCGTGCGTCCCCTGATCCACCAGCTCGCCCCTCCGCAGGACGAGGATGCGGTCGGCCCAGCGGATCTGGCTCAGCCGGTGGGTGATGATGAACGTCGTCCGCTGGCGGCTGATGCGCCGCATCGCGCGCTGGATCTGGTCCTCCGTCGCGCTGTCGATCGCGCTCGTCGAGTCGTCCAGGATCAGGATGCGCGGGTCGGTGAGGAAGGCGCGGGCGATGGCGACCCGCTGCCGCTGCCCGCCCGAGAGCGTCACCCCGCGCTCGCCGACCTCGGTGTCGTAGCCGTCGCCGAACCCGGTGACGAACTCGTGCGCCTGCGCCTCGCGCGCCGCCCCGCTCGATCGCCTCCGGGGTGGCGTCGGCGCGGCCAAAAGCCACGTTCTCGGCCAGCGTGCGGGAAAAGAGGAACACGTCTTGCTCGATCGTCGAAACCTGCGAGCGGAGCGACGCCAGGCTCCAGTCGCGCACGTCCACCCCGTCGACCAGCACCCGCCCGCCGTCGGCGTCAAAGATGCGGTTGATCAACCGGGTGAGCGTCGTCTTGCCCGAGCCGGTCTGCCCGACGATCGCGATCGTCTCCCCTGGCCGGGCGGCGAAGCTGACGTCCTTGAGCACGGGCTTGCCGTTGTAGCCAAAGCTGACCCGGTCAAACACCACCTCTCCGCGGACCGGCCTCGTGACGCCGGCCTCGTTCTCGTCTAGCTCGGTCTCGGTGTTGATCAGTTCCAGGATCCGCCCGGCGCTGGCGACGCCCAACTGGACCAGGTTGAAGGAAAAGATAGAGATGAACGTGGGGAAGCGGAGCGAGCCCAGCAGCCCCATGAAGGCGACCACCTGGCCCAGGCTGACAATGCCCGCCTGCCAGAGCAGGAGCGCGTGCAGGAACCCGCCCGCCCAGGCCAGCGTGAAGGCCAGCATCGGCAGGTAGCGGGCCTGGATCTCCCCCTGCTGCACGAAATAGTCGCGGAACCGGCGCGCGTTGCGGGCGAACCGCTTCCACTCGTGCCGTTCCTGCGCGTTCGCCTTGACGACCTCGATCCCGGCGACCGCCTCCGCGAGCCCGGCGTTCATCGTCCCGAACTGTTCCCGTTGGGCCATGCTCACCGGCTTGAGCCGCCGGTTGTAGTCGGCGACCGTGACCGCCAGCAGGACGACAAAGGCGAGCGGGACGAGCAGCAGTCGCCATTCGAGCTGGCTGATCAGGGCGATGGGGACGACGGCAGCCATCAGCGAATCGAGGATCAGCATCAGGCCGGGGTTGAACATCCAGTTGAGCGCCCGCACGTCGTTCGTGGCGCGGGCCATGATGTCGCCGATCCGCTGCTGGCCGTGAAACGTCTGGCTCTTGCCCAGCAGGCTGGCATACAGCTCGTCCCGGGCGTCCCGCTCGATGCGTTGCGCCAGGACCTCGGCGGAGAAATTGCGCGCCAGCCCCGTCACGCCCTGTGCCACCGCCGAAGCGATCGCGCCCAGCGCGAGCGTCACCAACCCGGCCCTCTGCCAGCCGGGCGTGGTGATCAGGTCGAACCCCCGCCCGACCAGGATCTGGCGGTAGCTATACGCCAGATTGTTCAGCACCGCCGCCAGGATCGCGGCCAGCGGGAACAGCGGGTACCGCGTCACGTGGGACACGATCCACCGCACCGGCCCCGAGCGGTTGTAGTGGTGTTCGTCTTCTAGCCTGAACTCGCGCTTGGACAATGGACTCTCATCTCCCAGAAGTAGTACGTGGTACCAGGGTCAGACCCCTCCCAGGGCGTGATGCGTGAAACGTGAAACGTGATGCGTGAAGCGTGATGCGTGATGCGTGAAGGCTTCGGTTGCGCGAACCTCACGTATTACGTATTACGTATCACGTCTCACGTCCTGCCGCGCCCATGCTGGCCAAAGTATTGGGAGGTTCCAAGCTCACACTGCCAGTGTACCATGAATATATGTCACTTTATGGCATATTTGTGGCCTGGAATTAGAAAATTTGTTCGAAACACGTTGGTGGGTGGCTTCTCCCCTCTCCCTGCCAGGGAGAGGGGCCGGGGGTGAGGGTTCCCCCCTCGCGCTCGCAGGCCGAGCGGAGGGAACATGGTGCTCAGCGGCTGCCAACGCGCTGGCGCGAGCTACGGCTGGCGCAGCGCCTCGCGTGCAATTTCTTCGATGAGGAATGGCAGGTTGGGGCGCGTGAAACTCAATCCAGGGGCCGGGATGCGGTGGTGTTTGATGTCTGGCAGTACGTGTTTATGGTGAGGGTGCGTAGAGGCCAGCGTGGGGTCATTCGGGTGCCGTGCGAACCAGCATAGAGCCTTGCTCACGCAGCAACGACCGCACGGCGCAGTTGATCCGGCAGCGGACGCTGCCTCAGCAACTCGCGGTAAGCCTGTTCTCGCCTCAACCACACCTTATACAGGCCATGCCATTCAAGGAAATCGTGGAAATGCGGGTCCTCGCCGTCGTCAAACTCGGAAAGCTGGCCAGATTCTATGGCCTCGTAAAAGTCCATTGATAGAAGGCCGTACTTGTCCTCGAAGACTCGCAACTGCCACTCAATCCAGTGAATCTCGCGGATGAGTTGTTGAAGCTCCATGGTCTATGTCCTTATTGCAACTTGAAGCGCGACTGCCCGAGTTCAATTATACTTCGTTCTATCCGTGGTGACAAAGAAGGCGTCGATGAACTGGGCTTACCGAAGGGGTGAGAGTCAGCTCGCGAGTTCAACCACGAAACTCACGAAGGACCACTAGGGACGCGAAATGCCTTCGTGCATTTCGTGCCCTTTCGCGCCTTTCGTGTTTCAAACGCCATCCTCGACGCGGGACTGGCGATCCCGCTCTATCGATCGTGCACGCAGACTTGCCTCATCTTCCCGGAAGGAGTATACTCTATCATGACCACCCCGCCCGTAGACCAGGGGGCGGCGTAAAGTGGTTCCCTGGGCATAGGCGATACATCATGATCTGTTCGATGCCCTTTCCCGGAGGTAATTTTCGGGCCGAGAAAGCCTGGTCGGAGGTCATGATGGGAATGATTACACTTGAGATCCCTGAAGCCCAGCTAGTTGAGTGGGTGCAGCAGCTCCCCCTCGCGGCCAAGCAGTCCGTGTTGCGGGCGCTCATCCCGCGCCTCGATGAACTTGAGGTTCTGGTGGGCTATGGGAGCCAACGGATGCGCGCACTGTGTGCGGAGCGTGGGCTGAACTGGGATGAATTGACCGAAGACGAGCGTGAGCGGTTGATTGACGAATTGCTTCACCAAATGTAGAGATCCCAGCACCTCAGCAGGAGGATCCCATGCCGGATGAACAACGCCCTTCCAGCGCGGCTCAGGCTGCTGCGCTCCGCTTGACCCACTGGATGCAACAGGCCGATGCCCTGCCCCTGCGCCGGGATATGGTGACCCTGCTCACCTACGTGCGTGACAATCGGGTCACGGGCACGCAAAGCACCGGCAACCTGCCGCTCAAGGCCGTGCGCGAGGTGACTGCCCGCTTCGTCCATCCGCCCGTGTTGGAGACCACTGTCGGAGACCGTACCTTCCGGGTGCGGAGTGAATATGATGTCTGGCCTCTCTACTTCCTGCATACCCTGGCGGACGTCGGTGGGTTGCTGGTCGGGGGCCGGGCCCGGCGGTGGCGGCTCACGCCAGAAGGCGCTCGTTTCCTGGTCACCAGCCCACCGCTCCAGGTGTGGATATTGTTTGCCATCTGGTGGGAACGGGTCAACTGGCTCATCGCCTATCCCTTGAGGGGCATGGGCGAAAGTTTGCCGCCACGCCTCGAAGAGATCACCCTGGCCCACTTGCTGTCCCTGCCCGTCGACACCCGCATTCCGTTTGAGCCGTTCGCCGACAGGCTGATCCAGGAGACCCGGCTGACGTGGACAGCGCGGAACATGACCTATGCCCGGATGTCACTGCACAGCGCCGTCCGGCGCATGGTGATCGAAATCCTGGTCGGTTTCGGGGTGGTGGAGCCAGAGTACGAGGAGAAGCCGCTGGGCAGGGGCACGACCCGGGAACTGGTTGCCTTCCGGGTCACCCCCTTTGGCAAGGGGCTGTTGGAGTCGCTTGTAGCATAGAGATAGAATGATGAGAGAGCCACGCCAGATCATCGACCACCTTTCGCCCGCTGATGCTCTATCCATCCTGGAGGCCCTGGCGGATAGCGACGAGCAGCTTGCCGCCCGCATCGCCGAGATGGCGACGGCTCGCCTGCGCGGCGTGGACCCGGAAGATGTCGCCGCCGTCCTGTACGACGAGTTGGATGCATTGGAGGTCGAGGAGGGAGGCAGTTCATATGCAAGATAATCCCTATTTCCACATAGGTCCCATTCGCAGTCAACAGTATTTCTACGGCCGCGCGAAGGAAACAATGTTAGCGCTTAGCCTGCTTCGCACCGGCCAATGTGTTTCTGTAGTTGGACCAAGGAGGATAGGCAAGACATCCTTCCTTCTCCATATCTCCAGTCCAGAAACATGGAAACACTATGGATTCGATCCATCTGGGATACATATGATCCATATTGACTGCGAAGGACTATCGGACTTATCACCAGAAGAGGCACTGTATGAGGCGTTGGGGTCCGAGATACTCGCGCAACTGCCGGATATCAGCTACCTAACAAAGGTAGTGGACACAGATGCAAAATCGGCCTACTTCAGGCTTCGCTCGATTATTAAAGAATTCAGAGTTGCTGCAGATGCAGGATCCATGGTACTTCTCTTCGACGAGTTTGAAACCTTGGCCCGAAATCCGCATTCGGATGACCGTTTCTTCTCTGCTCTGCGAGCTCTGCACACCAATTACTCAGTAGTTCATGTCTTGGCAACTAGTTCTCCCTTGCATGCTCCCGAAGCTGATAGTATTGGCTCTCACTTTTTCAACATCTTTCACCAAATTATGCTTGGTCTCTTCTGTGATGACGAGGCTTTTGATCTGATTGCACGTCCGGCTGAGACGGTGGGTACCCCTTTCCCCTCTGAAGTAGTCAAGTTCATCCATGATCTGGCAGGGGGGCATCCTTTCATGCTTCAGGTGGCCTGTTTTTACGCTTTTGAAATCCTGGCATCCAAAGGCCGCTTTGATGGGGATGACTACGCTACTCTGGAAGCAATGGTGACACAGGATCAACTTGAGCCACACTTTGAATACTACTGGTCCCATCTGTCCGATGAAGAGCGTCTTGTCTTGGCCAAGCTTTCCACTGGAGAGTCCACGCCCTCTTTCCTAAAGCGTACAGCGCACGTGCTCCGTGAATTGGAGGGCAAGGCGTTAATTGTTGTGCAAGACTCTTCTTACGTACCTTTCTCATCGGCCTTTGCAGAGTTCATCAGAGATCGCGCTGGCAGGTACTCTGTTGAGATGGGAGAGGTATATACGAGCCTGGGAGCAACCCAGGCGGCTTTCGATCTCAAGCCCCAGGAGTTTCTCCACCGGGCACGCGAATTCGTTGAGCGACTTTGTCAGCGCCTTGACTTCGGCCTCTTATCGCAGAGTTCGCTTCCTGATTCCCGGCTTAGCTTGTTTACTCTAGATACCAGGGGTTTTTTCCAAGGCATCAGATTGCCTGATACACTGCCCCTCCTGTTCATTCAGCGTGATAGGCTGCTGGAAAGTGACATGGAAGGGGTTCGGCAGTATCTTGTGGATGAAATGGGAACTGCGCATCGGATAGCACTCCTGGCGCTCTTGGGAAGAGAACCTGCTGCAGAAAGGGCCAGGAAGATGTTGTTTGACAAGCTGCGGCAAGTCTATGCCTACGACGTGGTTTTACTCACTGCGGATGACTGGTTAAGGATCAACGTTGCCCAAGACCCGGCGCGAGAACTGCGCAAGGAAATTCTTGCCTATGTAGACCTTGTCACAACGTCGCCCTTCATCATCACTGGTCCCACGACGGACGACATATTCTTCGGCCGTGAGCACGAGCTGCGCGAGATCACCGACTCCGTTGGCTTCTCGTCGTTTGCCGTCATCGGTGGCCGCCGCATCGGAAAATCCTCTCTTCTCGGTCGTCTCCACCGCGTCCGGTTGCCCGCTGCGGGTTTTCTCACCGCTTGCCACGATTGCTCTACTACGCCTGGCTACGAGGACTTTCTCACCACTCCCATCCGCGACTGGTGTCCGGAACCGCCACCGGATGCCCCTGCTACCTTGGGTGAGTTGATCCAGTCTACGCCTGACGACAAACCGTTCGTCCTCCTTCTGGATGAGGCTGACAAGCTGATCCCTGCCGACCGGGCGAACAATTGGCGGCTGTTCAACGCTCTGCGGGCGTTGGCCACTTCTGGTCATGCTCAATTCCTCCTCAGCGGCGAGCGCACGCTGCGTGATGCGCTGCGTGACCCCGCCAGTCCCTTGTTCAACTTTGCCAATGAGATGCTCCTTGGCCTCCTTGACTTTGGCGCCGTCGAAGAGCTGGTCACGCGCCCGATGAAACAGTTGGAGATCGAGATGGTGAACGAGAAGACGATCGTCGACAGTATCTGGGCTTTCACGTCGGGCCATCCGAATGTCGTCCAGCGCCTCTGTCATCGCCTGGTTGAGCGACTCAATGAGCAGGGCACACGCCGGATAGCGGTGGATGACGTTAATGCAGTCATCGAGGATCCGCAATTCCAGGAAGTTGACTTTCTCCAGACCTACTGGGAAGCTGCCTCACCGCTGGAGAAGATTATTACCCTGTTGCTATCGCGGGAGGCCAGAGCCTGCCGCCTGAAAGAAGCCCGTCGGCTGTTGTCCGAACAGGCCGGTATTCAACCCAGCGCGACGGCGACGAAAGAGGCCCTGGACCGGCTGGTGGACCTGCGCTCCATTCTCAAGCGATCCCAGGCTGGGTATTCGTTCGCCGTTGAGGCGTTTCCCCGCGTGTTGGCCAATACCACCACTGTCGAGGACCTGTTGGAAGTGCTGGTTGAGCAGTACGAGCGAACGGAGGCACGGGCGTGAGCGATCGACCCTTTCAAGCAGGGGGACCTCTCCTGGCAGGTTCGCCGGTCTACATCACTCGAAAGGCTGATGATAGGGCGGCCGCTCATCTGCGCCGGATGGAGTACATCACCCTCGTCGAGCCGCGGGAGCACGGTAAGACCAGTCTCATCAATCGCCTCATCGGCCAGTTCTCAACTCAGGGCTATGCCTTTGCCTATCGCGACCTGATGGCGGCCCAATCTAGCGCTGGTTCACCGGCCAATTGGTACGCCTCACTGGGCAAGTGGCTGCTGCGCCAGTTGCGTTTCATCCCTCGGGATCAGCGCCCCAAGCCACCGACCGACAGCGCCTCGTGGGAGGATTTCCTCGCTGACGTGGCCGAGCACGCCGAGGTGGCTGGTCAAAACGTGGTCATTGCCCTCGATGAGATCGGCGCCATGCCTTCGGACTGGGCCACCGACTTCTTCTCCGTCGTCCGCAGCGTCTATACCTCTCGCCAGAGCCTTCCCTTTTGGCAGCACCTGACCTTCGTCATCGCTGGCGCGTTTAACCCCAGGGAGCTGATCCAGGATGACACCGTCTCGAACTTCAACGTTGATCAGCGCATCCCCCTGGATGACTTCGACCTGTCCCAGGTGAAGCAATTGGTGGCTCACCTGGATCTTCCCGATGATGTGACCGAAGCTGTAACCGAACGGATACATTGCTGGACCGATGGCCAACCTTACCTGTGCCAGCGCCTATGTCTTTACCTAGCGGAGAAGGAGGAGCCAGTCATCGTGTCCAATGCAAGTGCCATCGTGGACGGCGCCGTCGAGTGTTTCTTCCACGACGACACACATCACCTGACGCGGATCAAGGACCTGGCCGCCGATCCAGACTTGCTCGACTATGCCCAGCGCATCACCAGCGAACCCCAGTCGTGTTTCAATGCTGCATTGAACGATAAGCATTTCCGCCTGGCACACATCATTGGCGTCATCAAGGCCGGCCCGGATGGGCGGTGCCGGATCCGCAACCGCGTCTACGGGCGGGCGATGGTGGAGGTTGAGGTTCCATCTGACCTAGACGCAGCCAAGAAACCCCAGCCACAATCACGAGATGAATTCCAATATGATGCCTTCATCAGTTACAGCCACGAGGACAGCGCTTGGGTGCGCGATACTCTGCTGCCTCATCTGGAGGGCAATGGCCTGCGCGTTTGCATCGACTTCCGCGACTTCGAACCAGGTGTGGCCAGCCTGGTCAACATGGAGAACGCTGTCGAGTGCAGCCGCAAGACGCTGATCGTGCTCACCCCTGACTGGGTGGAGAGCGAGTGGGCCGCCTTCGAGAGCTTACTCATCCAGACTGATGATCCCGCCGGCCGGAGAGCCCGAATGATCCCGTTACGACTCAAGCCCTGCGAGCCACCCAAGCGCATCGCTATGCTGACGTATGTGGACTTTATCCAGCCACCTGAACTCGAATTCCAGTTGCAGCGGTTGGTGGGGGCTATTAAGGATATTGAAGAAGGATGAGGCGGAACAGTCCGCTAACCAGGCTTGTCTTTGACAGCCACTTTTCAGGCAAGACATCCCCTGCAAATCCCAGGGGAGAACACTCCTGAGGAGCAGAGCGATGAGTGAAACCGATCTCCAGCTCGGCGGTGGTTACACCTATCAGTGGGAATGTGCCATCCTGCTGGCCCTCAACTACTTCTTCGAACCCGTGCGCTACAACCCGACCCTCTTCGACCTGGTTCATGATTTCCTGGGCCAGGTGGCCGAGATCCATCTGGAGGGAGAGGATAGAGAGAGCGGCGTTGACCTGGAGGATATCAATCTCGTCAACCGTGATCGGCGCATCCTGATCCAGGTCAAAACGAAGCAAGCTGCAAGGGAACGCTGGGCACCTACCGATCCTTTGTTCCTCAAGACGCTCTACAGGTTCTACGGCAACCGTTTCTTTATCGAGCAACCGGAGGACACACGCTTCGTGTTTCTCACCAATCGCCCTTTCAACCCTGCTCTGGTGCGGGTAAAGTCTGCCATCAGGAGCGGCACGCTTGATCAGAGCGTCGATGCGGACAGACTCCATCGGCACCTGGCTCGCTATGCCCAGAGGGAGAAAGGGACATCCATTGACGCTGGTCGCTTTCGCGAGATGCTGGCGCGGACCGCGCTGGTCGAGTACATGGCCGTTGACGGGGTCAAGGCAAACGTACAGGCCAAGCTACAGGCCCACGGGCGGCGCGACTGGCCGCAGGCACACGCTCTCTTGTTTGAGCACTTCGCCCGCCGATCCACCCGTGTCGGTGGGGGCACGGTCACCCGCGCATCCGTCGTCGAAATCCTGGGATCGCCGCTGACCCAACCACTCCCCAAACGAACCCGCGCCCACATCCTGGAGGGACTCTCCCTCCGGCACATCGAAACTATCCTCTCTCCCGAGTGGATCTGCCGCCGCGTTGAGGACGACTACGGCCTCGACCTTCGCGTCGAGATCGTCGCCGATGGACAAGTGACCGGCCTGGAGTTCTCCATCCAGCTCAAGGCCACAGATGACCTCAAAATCTCCGGCGACGACGTCCTCCACCGCTGCAATGTCTCTACCGCTCACTACTTCCTGCGCCGCCCCGAGCCGGTTATGTACCTCGTGTACGACGCACGGGGAGAGGCCGCCTACTGGCTGTGGGTGCAACCTTACCTCCGTGAACTGGACAAGACCCGGCCCCGCTGGCGTGACCAAAAAACGGTGCAGATTCGCATCCCCCGCGCCAACCAACTCACTCCCGAAAGCGCCCCGGCGATTGCCGATGCCGTGCAAGCCCAGTGGGCGCGCGTGGCGCCGGCCGTCGGCTGGAAATACGCCCCCAGCCCCCAGGCAGCCCCCCGCCCCTTCCAACTCCCGCCGGACCTTCCCACCTTCACTGGCCGCGAGGGCTACTTGGCCAAGCTAGACAACCTGCTTCAGCCCGGCTCCGGACGAACCGTCGGCCTGGTGTGGCTGTGCGGAATGGCTGGTGTCGGTAAATCCGCCCTCGCCATCCACGCTGCCCACCGCTGGGGCCACCGCTTCCGCGATGGCGTCGTCTGGGTCGACCTGCGTCAGGGGGATGTACCTTCCGCGCTGCGCCACATCGCCGCCACCTACGGTTACAGCGACCAGGCGGCGCAAGTATTCGACCCGGAGGGGCTGGCGGCATTGGTGCGCAGTGTGCTGCACGAGCGGGAGGTGCTGCTCGTCCTAGATGGCGGCGAGGGCGTGCCGCCGGAGGAATTTCCGCTGCTCCTGCCTGGCGCGAGCGACTGCGTGACGCTGGCGACCAGCCGCCGTGCTTTCACCGAACTGACCCGCCACGGGCAGGTATTCCGCGTTGGGGTGATGTCAGAGCGGGAGGCACAGGCGCTGCTGGCTCGCACCCTGGGCTCGGCCCCCGATGAGGCCGAGGGTGGGGCGCGATCCGACCTTGTCAAGCGGTTGGGTGGGCTGCCGATGGCGCTCGACATCGCCGCGCGGCAAATGGCAGCGCGAGGCTGGAGCGCGGTTGGGTATCTCTCCCGCCTGGAACGGGCTTCAAGCCTGGTGGCTGAACTGAGCCTGCCGCTGGCGGACCGGAGAGAGGAGAGCGTGGCGCTGGCGTTCGCGCTGAGCTATGAGGCGCTGGATGAAAGGCAACAGCGGCTCTTCCGTGCACTGGGTGCGATGGCGGAGGGCGGTTTTGCGCCGGCATCGGTGGCCGGGATGCTGGTTCAGAAGTCTGATGAGGTGGAGCGAGAGTTGGAGGAACTGGCGCTTCTGTCGCTATTGCGGCCCGAGGAAGTGCTAGGCAGGTACGAACTGAATCTGCTGTTGGCCGACTACAGCCGCACGCTGGCACGAGAGGCGGGCGAATGGGAGCGGCTGCGGAGCGCCCACCTGGAATACTACGTGGCCTACGTTCAGCAGCACACCCGCGACTACCCGGCGCTGAAGGCAGAACTGGCCAATCTGATGGCAGCGGGCGAGTGGTCGTTGCAGAGCGGTGAGAACAACGGCGTGCTGGCTCTGACCGAATGGCTTCATGCTGGCGGCGGAGAATTTCTGAATCTGCGGGGCTATACCCGCGAGGCCGTGCGACTGCTGACTTGGGCGACGGAGGCAGCCCATGCCCTGGGCGACCGGCGCGGGGAAGGCAACCGTCTGAGCAATCTCGGGAATGCCTACCGTGACCTGGGGGAGGCGGGGCGGGCCATAGAGTGCTACCAGCAGACATTCCAGATTGCGCAGGAGATTGGCGACCGGCGCATGGAGGGTAATGCTCTGGGCAACCTCGGTCTGATCTACCGTGCACTAGGGGAGGTGGGGCAGGCCATCGAGTACTGCCAGCAGGCGCTGCAGATTGCGCGCGAGATCGGTGACCGGCGTGGTGAGGGAGCATGGCTGCGCGGCCTCGGCCTAGCCCACAGCGACCTAGGGGAGATGGGGCGGGCCATCGAGTATTACGAGCAGGCGTTGGAGATTTCCCGCGAGATCGGTGATCGGCGCAGTGAAGGCATCCATCTGGGCAACCTCGGTCTGATCTACCGTGCACTAGGGGAGGTGGGGCAGGCGGTCGAGTATTATCAGCAGGCGCTGCAGATTGCGCGCGAGATCGGTGATCGACGCAGTGAAGGTATCCATCTGGGCAATCTCGGACTGGCCTACAGCGACCTAGGTGAGGTGAGGCAGGCGATCGAGTATTACCAGCAGGCGCTGCGGATTGCACGCGAGATCGGTGATCAACGCAGTGAAGGTATCCATCTGGGCAATCTCGGACTGGCCTACAGCGACCTAGGGGAGATGAGGCAGGCCATTGAGTATTACCAGCAGGCGCTGGAGATTTCCCGCGAGATCGGTGACCGGCGCGGGGAAGGCAACCATCTGAGCAACCTCGGGAATGCCTACCGTGACCTGGGGGAGGCGGGGCGGGCCATTGAGTATTACCAGCAGGCGCTGGAGATTTCCCGCGAGATCGGTGACCGGCGCGGGGAAGGCAACCATCTGAGCAACCTCGGGAATGCCTACCGTGACCTGGGGGAGGCGGGGCGGGCCATA